>Ga0265313_10003406_pt1 | contig 12888 bp, 9 predicted proteins | sample 4123metaG_FD_203122 | JGI IMG/M metagenome (GOLD analysis project Ga0265313, IMG submission 203122) | Rhizosphere microbial communities from Carex aquatilis grown in University of Washington, Seatle, WA, United States - 4-1-23 metaG | ecosystem: Host-associated > Plants > Roots > Rhizosphere >...
GCACGCGTGAGGTCGGGGTGAACCAGGACTCAAACGCGATGAAGATGAGAGTCGAGGACCCCGCCGCAGGCAAGACACATGACTCTGGCACTCCCCGCGCACGAGCGATTGCGCGCACCATGCCTTCGGCATGCGTGGGAGGGGAAGTACGCGCGAGCAGGGGAAGGTTTTCCCGGATGGTGCTGAGCACCGAGGGTGCCGGATCGAACCAAGCATCTAGAACGTCAGCGTTAACGACTTCCTGCGAGCGACCAAGGCGTGCGAAGTCGTCGCCAAGCACATCCCAGAATGCTCCTCCGTGATAGCAGTGCGTATTCTTGCGGAATGGAAATGGAAGCTGCCAATCGACCATTTCGGCCAACCGCTCAGAACTGCGGCTGAAAGGAGCAATAGCTTGCTGGACGCCATCAGTGCTCCCGGTCATCAACTCATACTCCACCGAGCCGGATTGCACGATCCGGCCGGTCGGCTCCATTCCGCAGCGAAAGTACATTGTCACGACCTCACGCCTGCCGATGGCCACCAATTGTGATCCGCCCATAGACTCCACGTAGCGCAGGGCACCGTACATCAATAGGGGACCGATGATCCGGCCGCGGTGCGCCGAAAGCACTGTAAGCAGGCGGATCTCAAATAGCGACTGGTCGAAGGTAACTGGAATTAGATCGCGGCTGAAGTACTTATCGACCGAGTAAGCGCCGCCTGGAGGAGTGACGCTAACGAACCCGAGCAGATCGCTATCCTGCCATGCAACCAGATATTCATTGCGCGCGTCGAGCGCATCGCTTAGCAATCCTTCGCTATTGGCTCGATGCTGCTTGAGTTCGATGGCATAAACATCATGGCGAGCGGCGTAAATGAGTTTGCGGTGTTCGGGTGAACAGAGCTTGACGACAACTTGCGAAGCCATTGCTGCTTGTGAGCTCATCAGTGACAAAAATTATACGTTCTCCCTAGCGTCAGCTCGAAGCGGGACTGCACTTATACCTCGGCGGCCTGGGCCAGAGTTGCAGCCGGGGACTTAAGAGCCCTCAGGCTGATTTCTTCGGAGCCCACGGAAGTCGGTCAGTGTTGAGGAACGCATTGGCTCAGATTATGTAAAGGGTTCGACTGTCGCCGACAGCCCAATGCACTCATCCAACTCCATGCTCCTAAGTTTTCGAGCGGAATGTCGCAGTCAGGACACCGCGACACGAGCTACGGCGGCACCGATCGGTCAAATCACTTATCCTGACTCCAGTGCACCCCGTCCTCTTCCACATCGGCTCCATCCTGATCCCGTCCTACGGCGCGATCACCGCGTTCGGCGTGCTTGTTGCGCTGATCCTCGCGCAGCGTGCCGCGCGAGTCGTCGGCGTGGTTGCCAGCAAAATCTGGAATCTTTGCATCCTGAGCCTGTTTGCCGCGCTGGCCGCGGCCCGTTTGCTCCTGGTTGCCGCCAACTGGAGCGCGCTCCGCAATCATCCCGCCTGGCTGCTCGGCTTAGCCATGGTGCATCATCCGCTGCTCGCGGGAGTGGGCGCAATGGCCGGCACCGGGTGTGCCGCATGGTACGCGCGCCACAACAAGCTTCCCTTTCGCGCTGCGGCAGACGCGCTGGCCCCGCCGATCGCCGCAGCTCTCGCATTCGAACAACTCGGCGCCCTTGCAGCCGGCTCCGGCTACGGCACCGACGCCGGACCCAAGGTGGGCTGGGCCATCATCTACACCAATCCTCTGGCCTTCATTTGGAGCGGCACCCCGCTCGGCGTTCCGCTGCATCCTGTGCAGGCTTACGCCGCGATGGCTTTTCTCGCGCTGGCCGTCCTGCTCTGGGTCTGGCTTCCGTTTGAGCGCCACTCGGGCGACGTGGCCGGCCTCTGGCTGATGGGAGCCGGCGTGGCCATCTATTTCACCGAGCTGTGGCGCGACTGGGTGGGCCGCGGTTCGCTCTTCGATGGCGCGATCAACGGCCCGCAGATCGCGGCAGTCTTTCTCGTGCTGGCAGGCGCGCTCACGCTCCGCGAGAACAAAAACGTCCCGCGCGAACACGAAGGCGCGCAGGAATCCGAATCGCAATACCCGAAGGCAACCGAAAACCGAGGCGCCGCATGAGCTCCGAGCCGAGCACGAGCCCTGTCCGCACCATCGAAGTCCCATCCGAGGCGCATGGCCAACGGCTCGATGCGTTTCTCACCGCGCAACTCGAGGGCGTGAGCCGTTCGCGCGTGCAACTGCTCCTCGACCAGGGCGGCGTGTTGGTGAACGGTGTCCGCGTGAAGGCGTCACTCAAGTTACGCGGAGGCGAAACAGTCACCGTCACCGGCGATCCGCATCCCGCGCCACTCAAAGCCGTTCCGGAAGCGATTCCACTCGACATCATCTACGAAGACGCCGATCTCGCCGTGGTCAATAAGCCGGCGGGCATGATGGTCCATGCAGGCTCTGGCCAAAATGACACGGCGCGCAGCAGCGGAACCCTCGTCAATGCCCTGCTCCACCGATTCCAGGCCCTCTCTTCTACGGGCGGTGATCTGCGTCCCGGCATTGTTCACCGGCTCGACAAAAGTACCAGCGGCCTTATCATTGTCGCCAAAAACGACCGTGCTCACGCTGCCCTCGGCGCAATGTTCTCGGGCCGCCACGTTAAAAAAACCTACATCGCGCTGGTTCAGGGCTCGGTTGCGCGAGAGAAAGGCACTCTCAGCGCGGCGGTCAGCCGCGATCCCATCCGCCGCACCCGCATGACCACGCGGCCCAGTGAAAATGCTCGCACCGCGATCTCTCACTATGAAGTCGTGCGCCGCCTGAACACACGCTTCGGCAAATTCACCCTGGTCCAGGTGCGCATCGAGACCGGGCGCACGCATCAGATCCGCGTGCACATGGCTTCCATGGGACATCCCGTCGTCGGCGACACGCTCTATGGCGGCGCGGGACAGTTAACCGAGCAAACCGCTGCCGGAAGCAACCAGTCTGCCGGCAAAAAACCCGATGCAGAACGGCTCAGGCTCGGCCGCAATTTTCTTCACTCCGCAAAGCTTGAATTCGCGCATCCGATCACCGGCAAGCTGCTTCAGCTTGAAGCGCCGATGCCCGAGGAGTTGACTGCTTTCCTCAGCCGCCTCGAGTCCGTCTAAGAGTCACAGCTCAAGCCCTTGTTGTTGATTGCTGACGAAAGTACCCGAAAGGTCAATCCCTGCCGCCAACCATGCGACCACTGCGATTGTTAGAATAGGAAGTGATGAACACACAGCAATTCACGCCTCTGTCTGCCGCCCCGGCGCGGCTCGGGCGTATCTCCTCGCTTGCATTGGCGGTTGCGCTCTGCTCTGCCGTCGCATTTGCCCAGCAGCCCGCACCAGGCGCAGGCAGCCAGGCAACTCAACCAGCAGCGCAATCCCCAGCTCAACCAGCGCCTCAACCTCCGGCTCAGCCTGCGGCGCAGGCGGCTCCGGGCGCCGGGTCGAATTCCGACTCCGGCACGCCGACCTTTCATGTCGGCGTCAACGAGGTCAGCCTCATCTTTACGGTCTCAGATAAGCACGGCCACTATGTTGCCGACCTTGGCCAGAATGACTTCGCCTTGCTCGATGACCAGAAGGCTCCGGAACACGTCAACTCGTTTCACCAGCAGATCAACCTGCCACTCCGCGTCGGTATCGTGATTGACGCCAGCACGTCTATCCGGTCCCGCTTTCAGTTCGAGCAGCAATCGGCCACCGAATTCTTGCTCCAGGTAATCAAAGCCAAGAACGACCGCGCCTTTGTTATGGGCTTTGACGTGACGCCGACCGTGACTGCGGATTGGACCAACGATCAGGATGCCCTTGAAACCGGCGTCAACAAGCTTTCGCCCGGCGGCGGCACCGCGCTATTCGACGCCGTTTATGTCGCATGCCGCGACAAGCTCGGCACCTCGCGCGGCCCTGAGCCCGTGCGCAAGGCCATCATTCTCATCTCTGACGGCGAAGACAACCAGAGCCGCGTCTACCTCTCTGAGGCCGTCAAGGAGTGTGAGCGCGCCGAGACCATCATTTACGCCATCAGCACCAACTGGACACCCAGCCGTGGAGAAGGCGACAAGGTTCTCCAGGAACTCACCGACCAGACCGGCGGCGAAACCTTCTTCCCGCCGTCGGTGGAAGAGATGGCGACCAGCTTTAAAAACATCGAAGAGGAGCTGCGCAGCCAGTACGCACTCGTCTATACGCCCGCCAACTTTGTCGCCAACGGCGCATACCGAACGATCTACCTTTACTGTTACGACCGTAAATATACGGTGCGCGCCAAAAAGGGCTATTTCGCCACCGGGCAGTAGACCAACCCCCGCCGCCACTCAGCGCGGCTGGATTCTCGACTCCATCCGAAAGAGCGCGGCCATCGCCGCGCTCTTTCTGTTGATCCAGCCGATTTTCTTTCCGGGCGTTTTCCGAATCAGGACGACGGCGTACCTCTCCGTTCCAAATCGATACCTTCCCGCACTCCCGGACTCCCTTCCTCATCCATTTCCCCTCATCGCACGATGAACTAAACGTGGGTGATTCAGAACATCCCAACAGACATTCCCATCGAGTGAGGGATTCGAGGTGATCCGCCAGGCAATATCGTGCGACATCTGCGCTTCAGAGAAGCGGCAGACCAATCATTGGTTTGTCGCATACGAGCAAGCGGGTGAACTGCGCGTCAGCGGCTGGAGCTCGCGCCACAAATTGCGCCCCGGCTCCAAGCATCTCTGCGGACAAACCTGCCTGCACAAGCTGGTGGATGAATTCATGGCCAAGGCCATCGCCGTACGCGCGCAGCGCCCGGTCGAAGAGCCAGCTGAGGAAATTGCCCAGGATCAAGAAGCCGTCGTCGACGCCAGCCTGATCTCCGACGCGGCCTACCCCGACACAGCCCTTCCGGATGCGGCCAACATTGACTTCGAGTCCTCCGCGCGCATCATCACTCCGCCTGCACTCCCACCGCCTGCGCTTGCTCCGTCCCGGCCTGCCTATCGGCCTCAACCAGAACTGGTGCCCCCGCGCCCGCATCCCGCGGAAAGGGTTTCTCCACCTGAAGAGTTGCCGCGATACGCCTCCCGCAATTGGCGCGCCGAAGCATGGGAGCGCGAACGGGAGCGCGAATTGCGCGTCATCGGAAAGCACCCCGACGTCGCCGCTCGCCGCGCATCGAATGCCTGATTCTTCTTTCCGGATCACAGAACGGATGGCTTTATGAATTTCGATTTGCTCTCGGCGCTCTTGGCGCTGCTGCCGCAGCTCTTTACTAAGCACTCACGAGCGGCAGGACGTTCCGTCCCGCGAATGATTTCAGCGCAAGCTGTCTACTTTGCCGAAGCCTTACCGGCAAGCATCGCCAGCAGCTCCTCTTCGTCAATTACCGGAACCTTAAGCTCGCGCGCCTTTTCGAGCTTTGAGCCGGCTTCTTCTCCGGCCACCACATAGCTGGTCTTCTTGCTGAGTGAACCCGCAGTCTTTCCTCCTGCGGTCTCAATCCTTTCCTTCGCCTCGTCGCGCGTCATCTTCGGCAGCGTTCCCGTCAGCACAAACGTCAATCCGGCGAGCTGCGTTGAGCGCTGCTTTTTCTCCGCCGTCATGTCCACGCCGGCATCTTCAAGCCGTTTCACCAGATGGCGATTTTCTTTGTCGCCAAAAAACTCCAGAATCGCCTGCGAGATGCGCGGGCCGACCTCTTCCACGCGCTCGAGTTCTTCGGCTGAAGCCTCCATCAGCGCCTCGATCGAACCGAACTCCTGTGCCAGCAACTCCGCCGTGCGCTCGCCAACAAAGCGAATGCCGAGGCCCATCAGCGCGCGCGCCAGCCCTGCGGTTTTTGAACGTCCAATCTCCTCAAGAAGCGTTCCGATCGCCTTCGGGCCGAGCAACGCCTCTTTTTTCGCGACCTTCTGCTGCGACTTCTTGTCCACGCGAACGACTTCTTTTTCGAGCGACCCGAGCGCCTTCTCATCGAGCGTGTAAAGGTCGGCAACGCTTTTGACCAACCGTTTCTCCGCCAACTGCTGCACCACCGCGTCGCCCAACCCCTCAATGTTCATCACGCCACGACCGGCAAAGTGAAGCAGCGACTCACGCAACTTGGCCGGGCAGTCGGCATTTACGCAGCGCCAATCGGCTTCGCCCTCTGCGCGGACAACTTTGCTTCCGCACTCCGGACATTTCGATGGGAACTCGAACGTGTGCTTTCCGCGCGGGTGGTCAGCATCTTCGACCACTTCAACCACTTTTGGAATCACGTCGCCGCCGCGCTCCACCTTTACGTAATCCCCGATCTTGAGTCCAAGACCGAGAATAAAATCCGCATTGTGCAGCGTGGCGCGGCTGACAGTCGTTCCGCCGATGAAGACGGGCGAGAGCTCTGCCACCGGCGTCAGCTTGCCCGTGCGGCCCACCTGCACCGTAATGCTTTTCATCTGCGTGACGCCCGCTTTGGCGGTGAACTTGTAGGCGATGGCCCAGCGCGGTGCGCGGCCCGTGTAGCCCAGCCGCTGCTGCGTCGCGTGCGCATCCACCTTCAGCACTACGCCATCGATCTCGTAGCCCAGAGTCGCACGCTTGTTCTCCGCGTCGTCGATGAATTTCATCATCCCATCGACATTTTTCACGCGCTCCCGATGCGGATTCACGCGAAAGCCGAGCTTGGTCAGCGCGTCGAGCGTAGCCGTCTGCCCGGCGGCAAAGTACTCGCCATTGACGAGCAAAAAATATGCGAAGAACACAAGCCGCCGCTTGGCGACGATGGAGGAATCAAGCGTGCGCAGAGTTCCCGCGGCTGAGTTGCGCGGATTCACAAACGCCGGGAGCCCTTCACGTTCTCGCTCCTCGTTCATTTGCACAAACGCCGCTGCGGGCATCACCACTTCGCCGCGGACTTCAAATCCCTGCTGTACTCCGGCCTTTTTCAGCCGCTCCGCTGGAATGCTGAGCGGAATGCTGCGAATGGTTCGGATATTTGAGGTAACGTCTTCGCCGGTCTGACCGTCACCGCGCGTCAGGCCCATGGTGAGCCGCGCTCCGCCGCCGCTCGCATCGTAACTGAGCGCCACGCTCAAACCGTCGAGCTTCAGCTCGGCCGTGTATTCCACCGGCAGATAACCCGCCAGCTCGTGCACGCGCCGGTCCCAGTCGGCCAGCTCCTCGGCCGAATAGGCATTGTCGAGCGAGAGCATCGGCCGCGAGTGCTGCGCCTTTTTGAAGCCCTCGGCCGGTTTGCCGCCCACGCGCTGCGTCGGTGAGTCCGGAGTCACCAGATCGGGATGCGCCGCCTCGAGCTTCTTCAGCTCGTTCATCAGCGCATCGTACTCGGCGTCAGAAATCTCCGGCGCGTCGAGAACGTAATAGAGATGCTCGTGGCGCCGCAGCTCCTCGCGCAGTTTTTCAATCTTCTTCAGGGCGCCAGTCTCCGCCATAGCTACGAATTATAGTGATCCGTGGGGCCAGCTCCGCGAACTCCGTTAGCTCCGCCTACTTCAGCCCGCGGTTCTTCAGCAGCGGCTCAATGGTCGGTTCCCCGCCCAGCCACGCATCGTACATTTTCTGCAAGTCCTCTGTGTTTCCGCGAGACAGCACCATGTGCCGGAACCGATCGCCATTGGCGCGCGTCAGTCCGCCATGATCCTCAAACCACTGGTAGGCATCGTCGTCCAGCATCTCGCTCCACGTATACGCGTAGTAGCCTGCCTGGTAGCCTTCCTCCCAAATGTGCAGAAAATAGCTTGAGCGGTAGCGCGTCGGCACGGAACTGCTCCACAAGTGCTTCCTCTCGAGCGCCTCTCGCTCAAAAGTGTCGGGATTCTCAAGCGGCGCGCTGGCCGGCAGCGTGTGCCACTCCAGATCGAGCTCCGACGCTGCAAGAACCTCAGTAAAGTCATAACCCTGGTTGAAGGTTTTTGCCCTCACGATTTTTGCCGCCAACTCGGGCGGCATCGGCTCGCCGGTCTTGTAATGCCGTGCGTAATGCGCAAACACCGCAGGATAGCTGGCCCAATGCTCGTTGAATTGCGATGGAAACTCGACGAAATCGCGTGGCACCGCCGTGCCCGACAAACTTGGATAATTGGTGTCTGCAAACATGGCGTGGAGTGCGTGGCCAAACTCGTGGAACATCGTGGTCACGTCGTCAAAACTCAGCAGCGCCGGCTGCCCTGGCGCGGGCTTCTCAAAGTTGGCTACGTTGTAGACGACCGGCAGCGTACCGAGCAGTTTCGACTGACCCACCAGCGAATCTTCCCACGCGCCACCATTCTTGTTGTCGCGCTTGAAGTAGTCGCAGTACCACAGCGCCAGCGGCTTGCCGTCGGCATCATAAACCTCGAACGCGCGCACATCCGTCTGCCAAACCGGAAGGTCCTTGCGCTCCTTGAAGGTGAGCCCGTAGAGCTCGTGCGCCGCGTAAAACACGCCCTTCTCAAGCACGTTGTTCAGCTCGAAGTATGGCTTTACCTGCGACTGGTCGTAGTCGAATTTCGCTTTGCGCACCTGCTCGGCATAGAAATCCCAGTCCCACGGCTCAACAGTGAATCCTCCGCCCTGCGAATCGATCAGCGCCTGAATATCTTTGGCTTCGCTCGCAGCCCTGGCGGTCGTGGCCGGAACCATCGCATCCAGAAAGTGAATCGCCGCCGCCGGCGTCTTGGCCATCTGGTCGGTCAAATCCCATGCCGCGTAATTTGGATAGCCAAGCAGCGTGGCCTTCTGCGCCCGAAGCTGCGCCAGCCGCGCGAGCGTCGCGCGCGTATCGTTCGCGTCGCCGCGTTCCGCACGGTTCCAGGAGTTTTCGAAGATCTTGTGACGCGTTTCGCGGTTGCTCAACGAAGCCAGATCGGGCTGTTGCGTGGTGTTCTGCAACGGCAAAGTCCAGCCCTGCTCCTTGTGCGCCTTTGCTTCTTCCGCTGCCGCGGCTATCTGCCCTTCGCTCAGCCCGGCCAGCGTGTTGCGATCAGTCGTCGAATACGCGCCCGCCGCTGCTGCGGCAAGCAGCTTGGTCATGAACGTATTCTCGAGCGTCGACTCTTCCTCGTCGAGCTTCTTCAGCTTGTCCTTGTCTGCATCGGAGAGGTTCGCGCCGGCCTTCACAAACTGCTGGTAGCTGTACTCCACCAGCCGCAGCGATTCCGCATCGAGCCCGAGCGATGCGCGCCCGTCATAAATTGTCTTAATGCGCACAAAGAGTTTCGTGTTCAGGTTAATCGCGTCCTCCAGCGCGGCAGTGCGCGGTGCCTCGTAGTCTTGAATCTTCTCGAGATCCGGATCGGTATTCGCCTGCGTCACCAGGTTGAACGCAAGCCATGCGCGGTCGAATAACTGCCCCGAGCGCTCCAGCGCCACAAATGTGTTGTCAAAGGTCGGTGGTGCGGGATTGTTGGCGATGGCATCGACTTCCTTGAGCTGCTGCTCCATGCCCGCGTCAATCGCTGCCTGGTAGTCGCTGTCCTTGATGTTGTTGAAAGCCGGCGCATGAAAGTCCAGCGTGCTCGGCGCGTAAAACGGATTGCTCTGGCCGAACTTGCTTGTTGGATTCTGCGTCTGCGCGCCGCAGGCTCCCGCGGAAACAAATCCCAGCAGCACAGCGATTCCTGCGGCGGAAACTCTCGTGATCCTCGATTGCATAAAGGTGTGCAACATGACAGTATGGGCCCCTCAAAAGCCAAGCATTCATTGTAGGTGAATTGAGCCTCCGGGGCGAACGGCGAGGGACCAACGGCGCTTCTAATCGCATGAGAGTATTGCGAGATGGTGCAAAATGACGCTGGAGGAATTCAAAGCACTGAAGGCCTACGAGGGACATCTAGTTCGAATGACATTCATCGACGGCCAAGAGGTGATCGCAACCCTCAGTAGCGTTTCCACAGACTTAGATGACAGCAGACATCTGATCTACGAAAGAGTTGAATGGTCGGCCTTGCCGCACGCCCGCCGGGACTCGGAAGCATACAATTCCCCGGGAGAAGGATTGGTTAGCTGCTGGTTGGCCCGAGAGTAGCTTGCCGAGGATCAGCATTCAACACTGCGACAGACCGCCGCAGGCGGGATGGTCTCAACGCGACCCTCTAAAATAGGAGACTACAAAGCCCGCCGCACGGCCCGAAAATCTCCGGCCTTGTTCGGCGAATGAAATCCTGGAGAACCCGCAACCGATGACGCCCACTGCAACCGCCCCTCAAGTCCGCACGCACGCTGAAAGCCTCGATCAACTCGCTTCCGTCGCCGTGAACGTCGGCCTCGGCCTCAAACCTGGACAAGAGCTCGTCATGACAGCGTCCGTTGATACGCTGCCCCTGGCGCGCCGCATCACCGAGCAGGCTTATCGCGCCGGCGCTTCGCTCGTCACCACGCTCCTCACGGATGATGAGTCCACCCTGCTGCGCTATCATCACGCGCCTGACGCGAGCTTTGACCGCGCCGCCAAGTGGCTCTACGACGGAATGGCCGAGGCCTTTAAGAGCGGAGCAGCGCGTCTCGCCGTCGCCGGAGCCAATCCCAGTTTGCTTTCGAACGAAGACCCAGACAAAGTCGGCCGCGCCAATCGCGCACTCTCGCAGGCCTATCGCGGCGCGCTCGAGCTCATCACGCGTCACGAGATCAACTGGACCATCGTCGGCGCTGCAACTCCCGCATGGGCCGCCGCCGTGTTCCCCAAAGATCCGCCCGATGAAGCGATGGCCAAGCTTTGGGAGGCGATCTTTTTCACCACCCGCATCAACACAGCCGATCCCGTAAGTGCATGGAAGACGCACGACGCGGATCTGCACAAGCGCTCGGCATTCCTGAACGAGAAGCGCTACTCCGCCCTCCAATATCGCGGCCCCGGCGTCGATTTTCGTCTTGGCCTCGCCGACGATCACGAGTGGCTCGGCGGCGGCACCACCGCGGGCAACGGCAACTACTGCATTCCCAACATGCCCACGGAAGAAGTCTTCACCACTCCGCACAAGGACCGCGCCGACGGCATCGTCACCGCCTCGAAACCCTTATCTCATCTGGGCACCATGATCGAGGGCATCCAGGTTCGCTTCGAGCACGGCCGCATCGTCGAAGCTCGCGCCACCCGCGGTCAGGAGGTGCTCCAAAAGCTCATCGACACCGACGACGGCGCGCGCCGCCTGGGCGAAGTGGCGCTCGTTCCCCATTCGTCTCCCATCGCGCAAAGCGGCCTGGTCTTCTTCCACACGCTCTACGACGAAAATGCCGCGTCGCACATCGCGCTCGGCCAATCGTATTCATCGTGCCTCATCAACGGCGACAAGCTTTCGCCCGAAGAACTCGCGGCCAAGGGCGCGAACACGAGTCTCATTCACGTCGACTGGATGATCGGCTCAGCCGATCTCGACATTGACGGCATCACCGCATCGGGGGTCGCCGAACCGCTGATGCGCAAGGGCGAGTGGGCGTAGAGAGACCCACACAGTCATGGAGCCAGTCACTCATTTTCTTACCGGCGCATGTTTGGGCCGCGCCGGCCTCAACCGCAAGACGGCCTACGCCACGCTCGTGGCCGTGCTGGCAGCCGAAGCCCCAGACCTCGATATGCTCTGGGGGCTCCGCGGTCCGGTCGACGAGCTCAAGCACCATCGCGGCATCACGCACACTTTCTGGGCCGTGCCAGTGGTTGCGGGCGTCGTGGTCGGCGCAATCGCGCTGCTGCATCTCTGGCGTCAACGAAATAAACACGAGGTTGCCCCATCCTTTTCATCCGCGCCGGCGGACGAAAAGGGTGGGACCGCACAATCTCCGGACTCCCAAGTTCGGCCGCGCCAGCCCATCCACTGGGGCTGGCTCTATCTCATTGCCTGCATCGCCGCGCTCAGCCACATCCTGCTTGACTGGACCAATAACTACGGCGTGCGTCCGTTATTCCCGCTCAATCCTCACTGGTATGCCGGCAGCTTCATGTTCATCGTCGAGCCGATTCTCTATGGTCTGTTTTTCCTAGCGTTCGCAGTACCCTGGCTGCTCGGCCTTGCCGATCGCGAGATCGGCGCACGCCGCACGCAGTTCCGCGGCCAGGGCTGGGCTATCTTCGCTCTCGCCGGAATGTTGGTCCTGGGCTGCGTGCGCTGGGCTGAGCACGCACAGGCGCTTGCCATGCTCGGCAACACTAATGTTGCATCTGAGCCGGCGAGCCGCACTGCTGCCGAGCCGTACCCGGTGAATCCATTCCGCTGGCACGCGATCCTCGAGACGCCCGACTTCTACCAGACCGCCGAAATCAACACCTGGACGGACAACATCGATAGCGATTCTCACCGTGACGTGCTCTACAAGCCGGCCGACACTCCGGCTGTCGAAGCTGCCAAACACACGCCGCTCGGCCAGGTGTATCTCGACTGGGGAACGTGGGCCTTGGTCCGCGACATGGGACAGGGACCGGCGCCAGGCATAAACCCTCCGCAGTTCCTGCGCAAACACAACTGGACGACAGTCGAGTTCACCGATCTCCGTTTCGACTATGCGGCCCTCGGTATCCGTGGCGTATCAACGGGCTCGTCCGCCCGCTCGCCGCTCACCGGCTGGGTCTACCTCGTTGACGGCCTCGACACCGGGGCCCCCTACGACAGCTCCTCGGCCTTGGGGTGGGAGGAAGCCGGCGAAGCCATGAATGGCCGCGAGCAACGGTAGAAAGTTTGTTCCCATGCAAAATATTCTTCACGTCGTGGAACGCTTTGGGTTGACCGCGCCGCCCCTGGACCGCAGAATAGAAAGAGTCCCCTGATTCCTGGGATCGCCGTTTCAGGCCGAGACCCTTCGGCCCATTCCTATGAGGTGTTCATGGTTGCTTACCTGCTCCTGCTGGTTGCCGTATTGTCCCGCGTGATTCCGCACGCCGGTTGGTGGAACTTTACTGCTGTCACCGGCGGCCTTTTGTACTTCGGCGCGCGGCGGCCAT
>Ga0265313_10003407_pt1 | contig 12886 bp, 11 predicted proteins | sample 4123metaG_FD_203122 | JGI IMG/M metagenome (GOLD analysis project Ga0265313, IMG submission 203122) | Rhizosphere microbial communities from Carex aquatilis grown in University of Washington, Seatle, WA, United States - 4-1-23 metaG | ecosystem: Host-associated > Plants > Roots > Rhizosphere >...
CTCCCACCGACACAAGGGCCCCGGCCAGGCTTCTCACCATCTTGTAAAGGAAACCGTCGGCCTCGGCGGTGATCCTGAGCCGCCTGCCCCGCCTCCTAATCTCCAGCCGGCGCAGATCGCGAACGGTGTCCTCCCCCCCGGCGCCCCGGTTGGCTGAAAACGCCCGAAAATCGTGCCGGCCGCGCAGGAACGCGGCCGCCTTTTCCATGGCGGCCAGGTCCAGCGGCCGGAAGGCCGGCCAGACTACCGGCCGCGTGAACGGATCGGGATCCCCCAGATAGAGGGTGTAGCTGTAGATCTTGCCCTTCGCGGAAAACCGCGCGTGAAAGTCGTGCGACGCCTCCCGTGCCGACCGGACCTGGATCGTCGCCGGAAGCCCGATGCGCAGGGCGGCGAGGAGTTTTGCGGGGCCGTGCCTCCAGGCGGCGTCAAAATGGAAAACCTGGCCCCGGGCATGCACCCCGGCATCGGTTCGCCCGCTGCCGTGGATGCGCACGGCCGCACCGAGGATGGCGGTGAGGCGCTTTTCGATGACGTCCTGGATGGCCGGCCGGCTGCGAAGCTCCTGGCTCTGCCAGCCCGCGAATTCGGCGCCATTGTAGGCGCAGACGCACCGCCAGCGCCGGATTGAGGGTGCCGCCCCGGGGCTCATGGCAGGGGCCGCACCCGGCCCAGAAAGTCCTGCAGGATGAGAGTCGCCGCCCGCGAATCCACGACCCCCGACGAGCGCATCGCGCGGCGCTTCTTCTTCGGGCTCAATTCCTCCGCCTCATAGCTCGTCAGGCGCTCATCGACGAAGTGCACGGGAAGCGAATACTCGGCGCGGAGCCGCGCGGCAAATCCGTCGGTCTCCTCCGCCTTGAATCCGGCCGTGCCGTCCATGTTGAGCGGGTATCCCACGACAAGATCCGTGATCCTTCGGCCGCGGACGACGGCTCCGAGCGCCGCCCATCGCTGCGCCGAACCCTTCTCCACGAGCGCCGGGAGCGGGGTTGCCACGCCCAAATCGTCCCCGAAGGCTAGGCCCCATCGGCGCGTGCCATAGTCGATTCCAAGGCAGCGCATCAGAAAAGCCTCAACTCGGCGTGCGCCCCAGCGTAGCGGCTTGCATACCGTCCAAACGCCGCCTTGAGGCGCATCGTGGCCGTTTCCGGCCCGACCTCGAAGCGGCATCCGTCGATTGAGGACACTGGGACAATGTCCTTGGTCGTGGACATGAGGAGGCATTCGCGCATGGCCTTGAAGTCCCGCTCCACGAGCGCCTTCTCCTCCACGGCCAGGCCCGCCTCGGCGGCCACCCCGGAGAGGACGATGCCGCGCGTAATTCCGGACAGGATGCCGGCCTGCAGCGGCGGGCTCACCAGCGTCCCGCCCCGCACGAAGGCGATGTTCGAGACCGCCGCCTCCGTCACCTCTCCGGCGAGGTTGAGGATGACGACCTCGTCGGCGCCCCGCGCGCGCGCCTCGCGCAGGCACAGCAGGTTGTTCAGGTAGTTTCCCGTCTTCCAGGCCGGATTGAGCGAATCCGCCGGGTTGCGCCGCAGATCCCGGGCCAGGGAGAGCTTCATGCCGTCCCTGGCCTTTTCCGGCGCGAGTTCGGGGCAGGCTTGGACGAGAAGGACGAAGTCCGGCCGGTCCGCGAGCGCGATGTCGAGTCCTATCGGGCCGCCGCCCCTTGAAATCTGCAGCCGCACGTACAGCTCCCCTGCGTGTCCGCTCGCCTGCCGGTGCGCGGAGGCCGTCCGGGCGATCTCGCCGAGGATTTGCCCCGGTTCGAACGGCAGGTCCAGGTGCAAGGCCGCAGCCGAGGCCCGCAGGCGCTTCCAGTGCTCCTCCCAGGCGAAAAGCACGCCGCCATACGTGCGCCACACCTCGTAGATGGCGTCGCCGTAAAGGAATCCGCGGTTCAGCGGAGACAGGGATGCCTCGTTCGCGGGATGGAGCCGGCCGTTTGTATTGGCCTGTATGAAGACCGTCGACATGGGATGCCGACAGTCGCCCCATGCGGGCGGCCGAGCCAACAAAAAAAGCGGGCCGCCCGGCAAATGACTACTTGCGCGCCTTGACCAGCCCGAGCGCCTTCTTGATGTTCTGCACGCTCGGCAGGGAAATTCCGACGGCGGCCGCTATTTCGGCTCCCGTCTTGCCGGCGCCGGCCAGCCTCTTCACCTCGGCGCGCGTCTCGTCCGTTATCACGGCCCGGCGGCGGCGCTTCTTGCCGCGCGCGGGCTTGCCCGCCCCCTTGGCCCGGCCGCGGCGGCCCCCGGCGGCGGCGGATACGGCGGCGATGAACGCCTCGACATTGTCAAACCCGTACGAAGCGGGCAGCGCAGCCAGCTCCTTCCGAAGTCCGGCGGCCACAAACTGCTCCAGTTTCTCGAGCTTTGCTTTAGTGGCCTTCAATTCCCTGATCTTTTCGGTAACCATATGTATCGTAAATTCTGCCACGATTTGCACGCCGTGGCAAGAGCGTGCAGGCATTATTTCGCGCGAGGTCTGGCTATAATGGTGCCGTCTACAAGTTATTATTATACACAATGCCTTTAATCCTTAATCCGGAAATAAGCCGCGCCCGCCCGGGCGACGGCTTGATTCTCCGTTCGCAGCCAAAGACGTCGTGCTTAAATCGTCATCGCATGATATCCGCCGTCGACGACGATTTCCGCGCCCGTAATAAAGCCGCCCGCCGCGTCGCTCGCCAGCAGGATGGTCGCCCCGATGAGCTCGCGCGCCTCGCCGAATCGCCTCATCGGCGTGTGGCCGAGGATGGCGGCAACCCGGTCGGGTGAGAGTATCTTTCTATTCTGCTCCGCCGGGAAGAACCCCGGCACTATAGTATTGACCCGCACGCGGTTGGGCGCCCATTCGCGGGCGAGGTTTTTCGAGAGGTTGTGGACGGCCGCCTTTGTCGCCGAGTATGTGAAAACCCGCGACAGGGGCACGATGCCCGACATCGAGCCCAGATTGATGATCGAGCCGCCCTGTCCCCGCTCGACCAGGTATCTTCCAAACACCTGGCAGCCGAGGAACACGCCCTTGACGTTGACCCGCACGATCCGGTCGAACTCCTCCTCGGAGATGTCCAGGAAAGGGGTCGCGGAATTCACGCCCGCTCCGTTGACGACGACATCGACTTGGCCGGACTTCGAGATCACGGCATCCAGCAGGCCATTCATCTGGCCTTTGTCGCTTGCCTCGGCCGGGTGGAAATAGCCCTTCCCGCCCGCGGCCTTGATCCGCTCGAGGCGGGAGGCCGCCTTCGCCTCGTTTCGGCCGACCAGCACCACCTCCGCTCCCGCTGCCGCCAGGCCCTCGGCCATGGCCCCGCACAGTTCGCCGGTCCCGCCCACGACGACGGCCACCTTGCCCGACAGGGAGAAAAGGGAATCGATAAACTCGCTCATAGGGGCGCAAACGTGCGGGCAAGCTTGCGCCATTGCGATCCGAAATATTAGATTGGTGCCACAATGGCCCGCATCCCCCTCGAGGACAATTTCACGGACTTGATCGGCAAGGCGCAGCGCGGGCTGCGCATCACCGACGTGGACCTGGCGGCGCGGGCCGAGGTGAGCGTCGCCGACCTGGCGGCCGTAAAATCGGGTCAGCCGATCGACGCGGTGATCCGCCGCCTGGCGCGCCACCTGCGGATGGATCCGGACGCCCTGGAGGCCCTTGCACACGGGCGCTGGTATCCGCAGGCGCCGAACTTCCGGAGCGGGTTCGCCATGTTCAACACGGCGTACGGGGACATGACGGTCAACAGCTACCTGGTCTGGGATTCGAAATCGCGCGTGGGCGCCGCGTTCGACACGGGCGCGAGCTGCGAGGGCATGCTCGACCTCGCCAACGCCGAGAAGCTGAAGATTTCCTATGTTTTTCTCACCCACACCCATGAGGACCATGTCGCGGACCTCCAGCGGCTGGTGGCCGGGTCGGGCGCGGAGGTGTGGTCGAGCGACCGGGAGCCTGCAGACTTGCCCGGGGCGAGGACTTTCGCGGAAAACGCGCACTTTCATATCGGACCCCTCGCCATAAAGACGCTGCTCACCTGGGGCCACTCCCCGGGGCAGACAACCTTCTACGTGACCGGCCTCAGCTGGCCGCTCGCGATCGTCGGCGACTCGCTTTTTGCCTCCTCGATCGGCGGGAGCGCGTCGCATTTCGCTGACCAATACAAGAACGACCGCCAGAAGATATTCACGCTGCCCCGCGACACGGTGCTGGCCTGCGGCCACGGCCCGCTGACGACGATCGCCCAGGAAAAGGAGCACAATCCGTTCTTCGCCCGCTGACGAAGCGTGAAAGGCGCAGAGGACGATGCGAAGCATCGCCGCGAACGGACGCCTCCGGCGCCCGCCCGCCCGTCGGCGGAGGCGCTGGCTGGCTGTCAAAAGACAACGATGGCCGGCGCGGGCAAACGACAAAGTGTTTGCCCGCAGGTTCGCCGATGCGCATAAGGGGACCCTTTTCACAATGATTGTTCATCCGTCCAGAGACGAGTTTGGGAAGCTCGCCCTTCAGGGAAACGTCATCCCTGTCTACACCGATCTCATGGCGGATTTTGAGACCCCCGTCTCGGTCTATGCAAAGCTCAAGGACGGCGGGCCGGCGTATCTTCTGGAGTCGGTCGAGGGAGGTGAAAACCTTTATCGCTACAGTTTCATCGGATGCCGCCCGCGCATGGTGATCGCCAGCGGCCCGGTGACGACCGAGATTCGCAGGCCGGGAAAACCGGTCGAGACGATCCCAACCCCGCGGGACCCCCTGGAACTGCTGCAAAGGGAGATCGACGGCCACAGGCCCGTGAAACTGCCCGGGATGCCGCGGTTCACGGGAGGCGCGGTCGGCTATATAGGCTATGAATACATCACCCGCATCGAGCCGAGCGTTCCCGCGGCCCCGGTCGACGCCCTTGGGATTCCACTCACGTATTTCATGCTGTCGGACACGCTTGTCGTTTTCGACCGGGTGCGCCAGACGCTGAGGCTTTGCGTCAACGCCCACCTTCCCTCCGACAGCGGGCCCGGCGTGGACCGGGCCTACGCCGCCGCCGTGGACGAGCTGCAGAGCCTTTACGAGGTCCTGAGGCAGGCGCGCGAGCTCGCGCCGGCCCCGCTAGTCGAAACGCAGGCTGTGGCGGTCCCCCCGGGCAATTTCACGCGCGAGGCCTACGAGAGCCTCGTTTCCGACGTCAAGGAATACATCCGCGCGGGCGACATAATCCAGGTTGTCCCCTCGCAGCGGTTCACGCGGCCGTTCGGGCACAGCCCGCTTGACCTGTACCGCGCACTTCGCTCGGTGAACCCGTCTCCCTACATGTTCATACTCGACACCGGCGACTTTTCCCTCGTCGGGGCCTCGCCCGAGGTGCATGTGCGCCTGACCGACGGACTCGTCGAGATCCGGCCGATCGCCGGCACCCGAAGGCGGGGCTCCACGGTGGCCGAGGACCTGGATCTTGAGAAGGAACTCATGGCCGACGCCAAGGAGCGCGCCGAGCACCTGATGCTCGTCGACCTGGCCCGAAACGACATAGGCCGCGTCTGCGCGTTTGGCACCGTGCACGTTCCCGAGCTGATGGTGGTCGAGAGGTATTCCCACGTGATGCACATCGTCTCGCAGGTCGAGGGGCGGATTGCCCCCGGCCGGACCGCCTTCGATCTCATGCGCGCGACCTTTCCCGCGGGGACGGTCAGCGGTGCCCCCAAGATCCGTGCCATGCAGATCATTGCCGAAAAGGAGACGGTTCAGCGCGGATTTTACGCCGGAGCCCTCGGTTACTTCAGCTACGACGGCAACCTGGATTCGTGCATCACGCTGCGAACCGCGCTCGTCAAGGACGGCCGGATCCACATTCAGGCCGGTGGAGGGGTCGTCGCCGACTCCGACGCGGCGGCGGAATACCAGGAGACAATCAGCAAGGCCTCCGCTTTGCTGAAAGCTGTCGACATGGCGTCGCGTTTTTAGCCGCCTGTCTCACCGCGGTCCTGCCATGGGCGCTATATCAAGGCGCCCATAACGTCCTTATGGGGTAAACACCCCATTTCTATGCGCTCCGCATGAGCGTAAATGAACAAACTTGCCCATAAGTAATTACGGCTTGTCGTGGCCACTCAATATAACGCCGGCTAATGTTTGTCAGAAAAGGCAACTCCAGGCGGGTTTTGTGCGTTCTCATCAGGTATGAACCTATTGTCGGCGCAACCGTGGACCGGGCGCCCGCTGGTATCCCGCCCGGCCCGTCGCCGCCGGCAGTCCTCCAGTGACCAACAGCATTACGCCATAATGAATAACTCAGCGTCGCAAAGCACCGGAGTCGATGGCGAGGGAATGGGGGCGACTTCGAACCTTGATGGTCCGCCTTCGTTTCTGGAAAAGCCCGAACCGATGCCCGCTGAAGCCGCGCCGCTCGAGCGCAGCAATCTCCAGCTCTACCTGCAGGAAATCGGAAAGACTCCCCTTCTCACTATTGAGGAAGAGGTGACGCTCGCGCGGCGCATCCGCCGCGGCGACAAGGCTGCGCGGGACCACATGATCCGCGCCAACCTGCGCCTGGTCGTGAAGATCGCGATGGATTACAAGGATTTCGGCCTTCCCCTGCTCGACCTGATCAGCGAGGGGAACATCGGGCTGATCAAGGCCGTGGAGCGCTTCGATCCGCGCAAGGGCGGAAAGCTGTCGACCTACGCGGCGTGGTGGATCAAGCAGTCGATCAAGCGGGCCCTGGCCAACCAGTCGAAAACCATCCGGCTGCCCGTGCACCTGGTCGACAAGATCTCGCGCATGCGCAAGACCGCGCTGCACCTGTCGGAACGGCTGGGCCGCGAACCCTCGAACGAGGAGCTCGCCGCCGAGCTGCAGATTCCGACTTCGAAGGTCGCCCACCTCAAATCGGTCAGCGTCCGTCCGGCCTCGCTGGACGCGCCCGTCAGCGACGAAACCGACTCGACCACCTTCGGGGAGATTGTCGGCGATGACAACGCCGTGAGCCCGTTCGACGGGCTCAGCGAAAAGAACATGAGCGCGGACCTTCACGCCATGGTCGATTCCCTCGACAAGCGCGAAGCCGAGATAATCCGCTTCCGGTTCGGGCTTGACGGCCGCGACGAGCTGACGCTCGAGGAGGTCGGCAAGCACTTCAATGTCACGCGCGAACGCATCCGGCAGCTCGAGCACATCGCCCTCACCAAGATGCGCAAGGCGATGAACCGCAATGAATCGATCCGCTCAACCGACGAGATCGAACAGGAGGAGCGCACGCGCAAGCGGATGGACGTCATCCGCGAGTTCATCGAGGCGAAAAGCCGCAGGGCGAAGCTTTGACAGTTGGGGCGGCCGAACGTGGTATGGCGTGTGCCGTACATGCGTTGCGATGAAGGAAAGCCCGAACCCTTGATTCCGCTCGCCGCGGACCTCTTCGACTACCCGCTTCCGCCCGAGTTGATCGCCCAGGAGCCGGCCGCGCGCCGGGACCAGTCCCGCCTGCTGGTCGTCGACCGGGCGGCCCGGTCCGTGCGCCACAGCGTTTTCGCCGAACTGCCTGCGCTGCTTCGCGAGGGCGACACCCTGTTTCGCAACAACGCAACCGTCATCCCCGCCCGGCTGCGGGCCCGCCGTCCGAGCGGAGGCCAGGTCGAGTGCCTGCTGCTTGAGAGGATCGAAGGCGGTGCGCAAGCCGCAGCCGGGTATGAATCCTGGCGCTGCCTGGTCAAGCCGGGCCGCAGGCTGCCCGCAGGCTCGGTTTTCCTGGGCGAGGGAGGCGCCTTCAAAGGGGAGATTGGCTCGGTGGAGGACGACGGCGTGGTGCGGGTCCTTTTCCGGACGCCGGGCAGCGAACCCATGGTCGTTGTCGCGGGCCGCCTCGGCGAAATGCCGCTGCCTCCCTATATCGAGCGAAAGGACGCTTCCCATCACGACATGGACCGCCGGCGCTACCAGACCGTCTACGCGGACCCCGCGCGGCCAGTAGCCGCGGCGGCCCCGACAGCCGGCCTTCACTTCACGCCCGAATTGATCGCAGCCCTGGAGGCCGGCGGCGTGCGCAAGGCCGATCTGACCCTGCATGTCGGCCTGGGAACGTTCCGACCCATATCAGCCCCCACGATCGAGGCGCACCCCATGCACAGGGAGACCTACGAGCTTCCCGCCGCCACGCAGCGCGCCCTGTTTCAGGGCCCGCCGGGCCGGCGCATTGCCGTTGGCACGACGAGCGCCCGGGCGATCGAGGATTTTCTGTCCTCGCACGGCGCGCCCCTGGAGGGGGCGCATATCGCCTCGACCGCCCTCTATCTGCGGCCTCCGTGCGCGTTCCTGGGCGTCGACGCCCTGATCACGAATTTTCACCAGCCCCGCTCCACCCTGCTCTGTCTCGTCGCGGCGTTCCTGGCGCCCGGCTCGACCGGCGGGGTGGCCTGGCTCAAAGAGATCTACGCCGAGGCTGTCGCAAACCGGTACCGCTTCTTCAGCTACGGCGATGCGATGCTGATCGTTTGATCAGGCGATTCTCCGGGCCTGGGCCTGGGCGCGCAGGCAAAGCTCCGCGGCCTTGAAGGCATGGGACTGGGTCATCGCCTTCTCGGTGCGATTCAGGCAGTCGACAATCAGCTGGCCAAAAAAGCGGAACCCGACCCGGCCAGCCGCGGGAAGGTGGTGTTCGCCCGACTCGTCGACGAGATACACGTGGTCGCCCGTCTTCTCGCGGGCGATGTCGATGTACTTGCGAAGCTCGATATAGCCCTTTGTCCCGAGGATGAACATCCGCCCGTCCCCCCAGGTGCCAAGGCCCGGGGGCGTGAACCAGTCCACCCGGATGTAGTTGGTCGACCCGTTGTTTCCAAGAAGCGACGCCTCGCCAAAATCCTCGAACTCGGGCTTGTCCGGGTTTGCGTAATTCCCGACGGCCGCGTGGGTCACCGTTGCGTCGGTTGCGCCCGAATAAGTGAGAAACTGCTCAAACTGGTGGCTTCCGATGTCGCAGAGGATGCCACCGTACCTCGCCCTCTCAAAGAACCAGGCAGGGCGGGCGTCTTTGCCGAGCCTGTGCGGACCAAGGCCCAAAACCTGGATCACCCGCCCGATCGCCCCGCCGTGGACCAGATCGGTGGCGAACATGGCCGACTCCACATGCAGCCTCTCGCTGAAATACACCATGTACTTGCGCCCTGTCGCCGCCACAACGGCCTTGGCGCGCTCAAGCTGGTCAAAGGCGGTGAAGGGGGTCTTGTCCGTGAAATAGTCCTTGCCCGCCTCCATGACCCTGCAGCCGATCGGCCCGCGATCACAGGGAACGGCGGCGGCGGCGACCAGCTTCACGTCGGCGTCAGAGAGGATTTCGTCGAACGAGCGCGCCGCCCTCACCGACGGGAACCGGGCGCGAAACGCATCGACCTTCCTGGGATCGGGATCGTAGACCCATTTCAGGTCGGCGCCGGCCTCGGTGAGCCCGTTGCATTGCCCGTAGATGTGGCCGTGCTCCAGGTAGGCCACTGCCACCTGAAACTCGCCGGGCCGGACAACCGGGTTCGGCTTGCCCTGGGGGGCATAGTTCATCCCGTCCGACGCTTGGCTCATGCGAGGGCCTTGCGCGCCTGCCGGGTCCTTTTTGCCAGGGCCTTCACGTCAGCATCGACCAGCGCGCGCGCCTTCTTGTCCATGCGGTCGATGAAGAGGACTCCGTTCAGATGGTCGACCTCGTGCTGGACGCAGCGCGACAGCAAGCCGTTGCAGCGCAGCGTGTGCCTGTTGCCGCGCTCGTCGCTGAATTCGACGGCGACCTCATCCGGCCTTGACACATCCCCCCGGATCTTTGGGAACGACAGGCACCCTTCCTCCATCACGACCTGCGGCGTCTGCGGGGCGACGGTCACCTTCGGATTCACAAGAACCAGGGGCATGAACAGCTCGCGCGGGGGCCTGGCCCCGTTGAGCTCCCAGCCGTATTCGGCATCGCTCGCCAGCAAATCAATGACGCAGAGTTGGAGCGAGCGGCCAACCTGCGGCGCGCCGAGTCCGATGCCCTCGGCCTCATGCATCGCGGCAATCATCTGCTCGGCAAGGCGCGCCAGCGCGGGCTCGAAAGTCGTGATTTTCTCGCCCTTGCGGTGCAAAACCGGGTCGTTATAGTGAACAATTGACAGGGACATCGGTCAAGTGACGCAGCAACAGCGTGGATTTCGCCAACCGATCTCGCAAATCAATAGTCACAAAGCAATGAGCGAAACGCACCTGCGCACCCGGACCCCTGTCGGCGGCCCGGTGTTACTGGCCGGCGGACTGTTCATAGCGGCCATCGCATGGCTGTTGCCTGCCAACCTGAAGTCGGTCAGCCCAGTCCTGCTGCAGGAGGCCGGGGACGGGACCCCGTCCCTGTCGGAGTTCGGCCGGAGCCTGGTCGATGTCGAAAAGGTCGGCCCGGCGGAACTCGTCTTGTCGGCCGCCCGCGCCTGCAACGACCCGCAGGCGCCCGGGCTCGCCCAGGCCCTTGACCGCCAGGTGTCCCGGCAGCCTTCATTCGCCGCGTGGGGCGGCTGGGATCCCTTCCTCGATCCCCTCTTCAACCTGAGGAAGCCAACCGGACACGGCGCCGACACGCCCATCCTCACGTTTCTCATTCCCCAGGCCTCGCGCGACGCGCTCCGCGCCTATCTCGCCAATTCCGGATCCCTGGGCGTGCAGGACCTGCTCGCCCTGCGTGAACTCTCCTCGACGGGCCGCTTCGTCCCCGCAAACCGGCCCGGCGGCCAGCCGCTGGACGCCCTGATCCTGCTCTCCGGTCTGCTATACCAGGGCGAGCACCTTTCCCCTTCGCTGCAGCGCGAACTCCGAAGCATGGCGCAGGCGGCGGCGGCGCAGCGGGACCTCGGGGATCTCGGACCTTTCTTCCTCGATTTGCTCTCGCTCGGACGCCGGCTCGACTGGACGCAGCTGGGCGAGCTTTTGCGCCGAACCGACGGCGTCCGAACCGTGGGCGAATACGCGCAGCTCTCGCGGGCCGCTCCGGGCCGCTTCAGCCAGATCTACGCGGCGGCCCTCTTCACCGACTCGGCCGACAAGGTGGCCGCCTACCTCCTGCGGTACGGCCAGGCCGGCTCGGAGGACCTACGGACAGCCCTTTCCTACGGGCAGGGCGCCGTGCAGCAGCTGCTGCTGCGCCAGGTGCCCGTCAATCGCACGGCCGGTCCGGCCCTCAGTCACACGGCAGCCATCGTCCTCGCCCATCCCCAGCTCATGCTGGCCGTGAAATACCTCGGCTACTTTGCGGGCCTCTTCCTCATCCTGAGGGGCCTCGACCGCCTGGTCGTCACGCCCTCGACCGGGCGGGGCGCCCGGGCGGCGCTGCCGGTCCGGGCGGGCGCACTGGCCCTCGGGCTTTCGACCCTGCTCATCGTGGCCACCGAGCCGTTCCTCCTCCGGGCATCGGCTCCCTCGCCCGACTACCAGTTTCACCTGCGGCTGCCAATGCTCGCCGCATCCGGCGCGCTCCCGGCGGCCAACTCCCCTCCCCGGTCCGATCTTTCCAACATGAATACTTCGACACTCGTCTCGATCGCCGTCTTCGCGCTTCTCCAGGTCGCGATGTACTTCATCTGCCTGAGGAAGATAAACATGATCAGCGGGGAAGACATGCCCCCGCTGCTCAAGCTCCGCCTCATGGAGAACGAGGAGAACCTGTTCGATAGCGGCCTGTACGTCGGCATGATGGGCACTGCCGCAGCCCTCGTCCTCCAGGTGCTCGGCGTCATCGAGCCGAACCTGCTCGCCGCCTATTCGTCGAACCTCTTCGGCATCGTCTGCGTCGCCCTCGTCAAGATCAGGCACGTGCGCACCTTCAAGCGGCGGCTGATTCTCGAGAACGAGGGCCTCACGAACCCGGTATGAACAAGACGCTGCTCCTGATCATAATCGACTTCCTCTTCCTGAACCTGATTGCGCTCACGCGCTGGGACAGGGCCGAGCCCATCCGTGCGCATGCGCCACCGGTGCCCGCGGTGGCCGCCAACGCCGCGAGCCCGGACCAGGACCTGGTCGCCTCCATGCGCGATGCGCTCGCCGACGAGCAGCTCGCGCACCAAGCCCTTGAGCAAAAGCTCGCCGACACGGGCCAGACGCTCGCCGCGCGGGAGCAGAGCCTCACGGCGGCCGAAAGCGAACGCTCGAGCCTGTCTGCCTCGCTCGCGGACACCCAGCGCAACGCCGCCGAGCTCGGCCGCCAGGTGCAAGCCGCCCGCCAGGACGCGACCCTGACCAAGGACCAGCTCGCTCAGCTCCAGCGCGAGCTCGCGGACAAGGTGGCCGAAGCCGAGCGCCAGAAGCAGGCCCTCACCCAGCTGCAGAAAGAGCAGGCCGACGCCCGCAAGCAGATCGAGGGGCTGACGATGGCGGTGGTCGTCGGGGAGTCGGAAAAGCAGCACCTCAAGGAGGAGGCAACCCAGCTGCAGGACCAGGTGCAGACCGAGCGCGCCGAGCGGATCAAGGTCCAGGCGTCGACCGCACAGCTCGCGCAAGGCGTGGGCAGGCTGGCGGAGAAGTCGGGCGAACTGACGCAGGAGATCCGGTCCAACCGGCCGATCAACGCTAACGTGCTCTTTAGTGACTTCCTCGCCAATCGCGTCGACACCGACTTCACCGCGAGCCGCAAGGGCATCTTCAGCGAGGTCAACCATTCCAAGCAAACCCCCACCGTGTTCGTGACGGATGGGAAGGCGGTCTATGCCCTCCTTCACATTGAGGATACGGCTTTCTCCTACTGGACCCCGAATTATGATTGGGACCGAATCGGCGTTCGTTTCCACAGGCCGTCCGGATACCAGACCAGCGCGGGCTCCCTCGCCATTCTCTCGGTCGACCCCCGCGTCGTCGCCGTTCCTGTCGACGCATCCCAGGCGGC
>Ga0265313_10003408_pt1 | contig 12885 bp, 12 predicted proteins | sample 4123metaG_FD_203122 | JGI IMG/M metagenome (GOLD analysis project Ga0265313, IMG submission 203122) | Rhizosphere microbial communities from Carex aquatilis grown in University of Washington, Seatle, WA, United States - 4-1-23 metaG | ecosystem: Host-associated > Plants > Roots > Rhizosphere >...
GAAGCCATCGCCCCACCAGGAGCCGCCAAGCCCCCCGCCCCCATCGAACCGGCAGCGCCCGCAGCGTTGCCCGCCATCCCCCCGGAGCCAGTGGCTCCCGCATCAACCTTGTTGCCCCCCTCGCCAGATGCGTCGCTCCCCGAAGACGCATCTCTGGCCATCCCGCCGGTCCCCCCACCAGCAGGGCCATTGCTACCACCGCCGGCACCGAGGACCCTCACGCCCGGTACACAGCTCGCCCCGTCGAGCAGGGCGAAAACGACGCAACCGATTCTGATTTCGACGGTATTCATTGTCTTGGAGAGAGAGACGAGCGCCGTCGCCTTTTTGTCACGCGCCACAATCACTTTCGTCGTCGACATTTTCCGAGCCGTCTGCTGGCGCGAAGCGGCGCCGTATGACGGCCACTCCCGCGCGCACCAAGCGGCCAGCTTCTATTGAAGTGATTCCAAGCTGGTGTCCAATTTCGTCCGGAGTTGCCCCTTGGAGCCACAGGCGCAGCGCCGAGAGCTGGTCGAGAGGGAGGTTCGCATGCGCAAATTCCAGGAGCTGCCGTGCCGTTTCAGCGGCCGTGAACGGAGGGCGCCCGCCCTGCTCGTCGATCAATGTCGATGAAGCAAACTCGTTCAGTAGCCGCTTCGGACTGGGCGTGCCGTCCGGAGACTGGCGGGGGCCGACCTTCTCCCGCACGTAATCCCGGATCGCGTTCGCCGTCACGATTCGGATCCAGTCTCCGAACGTCTTTCCGCGATTGTTCCGCCGCCAAGGCAGGTAGGTCTGAAGCGCATGGCCGTTGTCGTCGCCGATCTTCTCGACGAGCCGCGCGACCACGTTGTGGATGTCGTCCTCGGAGCGGGCGAGCGCGCCCATGCTTCTGCTCGACCTCACCAACGCCAACCATGCGGGCCAGAGTTGCTCCACGAGCTGGCGCCGGGCGCCGGCATCACCCGCCGCAGCCCGCGCGACTAGTGCCTCACAGTCCTCCAAGTCTTTCCCGGCACTGGTCACCACGTGCCGCTCACCCAGGCACCTTGCGTCCCCAGGCCGAGCGTGACTGCTGTCGACCGCCGGTCGACGTCCCGCGGCCCAACAAATACCAGCACCATCCCAGTCGCAAGGGCCGCTGCGCCAATGCCGGCGACGACGAATCCAGCAGTCTGGGTCCTTCTCGCCTGTCCGATCGTCGCCGCCCCAGCCATGCTGCAGACGTCCTTATCGTTGCAGTCGGCGTCGTGTACGAGCATCAACGTCCGAATGCCGAGGTATCCTGCAACTCCCAGCCCCGCGGCGCCTATACCCCCCAGAATCCAGCCCACGACCCGCTTCCTCGACCCCCTCTTCGTGCTGGTCGTCTCCGCGACCTGAGCTCTCCGTTCGACCTGCTCAGGCGTATCGACTTGGACCGATTGTCGCTGTGCGACCTGGCTGGAGGAGCGGATGATCGCCGCTGCGTCCGGAGCCCGTCGCGGCGGCACCTCTGCTTTTAGGGCGAAGGTAAGTTCGACCACCTCGCTTTCGGACGCGTTCACGGAGCGCCGCTCCTCTTGAAATCCCGGTGCCCGTACGATCACAGTGTGTTCTCCGGGGTCGACGGGCAGGGGCCTGTCGAACTCGGAGATATCGATCTCTGGCCGCACGCCATCGAGCAGGATTTCTGGCACCCTGTTCAGCGATCCGAAAAGAGACATCCGGATCATCGGAATGCGCGGTGTGAGCTTGACCAGGTCGCGGTCAATCGCGTCCTCGAGCTCCTTCTGGCGTGTCGGACTTCCTGTAAGCCGGCGGTTGAGCGCCCTAGCATTCTGATACGTGTCTCTCGCGGCCAGCAGCTTGTGTTCGTGATCGCGACAGCGCGCTATCTTCACGAGACTGCTGACCGACGGGTCAAGCGTCATGCTTGCTTCGAACAAGGTGCATGCCGCTGGCCAATCACCGTGAGCCAGAGCATTTAGCCCGGCGGCGAACTTTTCGTCCGCTTCTCGCTTCGGATCGACGTCGGCGCTACGCGCAGCGTGCGCAAGGGACAAGAGCGCGAGAATCCCGACCGTCGTCGCGGTCGCGACAGGACGGGGCCCTCCCGCACCGATCCGCCGAGACGCAGATTGCCGTGTCATCTAGTGTCGGTCGGATCGAAATCCGCTGCGGGAGCAGCCGCGGCGGGCTTGCTCCGCGGCGACGCCTGGACGAGATTTGATTCCGGCGCCGTCTTCCTCGCAACCGTAGGTCTTGCTTCAAATGGCTTCGCTCGGGTCTGCCCCTTGTGCGGGGCTGTCGGCGCCGCTTGCCCGGTCGAAGGGACGTTTGGCAAAGCAGACGGAAGAGACACCGGTCCTCTACCTGGCACGGATGAAACCCTCGTCGAAGAATGCAGCGCATGAAGCGAGGGCGGCGACTCGATTCCGAGGGTTGAAGCGCCTTCCTGCAAGCTAGCGTGGGCCCCTTCCACCGGCACCGGGGCCGCTCGGACGACGGCGAAGTCCGCCGCAGGTTGGGCCCCCGCTGCAGTCGGAGGGACTGCCTTTCGACGGTGTAGCCCGAACCCCAGTGCCAAGACGGCCACTAGGGTCACGACCGACACGAGCGCAATGCGGATAGGATGCACAAGTCGAGCCGAGGCGGGGCGACTGGGGCGCGGCGCCGACGCCGCCTTCACCATATCGGGATCTTCAGATGGTCCAGGCAAAATGAGCGTCCGCACCTGCTCCTTGACGGCCGGCGCTTCCACGAGACCGACCCGGTCCGCGATATCAACGAACGCGGTCTGTCCAGGCCAGGGCGAGGACATCCCCAACGCCTCGCCGAGCGCCCCCGCCAGTTCGCTTGCACTGTCGAAGCGCCCGGACGGCTCCACTGCCGTCGCGCGGCTGAACCAGCGGTCGAAGCTCGGAGGAAGCGTGACCCCGATCTCAGCAGCGCGCTGGCTGGCCGGTTCGACGGCACCACGTGCGATCCCGAACAGCACCGCCTGATGGGCGCCGGCACTCGTTGATTCTCGCGTCCAATATGGCCGCCCAACCAGGAGCGTGTAGACGATATGGCCCAGCGCGTAGAGATCCGCCCGCGGATCGACGTCGCCGGCGCCGCGGATTTGCTCGGGCGACATATACATCGGCGTACCGACACTGCGCGTGGTGTTTGGACGCGTATTCTGGGCGACCACCTTTGCAATCCCGAAGTCGAGGATCTTGAGCCGCGGCGTCCCGTCGTCCCGCATCGTCAAGAACAGGTTTTCCGGTTTCAGATCGCGGTGAACGATTCCTGCTCCATGCGTCTTTTCGAGGGCGAAGCTCGCCTGCCAGATCAGCTGCACGACCTCCGCCGGAGAAAGCCGTTGCTTTCTGTCCAGCACGCCCCCGAGGTCTTCTCCCTTGAGAAGCTCCATCACCAAGAAAGGAAGGTTGGTTTGGTCGTCGACGCCGGCGTCGAAGACCTCGACGATGTGATCACTCTCGATCTCCGCAGCGATGGTCGCTTCAAGTCGAAAGCGATCCCGCATCTCGCTATCCCAGATCATGCCGGGCAACATCGTCTTCAGCGCCCGGCGCCGCCGCGTCTCGAGATCCAACACCTCGTACACCGCACCCATACCCCCAGACCTGATGAGGCGATCCACGCGATAGCGGTTGTGAAAGGTGGTTCCGCTCGCAAATTGCTCACCTGAATCAACCGCCAATGGTTACTCCCGCTGATATACGCCCGACACTGTCTGCATAGCGTAGGACGAACCAGGACCCCGTATCAAGCCTAAACAGGGGAACACGGCGGCGGCGACGAGCGCGACGTCGTCATCGCGGGGCGCTGGCGTGGGATGAAAGACGGGCTCTCGCCCGACCGGAAAGCTGTAGACCCCGTCCCATGCAGACTTCCGAATTATTCTGAGTGGTCGGGCGAGTCGGACGCCTTTGGGGTGATGTTGGGCCTTTGCCGCTCGGCGGAGGTCCGACTGGTCAGCATAGTCTCGGTGCTCTTGTCGGCCCTTGGGCCGGAGCATTTCTGCACGTATGACTATGTGCTGCGCCGACTCCGCGGCGGCGCGCTTGGCGACGTCCTCGAGGATTTGGCCGCGAATCTACACAGGCGCGGTCACTCTCAGAGGGTCGGCCAAGCGTGTCGGCACTCCGGATTGCCCTCGGGCCCCGAGGTGCGGACGTTCGGGCTGGAGCTCTTCGTGGCCGAGCAATTCTTTTGGGGAGACGCGGTCGGCGTTCCGGTCGTCGGGCTCGGCATCATCCGCGACGACGGTTTTTGACGGCGCTGCTGGGCTGAGATCGTCAAAGACGGACCGACGCGGTCGGTCGTGCGGCGGTGCTCTGGGTGCCGGCGCCGGAGGGATCTGTGGCATCGTCAGAGGCAAGCCTGCGCGGCAAAAGTTGAGTTTAGGGCAAATATGGCGGGAACGGGGGACGGCCGCAGGGAGCATCCGGGCTCCGACCCACATGCAGACATAGATGTTCTTGCCGTTGTTGCATGTTTCCCGGGCGAGATTTCTCGGCGAAAAGTGGCCCTTAAACTCACTGACCACAGGGATCGGCTTCTGCGCCATCGTCAACTGACGCCAACTGCCGCCGCGGCTGCCAGTATCAAGCTTTGCCGCTGGCATCCGCGGGCAGGCAGACGTGATAGGGATCGGGCATGAAGATCGTCGCGGTGATCCTTTGTGCGGCGCTAGCGGCGAGTTGGCACCGATCGGTACGTGCCGAGGAGATTCGGCCCGACTTCGGCGGGATCGAGCGCAGCAGCGACGCGGCCGAGACTTACCGTTTGAACGCACTCAAGATCGTGGACAGCGAGCTGTCGAATTCGTTTCCGACAATATTCGGTGGCTTCGGGAACTGGTGGCGCCCGGTTCGCGGCACGTTCGGTGACGCCACCACGTACGACGACTTCTTCCGCAAGATGGGGCGGGACGACCTGGGTCAACAGCACCGCCAGCGCCAGGCGGTGGCGGCGACGTTGTTTTGGAGCGGGGTGATCGTGTTGGCAGGTGGCCTTGGGTTCGCGTTGCCGGAGCTCGTGAACCCCCACACGACGCGCGCGGAGGTCGGGTTGGGCCTGTTCGGGGGCGGCGTCCTGATAATGACGGTCGGCGCGAACATCCAGCCGCCGCTGCTGAGCGAGGAGCACGCGCAAGAGATGGTCAACGGTTACAACCGCCAGTTGCAGATCCACCTGGGCCTGCAGCCGGTCGCCGCGTCCACGGTACGCGATCGCCTTCCTCTTGGCCTGAGCTTGAGCCGTCGCTGGTGACGACGGGCGGATCGTCGTGCCCACCCTGCAGCGGCGGAAGCAATCGATTCATCGTACCGCTTTAGTGCCTGAAGCCACGCGGCGGGACGACGTCATTTCGGCCGCGCCGGCTCCGTGATCTTCGCGGGGTGATAGGATCCGCGTCCACGGACCTCACGCCCGTTCGACGATGATTGATTCCAACCAGCCCTCCACGCTGCTCGGCCGAATCGCCGCGCTCGAGGCAGACCTGGCCCGCGAACGACGGGAGCGGGCCGACGCCGAGGCGGCGGCGGGCAAGAAGCTCGCGGCCATCGAACAGGCGCTGGAGCGAGCGGTGGACACCCGGGGCGATCGCGCCCAGAAGATCTTTCAGAATGCCGCCGACGCCATCCTGTTGGTCGACGGCCGCGGCATCTACACCTATGCCACCGCCTCCATCGAGCGCGTCACCGGCTACACGGTGGACGAGACCGTGGGGACCAACGCGATGGACTGGCTTCACCCGGAAGACCTCGCGAGCCACCTGGCCAAGCTGGTGAGGCTGCGCGAAAGGAACTGGGTCGAGGGCCCGTCGCCCGTGACCCAGTACCGCCGCAAGCACAAGACGCGCGGCTGGGTGTGGGTCGAGGCGCTGGGCGCGAACCTCCTCGACGATCCGGCGGTCGGCGCCATCGTGGTCACCATGCGGGACATGACCGAACGCCGCCGCATCCAGGAGGAGCTGCAGCGGGCCAAGGAGGAGGCCGAGGCGGCCAGCTCCGCCAAGAGCGCCTTCCTCGCCAACATGAGCCACGAGCTGCGCACGCCCCTCAACGGCGTCATCGGGATGGTCGACCTGCTGGCACGCTCGCCGCTCGACGATCGGCAGCGCCGCTACACCGAGGTGGCGCGATCGTCGGCGGACCTGCTGCTGGCGGTGATCAACGACATCCTCGACTTCTCGAAGATCGAAGCCGGCAAGCTGGACCTCGAATCGGTCGCTTTCTCGCTGGTCGAGGTCGTCGAGGAGGCGGCCGACATCCTGGCGCTGGCGGCCGAGCAGAAAGAACTGGAATTGAGCTGCCGGACGAGCCCGGCGCTGGCGCGCCCCGTGCTGGGCGATCCGGCGCGGCTACGACAGATCCTGGTGAACCTGATCAACAACGCCGTGAAGTTCACGCCCCACGGCGAGGTCGCCATCGCCGCGAGCCTGGTGGAGGAGCGCGGCGACACGGTGGTCGTGCGCATCGACGTCCGCGACACGGGCATCGGCATTTCCGAGGCCGCCCAGCGCCGTCTGTTCCAACCTTTCAATCAAGTGGACGCCTCGACGACGCGCCACTTCGGCGGCACGGGCCTGGGATTGGCCATCTGCCGCCAGCTGACGGCCCGGATGGGCGGCTCCGTGTCGGTCGTCAGCGCGGAGGGCAAGGGCGCGCTGTTCTCCGTGGTGCTACCGCTGCAGCAGGCTCCTGGCGCGGTGGTCCAGGAACATCCGGCCGCGGCATCACGCCTGGCCGGGCTTCGCGTCCTGGCGGTCGATGACAACGCCACCAACCGCGAGGTTCTGAAGGAACAGCTCTGCGGCGTGGGGATGAGATGCGATTGCGCCGCCAACGGGCCGGCGGCCCTGCGGATGCTCGCCACCGCGGCGGCCGACGATCCCTACGCGCTGGCCATCGTCGACGTCAGCATGCCCGACATGGATGGCTTCGCGCTGGTGCGGCTGATCAAGGCCGACCCGCGGCTGGCGTCGACGGTGATCGTGATCCTGGGCTCGCTCGGCAAGCCGTTGTCGGTCGACGAACAACGCGCGCTGGGGATCGCCGGCTACGCCAGCAAACCGGTCGGGCGGCGCGCGCTGCTGCGGAAGCTGAGCGCGGCCTGGACCGGCGCGGCTCCTTCCCCTGTGCCGGCACCGCCGCCGCCACCACCGCCGTCCATCCCGCCGACCGCGGACGGCCCGCTGCGCGCGCTGCTGGTGGAGGACAGCAGCATCAACGCCGAAGTCGCGGGCGAGTTGCTCCGGTCGGTGGGGATCGAATTCGACGTGGCGGTCAACGGCGTGCTGGCGGTCGCCGCGGCCCTGGCCCGCCGGTACGACGTCGTGCTGATGGACTGTCAGCTGCCAGAGATGGACGGCTTCGAGGCGACCCGCCGCATCCGCGAGCACGAACGGGCGGGAGCCGTTCCCGGACGCGGCGGCGCGCGGCTTCCCATCTTGGCGCTGACGGCGGGCGCGACGACGACCGAGTTGCGGCATTGCCAGCAGGCGGGCATGGATGACTGTCTGACCAAGCCCATCGATCCACGCAACCTCTTCGAGGCCATCGCGCGCAGCACGGGACGACCGCTCTGACCGCGGGGTGGCGATGGCGATTCCGGCTGCTGGCCCTGGGGCGCGCGCGCGACCCGCGGCGTTGATTTGTCGACCGTTGCATGAGGCCACTCCTCGGGCCGGGATGCGAAGTATCGATCTGATCAGGAACTCGGGGGGGTGTTTGACGGGGCAGCAGCGGGCGGTTCTGGCGGTGCCATTTCCAAGATGGCCGTCAACAGCCGGTCGTTGGAAAGCACCTTCCGCACGAGGTCCGCGAAGGCGGCGTCGAGCGCGAGCTTTGCGGTCTCACCGCCTTCCGTTCTAACGTTCTCTTCCACGGCGCTTCCTTCGAAATGGCCGTGATAGATGGGCGTACCTCTCTCCACCGGCCCCTTGTAGACGCGGACGTACACCCTCACCTCGGCTTCGGCGTCATTGGAGAGAACCCCGGTCCTGAATTCGTTGAAGAAGTGGTTGAGCGTGACGACGACCAGGACACTTCCCGGGCCGGACGAGCGGAACCCCCTGCGTCTGAATTCGTTCTGAAGGTTGTCTTCCACGAATACCGCCACGTCGTTCGTGGTCACGATGGGGCCTAACCCCCACCAGGTATAGGCGTTCTTCTTCATGCCCACGCGCGTCGGATCGTTCCGTGCATCGTGAACGACCACCTTGACGGTCAGCCGATTGCCGTCCGCTATGCGCGGCCCCCACCACTGGGGCTGGTAATCCACGAAGATCGTATCTGCGCAGCCCGCGGAGATCGCGCCGACGACCGCGACGACCAGCCCGACCAGACAAACCTGTCTCAGATTCACGCGCGCGGGGACAGTGCGTTCAAGCGCCCTTTCCACCCCGACATTTTTCGCCGACAAGAAATCTCACGTCAACTCTGCCGGGCCGGCGCTTGCCCGCCCCCCCCGCTTCGCGGCGCTCGCCGAGCCGCGCCTGCCCCACCTGTTGGTGGCCCACAACTCTGAAGGCGAGGCCCCATCGATCCCGGTGCTGGTCAAGACCCAGGGTTCCGCCACAAAGCTCGTCGGTCAGATGCAACCGTTCGGCGAGGCGAGGTCGCTCGGCCGGCAGGCGCTCGGGGGCGTTTGCGGTCCCGCACTACTCCCTCCAGATCGGCGACGGCGTCGATTCGGTTTCCGATACTTCGTTGAGCCAGGGGCGCGAGAGAGCAACCACCGCACGTTGCCGTCGTCTCTCCGACGAGATCGCGACACCAACGTAAGGGGTTCGTCACGTTCATGTTCGCGCCGAGCTTCACGTGGGTTCGCTCAGGTGGTCAGCGGGTTTACGATCTGCAGTCCCGGATCCGGGGCCGTCCACGCGCTGCCCGGGCCTCGACTACAACCCGCCTGGGGTGCTTCCGAAGCCGAAGCAGGTCGGCTAGACCCAACCCCGCCAAACGCGGCCGGGAGCAGGTGTCAGAAGGCGGCGACGCACGTGAGTCCGGCCGTCGTCAGGCGGGGAGCGCAGGCGAGCGCGGTTCGCGCCGGCTTCTCCCTGGGCGAGGTCAGCAACAAGTACGCTGCCAAGCCCGCCAGCGCCGCGCTCGCGCCGTAGCCCACGATCGCCCAGGTGCGTGCCTGTGCGATCGAAGCGTGAAGCGCGTCGCAACCGGGGCCGCCGTAGCCTGGCTCGCCGCTCCCGCAGTTCAGCCCGCGGGTCGCTGGATCCGACACCAGGGGTCCCACCTGGTCATCGAACTCGTGAGTCTTGCGGATCCAAACGGTGGTTTGAAAGACGCCAAGACCGAACGCCAAAGCGCCGCCGCCAGCCGCCGTCCAGCCCATCAGTCGCCAGCGATCGGATGGGTGAACCGCTTCCCGCGGCGCCCCTGAGGTGTTGCCGCCCGCCGGGTCGTCGATCTCGGGCGATATCGGCGTCAACAGCGGTGCTGGTTCCGTCCGCGCGCCCGCCGAGGCAGAACCCGGAGGGATTGCCGCCGGTGCTGCCGACACAGGCTGCTGCGTGATCTCGAGGGATTGACGGTCGCCGCCTGACACCGTCACGTGGCGCGGCCCGCTCTGGTAGCCCTCCAGGCGGATCGCGATGACGTGATCTCCTCTGCTCAAGCGCAACGGACCGTCGAGCGGAAGCTGAGCGGCACGGCGCTCGTCGACCATCACCTCACCGCGGTTCGGATCGGCCCCGACCAGGACCTCACCCAGGTTGCGACGCGCGTTCTCGAGCGCCGCCTGCAGGGCTTTTCGATTGCGCAGGACCCACGGGTGACCTTGCGACGCGAGCGCTTCGAGGAGATGCGCCTCCCCGTCCAACCAGTAACCAAGGGCGAGCTCGCACAGCCCGAGCTGCCCCGCGGTACGCGGCGTGCGATCCAGATCAAACGCCTTCTGGAAGACCGTGATGGCCTGCCCGTCCTTTCCCGCCCGGCGTAAGGAGACACCCTCCCGAATCAGCGTCTCTACATCGGCTGGGTCGGCGGCCCATGCCGCCCGCGTGGCGCCCATGGAAGCCGCGAACACCAGGGGGAGCACGAAGCACCGCGATCGTGCTCGCGCGCGACGTCGCCCGAGCTGCCGCCGCCGCCCCCGCCTATCGATCACCGGTTCTCGCACCTGCCGTGACACTGGAGTCACCGCTCGATGCAGTATGACCAGGTGTAAGTGCTCCCACACGCGGAGGACGGAGCTCCGTTCTGCCAGAACCCGGCGTCTGTTGTCGACGACGAGCCCGTGACCGCCGTCGAGGCCGTCACCGACGTCCAGTCCGAGCAAGTGCTGTCCACGGTTCCTTTGTCGGTCAACGTGGCCGAGCCAGTCCAGACCGCGCGGCCGTCCAGGTAGGTTCCGTCGCCTTGTTGCCATATGCCGCTCGCCAGCTTGAGCTTCACCAGGTCGCTGCCCAGGCCCACGAAGATCCCGTCCGGGCGCACGTACGTCGCTGTCGGGCTGATCAGGGTCGAAGCCGCGATCGTCGTGGTCGAGCGCAGTGCGCTCACGGCGCCGGTGCCGGCCGGCTTCGAAGCATCGCAGCGTGCATCAGCACTCTGTCCGCCGAGAACAGGGCCATTGGTGAGGAAGATCTTCTTCCCGGCGACCGGCGAGATGGTGAGGGGCGAGGTCCGTGTCTTCATGAAGCAATAAACAGAACCGCGGAAGAAGTCGCACGTTGCAGACTCCCAGTAGAACCAGAACGGGGGGCCGCAGCTCGTGCAGCCAGCGGTGAACTGCGCAGGTCCAGTAGCCGCCGTGTAGTCCGAGCAGGTCGTCATTGGGCCCGTCGTTCCGTCGGATTGCATCCCCGTCAAGGCCGCCGACCACGGTTGGATGACGCCATGTTCGTTGGCAACGATTGGATTGAGCAGGCGGCTCTGCGAGAACAGCGTCGCGAGATCGTCGGCAACGGGAGCCCCGTCTGTCCTGACAAACCCGCGCGCGTTGCCCAGGCGCGCGAGCGGTGACGCGTGCGAGTCACCCATCAACGCGACGAACGCCTTACCCGATGCGTCGTTGATCCCGGCTGCAGTCGCCAGCTGGTTGCAAACGGCGTCGTATGCGGCCACACCGCCTAGATTGGACGGCAGGTCGGTCCTGGATGTCACGAACACGAGGTTATAGCCGCCCGCTCCGCCCGCAGCCCCGCCCGCGTTGCCACCCGTGCCGAGCATGCCGCCAGTGCCGAGCATGCCGCCCGTGCCGAGCATGCCGCCAGTGCCGAGCACGCCGCCCGTGCCGAGCGCGCCGCCCGTGCCGAGCACGCCGCCCGTGCCGAGCACGCCGCCCGTGCCGAGCACGCCGCCCGTGCCGAGCACGCCGCCCGTGCCGAGCACGCCGCCAGTGCCGAGCACGCCGCCCGTGCCGAGCACGCCGCCCGTCCCTACCCCATGTGACCCCGCAAACCCGCCAGTCCCCGTTCCCGACGCGTCGGATCCGGCCTGGCCACCTCCGCCCGAAGGCCCGGGCAGACCGTTGGCGTCCATGGCGCCTGCCGCCCCACCAGTCCCGGTGGTACCAATCGGCCCCGAATCTCCGTCAGCGGTCGCGCCGTCCGTGGGTCCGTCATTCCCGATTCCTGTCCCTCCGGAACCGCCGGCGCCCGAGGTCCCGGCGCCGCCGATGTTGGAAGCGTCTCCAGCCCCCGAGCCGCCTCCTCCCGTGCTCGGCCCCGTGTTGTCTCGACCGGCATCAAACGGAACCGACGCCGATCGCTCGCAAGCTGAAAACACCTCGGTGCTCCCGACAGCCAGCAACACAATCAACACCCGGGCCACGTCAGGCATCCTCATCCCCCCCATTTTCCGGACCATAGGCGACCAGGTGGCCATGGTCAACGGCACCGTTTGGCGCCGACGGAGCGCTATCATGCCCCGCTGACGTCGAGCCGGCGGAGTCGCGCGGGGAGCCTGATCGTCGTCGGGGGGGTCGTCGAGGTCCCCGCTCGGGACCGGCCGGCTCGACAGTCTTCAGAGCCGCGCGGACTCAGCGCTCCACGCGGGATCTTCAATGATCCTCGCGACTGTCGTTTGCTCGGCTTCGGAACATCGAAAGACGGTTGAAATTGGCCCGGCATTGGCCGAGCAGGTCGAGCCACCCGCCGGGTTGGCAACCCGTTGGGGTCGCTGCCCGGATGGGGCGCGGCCCAGCCGATCCGGGACCTATGCTCCCAGTATTCTGACGCTCGGAAATACACGGCGAAGTCGCTCGGCAAGGACCGCACCCAGGTTGAATTTCGAGGTCTGCACGCACTTTTTCGACGCCGTGTTCGATGACTTGTCATGTCTCTTCCGCGTGCCGTCGTCCCGGGACGAACATACATGATCACCAGGCGTTGCTCCGAACGTAGGTTCTTCCTGCGGCCAGACCCAAAGACCAACAACGCGTTCATCTACTGCTTGGCCGTGGCCGCCCAAAGGTGCGGCAAGGACCGCACCCAGGTTGAATTTCGAGGTCTGGACGCACTTTTTCGACGCCGTGTTCGATGACTTGTCATGTCTCTTCCGCGTGCCGTCGTCCCGGGACGAACATACATGATCACAAGGCGTTGCTCCGAACGTAGGTTCTTTCTGCGGCCAGACCCAAAGACCAACAACGCGTTCATCTACTGCTTGGCTGTGGCCGCCCAAAGGTACGAGATCAAGGTCATCTTCACCGGGACCATGTCCAACCACCACCACACCGGTGTCGTGGATGTGCACGGCAACCTCCCAGAGTTCCTCGCCTATTTTCACAAACTCTTCGCCAAGCACCAGAATGCCCTGCGTGGGCGCTGGGAGGCTTTCTGGGCGTCCGAACAGACCTCCGTCGTCGAACTGGTCGCGGGCCACGACATCCTCGACAAGATGGTCTACGCCCTGACCAATCCCGTCAAAGACCATGTCGTCGAGA
>Ga0265313_10003411_pt1 | contig 12876 bp, 14 predicted proteins | sample 4123metaG_FD_203122 | JGI IMG/M metagenome (GOLD analysis project Ga0265313, IMG submission 203122) | Rhizosphere microbial communities from Carex aquatilis grown in University of Washington, Seatle, WA, United States - 4-1-23 metaG | ecosystem: Host-associated > Plants > Roots > Rhizosphere >...
GTTGATGATCGGAGCGCCCGACATGGCGTTCCCGCGCATGAACAACATCTCGTTCTGGCTGCTGCCCGCCTCGTTCGCGTTGCTGCTGTCGTCGATGTTCTTCGAGGGCGAGCCGGGCGCGCCCGGCGTCGGCGGCGGATGGACGCTCTACGCGCCGCTCTCGACATCGGGCCATCCGGGGCCGGCGGTCGACTTCGCGATCCTGTCGCTGCATCTCGCCGGCGCCTCGTCGATCCTCGGCGCCATCAACTTCATCACCACCATCTTCAACATGCGCGCGCCCGGCATGACGCTGCACAAGATGCCGCTGTTCGTCTGGTCGATCCTGGTAACGGTGTTCCTGCTGCTGCTGGCGCTGCCGGTGCTCGCCGGCGCGATCACGATGCTGCTGACCGATCGCAACTTCGGCACGACGTTCTTCTCGGCCGACGGCGGCGGCGATCCGCTGTTGTTCCAGCATCTGTTCTGGTTCTTCGGCCATCCGGAGGTCTACATCCTGATCCTTCCGGGCTTCGGCATGATCAGCCAGATCATCTCGACCTTCTCGCGCAAGCCCGTGTTCGGCTATCTCGGCATGGCCTACGCGATGGTCGCGATCGGCGGTATCGGCTTCATCGTGTGGGCGCACCACATGTACACGGTCGGCATGTCGGCCGCCGTGCAGGCCTACTTCGTCGCCGCCACGATGGTGATCGCGGTGCCGACCGGCGTGAAGATCTTCTCCTGGATCGCCACCATGTGGGGCGGGTCGATCGAGTTCCGCACGCCGATGCTGTGGGCGATCGGCTTCATCTTCCTGTTCACGATCGGCGGCGTCACCGGCGTCGTGCTCGCGAACGCCGCCGTCGACCGCGCGTTGCAGGAGACCTATTATGTGGTGGCGCACTTCCACTACGTGCTCTCGCTCGGCGCCGTCTTCACGATCTTTGCCGGCTGGTACTACTGGTTCCCGAAGATCACCGGCTACATGTACAACGAGACCATCGGCAAGCTGCACTTCTGGGTCACGTTCATCGGCGTGAATCTCGTGTTCTTCCCGCAGCACTTCCTCGGTCTCGCCGGCATGCCGCGGCGCTATGTCGACTATCCGGACGCATTTGCGGGCTGGAACTACGTCTCATCGGTCGGCTCCTACATTTCCGGCTTCGGCGTCCTAATCTTCCTCTATGGGCTGTTCGACGCGTTCTATCTGCGCAAGGAGCGCGCCGCCGACAATCCCTGGGGTCCCGGCGCGACGACGCTCGAATGGACCTTGTCCTCGCCGCCGCCGTTCCACCAGTTCAACACGCTGCCGCGCATCAAGTGATGCGCACGCGAGGAGTGGGTGGAGCCTAGATGTCCCTGGTAAGCGAAGGCGCTGATCTGGCACGGCCGCTGCCGGCGGATTTGGCACGCCCGCAGCCGAGCCTTGCCGGCGTCGACGACTACATCGCGCTGATGAAGCCGCGGGTGATGTCGCTCGTGGTGTTCACCGCGCTGGTCGGCCTCCTGGTCGCGCCCGGCCATCTCCATCCGGTGATCGGTTTCACGGCGCTCTTATGCATCGCGGTCGGCGCCGGCGCCTCAGGCGCGCTCAACATGTGGTACGACGCCGACATCGACGCGATCATGACGCGCACCGTGAACCGGCCGATCCCGGCGGGCCGCGTGCTGCCGGGCGAGGCGCTCGCCTTCGGGCTCATGCTCGCGGTCGGCTCCGTCGTGGTGCTCGGGCTCCTCGTCAACACCCTGGCGGGTGTGCTGCTCGCTGCGACGATCGCGTTCTACGTGCTCGTCTACACGATGTGGCTCAAGCGCTCGACCCCGCAGAACATCGTGATCGGCGGAGCCGCGGGTGCGTTCCCGCCGATGATCGGCTGGGCCGCGGTGACGGGTGACGTCAGCCTCGCACCCGTGCTGATGTTCCTCATCATCTTCCTTTGGACGCCGCCGCACTTCTGGGCGCTGGCGCTCCTGAAGTCGGATGATTACGCCCGCGCCGGCATCCCGATGCTTCCCGTCGTCGCTGGCCATGACGAGACGCGCCGGCAGATCCTGCTCTATACGCTCGTGCTCGCGCCGGCCGGCCTTGCGCCGACGCTGTTCGGCTTCGCGGGACTTCTCTACGGCGCGGTCGCGCTCATCTGCGGCGCGATGATGGTGATGCTCGCCTGGCGCGTCTATCGCGACCGCACCGGGCCTGCGGCCGCTTCGGCCGCCGGCAAGCTGTTCGCTTTCTCGCTCCTCTACGTGTTCGTCCTGTTCGCCGCGCTCGCCGCCGACAACCTGCTCTCGTGCTTCGGGTTTGCGTCATGAACGCGCCGATCGAGGACGGCATCGTGCTGACCGAGGAGCAGAAGCGCCGTCGCCGCGCGCGCTCGATCGCGATCGCGCTGTCGCTCGGCGTGCTGGTCGTGCTGTTCTACGTGGTGACGCTGATCAAGGGACCGGCCGTGCTGGTCCGGCCGATGTGAAAGACATGACCGAGACGACGAACTCGAGGAGCACGCGCCGCGACGTCATCGTCGCGGCCTCCTGCGGCGTCTTCGTCGCCGGCATGGTAGGCCTCGCCTATGCGTCGGTTCCGTTCTACGACTGGTTCTGCCGCACGACGGGCTTCGGCGGCCGTGCGCAGATCGCGACTGCAGCGCCCGCCGGAGCGCTCGGCCGCGCGATCACGGTGCGCTTCGACGCCAATGTCATCGGTGGGCTGCCGTGGAAGTTCGAGCCGGAGCAGAATTCGATCGACGTCCGTCTCGGCGAAGTCGTCACGGTGAATTTCGTCGCCACCAACCTGTCGGCGCGCACGACGGTCGGCCAGGCCGGCTACAACGTCGCGCCGCCGACGATCGGTTCATACTTCAACAAGATCAACTGCTTCTGCTTCACCGAGCAGCGGCTCGGTCCGGGCGAACGCCGCGAGATGACCGTCGTGTTCTATGTCGATCCGGCGCTCGCGAAGGATTGGGAGCAGGACGACCTCAACACGATCACGCTGTCCTATTCGTTCTATTCGGTGCGCGAGCCTTCGCGGCCGGTGGCGGAAGGCGGCACCAAGACACCATCGGGGCGGCTCTAGCCGCGCGAGGATAACGGAGAGGCAAGACGATGGCCGACGCGCACGCCAAGCCGCAGCACGACTATCACCTCGTGGATCCGAGCCCGTGGCCGATCGTCGGCTCGATCTCGGCGCTGATGCTCGCGGTCGGTCTCATCACCTGGATGCACAAGGTGTTCGCGGCGGCGCCGCTCTTGTTCGCGGCCGGCGCGCTCGGGGTCGCCTATACGATGATCGGCTGGTGGCGCGACGTGATCCGCGAGGCGGAGTTCGGCGGCTACCACACGCGCGTGGTGCAGATTTCCCACCGCTACGGCATGATCCTGTTCATAGCCTCCGAGGTGATGTTCTTCGTCGCCTGGTTCTGGGCCTATTTCTCGACCGCGCTGTTTCCCGCCGACATCCATCACTTCGCGCGCACCGATTTGTTGGGCGGCGTGTGGCCGCCGAAGGGCATCGAGACCTTCGATCCCTGGCATCTTCCGCTGCTCAACACCCTGATCCTGCTCACCTCCGGTACCACGGTGACGTGGGCGCACCACGCGCTGCTGCATGACGACCGTGAAGGCCTCAAATGGGGCCTCGTCTGCACCATCGCGCTCGGTCTGCTCTTCACCTGCGTGCAGGCCTATGAGTACAGCCACGCCGCCTTCCACTACGCCGGCCATATCTATGGCGCGACCTTCTTCATGGCGACCGGCTTCCACGGCGCGCATGTCATCATCGGCTCGATCTTCCTGATCGTGTGCCTGCTGCGCGCGATCGCGGGACATTTCACGCCGACGCATCATCTCGGCTTCGAATTCTCGGCCTGGTACTGGCACTTCGTCGACGTGGTGTGGCTGTTCCTGTTCGCCTGCATCTATGTGTGGGGGCATGGCGCCGAGGCGGCCGTCGGCGCGCACCACTGAGCGCGCATCTGATACGCGCAAAGGGGCGGCCCCGGCCGCCCCTTTTTCGTTCTAAGTTCGTGCTAGGGGAGGCGTTGGAGCAGCGACCATGACCGAGCCACGCGCCGCACCGGCGGTCTCGCCCTTTGTCGCCGGATTGACCGGGCGCTGCCCGCGCTGCGGCAAGGGACACATGTTCAGCGGCTTCCTCAACGTGCGCAAGACTTGCGAGGCCTGTGGGCTGGATTACGGCTTCGCGGACGCCGGTGACGGCCCGGCGATCTTCGTGATCCTGATCGCGGGCTTTATCGTGGTCGGCGCCGCGCTGCTGGTCGAGGTCGTCTACCAGCCGCCGTTCTGGCTGCACGCCGTGCTGTGGGGACCGCTGATCCTGATCGTGACGCTCGCGCCGCTGCGGCTGCTCAAGGGTCTGTTGATCGCGCTGCAATATCATCACGATGCCGCGCCCGGCCGTCTTGAGCGCGGGGACGGCACGTGACGGCGCCGGCCGTGCCGCGCCGCCGCAGTCTGGTCCTTCCGGTGATCCTGGTGATAGGCGTGCTCGGCGCGCTCGTTTGGCTCGGCACCTGGCAGATCGAGCGCAAGGCCTGGAAGGAAGCCCTGATCGCCAATCTGGAAAGTCGGCTTTCGGCGCCGCCCGCGCACCTGCCACCGCGCGAGCGCTGGAAGCAGCTCGATGCCGCAACCGACGAATTCACCCGCGTGTCGTTCCCGGCGACGTTCGTGCCGGGCGCGCAGGCGCTGGTCTATTCCAGCGGCTCCAACCTGCGGCCGGACGTGACCGGCCCCGGCTACTGGGTGTTTTCGCCGGCCCGGCTCTCCGGCGGAAGTCTCGTGGTCGTCAATCGCGGCTTCGTGCCGGAGGGGCGTCAGGACGCCACGACCCGTGCCGAGGGCGAGCCGGAGGGCGTCGTCGATATTGTCGGCGTGATGCGTTGGCCCGAGCCGCGCGGTACCTTCACGCCGAACGATGAGCCGCAAAAGAGCCTCTGGTTCGTGCGCGATCCCGCCGCGATGGCGGCCGCCAAGAACTGGGGCACGATCGCGCCGTTCTATATCGATCAGGAGGCGCCGCAGGCAGAGGGTGGCCTGCCGCGCGTCGGGCCGCTCAAGGTCAACCTGCCGAACAACCACCTACAATATGCGGTGACATGGTATGGGCTCGCGGCCGTCCTGCTGGTCGCCTCGCTCCTGTTCCTGCGCAGTTGGCGGCGCGAGGCGCCGGCGGCAGCGGACCCGCGCGGCTGAGCGCAGTCGCCCTAACTTACTCATTTATCTTGTGATTCCAGCCTCTGCGAAGCTGATTCCACTGCACCGCATCATGCGCTAGTGTCGTTCTCAACCAGGACCGGTCCGTGCGCTACATGTCCACCCGGGGCGAAGCCCCGGACCTGAATTTCATCGACGTGACGCTCGCCGGCCTCGCCCGCGACGGCGGCCTCTATGTGCCGCAGTCATGGCCAGTTTTCTCTCACGAGAAGATCGCGTCCTTCATGGGCCGGCCGTACGCGGAGGTCGCCTGCGAGGTGATCGCTCCGTTCGTCGGCAACGCCATCGCCAAAGCTGACCTCGCCCGCATGGCGCGCGAGGCCTATGGCACGTTCCGGCATCCCGCCGTGGCCCCGTTGACGCAGCTCGATCCCGCGACGTTCGTGCTGGAGCTATTCCACGGGCCGACGCTCGCCTTCAAGGACCTGGCGATGCAGTTCCTCGCCCGGCTGATGGACCATGCACTCGCCGAGCGGCGCGAGCGCGCGACCATCGTGGTCGCGACCTCGGGCGACACCGGCGGGGCCGCCGTCGAGGCGTTCCGCGGGCGCGACAACATCGATCTCGTCGCGCTCTACCCGCACGGCCGCATTTCGGAGGTTCAGCGCCGCATGATGACGACGCCGGCCGAGGGCAACGTGCACGCGGTTGCGATCGAAGGCACGTTCGATGACTGTCAGGCGATCGTGAAGGGCTTGTTCAACCATCACGCGTTCCGCGATCGCGTCCGGCTCTCCGGCGTCAACTCGATCAACTGGGCGCGCATCGTCGCGCAGGTCGTCTATTACTTCACGGCGGCGGTCGCGCTCGGCGCGCCGCACCGCAAGGTCGCCTTCACGGTGCCGACCGGCAATTTCGGCGACGTGTTCGCCGGCTATGTGGCGGAGCGCATGGGTCTGCCGATCGAGCGCCTCGTGGTCGCGACCAACGTCAACGACATCCTGGTGCGCACGCTCAACACCGGCACCTACGAGGTGCGCGACGTCACCGCGACCGCGTCGCCATCGATGGACATCCAGATCTCGTCCAACTTCGAGCGCCTCTTGTTCGACGCCTATGGTCGCGACCCGGCGCCGGTGCGCGCCGCGATGGCGTCGCTCGCCCAGTCGCGTCGCTTCTCGATCGCGCCGCAGGCGCTGGCCGAGATCCGCGCGCGCTTTTCGGCCGATCGCGCGGACGAGGGCGAGACCGCCGCGGCGATCCGCAGCGTGCGCAAGGAGGCGGGCTACCTGCTCGACCCGCACACGGCAGTGGCGGTCGCGGTCGCCGAAAAGGAGCGCCGCGAGCATGCGGCGCCGATGATCGTGCTGTCCACCGCGCATCCGGCCAAGTTCCCGGACGCCGTGAAGGCCGCCTGTGGCATCACGCCCGAGCTGCCCGACTGGCTCGCCGACCTCGGCACGCGCCGCGAGCGCGTGACCGTGCTTGCGAACGACCAGGGCGCGGTCGAACGTTTCATACTGGCGGCAAGCGTGGCCGCGCGCGAAGGAGCTGCGGCATGACCATGAACGTAACCCGTCTTCCCTCGGGATTGACGGTCGTCACCGACGCGATGCCGCACCTGCAAAGCGCGTCGCTCGGTGTATGGGTCGGCGCGGGCAGCCGCGACGAGCGCGCCGACGAGCACGGCATTTCGCATTTGCTCGAGCACATGGCGTTCAAGGGAACCTCGCGCCGCAACGCGCGCCAGATCGTCGAAGAAATCGAGGCGGTCGGCGGCGACCTAAACGCCGCGACCTCGGCCGAGACCACGGCCTACTACGCGCGCGTGCTGCGCGCAGACGTGCCGCTCGCGCTCGACGTGCTGTCCGACATCCTCGCCGATCCGACCTTCGAGCCGGAGGAGCTTGCGCGCGAGAAGAACGTGATCGTGCAGGAGATCGGCGCGGTCGAGGATACGCCCGACGACCTGATCTTCGAATATCTGCAGCAGATCGCGTTTCCCGGCCAGCCGGTCGGCCGCTCGATCCTCGGCACCCCCGAAACCGTGCGTTCGTTCGATTCGCGCCGCCTGCGCGGCTATCTCGGGCGCAACTATCGCGCACCCGACATGGTGGTCGCGGCGGCGGGCTCGGTCGATCATGAGTCCGTAGTGGCGGAGGTCGAGCGCCGCTTCGGTGCTTTTGCCGGAGACAAGGCGCCGCTTCCGGAGCCCGCGCGGTTCTCCGGCGGCTCGCGCGTGGAGAGCCGCGACCTCGAACAGGTGCACGTCGCCTTCGCGCTGGAAGGCCTGCCGCAGCGCGACCCGGCGATCTACAGCCTGCAGGTGTTCACCAACGTTCTCGGCGGCGGCATGTCCTCGCGCCTGTTCCAGGAAGTGCGCGAGATTCGCGGCCTGTGCTACTCGATCTACGCGTTCCACGCGGCCTATGCGGACACCGGCATGCTCGGCGTCTATGCCGGCACCGACGCGTCCGATCTCGCCGACCTGATGCGCGTCGTGGTTGACGAGATCGCCGCCACGGCCGAGACGCTGAGCGAGAAGGAGATCGCGCGCTCCAAGGCGCAGATGAAGGCCGGCCTGCTGATGGCGCTCGAAAGCTCCGGCGCGCGGGCCGAACAGCTTGCGCGCCAGCTCATGATCTACGGCCGTCCGATCCCGCTTGAGGAGATCGTCGAGCGGGTCGAGGCGGTGACGGTCGAGAGCGCACGGGCGGCGGGGCGCGCGCTGATCGAGCGCAACCGGCCGGCGGTCGCCGTGATCGGACCCGGGCGTGGGCTTGAACGGGCCGCCGCGATTGCCGAAAGTCTCGGTCGCCGAGCCGCCTGAAATGATCCGTCCATGGCTTTCTTCCGCACTGTCAGCTTCTCCGAACCGGTTCCTGCCGTCGAAGGGGACGGCGTGTTTCTGCGCGCGCCACAGATGTCCGATTATTCCGATTGGGCGGCATTGCGCGAAGCAAGCCGCGCGTTTCTCACCCCATGGGAGCCGACCTGGCCGGCCGATGATCTGAGCCGCAGCGCGTTCAGGCGGCGGCTGCGCCGCTACACCGAGGACCAGCGCTCGGACGCATCCTATGCGTTCTTCCTGTTCCGCAAGACCGATCAGGTGCTGCTCGGGGGGCTGACGCTCGCCAATATTCGTCGCGGTGTCGCTCAGGCCGGAAGCCTCGGCTACTGGATCGGTGAGCCCTATGCGCGGCATGGGCAGATGAGCGCCGCGGTCCGCGCGCTCGTGCCGTTCGCCTTCGCGACGCTGCGGCTGCATCGGCTCGAGGCCGCCTGCATTCCGTCGAACGCCGCCTCCATCCGGCTCCTGGAGAACACCGGGTTTGCCCGCGAGGGCTATGCGCGCGAATACCTGTGCATCAACGGGCTGTGGCAGGACCATTTGCTGTTCGCGCGGCTCGCCGGCGACCCGGTGCCGTGACGGCGCGTTGTGCCCGGCTGGCGCCTTGGGGGCGCCAAGGTTCGCCTGCTATAACGCGCGGGGCTTTGCGAAAGGCGTTTCCGTGATGAAGGCTCGTGCGGCATTCGGCGCGATGGCGATGTGCGGCCTGGTGCTCGGCATCGCCGTCGGCGGCGGTCGGCTGATCTCGTCCGCACAGGCGGAGGAGAGTATCTCCGATAAGCTCAATTCTTGGTTCTTTGGCCCTCCCGCGAAACAGGACCCCAAGCCCGACGACCCGGCCGAGCTCGAATGCCCCAGTGTCGACGTGCGCGCCGGCGCCTCGACCATGTCGGTGTCGACACCGGGCGCTGAAGCCGGCCCGATGACCACGCGTTACCAGGCGACCATCGGGCAGACCGCGCGCGAGTGCAACGTGGTCGGCGGCATGTTGACCATCAAGGTCGGCGTGCAGGGCCGCATCCTGCTCGGACCCGCCGGTGGCCCGGGCCAACTCGATGTGCCGCTGCGACTTGCGGTCGTGCGCGAGGGCACCACGCCGAAGACGATCTGGACCAAGTTCTACAAGATCACGGTGCCGATCCCAGTGGGACAGCCGACCGTGCCGTTCGTCCACATCGATCCGGACGTGACCTTCCCGCTGCCGAGCCCAAGCGAGCTCGAGGCCTACGTGGTCTATGTCGGCTTCGATCCGAACGGTTTGTCGGTGAAGCCGGAACCGCGCAAGAAGGCCAAGAAGAAGTAGGTCGCTTGATGCCGAAGAAAAGCAAGGCGCGCGCGAAGCCGAAGGCGCGCCGCGCGCGCATGTCGCGTCCATCCGCCCGCCTGCCGCTCACCGGAATCCGCGTGGTCGAGTTCACCCACATGGTGATGGGACCGACCTGCGGCATGGTTCTCGGCGATCTCGGTGCCGAGGTGATCAAGGTCGAGCCTCCGGGCGGCGACAAGACGCGCAAATTGATCGGTTCCGGCGCGGGATTCTTTACGCTGTTCAATCGCAACAAGAAGAGCGTCACCGCCGATCTCGCCAATCCGAAGGATCGCGCGCGCATCGAGAGGCTGATCGCGACGGCGGACATCGTCAGCGAGAATTTCCGCGCCGGCGCGCTTGCCAAGCATGGCTTCGACTACGCCTCGCTGAAGAAGAAGCACAAGCGGCTGATCTATGTCTCGCACAAGGGCTTTCTGCCCGGCCCTTACGATCATCGCGTCGCGCTGGATGAAGTGGTGCAGATGATGGCGGGGCTCGCCTACATGACCGGCCCGCCCGGGCGGCCGTTGCGCGCCGGCTCATCGGTCAACGACATCATGGGCGGCATGTTCGGCGTGATCGGCGCGCTCGCGGCGCTGGCCGAACGTGAGCACACAGGTCGCGGCCAAGAGGTCCAGGTCGGCCTGTTCGAAAATTGCGTGCTGCTCTCCGCGCAGCACATGCTGCAATACCGCCTCACCGGCGTCGCATCGCCACCGATGCCGGATCGCATCAACGCCTGGGGCGTGTTCGACCTGTTCGACACCTCCGATGGCGAGCAGGTGTTCCTCGGCGTGGTCACCGACACGCAATGGGCGGTGTTCGGGCGTGCCTTCGATCTCGGCGGGCTCGCGGAGGACCCGCGCCTTGCCAGCAACAATCTGCGCGTTCAGGCGCGCTCGTGGATGCTGCCGGCGCTGCGCGCCATCGTGAATCGCTATTCCGCAAAGGATTTGCAGGCGGTGTTCGAGCGCGAGGGGCTGCCCTATGCGCCGATCGTCAAGCCCGAGCAGCTGTTCGACGATCCGCATCTTTTGGCGAGCGGCGGGCTTGCCGACCTGACGCTCGAGTCAGGCGAAACGATGCCTGTGCCGCTGCTGCCGATATTATTGGGCGGCCGACACCTCAAGCCCCGGATGCCGATCGCGAAGCTGGGGGAGCATGACGGCGAGGTGTAGGGCGGGCAGAGCGCAGCAAAGCCCGCGCGACTTTATCGACCGCGCTGCGTGGCACGGCAACGCGGCCGTTGCCAACCCTGCGGTGCTAGATGGCGCCGAACGGAGTGGCTCACATCATGCCCTCCGGCTCCCGGGATGTTTCCGCCATCCGGCCCGAAGGCCGCTGGCGTTTGCGCCATAATACCGCTTCAGCGCATCCTCGATTTGAGATGAATCGTCGGGCCATCCACGACGAACGTGCCATAGCCGTGGTGGTGGATGGTCTTCGGATTCTTCTGCGCGGGATCGATCCAGGCCTTGAGCACCTCAAGAACGAAGAGATTGTATTTCTTCACCATCCGTGCATCGACGACGCGGCATTCGAGGTTGGCGTAGCATTCCTCGATGAGCGGCGCCGCCACGCATGTCGCCGGCTTCTCCGTCAGACCGAAAGCCTTGAACTTGTCGATGTCGCGGCCCGAGGTGTTGCCGACCTTGACCACCTTGGCGGCGAGCTTGCGCGTCGGCACCGCGATGACGCATTCCCCGGTCGCGTTCAACGCCGCGAAGCTGTAGTCGCCGCTGCTCATCACGCAGGCGACGAGCGGGGGCTCGAAGTCGAGCATCATGTGCCACGACATCGTCATGACGTTGGCGCGGCCGCCGCGTGCCGTCGTCACCAACACCACGGGTCCTGGCTCCAGCACCTGATAGGCCTTGGCGAGGGGCAGGGCTTTCATCGTCATGGCACGGGCACCATAGCCGCGCCGCGGCAGCCAGTCTTGATCCCGGTCAACCGGGGGCACGCGCGGCGTCGCCGCGCTACGCCTTCGCGGCAGCCGGCGCCGGCGTGGCCGCCGCCACGGCGCCCGGCCTGACGATCACCAGCACCAGCGCCGCCGCGATCAGGCAGAGCGCGCCGGCGACGAAGAACGCCGGCAGATAGGTCAACAGCACCGTGCGCGATAGGCCGGCCGAGAACGCCGCGGTCGCGGCGCCGATCTGATGGCCAGCGAAGACCCAGCCGAACACCAGGTTCGTGCGCTCGCGCCCGAAATTGGCCGCCGTGAGCTTCACGGTCGGCGGCACGGTCGCGATCCAGTCGAGCCCGTAGAACATCGCGAACAGCGACAGCCCGTAGAAGGTGAAGTCGGTGAACGGCAGGAACAGAAGCGAAAGCCCACGCAGCCCGTAATACCAGAACAGGAGCCAGCGGTTGTCGTAGCGGTCCGACAACCAGCCCGAGCCGACCGTGCCGACGAAGTCGAAGATGCCCATCATGGCGAGCACGCTCGCGGCGCCGACCGCCGGCAGCCCGAAATCGGCGCAGAGCGGGATGAAATGCGTCTGGATCAGGCCGTTGGTGCTCGCGCCGCAAATGAAGAACGTCGCGAACAGGATCCAGAACACGCGTGTCTTGGCGGCGTCGCGCAGCGCCGCGATCGGCGACAGCGCCGCGGCGGTCGCAGGCGCGGCCGGCGCCGGCTCGGTCTCGCCGAAGGGCGCAAGTCCGACGTCGGAGGGCTTGTCGCGCATCAGCGCGAAGATCGCCACGACCGCGAGCGTCATCGCGCCGCACATCACGAGGATCGAGACGCGCCAGCCGAACCGGTCGGTCAGCGCGGCGAGCATCGGCAGGAACACGAGCTGCCCGGTCGCCGAGCTTGCGGTGAGCAGGCCGACCACAAGGCCGCGCCGTGCCGTGAACCAGCGCGTCGCGACGGTCGCGCCGAGGACGAGTGCGGTCAGCCCGGTGCCGAGCCCGAGCACGACGCCCCAGAGCGCGATGAGCTGCCACACCTGCGTCATGCCGAGCGAGAGCAGCAGCCCGGTCGCGATCAGCGCGAGCGCGGTGAGCGCCATGCGGCGCACGCCGTAGCGGTTCATCAAGGCGGCCGCGAACGGACCCATCAGCCCGAACAGCAGCAGCCGGATCGCCAGCGCCGAGGAGATATCCGCGGTCGCCCAGCCGAACTCGCGCTGCAGCGGCAGGATGAACACGCCGGGCGCGCCGACGGCGCCGGCCGTCACCAGCATGGTGAGAAACGTGACCGCCGCGACGACCCAGCCGTAATGGATGTTGCGGCGCGCAAGCGCGGCGGCGAGGTGGGATGACAGCATAAGGTGGCCTTCCTGCTTGCCGGCAGCCGGCGTCGGTTTATATGATGGACATCATGATTGCATCTTGATGATGACCATCATATAATTTGTCAAGCCGCGCCGAACCGGGAGACGGACACATGAAAGTGAGCAGGGAGCGGGCGGCCGAGAACCGCGCGCGCGTGCTGCAGGCGGCGGGCGCGTTGTTCCGCGAGAAGGGCTTCGACGGCGTCGCCGTTGCCGACATCATGAAGGCCGCGGGCCTGACCCATGGCGGCTTCTACGGCCAGTTCGCCTCCAAG
>Ga0265313_10003412_pt1 | contig 12871 bp, 14 predicted proteins | sample 4123metaG_FD_203122 | JGI IMG/M metagenome (GOLD analysis project Ga0265313, IMG submission 203122) | Rhizosphere microbial communities from Carex aquatilis grown in University of Washington, Seatle, WA, United States - 4-1-23 metaG | ecosystem: Host-associated > Plants > Roots > Rhizosphere >...
AGGGTGCCTTGAGCGCCTCGACGCCCGGCAGTTCTTTTCCTTCCAGCCATTCCAGGAACGCCCCTCCCGCCGTGGAAACGTAGGAGAAATCGTTTTCAACCCCGGAATGGGCCAGGGCGGCGACCGTATCGCCCCCTCCTGCGACTGACAACAAATTCCCGGCCCGGGTGGCTGCGGCAACCGCCCGCGCCGCCGCCACCGTCCCGGCGTCAAAAGGCGGGGTTTCAAAGGCCCCGAACGGCCCGTTCCAGACCAGGGTCCGGGTCCCGGCGAGGGCGGCCGTGAAGGCGGCGATGCTGGCCGGCCCGACATCCAGGGCCATTTCGTCGGCCCCGATCCGGTCCGCTGGGACAATGCGGTGGGCGGCCCCCGGTTTGAACTCCTTCGCCACCACCACATCCACCGGCAGCAGGATGGTGGCGCCGCCGTCCCTGGCCATGCGGATGACCGCCCGGGCGGTCTCCAGCAGGTCGGGTTCAAAGAGCGACTTGCCGACGCTTTTGCCTTCGGCGGCCAGGAAGGTGTTGGCCATGGCGCCGCCGATCACCAGCGTCTCGACCTTGGCGACCAGGTTCTGCAGCAGGTCGATCTTGGAGGAGACTTTCGCCCCGCCCACCACCGCCATCAGCGGGCGGTCGGGATGGGCCAGGGCCTTTTCCAGATGCTCCAGTTCGGCCTGCATGCAGCGGCCCGCCGCATTGGGCAGGTGCCGCGCCACGCCTTCGGTCGAGGCATGGGCGCGATGGGCGGAGGAAAAGGCGTCATTGACATAGAGATCGCCCAGCGCCGCCAGCGCCCTGGAGAAGGCTTCGTCGTTTTTCTCTTCCTCGGCATGGAAGCGGGTGTTTTCCAGCAGCAGCACTTCGCCGTCCTTGAGTGCGGCGATGGCGGCCTTGGCGCCTTCGCCGATGGTGTCGCCGGCGAAGGCGACGGCGCGGCCGACATGCTCTGCCAGCGGCCCTGCGACGGGACGCAGCGACATGGAGGGCACCGCCTTGCCCTTGGGCCGGTCGAAATGGCTGAGCACGATCACCCGCGCGCCCTTTTCGGCCAGCTCGCGGATGGTGGGGGCCTGGCGTTCGATGCGGGTGGTGTCGGTGACCACGCCGTCCGCCATCGGGACATTGAGATCGGCGCGCACCAGGACGCGCTTTCCCCTGACGTCCAGCCCGTCAATCGTCCTGAAGGACATTATAGCAGCTTGCCCATCGCCACGGCGGTGTCGGCCATGCGGTTGGAGAAGCCCCATTCATTATCGTACCAGCTCATCACGCTGACGAAATTGCCGTCCATCACCTTGGTCTGGTCCAGCGCGAAGCTGGAGGAGGCCGGATTGTGATTGAAGTCCGACGAGACCAGCTTGTCGTTGACCACTTCCAGGATGCCCTTGAGGCTGCCCAGGGCGGCGCCCTTGATGGCGTCGTTGATCTCGGCCACCGAGGTGGCGCGCCTGGCGATGAACTTCAGGTCCACCAGCGAGACATTGGGCGTCGGCACGCGCACCGAGATGCCGTCCAGCCGGCCTTTCAGTTCCGGCAGCACCAGGCCCACCGCCTTGGCGGCGCCGGTCGAGGTCGGGATCATCGACAGCGCCGCGGCGCGGGCGCGGTAGAGATCCTTGTGCATGGTGTCCAGGGTCGGCTGGTCGCCGGTATAGGAATGGATGGTGGTCATCATGCCCTTGTCGATGCCCACCGCGTCGTGCAGCACCTTGGCGACCGGCGCCAGGCAGTTGGTGGTGCAGGAGGCGTTGGACACCACCGTGTCGGCGGCGGTCAGCGTGTCATGGTTGACGCCATAGACGATGGTGCGGTCGGCATTCTCGCAAGGGGCCGAAACCAGCACCCGCTTGGCCCCGGCTTCCAGGTGCAGCGAGGCCTTTTCCTTGGCGCAGAAGATGCCGGTGCATTCCAGGGCGATGTCCACGCCCAGCGCCGCGTGCGGCAGCTCGGCCGGATTCTTGATCGCCGTCACCTTCATGCGGTGGCCGGCGGCGGCGATGATGTCGCCCTCGATGGTCACGCTGGCGGGAAAGCGGCCATGGACGCTGTCATAGCGCAGCAGATGGGCGTTGGTGTCCACCGGGCCGAGATCGTTCAGCGCCACCACTTCGATGTCGCGGCGTCCCGATTCCACGATCGCCCGCAGCACCAGCCGCCCGATGCGGCCAAAACCGTTGATTGCCACCCGCAGTGCCATTCTTTATCTCCTCATCCTGGCCAGCCACCCCGGACCCGATCCGGGGGCGAGCCGGCCACCCAACCTCTATTTCAACAAATCCTTCGCCATTTCGACAGCATGTTCCACCGTGATGCCGAAATGGGCATAGACATCCTTCGCCGGACCGCTGGCGCCGAAGCCGTGCATCCCCAGGAAGGCGCCCCCCTTACCATAAAATGGGTCGCCCAAATAACGGTCCCAGCCAAGCGGGCAGCCGGCCTCGATGGCCAGCCGCGCCGTGCCCGGCCCCAGCACCATCTGCCGGTATTCGGCAGGCTGCTGCTCGAAAAGGGCCCAGCAGGGCATGGAAACCACGCGAGCGGCGATGCCGTCCTTCATCAGACTGTCACGGGCGGCCAGCGCCAGCCCGACTTCGGTGCCCGTGGCCAGCAGGGTGAGTTTCGCCCCCGGCGCCTCGCGCAGGACATAGGCGCCACGCGCCGCCAGATTGTCCGCCGTGTGGCTGTCGCGGGCCAGGATGGTGTCCTGGCGCGACAGGGCCAGCAGGCTGGGACTGGAATTGCTCTGCATCGCGATCTGCCAGCATTCCGCCGTCTCCACGCCGTCGGCCGGCCGCATCACCAGAAGACCCGGAATGGCGCGCAGCGCCGCCAGATGCTCGACGGGCTCATGGGTGGGGCCGTCCTCGCCGACGCCGATGGAGTCATGGGTCATCACGAAGATGGTGTGCGCGCCCATCAGGGCGGCGAGGCGGATGGAGGGGCGGCAATAATCCGAGAACACCATGAAGGTGCCGCCGTAAGGGATGACGCCGCCATGCAGCGCCATGCCGTTCATGGCCGCGGCCATGCCATGCTCGCGGATGCCGTAATGCAGATAGCGGCCGGAGAAATCCTCCGGCGTGATCGGCTCGATGTTTTTCGTCTTGGTGTTGTTGGAGGGCGTCAGGTCGGCCGAGCCGCCGATGGTGAGTCCGGTTTCGGCGTTGATCACGTCCAACGCCTTTTCCGAGAGCTTGCGGGTGGCGCCGCCGGTCTTCTCGGCGACGATTGTCTGCTTCAGCGTCACCAGTCCCGCCGCCAGCGAAGGCGGCAGCACGCCGCCGATGGCGTCGTCGAATTCCTTTGCCCTGGCGCTGGCGGCCTTGCGCGCCGTCCAGTCGTTGAAGGCGCCCTCGCCCTGCCTGCCGATGGCGCGCCATTGATTGAGCAGATCGTCGGGAATGACGAAAGGCGGATATTCCCAGCCCAGCTGCTTGCGCGTCCCCGCCACCACCTCTTCGCCCGGCGCGTCGCTATGCGCCTTCTGGGTGCCTTCGCGGCCGGGCATGCCGAAGCCGATCACGGTGCGGCAGGCGATCATCACCGGACCGCCGGCGCTCTGCGCGCGCTCGAGCGCGCGGAAGACATCGGCGGCGTCATGGCCGTTGCAATTGTCGGTGATCCAGCCCGCCGACTTGAAGCGCTGATCCATGTCGGTCGAGGTGGAAAGCGACGTGGCGCCATCGATCGTGATGGAATTGTCGTCCCACAGCACGATCAGGTTCTTCAGCCGGTAGTGACCGGCCAGGCTGATCGCCTCATGGCTGATGCCTTCCTCCAGGTCGCCGTCGGAAGCGATGACATAGGTCTTGTGATCGACCAGCTCTGCGCCGAAGCGCGCCTGCAGATGCCGCTCGGCCATCGCCATGCCGACGGCGTTGGCGATGCCCTGGCCCAGGGGGCCGGTGGTGGTCTCGATGCCCGGCGCATGGCCGTATTCGGGATGACCGGCGCAGGGGCTGCCCACTTTGCGGAAGCTCTTGATGTCCTCGATCGTCATCCCGCTATAGCCGGTGAGATGGAGCAGGGCGTAGAGCATCATCGAGCCATGTCCGGCCGACAGCACGAAGCGGTCGCGGTCGGGCCAGTGCGGCTGGGCCGGGTTGAATTTGAGGAAGCGGGAGAACAGCACGGTGGCGACATCGGCCATGCCCAGGGGCAGGCCGGGATGGCCGGATTTGGCCGCCTGGACCGCATCCAGAGCCAGAAAGCGGATGGCGTTGGCGAGGTTGCGGATATGGCTCTGGTCTGGGGCGGTCTGGGGCATGGGAACTCCGGGCTGGCTGGCTCTAAGTGGGGGGGTGCGGGGCGTCAAGGGGGCTCAAGGCCCCCCATGCAACGCTCTCGGTTGACCCGATTTCCGTGCGCGGCCTAAGGTCGCCGGTGAATCAGTGAGGGCGTACGCATGAGCCGGCTGGATTTGGCTTCGGACCGCCTGAAAACCGCCCTGGACGGCCTGGAGCGGGTGCTGGCGGCGCGCGCCGGCGGCGAAGCCGCGAACCATCTGCAGGACCGGGTTGCGGAACTGGAAGCCGAGCGCGAGCGGCTGCTGGAGAAGATCGCGGGTCTGGAAGAGGAACTGGCGGCCCAGTCCGGCCTGACCGAGGATGTGGAAAGCCGCCTGGACGGCGCCATCGGCGAAATCCGCGCCGCGCTCGGCCGCACATAGGAGAGGTTCATGCCGCTTGTGAACGTCATGGTGAACAGCAAGGCCTACACGCTGGGTTGCGGCGAAGGCGAGGAGCCGCATCTGAAGGACCTGGCCGCGCTGGTCGACATGAAGGTGCGCGAGGCGCAGAACATGGTGGGCAGCCAGGCGAGCGAGACCAAGCTGCTGCTCACCGCCGCGCTGCTGCTGGCCGATGAACATCATGACCTGCTGGAGAAGCTGGGCGCCACCGCGGCCACGGCTGGAACATTGCAGGGCGAGCGCGAGCAGTTGCACCTGCGCGCCGAAACGGCGGAAGGGGCGGCGGCCGATGCGCTGGAAGCGGCGGCGGCGCGGCTCGAGACCCTGGCCATGCTTGCGGGCGAGGGCGGGCGCGCCTAAGTTAGAGGCGGACGGTCACTGCCTCGCGCGTCAGGTTGCGATGCCCAGGGGCCTTAATTGTACTCATCGGGAGCTGTCCCTGGTCTGGACCCTGGTCCTAGCTACATGGCGCCCACCTGCACTTGCAGGCCCATGAGATCCAATACCAACGGCGTTGGCGGTACCGTCCACATTCCTGCCACTATTGTCGCCCTCCCCCTGAGGGAGGGCCGAAATTTGCAAAGCAAATTTCGGGGAGGGGTCCGCTCAGCGGCAGCGGTGCAGTCTCGCGAAATCCGCTTCGCGTTTTTCGACCCCACCCCGAAAAATCCTCGCTGGCCGCTCGAATTTTTCGACCCTCCCTCAAGGGGAGGGTTAAACTGCCAGCAATGGATTCGGCCTGCGCGAAATCCGAACTTCGGCACCAAGCCCGCACCCGCCGCGCGGCGCTGGCCGCCGCGTCGCCGGATTTCGCGGAGCGCCTCGCCGCCCATGCCGATGCGCTGGCGGTGGCGCCGGGCGTGGTCGTCGGCGGCTATCACGCGCTGTCCAGCGAAGCCGATCCGGCGCTGCTGCTGCGGGCGCTGGTCGAACGCGGCGCGCACATCGCCTTTCCCCGCGTCGTCGCCAGGGGCGCGCGGCTGGCCTTTCATCGCGTTCCCGATGGCGAGATGCTGCGCACCGGGGCCTGGGGCATCCAGGAGCCGGCGGCGCATTTCCCGCTGGCGGAACCGGGCCTGCTGCTGGTGCCGCTGCTGGCCTTCGATGCGGGCGGCCACCGCCTGGGCTATGGCGGCGGCTTCTATGACCGCACCATCGCGGCGCTTGGCGTGCCCGCCATCGGCATCGGCTTTGCCGCGCAGCAGGTGGCCTCGCTTCCCACAGAAGCGCATGATATGGCCCTTTCCGGCATCCTCACCGAACACGGCCTCAAGCGTTTCTCATGAACCTGCTTTTCATCGGCGACATTGTCGGCAAGCCCGGCCGCGACGTGGTGACGGCGCATCTGCCGCGCCTGCGCCAGTCGCTGAAGCTGGATGCGGTGATCGCCAATGGCGAGAATGCGGCGGGCGGCTTCGGCCTCACCCGCGCCGTCGCCGACGAATTGTTCGGCGTCGGCGTTGACGTCATCTCCACCGGCAACCACTGGGCCGACCAGCGCGAGATCTTCGCCATGGTCGAGACCGACGACCGCATCCTGCGCCCGCTGAATTACCCCGCGGGCACGCCGGGCAAGGGCGCCACGCTGGCGGCGCTGCCGGGCGGCGCCACCCTGCTGGTGATCAATGTCATGGGCCGGGTCTTCATGGACGCGCTGGACGATCCCTTCGCCGCGGTGGAGCGGGAACTGACCGCCTGCCCGCTGGGCGAGGCCGCCGACGCCATTGTCGTGGACATCCATGCCGAGGCGACCAGCGAGAAGATGGGGATGGGCCATTTCTGCGATGGCCGCGCCTCCCTGGTGGTGGGCACCCACACCCATGCCCCCACCGCCGACGCGCAGATCCTGCCCGGCGGCACCGCCTTCCAGAGCGACGCGGGGGCCTGCGCCGATTACGATTCCGTCATTGGCATGGACAAGGCCGAGCCGCTGCGCCGCTTCACCACCAAGCTGCCGGGCGCGCGCTATACGCCCGCCACCGGCCCCGCCACGCTCTGCGGTGTTTTTGTGCAGACGGGCGCGGCGGGCCTGGCCACGCGCATCGAACCGGTGCGGGTCGGCGGACGGCTGCTGCCGGCGATGCCCATACTCTAAGTCCCCGCAAGCATCGCGGTTGCAACTGCCGCGCGCGGGCGCAATTGTCTTGGCCCCAAACGCGAGGGAGTATCCGATGGAATATCGCCTGCTGGGCCGCTCGGGCCTGAAAGTCCCGGCGCTCACCTTCGGCTGCGGCACCTTTGGCGGCAAGGGCGAGTTCTTCAACGCCTGGGGCAACACCGATGCCCATGGCGCCGCGCGGATGGTGGACATCTGCCTCGATCACGGCGTCACCATGTTCGACAGCGCCGACATCTATTCGGCGGGTGCTTCCGAGGAAGTGCTGGGCGCCGCCATCCATGGCCGCCGCAGCAAGGTGATGATCTCGACCAAGTTCACCTTCCGCAGCGGCGAGGGCGCCAATGACGTCGGCTCCTCGCGCCATCATATCCTGGGCGCCACCGAGGCAGCGCTGCGCCGGCTGGGCACCGACTATATCGACCTGGTGCAGTTGCACGGCTTCGACGCCCTGACGCCGCAGGAAGAGGTGCTCTCCACCCTCGACAATCTGATCCGGCAGGGAAAAATCCGTTACATCGGCGTTTCCAACTTCTCCGGCTGGCACCTGATGAAGGCGCTGGCGACGTCCGATCGCCTCGGCCTCAACCGCTATGTCGCCCACCAGGCCTATTATTCCCTGATCGGCCGCGACTATGAGTGGGAGCTGATGCCGCTGGCCCTCGACCAGGGCGTCGGCGCGGTGGTGTGGTCTCCCCTGGGCTGGGGGCGCCTGACCGGCAAGATCCGGCGGGGCGCGCCGCTGCCCGCCATCAGCCGGCTGCACAAGACGGCGGATTACGGCCCGCAGGTGGAGGACGAATATCTCTACCAGGTGGTGGACGCCCTGGACGCGGTGGCCAGGGAAACCGGCAAGACCGTGCCGCAGATCGCGCTGAACTGGCTGCTGGGGCGGCCGTCGATCGCCACGGTGGTGATCGGCGCGCGCAACGAGGAGCAGCTCAAGGCCAATCTCGGCGCGGTGGGCTGGAGCCTGACGGCGGCGCAGATCGCCAAACTCGACGCCGCCAGCGAAAAGCCCAGGGCCTATCCCTACTGGCACCAGGCGCAGTTCGAGGAGCGCAATCCATTTCCCACATGATCCCGGCCCTGTTCGTTTCTCATGGTGCGCCGACGCTGCCGTTCGATGACATTCCGGCGCGCGCGTTCCTGCAGGGCTTGAGCGCGACATTCCCCAGGCCCAAAGGCATCGTCATAGCCACGGCACATTGGGAAACGGAAGGGCCCCAGGTCGCCAAGGTGGCGGTGAATGGCACCCTCCATGATTTCCATGGTTTCCCTCAGGCGCTGTACGACCTTCGTTATCCCGCGCCCGGCGATGCGGCGCTCAGCGACAGGGCGGCGGCGCTGACAGGCGCGTCCATCGATACGTCACGCGGGCTCGACCATGGCGCCTGGGTGCCGCTGCTGCTGATGTATCCGGCGCACGATATTCCGGTGGTGCAGATCGCGGTGCAGCCCCATGCCGGGGTGGCGCATCATATCGCCCTGGGCCGGGCGCTGGCGCCGCTGCGGGACGAAGGCGTGCTGGTGATGGGCTCGGGCAGCTTCGTGCACAACCTGCGCCGTCTCGACCGCCGCGGTCCCGATGCGCCGGAGCCGGACTGGTCGAAGGCTTTCGCCGGCTGGATGAACAAGGCGCTTCTGGCGCGCGACGATGACGCCCTGATCCATTATCGCGAGCGCGCGCCTTTCGCGGCGCTGGCGCATCCCGAAGAGGAGCATCTGCTGCCGCTGTTCATCGCCTATGGCGCGGGCGGCGCCGCCACGCGGCTGCACGACAGCCATGTTTATGGCAGCTTGAGAATGGACGCCTACGCCTTCGCCTAGGGCTTGCCCCCGGCCTGCTGCTTGGCCAGCGCGTCGTCGAACTGCTTTTCCATGTTGCCGACCACGCGGTGGAACTCGGCCTTGTCGATGAAGGGATTGGGCGCGTTCAGCACCTTCTTGTCGGTGTTCTCCTGCAGCGTCGCCGCCTTCTTCGCCAGCCCCATCTGGTCGGCATGCGGCGCCAGGAAGACATCGGCGTCGATCGCCTTGAGCCGGGCGAAGCCGGTCTTGTAGTCGTCAACGACCTGCGGATAGGCCTTGTTGTTCACCAGCGGATTGCCCGCCACCGTTATCGAGGAGAAGAAGACCACGGTGTGGTTCTGGCCGCCCGCTACGATGGGCATGGTCCAGGAGGTCGCGCCCGGGGTGTGGCCCGGCGTGATGTGCGCCGTCAGCGTCACCCCGCCCAGGAAGACGGTGTCGCCGTCCTTGACGGTGCGGTCCACCTTCACCGGCGGGTAATCATCCTCGGGCGCGGCGCTGGGACCGAAGGCGATGCGGCCCTTTTCCAGGATCGGCTTGTCGCCTTCGCTGGCGATCAGGCGGGCGCCGCTGTCGCGCTTCAGTTTCGCCAAGCCGCCGGCATGGTCGAAATGGGCATGGCTGTTGAGGATGATCTTCACATCCTTGATGTTGAAGCCCAGGGTCTTGATGTTGGCCTCGATCGGGGCGGCGGATTCCGGCAAGCCGCCATCGATCAGGATGAAGCCCTGCAGGGTGTAGATCAGCCAGGCGCTGGTGTCGCCCATGCCGACATAATAGATGTCGTCAATGACGCGGAACGGCTTCATCGGCGCGTTCCAGTTCAGCCGTTGCTGGCTGAAGGAATCAGCGGCCCTTGCCGGCGTCTGGGCCGTTGCCGCCGCCAGCAGCAGCGCCAGCCCCGCCAGATGAAGTGTTCTTTTCATCGCCGCCTCCCTTGTTGGCGCCGGAGGCTAGCACAGGCTTGGCCGAAAGCGACTGCTTGCGCGCCTGGACGGCGGCCAGGGCCTGCTGGAAGGCGGCGTCGGTGGCATGATGGGTATTGGCCGGCAGAACTTCGCCGCCAGTGCCGTGCTCGAACAGCGCGCCGCGGTCGGCCTGGCAATTGCGCTTGGTGGTGTCGTCCAGTTCGGGACAGCCCGAACCGTGCAGGGCGTATTGGCGGGTCATCTCCGCCCCGTCTATCGGCGCCGGCGCCGGACCGGGCGTGTAGTTGCGCTTGTCGGCGAAGGCCGAAGGGTTGAACAGCAGCATGATCGCCGCGCCGAAAATATCGCCGCCCGGCAGGGTCGCCGGGGCGTTGCGGCGCGCCACTTCGCCCTGCCAGACCGGCGCGTTCTTCACCGGCTTGTCCGGGGCCGGCGGCGCATTGGGGTCGCGCCGCACCATGTCGGGCGGCGGGCAAAGCAGCCGCTCGGCGGCGCTGAGGCTGGCGTAATTCTCGCTCTGGCATCTGGCGGTGTCGTGGTTCAGCTCCCGCAGCGCGGCGGCGCCCTGCGGCGGGCTGAAGTGGAAATCGGGCCGGGCATAGGCGGGCAGCGCCGCGGACGGCGGCGCGGTGACGGCGGCAGGCGGCGGCCTGGCCGTCCCGCCCCGCGGCGCCGGGGTGCGCGCGGGCGCCGGCCGTGTCAGCGGCCGCAGATCGAGGATGGTTTCCTTTTCCTCCGTGAAATGCCGCACCGCTTCGAAGGACAGCACCAGCAGCGCCGCCAGTCCCGCCTGCACCGCGATGGCGGCAAGGGCGCTGGGCAGTCTTTCGCGGAAAGTGGCGGGGTGCATCAGGGTGCGGCCCCGGTCTGTGCATCCGGCGGCGGCGCGGGACGCGGATACAGCGCACGCCTGCGGGCGTTGATCGCCTGCAGCGCCTTGCCGAAGGCGTCATCGGAGGCGTGCGCGGGGCGCGGATCGGGATCGGCGCGAAAGTGGATGAAATTCATGCCGCGCTATTCCGCCGGTCCTTCGATGGTGAGGTGCCGGGCCTCCAGCTGCTCCAGCACCCCGCCCTTGCGCAGCAATTCGCGCATGTCCATCAGCGCGATGGTCTTGCCCTTCTGGCTCAGGGCGGCCTCGATGGCGGCCGCCTCGGCGGCGGCGGCCTTGGCGCGGACCGCACCCAGCGAGCCCACGGCGGTGGCGATGCAGTCCAGTATGCCGGGGCGGTCGTCGAGATTGGCCTTGACGGTGCGGATGTCGCCGATCGCCCAGGCCCGTGCCGCCGCTTGGGCATGGGTGGATTGATAGGTGATATCCTCGATCATCTGGCCCAGGCAGACGCGCTGCCTGTCGGTGGGCAAGGTGAGGATGTCGCGGATGACGTCATAGCCGCTGCTCTGCTCCGCCGCCGGCTTCATCGGCACTTTCTTGTCGCGCGCCAGGCGGTAGATGCCGTTGTCGCCGGTCAGTTGCGCCTTGTCGCGGAAATCCTGCGAAAGCCGTATCGCGGCGCGGAAAGGCGAGTCGGTGCGGTAGCGTTCCTCGTCCTTGCCCAGTGTCGCGCGCAGGGCGGCGAAGCGGGCGCGCATCGGCGCCTCCAGCGTCGCTTCCAGCGCCTGGCCGCGCGGCAGGCTGAGGCGGTTGCCGTAATTGATCAGCAGCCAGACGCCATCGCCGACGCCGACGCCGATGCCGGGCGGGGTGATCACCGCCCTGGCGCCGTCGAACAGGTCGGCGACGTAATCCTTGTTCCAGGAAAAATTCTTGGGCAGGGGACCGACCGTGGCGAGAATCCAAACCTCGGAATCGCCCTTGGTTACGCGCCAGACGGCGGGTCCGGGCCTGGTGGAAGCCTGGATGGTCTCGATCTCGGCTTCGGTCCATTGTGGCGTGGTCGCGGAATCCGGCGGGCGCGCATCCTGCGCCAGCGCCGCGGAACAGGCCGCGAAAAAGCAAAAGGCGGCGAGCATTTTGCGCATGCGCAAATCTCCGGCAGACTTAGGTCTTGCTCCCGCTTGGGAACTATCTACGACGGAAACGGAACTTTTGCCAAGCGCCGCTGCGCCCAGAACAGCCAGGCCACCGGCAGCAGCGACAGGCCGTAATGCGCCGCCAGCCAGAGCAGGTTCTTGAACTCGGCATAGGCGCCGCTGGTGCTGAGGCCCAGGCCGAGCGAAAGGGCGGCGCCTTTTTTCCGCGCGATTTCGGCGGTAGCGGGAAATTCGATGCTCGCCTGGATCACCAGCGGCGCCATCACCGCCAGCGCCAGCAGCAGCCAGAACGGCGACAGGCGCTGGCGCCAGGCGATTATGGTGAGCAGCAGCGCGGTGAGCGGCATAGCGAGCAGATTGCCGGCCTCCAGCGGCGCGGTCATGGCCAATTGCAGCCAATGCGGTTCGACAAAGCCGCGCTGCAGACCGAACAGATGTTTGCCCGCCTCGGCGGCCAGGAAGATCAGCAGCACCGGCAGCCCCACGCCGACAATCGCGGCCAGGGCCGGCAGAATGCCGAACACGGCCCAGGGGAAGCGGGCGCTGATCGAGCGGAAGTCGCGCTGCTTGAGCATGGCGTCGGCCAGTTCCTGGTCGGGGCCCAGGGCGGCGCGGGCGCGGGCCGCGGCGTCCCCGGCATCGAACCCGGCTTCGGCTTGCGCCGCCGTCAGGTCGGCCAGGTGCTCGGAGAGTTCGCGCAGATAGCGCTTCACATGACGGGGGGCGATGCCGCCCCGCAGCAGCAGGTCTTCCAGGGCGTCAAACGGCGCGGGCATGGACGCCTCCCTGCAGCACGGTCTGGATGGCCCCGGTCAGGGCGGTCCAGCTGTCGGTGAGGTCGAACAGCCGCCGCACCCCCTTGGCGGTCAGGCTGTAATAGACCCGGGAGCGGCCCCGGACCTCCCGCCGCTGGGACTTGAGGGCGCCGTCCTTCTCCAGACCATGCAGCACCGGATAGACCACGCCTTCGCTGAGATTGACCACCTCGCCGGTCTCGCGCCTGATCGCCTGGACCAGTTCATAGCCATACATTTCCCGGTCCTGCAGCAGCCGCAGGACCATCAGTTCCGGCACCCCGGACATGAAATTGCTATTTCCACCAGCCATTTAGACGTATACCTCGGATAACAAGGTATTTGTACCTTGTTATCCGAGGTATGTAAAGGCGGGATCAGGCCGTGGCGGGGTGATAGCGCTTCACCGCCAGCCAGCCGGCGGCCAGGAACAGCAGCAGCACCGCCCCCTGCACGGCGCCGAAGACCGGGCCGCCGGGGGCGGGGCAGGCGGGCATCAGGGCGCAGAGCGCCGCCACCTTGGTGAAGGTCTG
>Ga0265313_10003414_pt1 | contig 12869 bp, 14 predicted proteins | sample 4123metaG_FD_203122 | JGI IMG/M metagenome (GOLD analysis project Ga0265313, IMG submission 203122) | Rhizosphere microbial communities from Carex aquatilis grown in University of Washington, Seatle, WA, United States - 4-1-23 metaG | ecosystem: Host-associated > Plants > Roots > Rhizosphere >...
TGGAATCTTTTCATGTTTTATATTGTCAAAGACGCATGGCGTGGCTTGATTCACCAAAATGCAGTGGAACCAGAATACGGCAGCGAAAAGCTGGTCGGTCAGGCCAACATCACTCTTGTGATTCATGCCGACAGCTCCCACGAAATTGCTAAAAAGGTCATATATGTCGCTGGTTGCGCTCCCTGCGCAGGAGAAAAAATGCCGCCGGAAGTACGCAAATTTTGGCGGCAAGCACAGGGGACGATTGATTACATTGAATTCAAACAAATGAAGATTCCTGATGCCAATGCCCAATCCGTCACCCTGGAATTGATAGTCGGCCGCGATTTGGAAAAGTTTCCGCGCTATCCGGCAGGCAATCTCAAAGGCGGCATTCTCTTGCGCGACAAGAGCGGCAAGATAACGCAATCAAAAGAAAGCGCAAAATAGATTGGGCTCTCATCCGTTTTAGCCGTGATAGCCTCTTACTTTGGCAATCGAAATTCGATTACCGCCGCAAGCGATCATTTGATCGCAGGCTTCATCTGCTTGCAAGATAAGCTCGTCTTGATCGCCTCTGTGTCCCGGCTTATGCGCAATGCCTACGCTTATGGTGAGCGTGAAGTATCGGGAATTCCACAGGAAATCTCTTTCCACTACGGCTTTTCTGAGAATTTCAGCATAGTCTGATGCGACCGTGCCCGGAAAGCCCGGCATGAGGATGAAATAGCGGTCTTCAATGTATTGGCCAATGAGAATCTCCGCATCCTTGCCGAAGATCAAGTCCTTTTGATTGCAGAGTATGTCAGTCACAAAGCGGCTGGCCTCAAAGGCAGCCTGGCTGCCGTAATGAGAACGAAGCTGAGCCATCCCATCAATAGCAACAACCAACAAACTCATCGGTCTGTTAAATCTGTATACCTCAGAACAGGCAAGGTAGATGCAGTTTCTCACGTCAATGAATTCCAGGATGCTCGGGTGAGAGGGATTGGAAATATGGCGCTGCGACTGCCCAAACTCGGACTTATAGCTGACGCGATCGGCAGGGTTGGAATTTGCACTGACGCCGCCGCCGGCTAGCCAAGCCGAGTTTCTGTTTGTTTGTTTCATGGTTTTTTCACCTCCTTCAATTCCATTTAACAACGAAATTGTGGAGAAAGTGTGAGCCTGCCAGCCAGAACGACGATCAAAAGCAATAGATCATCCTTAAGGACGAGACTCAATTCTGAATTTTACTGCCTTTTCTGAGGCTCCGCCTGTTCGCGAGGCTGCACGATATGCAGCTTTTCGCCTACACCTCTGAAAAATTGCCCGGCTGTGCTGGCGCCTTCCTTGCCGGATTCGACAACCTTGTGTCGAACATTGGGATCGCTTGCCGCCTGCAAAGCCTGGTCCGTTGCTTGTTTCTTCAACTGTCCTTCAATCAAGTGGGAAATTGACGGATTGAGCAGCTGCGAGGTTTTGTCAAACATCGCCTTGGCTCTGATCAATTCTCCCCGTTTTTCCGGAGGAGCATTGGCAATCAAAATTTCAAATGCCGCATCTTTTGCAATTCTTGCCGCTTCAACCTGAGGTTTGAGCAGGGTACTTTCGACAAGAGGAGCGCCGTTGCGAATCACTCCATTGACGTCCCCGCGCCTTCCCGCTTCGACGACGCCATGCACCTCGCGCTGTTTTTGTGAGTAGATCTTGTGTCCTTCCTCAACCACCTGTCCTTCAATTCTATGAGTGGTTGGTGAATTGATTACTTGTTTTCCCTGGTCCAATATTTGACCGGCTGCCTGACTGTTTTTCGCGTCGTGATAGACTTCTTTGCCTTTCTCCAACCCTTTATGCATAGCACCACTGGCGGTATCGCGCAGGCTCTTCAATCCGTCGAGAAAGCCAGATCTCTCCACAAGAGTGCTGCCGTCACCGGCTGCTGGTGGAGGTGGAGTATGCTGCACATCTGCTGTCGAAACTCGGTCGCCCATTGTCTGCCCTCTGCATAAACACAGGCAAAATCCCTGGGCTCTCACGCAGAGCCGAGATTGTTTTTGCCGATTAGAGATATTAGAAATATAAATCTAGACTGTGACAGGCATGTGGCAGCTTGATTAAGCGGCAAAACGCTCTCAGCGCCGCAAAGCAACTTTCAGTGGCAAAGACTGCTAAACGTATCGTTTGTTGTCGCCTTGCACGCCTGTGAGTATCTGCGCGCCGGCATAGCGGTTGCGCATGCGATCGCCGGGTGTGCCGTTTCCAGAACCAGGGAAGACGAGGTATTCGACACCGCCTCTCACGCCGCCTGATCGCGGATTAGCGGGAATGCCCAATTCTTGCGCCAATGCAATTGAGCCTTCGCCGAGTTTGCTGCGCGGTCCGACGTCTGCAAAAACCGCAAAGGCCACTTTGCCGTTGTATCTAACGGCGGCAATATCACCGAGCTTGATGCCGAGACTGGCATACTTTCCGCCCGGCAAAACAAAGTAAGGAATATTTTCAGCGTCGACTGAGCGGCCATCCGGATGGCGAAGCGACGTTTGGGTCTGGCCGGTGGGATCAATCTGGCGCGCGCGCGGGCTGCCGTCTGCGTCAATAGCCATTCCGGCCCGGAAGTAGACCGGGCGGCGACCATTAACCATGCCGTTTTTCGCTTGTTCGAAGGCTTGATTAAGAGCTACTTGATCGGTAGAGCCATTGGTCAAGCCGGAGATGTCTGGAATGGGAATGATGCCGTCTGTGGAATTGGGGCGGTAATTTGGTTGAAAACGATCCCAGACCACGGGCTGATTGCGTTGGGCAGGATCAAAGCGGCGCGGCAAATATAATCCATCCGTGCGCGTCTCCGGCTGGAACTGATCGCCGCGGGAGTAAGGTTGTTTGTTGTCGCAGAAATTGCTGCGGTCGGCCATGTGACGGGACCACCAGTCGCCATAGAGGCCGACGCGCCCGTGTTTGCCTTGCTCTGGCGTGTAGGTTCCGTCGCCGTTGCTGATGGCGCGCAAAAGCACTCTTTCTTTGCCGCCTTCGTTAGTAAATGCATGCACCATGGGTTTGCCGCAGGACAGGTCCAGCTCCAAACGCAACTGGCGTTTCTGCCCATCTCTGTCAGTGATTTCGATATGGTCCACGCCGGTGGACAAAAGTTTTTCCACTGCCCTTAACTTGTCTTGCGCGGTGGCTGCGGGGCTTTCTAAGGCAGCCCTGGCCTGGTCTGTGACTGTGTCGCCGGTGTTTTGTGCAACTGCGTCAAGTCGGGGCTGGGCGGTCTTATCAGGACCGTCTCCGGAGAAGCGATAGTAATCGAGCGAATTCGGGCGGTCGTCCTGAACGCTAACCGGGTGATCACCCGAGAACTGATAAAGATTAGGTTGATCTTTGACGACGGCAGTGTCGTCATTGACCGCGCCAGGCCTGCCTGGAACGTTCGTTGTGGTCATTGAGATCTAACTGGAGGAAGAGAGGTGGGAAGGAAGACCGGAGGGGAGGATGGTCTGATTGCGAGCAGTTTCTGGGGCTATTGACGTAAAACCTATTCCTTGTCAATAACTGCCGAAATCGTACTACCGAAAACCCCCAAATGCAAGCACAATTAATGGTTTCGGCGATTTCAGCCGTTCACGCGACACTCACGTTACGCTCACGTAATGGCAAAAATTAGAGGCTCGCACAGTTATGAGCAGCGCTTAACAATTGCGTAATTACCCCAATCAAGCCGTTTTTCAGCTACCTGCGCAAGGTTTGGTCCATCGACGAGCATTCGAGACACAGCAAGCCTTTTCGCAAATTTGCAATGGTTGACTTAGTTATCGCTAAGCCTTTTTTCGTGCTTGGTTCAAATGCGCACTTCTTGATACCAAAAGGAATCGTTTCTTTCTCAAAGCATTCTCGGAGATCAATCATCACTCGCTAAACACACCCACCCATGAGCCGCCCACTCAGAGCAACTTTGTTGCTGCGGTGTGGTTTGTCAGTGATGTCTAACTTCGCAGAGCTTTGTGTTCGGAACCGCATCAGCTAATTCCAGTTGGTGCATTAACTCCTGAAAGGACCGTGTAAAAACATGACCAAGCAAAAGTACATTCCAATCAGAGCGTTCCGGAGCAATACCAGGTTCGCAATCGACCCGAAGCGCATCGGCGTTCTCGAGTCGATGTATACCGGGTGCATCGAGGTGCACCTCACCAACTACAAGTTCGACCGCCAGCCCACAGCCCCGGGTGGTGACGGACTCGTCCTCGCCGGCAGCCACGAAAGCATCCGCGACGGCGGTCATGCTCAGGGCTCTCTGGCGCTCATCGCCGGTTTCGACGAAGTGTTCGAAGTGGCCTGCAACTACGACGGTGTCGTTGTCCTGCGCCCGTTGGGCGTTGGTCTCGGCTACCGTTCGCTTTTGGCCAGCCGCTACGCGAACATGAAGAGCCGCAAGCGCCGCATCCAGAAGAAGCATGCCGCCAAGGCGACGCGCTTCGCGGCTAGCTGCACCCAGATGGTGATGGCTTTGACCGGCACTCTTGTCGGCAATAGCCGCCGCAGCGAGGGGCAGTACTACCTGCTCGAAAAGACGGACAAGTGGCAACGAGCGACGCCCATCAAGGCGGCGACGTTGCAGCAAGCTCGTCTGTCCGCCCGCGCCCGTATCGCACAACTGACCAAGAACGGCTGGAAATGCGGTCAGGAAGACAGCGTGCGCGGCACGATCGGGTTCACGACGGAAAACACCGTCGCCTGGATCTGCCAGAAGCACGGGCCCAACAAGTGGGTCAGTGTCGAATGTGGTGACCTGCCGGAGGTGAAGGAAGATCCGCACGCCATGAGCTTCGGCAAAGGCGACGGATACAACATGACCGCAGCGCAGATCACCGACGCCTGCAAGACCTGGGCGAACTTCAACGGGTTCTCCGGCGAAAGCTGCTACCACTGCCTGACCGACCAGAACGTGCTGGCCGGCGGACCTGGCTTCATCTGCCCAGTCTGCGCGCATCACAACATGGTGGGCTGGCACGCCCATCAGATGCCGCATGAATTCCCGGAATACGGGCCCACTCGTGAGGTCATCCACGCCGGCGTCGAGCGTTATCGCAAGGACGTAGGCGAGCTGCGTGAAGACGGCACGGAAGTGCCGTACGAAGAGCGGCCGAAGTCTCGCTACAGCCGCTAGAGCGGCCGACTGGAGTAGAAGCAAATGGCGTGGCGGCGCCATGGGGGCAGCGAGGCGCAGGTGAAAGTTTGCGCTTCGTTGCCCTCAGCTGTCGACATTCTCACATCGAGTAGCTTCAAAAAAGCAGGAGAACTGCATGAGCAAATTGATCGTCGAAGTATGTACAGTCGACAAAATCGAGCGGCATCCCAATGCCGATCGCATGGTTGTCGCCACCGTCAAAGGCTGGAAGACCTGTATCCGCTTCGACCCCGAAAGCGGCATGGCAGAATTCGCAGTCGGCGACCGGTGCATCTTCTTCCCGCCGGATTCGGTGCTCTTGCCGGAACTGGCCAATGGTGCGGACGAAAGTCCTGCCGGTCGGCTCAATGTTCGCAAGTACCTGAGCCCGCTTCCGGCTGCTGCAGACGGCATCGTGCCGCCTGGTGGTCGGGTTCGTGCCGCGCGCATGCGGGGCATCGCTTCCTTCGGCGTGATCACCAAGATCGATCCGACCCTGGGCGATGATCCCAACTGGGCTGTCGGCACGGATCTGGCCGAGCACTTCGGCGTCACCAAGTGGGATCCGCCCCCGGAGATCCTGGGCGAAGACTGCTTGCCGGAGCACATCCTCTTCCACCGCTACACGGAAATCGAGAATCTGGGCAACTTCCCGGAAGCGATCCCGGATGGCGTCGAGGTGGTGTTCTCAGAAAAGCTGCACGGCAAGAACTGCCGGCTGGCATCTGTTCTGACCGAAGGCGAAGACGGAGCTGAAAGCGACTGGCAGTGGATGGTCGGCTCGCATGATGCCCGGCTCAAGGAAGTGACGGCGAAGGGCACTCGCTCTCCGTTCTGGCAGGCGCTCGGCGAAAAGGAGAAGGCGCTGATCGCCTACATCCGCGACGAGATGCCTTTCGACGGTGCGCGCTGTGCAGTCATCCTGTTCGGCGAACTCTTCGGCTCAGGCGTGCAGGACATGGCCTACGGTCTGAAAGACGGCGAGAAGCGCTTGCGCGTGTTCGACATCTCGATAAACGGCAACTACCTCGACTACGACGTGAAGCGCGACCTCTGCGCGAAGTTCGGCGTCGAGATGGTGCCCGTGCTCTATCGCGGTCCTTACTCCAAGGCTGCCGTGGAAGAGCACACATCGGGACCGACGACTATGTGCGAGAAAGGCAACATCGCCGGCAAGTTCAAAGGCCGCGAAGGCATAGTGGCAACGCCGGTTACGGAGCAGTACTCCTCCGGCGTCTGCGGTCGCATGATCGTCAAGTCGATTTCGGCTGACTATCTCGAACGCAAGGGAGGTACCGACTCTCACTGAGCCGGCACCGAAGATTGTAATGGCGAGCCCGGTCGTTCTTCAACAAGAGCGATCGGGCTCTTATGGCGCCCTTTTGTCGGGTGCATTTTCTCATCGAAAGCCCCAACAAAAGCCCAAACAAAAGGAGCCTCATATGAAACACATTGGAATCCTGGGCGGCACATTTGACATCGTGCATAACGGTCATCTGGACGTCGCCCAATTCGTGGCCAAGCAACTTGGTCTCGATAAAGTCCTGTTCGTCACCGCCGGCAAACCGCCGCACAAGCAGTCGGAGGTTACCGACAGCGAAGTGCGGCACGAGCTGGTGGTCAGTGCGGTCGAAGGGTGTCCCGGTCTGGAAGCCAGCCGCATCGAGCTGGATCTTCCGGGACTCTCCTACACGTATCGCACCATCGTGCAGTTAAGCGAAATGCTGTCGGAGCAATCCGGCGGCGAAGTCGCCATCACCTTCATCCTCTCGGCGGAATATCTCGACCCGGCCAACCCGAGCAATGTCACCAAGTGGGAAGAGGCGGAAGCCTTTCTCGCCAAAGTGCAGCTCGCCGTTGTGCCGCGTGGAAAGTACACCGCCGAACTGGCTCGCCAGTGGGCTGACCAGCTCAAACTCTCGAACGTGCGCATCTTCGACCAGCAGATCTCCAATCTCTCCAGTGGTATCGTCCGCGATGCCATCCGGGGCGGCTTGTCGATCGACGGTCTGGTGCCTCCGCGAGTGGCCGAACTGGTCAAGCGGCACGGCATCATCTACAGCTGAACGCTGTTTCTCTGCGCAGAGCAGATTGCTTGAGCCGACAAGCTTAGCAATCTGTTGTGACAGGCAAGTAATTCTGTCGCATTTGCGATAATCATCAAATCCATAAACAAAAGGACACGATATGAAGCGTTCAGAAATCGATGCAGCAATCGAACGTGCGATCGGCAACGCCAAGAAATATGGCGTTGCGCTGCCCAAGTGGGCCGATTGGCACCCCCAGCAGTTTAACGCCGATGCCGCCGGCATCCGGCAGCAGAAGCTCGGCTGGAAGGTCGTCGACTTTGGTGTGGGCGCCTTCCAAAACTGCGGGCTGGTCATCTTCGCGCTCTGCTCGCCGCTGGTCGACGAGTCGGGAGCGCCTCTGACCAAGCCGCAGAGGTTCGGCGACTACGAGTACCCGGTCACCGGATTCTCGCGCAAATACCTGTTCGTGCAGGCCGGTCAGACCGAGCCGCACCACTTCCATCGCCAGAAGCAGCGCAAAGAAGTCACGGTCATCGCGGGCGCCCCGGTGCGCTTCGAGTTGGCCTGGGCGGACGGCGACAAGGCTCTGTCGGACAGGGATGTGCACGTGCAGGTGGACGGCATCTGGCACCACCTGCCCGCCAACGGCTCGGTGGAGGTCGGACCGGGTGAGACCATCACCTTGCCCGGCGAACTCTCGCATATCATCTCGGTGCCGGAAGGCGGCCAGGACACGATTATGCTGGAGACGTCGACGGCGAACAACGACAGTAACGACAACATCTTCCCCTTCATGACGCCGACTTCGGTGCCGGTTGTGGAAGATGTGCAGGTGCGCTACCAGCTCCTCGACGAGCACCGCGCCCCGGTCGGAAGCTAGTCGGCGGCGGCTGGGAAAACTCCACCAACGAAGTAAGCCGGGTCACTCGCATTTCGCGGGTGACCTGGCTCTTCATGCCTCCAACCAGATAGGAGACGCAATGCCGAAACACAAACAGGCTTTGCCGACCCTGAAAGGTCGGAAAGTCTATCTGGGATTTTCGGGAGGTCCCGACGCCACGGCTCTGGCAGCGAAGCTGCAGAACCAGGGCGCCATCGTCATTCCCGTTTACATCGACTACCGTGCCAGCGCCGGAGGGAAAACCTCCAAGGACCTGCGCTTCGCACGGCAATCGGCGCAAATCCTCGGTTTGAGCGAACCGCTCGTGGTGCGCGCACCGCTTGGTGAACGCCCCAAGTCCGAGCGCAATCGCTTCTTCATCGAGGTCTTGACCAACGCAGCTCAGGAAGGCGGCAGCAATCTCGTCGCACTCGGAACCATGCTCGCGACCTACGAAGCGGGCGGAGACTGGGACGAGGAGAGCAACCGCGACCTGGATCCCGCGACGCTCGGCGCTCACGCGCAGAAAGTCGGAGTCACTATAATCACCTGGGATTCATTCGCGGTGACGACCAAATCCGGTGAATTCTCCGGTCTCAAGCCAAAACAGCGCAAGGCAGTCGCCGCCACCACCTCGTGTCAAATGTGGTGGCGTGTCGAATGCGGCAATTGCGGTAGCTGTAAGGAAAGGCGCGCCGCCTTTCTCACAGCCTTTGGCAAGGACGAGACCAACTACCGCCCCGGCTCCAAAGCCGCTCAGATGACCGCGCCATGAGCGTTCTGCCATGGCGGCTGAGAGTCGAAACAAAACGAGGTCTTTGGAAAGTGCCGTGCAATAGGCATTTTTCATCGACCTCGTTTTTTATCGCAACTTTACTATATGGTTTAGTTTTTTAGAGTTCGAAAAAATTTCGAAAATCCAGCTGCGGATGCAAAAGCACACCCGCAGCCAATCTTTGTATAACGCCTGGGGCCGGCTCGCTAGCAGTCGTTAAGTGCATCGAGAGTGAGGCGCATTGGCTTAAGACTTACCAGAGCTTCCACTTCTCAATCACGCGCGCGGGATAAGTTTCCAGGTCGCCGCGATTGACGCCGTAGATGTAGTTGGTCGTAACGATCGGCGACATGTAGCCGCTGCCATCGCTGCCGGTGCTGATCCAGACGTAGGTCGTGGTCAGATACGAACCGATGACGTGACCGGCCTCGCTCTGGTTGTTTCGCATATACTGCAGCGCCTGGCGTTGCTCGCCGGTGAGAGACTGAGTGGAAAGAGCGGCGCCCATCTCCGAATCGGTGATGGTGCCGTCATGGTCGGTGTCGATTTGATCGAAGTGTTCAAGCACGTATGAGCGAACCATGGGCGCGGTCTGGCGCGCATAGACGGCATAGCTGTGCCCATTGATGAAGGTATCTGCGGGCAGCCACATGGTGGCCACAAAGGCGATCGCTGCGCAGATAATGGCAGCGAGGCGCGGATTTTCGCCTTCCATGTCTGCCATCATGGAGGCGACCCAGCCGCAAAGTGCGGCCATTCCCCCGGCGCAAAGCAGTCCAAAGACAAGCACCGATGTGGCGCCTCCCGAGACTGCACTGGCGGGCAGCATGCCGACTAGAAAGCAAACGACCAGTGCAAGGACTGCCATCAGCGTAAAGAGAAATCGTCCCATAGGATCCACGTTCATTTCTCCAAGTTTGATTGCTATGCCGCAGAGCATCGCGCTCGCAGGCACCGTTAAGTTCCCTGTCTCGGCTTTCGTTAGTGCAGCAGAGGCAGCGGCAAGTGGCAGAAGACTGCGGCCGCCGCAAGAAGCGAGACGGCGATAGTGACCGATCCGAAGCGCAGCAGCTGGTTGTCCAGATCCCAGAAGTCGACAAAGAATGTGATCCAGCCGACATATCCCCAGATGACGCCCAGCACCAGCGCGATGGCAATGGCTGAGACGGCGAAGATGGCCGGACCCATGGACAGAACACTGCCGAGGATGACCGCGTTTGACAGATAGATGGTAGCGATGCCCGCTATCACAATAGCGAGTTTCACGAAGATGGTCATTTCAATTCCTGTTGTTTGTTGCTGCGATGCTTGGTGTGCTACCAGTCCTTTAATAGGCCCAGCGTCCGACTCTCGTAGGATTCGACGTCGTCTCGGTCGATGCCGATTTCGGGTATCGCGATCGATGATGTTTTTGTGGACTCCGCGACGTCCCTGATGAAATCAGGCGGGACAAGATAGTCCTTGCGGTTCCAAGAGACCACGTGACCGATGTCGCTCAGGTGAGCGCAGACGTAATTGAAGGTAGCCGCATCTTCGCCGCCGGGTGGAAGAACCAAATCTGCAGAATCGAGTTCAGCCTTCTTGATCAGTCCATCATGATTAACGTCGAGGTCGTCAAAATGCGCATGCATGAAAGCGCGGACCCGAGATGTCGACTGCCTGATTGCGTCTGCCACTGCACGCTCCGAAGAAAAGGCATTCAGTGACGAAATGAGGCAGACGCACAAAGACACGAAAACCGTCACGCCAACGGCAATCTTGCGCACCGACGAACGAGGCGGAAAAAAATACGCACTCAGTCCAGCCATAGCGCCTGACGTCACGAAAGCGACCAATATAGTCGCAGAGACCGCTACTACGGGAGTCATCATATAGAATCCGCTGGCGACGACAATCACAACTGCATAGGTCACGACCGCCGTGACACATGCAGCGATGAAAATTTTTGCAAGTATTGCCTTGCTCAGGTTCATTTTTTCAATCCTGGTTGTGTGTTTGAGGGAATGTATGCGGAAGTACTGCACTGGCGCAGAGCACCTCAAATGAGTGCTCGCTGCACCTGCTGTGACCAAAAACCAAACCGCGGATGCAAAAGCGCACCAGCGGCTGAGTTTGAACCGATGCTTACTGCAACTGGGCGGCGGCGATTACAGTTTTCTGGTGTGTACCGAGTCGGACTTCCTCACCGGCCAGGCCGCAGGCACCGACAAAGAGGCAAAGGAGCACCGGCGCCAAGCAAGCGTATAGCAAGACCTCCTTTTCCTGCAGGCGATGAACCCACATATAAACAAGGCCAAAGATAGTGAACGTGAAGAGGATAATGCCGCTGACGACGATGGAGGCCGTTGCCGTGGGCGCCGTCAGGATGGAACTCTGGAAACAGCTGATGCCCAGGGCGTAGAGACAGGCAGTGCCGAAAACGATCGTGATGATCGGCTTGAGCAGATTTTGCGCCTGAAAGTTCATTTCGAGCTTCCTTGTTTCAATAACGGAAAGTTGATGCAGATGCTGGTTATAGTCGCCGCTGGAGCCGAGAACAGGGCCTCAGCAGTACTTGTGATTGATGCCGGCAGGCTGCGCTTCGCAGGCGATGTGGTAATTCGGCGCTGAATGAGTAACAGCCGAGACCACCGTCGGCGCCAGCACCGCGCAAAACGTGGCGGTAGCGACATAAATCGCCAGTCGACCTGGGTTGTCGACGTCCGGCGCATACATTTTCGAGGCGAAGAAACCGGCGAATACGCCGGCAATTAGCCCCTGAAGAATGTTCACGAGAAGACTGTTGGAATCGTTGACCATAGCCTGACCCATGATCAGACAGACGACCAACGTCGTGATTGCCGGCAGAACGAACTTGATGATGAAGACTATCGAGCCTTTCAATCTCTTCTCCTTGGTTATGAGTGATGAACTTCCACCTCTCATTGTCAAACGCGGCGACATCCCTTCGAACCCACTGTTCGAGTGTTTAGAGTCAATCTAGCGAATCAGCGAATTACGAGGGGGTAGATGCCACGGAAAACAGGAAGATGGAAGAATACTTTTTTCTACAGAAGTAGACTAAAAAATCAAAGCGAAAATAGACGAAGTTTCCGCCCGAGTGGGATTAATACCAAAGATCATTGTGCTAAACCTTCCACGCCACTTCGCGCAACTCGCGAAACCGTCTATTCATGCGGGTTCGTATGACATTTCCATGACATTGGTATGACATTTCTATGACGGATTTTCGACATTGGCGCAGCTGTAAAAGCTTTGTTCAGAAGTGCAATTGTGCCAAGTGCAGTTCTCGCGCTTTAGTCAGATCAAAGAAAAACCCCTGTGCCTTAAGGCTGCGGAACGAAGAAGGGTAAAAGACACTCTGCAAACCAGGTATATCGCCAATCGGTGTTGTCTGCAACAGGCGACTGCGATGCAGATTTTCAGCCAGGCTTCTAGGTATGGCCATACCGAGCACTCTCGGCTCGCCGCGCAGTCTTTCAGAGGCTCTGCCGGCGAACAAATCGGCAAGTTTTCCATTGGCGGCCGTGTAAAATTTGCCGCCAAAATTGCCGCCGGTTTCCGACAAATTTCTTCCTTGCGTCCCAACGAATGTAGCAACCTCGCCGGCAGTAGTGCCATGCGCGTAGACTTCAATCGCCGCAGCACCGAATTTCTCTTTAGCCCCTGCCAAACTCGCAAGTTGCAAAAGACCCGGCTCCAACGAAACCTCGGGCAATTCGGCCGCTCCCGATTCCACAATCCGCCCGACAGCGGGTCTTGCCAGATTCGACGTCAAGCCGCCTTCCACACCGACCTTACCTAGTGCGCCCGCTTCCTCTGCTAACCCAACACAACTTCGTGCAGTTCTTGCCAGCGAAACAAGGTTGAGATGTTCTGCAACTTGAACACCTTCTTTCACCACCACAGGCGCCACTTCCAGCATTTAGAAACAACCTCTCAAAATTCGATATCAAAAGGTTCAAAACTGTTAATTCGGACGCACATCGAGCACGTCGTTTGCAGAGTATGCCGGGGAAGATTTGAACAAGTCCTGAACAGCGAGGGGAGCCGCACACTTTT
>Ga0265313_10003415_pt1 | contig 12866 bp, 7 predicted proteins | sample 4123metaG_FD_203122 | JGI IMG/M metagenome (GOLD analysis project Ga0265313, IMG submission 203122) | Rhizosphere microbial communities from Carex aquatilis grown in University of Washington, Seatle, WA, United States - 4-1-23 metaG | ecosystem: Host-associated > Plants > Roots > Rhizosphere >...
GGCGCCAACCGGAAACAAGCGCCCGCACCTCTGTTGCATTGCACCAAAGACCCTGGGGTTTCAAGCGCGCGGCGCGGAGGCGGGCAACCTATTCGGGCATCTCGGATGGCCAGCATCGTTCCCTCGTCTGCGGCGAGGCGCTTCATCTGTACACAACGGAAGAACGCGCGAATCAGTTAGATTGCCCGAGATCGCAACGAACGTGAACCTCATGCATCTGCAGTTACTCGATATCGCCGTCGTGATTCTCTACGTCACCGTCGTTTTGGTGCTGGCGCAATTTGCGCCGCATAAATCGGGCCCGGACACCGATGACGACCGGGGCACTGCAGCGAAGGGCCGCATGCTGCCCTGGTGGGCGATCGGGACATCGCTGATCGCGGCCAACATCTCCGCCGAACAGATCATCGGCATGTCGGGCTCGGCCTATGCGCTCGGCCTCGCCATCGCAGCGTACGAATGGTCGGCGGCGCTGATCCTGCTGATAGTGGGAAAATATTTCTTACCCATCTTTCTGAAGAACCAAATCTACACGATGCCGCAGTTCTTGCGGCGGCGTTACGGCCGAAATATCCAACTCGTCATGGCGAGCTTTTGGATCGCCCTCTATGTGCTCGTGAACTTGACCGCGATCCTATGGCTGGGGGCCACTGCGGTTCATGCAGTGACTGGTTTGACGCTTGAGATGAGCGTGATCCTGCTCGGCTTGGTGGCGGGCAATTATGCGCTCTATGTCGGTTTGAAACCCGCCGCATTCAGCGACGTGGTGCAGGTGTCGATGCTGCTGCTGGGCGGGCTGGTGGTGGGATACGTGGCGCTTGTGAAGGTCGCCGACGTCGGAGGCCAATCGGGCCTGATCGCCGGGTTCGGAATTCTCTTGTCGCGCCTGCCCGAACATTTCCACATGATCCTCAGACCCGACAATCCGTTCTACAAATATGTTCCGGGCATCTCGGTGCTGGTCGGCGGCATGTGGATCATTCACCTGGCGTATTGGGGTTTCAACCAGAACATCATCCAGCACGCGCTGAACGCGAAGAGCGTGCGCGAAGCGCAGAAGGGTGTCGTTCTCGCCGCCTACCTGAAGCTCTTGATGCCGATTTTCGTTGTGCTTCCCGGCATCGCGGCGGTCGTTCTGCTGCCCCACCTCTCACGGCCCGACGAGGCCTACCCGACACTGATGACGCTGTTGCCGAGAGGGCTCTTAGGTCTGGTTTTCGTCGCCTTGATCGCCGCAATCGTCGCGTCGATGGGATCGACACTCTCCTCGATCGCGACCATCTTCTCGAGCGACGTGCTGATGACGGTCAACCCGGGCGCCAGCAAACGCCTACAGGCGATCTCCGGATGGTTCGTCGCCATCGGTGCCCTGGTCATCGCGATGTTCGCATCCGCTCCGCTGCTGCGCCATTTCGACCAGGCCTTCCAGTACATCCAGGAGTACACCGGCTTTTTCACGCCAGGCATCGTGGTGATCTTCCTGCTTGGCATGTTCTGGAAACGGGCGACGGAGGCGGGCGCCCTGGTCGCGGGCGTGGGCTCCGTCGTACTGTCCTTTTTCTATTGGACGTTCCTGCCCGCGATCCCCTTCATGAATCGAATGGGCTACATCTTCCTGATCTGCCTAGGATCGGCGATCGCCGTATCGCTCGCACAGAAGCCCAAGCCGCAGAGTTCGACGATCGAAGTCGCCGGCATAGACTATTCGACGAGCGCCTCTTTCAACATCGCCTGTCTGGTGGTCATTTTGATCCTCGTCGCGCTCTATGCGTACTGGTGGTAGGCGGCCCGAACCGGCAGCGGCGGAAGATCGGGGGGCGTCCCGAAGGGCGAGGCCTCAGGCCCGCTGCGCGAGTACGAGTCTGGCGAGGTCAAAACGCAGTTCCTTGCTGCCATAGTCAATCGAGACCCGGTCGAACTCGCGCAAGAAATTCATCCCGATCAGCAGCGCCGGCTTGTCGCGCAGCCCCCAAAGATCGAAGATCTGCAGGTTGGCAACAACGATATTGCAGCCGTCAAACGTCAGCGAGTCCAAGTGGACGCTCTTGATGGTCGTGATATGGCCCTGGACGGTTCCGCCGGTGACGCCGGTCAGCGGGACGGTCTCCAGCCGCAAATAGGTCGGGTCGATCTCCATTAAGGCCGACAGCAATTTCGCGTTTCCAACCGATATCTCCGCGCCGGTGTCGATGAAGGTGGTCGTGCGGACACCATCGGCCCGACAATTGACCGAACGCAAATGACCGGCTTCGCCGATCACGCGAACGCGGGCTTCCTCGGGCGGAACCACCTCGTAAGACTGACGGTGATACGGACTGGCCACCAAGAGCACACGATTCTTGAAATCAAAGGTGACGCGGGAGCCGTCAATGGCGTCGAGGCCGAGATAACCGTCCGCGCGCAACAGCGCCCTGGGCAGGATCGGGACGGTGAGGTCGTTGCGGGCAATCGGCCCGAAGGAAAGAGTGCCGACGCGCACGGTCTCGGCCGGTATGGTCAGCACGACGCCCGCAACCATCACCTGCTGTTGAATCGGCAGGCCTAAAGCGGCGGCGACATCATCGGCGATGACCGAACGGTCGGCGCCGGTGTCGACCACGAAGCGGAACGGCCCTTTGCCGTCGATCATGACGCCGACCGTGAGATGGCTGGCGGCATCTCTCTCGGCCGCGATCTTTGCGGCTTCATCCGGCGGCAGAGGGGCGTTCGGGGGGATGGTCTGGGCTTTGGCCAAGGCGGTCGGCAGGAATACGGACGCGGCTCCACCGCTCACAAATCGCCGGCGCGAAAATCCATCCCGCGGTGACATGGTGATCATTTGTGCCTCCCGCCCATCCGCTTTGGCGGATTATCATATTATCTATCCGAAGAGTCTCGGTCTCGCTTGTGTCCAAAATGTGTCGAAGACTTTGGTAATCGTGCTAAACCGCCCGCCTGTCCCAGGGGAAGGACGTTTCGCGGATTCGCGGCCGCCATCACCAATCCGTGACCGCGCGTGGACGGCCGCTTTAGTTTGGCAGCGGGCGCCTCAGGGTTCGATGCGGTAGGCGCGGTAGGAATGCGGCTCAAGCTTCACCGGGAAGATCGTTTGTACCGCCATCGCCCGGCGAGGGCGGCCCCGCGAATCGAACAAAGACTCCGGGCGCTGTTTCAGCGCCGCGATCAATCTGCCGGTTTCAAGATCGCGCAGCTTCGCATTGGCCTCGGGAACGATGACGTTCACCGCCGCCGGAGCGGCGCGATAGGATTCGATGACAAAGGTGGCGTTGTCGTAGGCGAATAGGCTGACCAGAGCCGGCGCATCGATCTCCACCGGGAAATCCTGCTGCAGATAATGTTTGATCTGCGCGATAGCGCCCTGCGGCAGGTCGTATAGATCGGCGGCGTTCTGCGGCACCACCAAGAGATAGATCACGCCATTCGAATAATGGTTCATCAGGACGATCGGGAACCCTTTCGCCCCCGCCACGCCGCGGATGACCGCCCACGAGTCGTTCGTCAGGAAATGGATCTGCGGAAACAGGATCGGCGCCGTCGCGTGCTTGGGATCGCCTAGACTGTTGCCGCTCCCCGCCCCGAAGCCGTCGATGAAATCGCGCACCGCAGCGATGCGGCCGGTGTCCTGCCATTCGGCGATGTCCTGGAACCCCTTGTCCTGCATGGCGCGCAGAAAACCCGAGGTGACGACGACATTCTTCCCCGCCGCCAAGTGGCGCTCGATCTTGGCGATGATGTCAGGATCGAATTTCGCGCTTTCGGTGAGCAGGACCGTATCTGCATCGTCCAAGAAATTCGGCGTCATCTCGATCGGGATGCCGATGTTGCCGAGATAAGTCTGTAGGAAGTCTTCGCTGGTGGTCGATTGGTAAGGCTTGTAGCTGGCGATGCCGATCGGCTTGCCAAGTGAGCCCAGCACATGATCGACTTGAGACAGGGAATAGCCAGCGGCGCTGCCCCAGCCTGGTCCGGGGTCGGCTTTGCCGGCCGGACGGTAGCTCTTCGCCATCGCGTTCCAATCGAAGCTGGTGGGCCGCGATTTCCACGCCGCGCGGTCGCCCGCCGCGAACGGATAGTGCGGGTCGACCAGATCGTGCCACTGGAACAGCATGATCTCGGGAGCCTTGGCGAACAGCGTGTCCCACAATTGCTCGGCGTAGCGGTCGACATACCGCGCGTTGTAAGTGTCGACCCAGCCACCGCCGTTGCCGCCGGGACGGATGTTGTCGAAATAGCGGACGATCTCGTAGCTCTCATATTGCTGCAGGAGCTGGTCGGTGATCAGCGGATCGCGCGTTTCGGTGCCAGTGTAGATGGCATCGAACATCCGCGACTCTTTCTCCAGGTCGTAACCCAGACCTTGGAAATGCTCGTACCAGTTCGGATATTTGATGATAATTTTGACGTTCGGATTGACGGCGCGCGCCGGGGCGAGCACCAGGTCCTGAGCGACTTTGCGCATTGTATCAAGGCGGTATTGCGTCCAGCTGCGCGGGCCCTTGGCGGCGATGTCGGCATTGCTCTTGCTGGTATAGAAGAAGAAATCGTCGAGAATCACTTCGTCGAAATGCTTGGCGGCGAGTTCGGCGGCCTTCTTGCATTCCTCGCGGTCGGCGGCGTTCTCGTAATCGAAGGTGCCAAATTGTCCGCCCGTGCCGCCCGCGGCCAGCGTCACGCCGCCCGATACGACGATGCCCTTGGCCTCGAATTCCTTCTTGACAGTCTCAATCTCCGCGTCGGTGGCGAACAGCCGGTTGCGGTAGACTTCGACATAGACCTTGTCGAACTTGAGCTGCCGGCTGGCGCGGCCGAATTGCTGTTCGAAGACCGTGGGGTCGGCCAGCTCTTTGGTGCTGCTGGCGGTGACATAGATCGCCGCGCGGAAATTGCGATATTGGCCGGCGGCCGACGGCGTCGTCGTTCCGGCGACGGACGCAGCGATCAAAATCATCGACGCAATTGCGGACGAGGTCAGGCGCATCATCAGCGTTCCTATTGCACTATCTTCTTCGCGACGGATTGTGTCTTCTGACGTGCCGTTTGATCTTGACGTGCCGTCTTACTGTGGCGGTCGGCCGCGCCGTCTCAGTCGGTATCGACATCAGCCGCGCCGGACACTCCGACAAACCCGCCGCCGGCTCGACCTCGATCGCGTAAAGGCTGAGCCTCAGCCTGCCGTTGCTGGTCAGTGCCGTCGGCTGCGTCACTGCGGCCATGTTCGCGCCCGCATCGCGGAAGCAGGATAGCGGCACGGCAATCTTTGTCCAGCCTTTGCCACGCGCCGCCTTGAGCGCCTCGGTCAGATCGACCGCGCCCACTCTGGTTGCATCGCCCAGCGCCAGCGTCACCGGCTTCTGCGGCGCCGCGTCGACGCGCAACTCCATTGCCAGCGCCATGCCCTCGCTGGTTTGCTTGGCGAAGCTGGCGGGTAGATCCGCCGCCGCGACCAGACTGGCCGTGCCGATCCCGCTCCAAGTGGCGACGAGCGAGTCATCATGGGTGTTACGGTCGCCGCGCACGACGGTCAGCGCGGCGGTGAGCGAGGAGGCCGGTGCCGGATCGGCGGCGACCGTTTCCCCCGTCACGTCGATCAGCGATAGCGACCAGGGCGGTGTGGCTCTGCCCGCGTCCGCGATGCGGTCGAGCGGGAGGGCGCTGGTCTGTGCCTCGGCGGGCTGTGGCAGCAGGCCCAGATTGCGGGGTGACGCGTAGTTCAGCCCGTAGCCGTAGGCGAACAAGGGAAAATAAGGCTCAGTCCCGACATTGAGCGGCGTCTGATCGGGCGCCCGCGGCCAGGAAAAGGAAAGCTTAGCGTGGAAATCGTAAGCCACCGAGCCATCCGGCTTGGCAAACAGCAAGTCGGCGACGCCCGCGCCTTCCGAGCCCGGCAGCCATGCGGCCACGAAGGCCGTTGAGGCGTTAATCTCCGGCGTGACGTAAAGCGGACGTCCTGAAAGGAACACGCCGACAACTGGAATGCCCCGCGCGCGCAGGCGCTGCAACAGCACGAGATCGTGCCGGTCGCCGGATTCGAAATCGACGTCCACCCGGTCGCCCTTGCCTTCGGCATAGGGGTCCTCGCCGAACACCACGATCGCCACGTCGGGTTTCTCGCTGAAGCGGCCGTCGACGCTGAGCACCGCCGTGCCCCCCGCCGCTGCGACGTTCACCTTGATGCCCTCGAAAATCGTCTCGCCATGCGGGAAATCGGCGCGCCGGTTGCCGGTGCCCTGCCAGGAAATCGTCCAGCCGCCCGTCTGCTTTGATAGATTGTCCGCACCGTCGCCGGCCACCAGTACATGAGCCATGGGCGAGAGCGGCAGCAGCCCGCCGTCGTTCTTCAGCAACACCAAAGACTCGCGCACGGCTTGGCGCGCCACGGCGCGATGATCGGGCGAACCGAGCAGATCGTATTGTCCGGCGTAGGGCCGCGTGGAGGGTTTGCCCTCGTCCAATACGTGGGCGCGCAGCTTAAGGCGCAGGATGCGCGCCGCCGCCTCGTCGAGGCGCGTCTCGGGGATCGCACCGGACTTCACCTCGGACAGGATATTCGCATAGAGGTCCTTCCAGTTGGCCGCTGTCATCACCATGTCGATGCCGGCGTTGATCGACGCCGGGCAATCGGCCCGGCTGCAGCCGGGAACCTGCGCGATGCCCTGCCAATCGCTGACCACCATGCCGTCGAAACCGAGCCGCCCGAGCAGGACATCGTTCAACAATGCCCGGTTGGCGTGCATCTTCAGGCCGCGCCAACTGGAGTAGGACGCCATCACGGTCTGCGCGCCGGCTGTGATGGCGGCCTGGTAGGGCGGTGCGAAGATATCGCGCAGGCCCGGCTCGCTGGTGAGGTTGTCACCCTGATCTTTGCCCTTGTCGGTGCCGCCGTCGCCGATGAAATGCTTTGCAGTGGCGATGACATGTTTGCCGTCGAGGAAATCCGATTCGCCAGGCTTGCCCTGCAGCCCTTCGATCATCGCCGCGGCATTCTCGCTGACGAGCTGCGGATCCTCGGAGTAACTCTCATAGGTGCGCCCCCAGCGGTCGTCGCGCACCACCGCGATGGTCGGCGCGAAGTCCCAGTCCTGACCGGTGACGCGCATTTCCTGGGCCGTGATCTCGCCGATCTTGCGCACCAACTCGGGGTCGTGCATGGCGCCCAGCCCGATATTGTGGGGGAAAATCGTGGCGCCGACGATATGGTCGTTGCCGTGCATGGCGTCGATCCCCCAGATTATTGGAATCGCGGGATGTCCCGGCGGCCGGTCGACCGAAGCCTTATAATAGGCGTCGGCGGTCTTAAGCCATTCGGACGCCGGCGCCCGGAGATTTTCGCCCGGCCCTGAATCACCCCCGTTAAGGATAGAGCCGAGATGGTATTGGCGCACGTCGTCGGGCGTGGCGGTGCCCATGTCGGCCTGGATCAACTGGCCGACCTTTTCCTCCACGGTCATCTGCGACAGCAGCTTGGCCACTTCGGCCCCGATTGCCGGATCGCGCGCAACGCCGCTCTGGCCCACCGGCCAAATCCCGGGATGAATCTCCGTCGAGGTCGCAAAATCGATATTCGTCTGCTGCGCTATTGGCGCTGCCGGCGCCGCTTCCGTTTTTGCAGGCGTCGAGCGGAACAGGGAGGTGACATCTCCAACCCGCGGCAGAGACGAACAGGCCGGAAGCGCGAGCGCGCCTGCCAGCGCCAGCAGCACCGTTGCAATCCGGCGAGGCTGAAATGCCGGCACGCCGCTACAGGCTCCGCACCGCGAGGCGCATCGCGATCGAAAAGCTCTCGCCGGGTGCGAGCGTACGCATGCCCGTGACCGCCGCCGGTTCCCGCCGGTTAAAGGAATTGGGCATGGCGCTCACCGGCTCGGCCGCGAAGAAGTTCTGCCCGACCGGGATGTAGACGTGGAAGAAGCCGCATTCCGGCGACGCTTCGAGCGAGATAGAGAATCCGGCGTCGGGCTGGTCGATGCGCGCCGGGGATTTCCAGCCGGTGAAGCAATTATCGACGAACGGCGCCTTATCCACCAGCGCGCCATGGGCGAGATCGAGCAGCGGCGATCCGGCGACATGCTCGGTTGGGATCATGGTCGCGTCGCTTTTCCACATGCCGGCGACGGAAGCGGTCAGCCGGGTTGAAGCGCTGCGTGGGAAATAGGGGTGAAAGCCAAGACTGGTGGGCATCGCGCTAACGTCCCGGTTGCGAATCGTCAGGCGCAGGTTTGCTCCGCCGTCGGCCAGCGCGATGACCTGCTCGGCGCTGTAGGTCCAAGGCCAATCGCCCGCCGCGTGGTCGTGAACCAAGCTCGCCTGATCGCGCGAGAGCGATGCGACCCGCCAGGCGGACTGCCAGCCGTCGCCGTGCAGTGAATGGGGATGGTCCCCGAAATTTCTCTGCAGGCGGTATTCGCGGCCCTGGAACCGGAGCACGCCGTTTTCGATGCGGTTGGCGTAAGGCACCAGGGCGAAGCTGGAGGCGTCGAGCGCCGCAAAGGCGCCGTTCGGCGCCGGGCGAAAGACGTCCTTGCCGCCGACGGCGAAGCGCGTCACCGCCCCGCCAATCTCCGGGGCGAGATCGAGTTCCAAAGCGCCGTTCGTCAGAGTGATCATCAGGCCGCCTCTTGCTGCCGCGTCATTTGCCGGCGGCGGGCTTGTGCCACACTTGTTCGATGGCCTCCAGCGTGCGCCCCTTGGTCTCCGGCACGAACTTCATCACGAACAGCGCCGCCAAAATGGCGCCCGCGCCGTACAGCCAATAGGCGAAGCCATGGTTGAACATCGCGTTGAGCGGCGAACTGCCGTCCAGCATCGGGAAGGTCTGCGAGACGATGTAATTCATGATCCACTGCGACGCGACCGCGATGGACATCGCCTGACCCTTGATCGAATTGGGGAAGATCTCCGACAGCATCACCCAGGTCACCGGCCCCCAGGAGAATGAGAAGCCGATAATGTAGACCACCACCGCTCCGATCGCGATATAGGACGACCCCGTGGTCGAGGCGGCTCCGGCGTGCGCCGATGTCACGCTGACCAAGTGCCAGTCGAACAGGAAGCCAAGTGTGATCATGGCCGCCGCCATGATGACCGCCCCGGCGATCAAGAGCGGTTTTCTTCCGAGTTTGTCGACGGTGAATGTCGAGACCAAGGTGAACAGCGTCATGGTGATGCCGACAAAAGTCGCCGATTCCCAATAAGCGTCGTTGGTCGAAGCGCCCATGTTCTCGAACATGTGCGGCGAGAAATAGAGCACGGCGTTGATGCCGACGACCTGCTGGAACACCGACAGCATGATGCCGACGATCAGCACCATCCAGCCGAAGCTCAAGAGCGGGCGCTTATGTACGACGAGCGTGGCCTCGATTTCCTTCAAGGTCGCCTGCGCGTCCTCCGCGCCGACCAGCCGTTTCAGCAGCGCCAGCGCCTCGCTGTCTCGGTCCTTGAGCACAAGAAAGCGCGGCGTTTCGGGCACCAGCAACATGCAGACGATCAGCATGGTGGCGGGAATGGCGGCGGAGGCCAGCATGTAGCGCCACCCGTCGTTCATCAGAAAATCGTGCGATTGGCCCGACTGAATGCCCCAGTTGACGAAGTAAACGAGATTGATGCCCAGCACGATCGCGATTTGCTGGAATGTCACGAGCATCCCGCGCGTCGAGGGCGGAGCCACTTCCGCGATGTACATGGGGGCCAGCATCGAGGCCATGCCGATCGCCGTGCCGCCCATCAGGCGATAGAAAATGAACGCCGGCAGCGCCTTGTAGCCGGTGGCCCCGAAAATGCTCCAAAAGAATTCCGGGTACCCGGCACCCAAGGACGATATGAAGAACAGGACGCCCGCGATGAGCAATCCGCCCTTGCGTCCGATGCTCGACGAGATCGGGCCGGCGATGGCGGCTCCGAACACGCAGCCGAGCAGCGCGCAGCCGATCGCGAAGCCGGACAGCGAATTGGCGGCGCCTTCCGCCAGATGGCGCGGCGTGACGAAGTTGTTGGTGATGGCGTCGGTCGCCCCGGAAATCACCGCGGTGTCGTAACCAAACAGCAAGCCGCCGAGCGTTGCCGCGATCGTCAGTCCGACCACGAGTCCGTAATTCGCCTTCGCCATGGAAATCCCTCTTATGGACCTTCGTCCGGTCTTCTCCCGCCGGATCGGCAGCTTTGTGCTGCATGGAAGTCTAGCTTCATCGTGTCCGGCAGCGCGACCGTAGTGGTAGCGCTAACAGTCTGCAAGCGCACATCCCCCGGGTTTTTGCCAGGTGTTCAATGGTTGTGCCGGGGCGTCTTGGCGGCGACGCCGCGATATTTCACCGCAAGCTCCATCACCCCGCCTTTGTCGAGCTGGCCGGTGGTGGCGCGGAACAATTCCTGCCAGGGCGTCTGGCTTTCGGGAATCGGCGGCAGCGGCTCTTTCTTGCGTCGGGCGATTTCTTCGTCGGAGACCAACGCGTCGCAGCGGCCGCGTACCAAATCGACGCGGATCACATCACCGGTGCGCAGCCAGGAAAGGCCGCCGCCAGCCGCGCTCTCCGGCGAGGCGTTCAGGATGGATGGGCTGTCGGACGTGCCCGACTGCCGCCCGTCGCCTATCGTCGGAAGGCTGCCAATACTCCTCTTCAGCAGCGCATCGGGCGGCTGCATGTTGACGACCTCCGCCGATCCAGGCCAGCCGATGGGTCCGGCGCCGCGCATCACCAGGATGGTGCGCTCGTCGATGGCGAGCGCGGGATCGTTGATCCTCGCGTGATAATCGTCACCACCGTCGAACACGACCGCGCGCGCCTCGAACACGCCTTCGCGGCCAGGCTCGCTCAGAAAGCGGCGGCGGAATTCGTCCGAGATCACACTGGTCTTCATGATCGCGAAGTCGAACAGATTGCCGCTCATCACCATGAAGCCCGCATGCTCCTGGAGCGGGGTCTCATAGAGCGTGATCACTTCGCGGTCGGTCGATTCGCGGCCCTTGAGATTCTCCGCCACGCTTTTGCCGGTGACCGTGAGCGCGGTACCGTCGATCCGTCTGGCACGCAAGAGTTCGCACAGCACTGCCGGCACGCCACCGGCGCGCTGGAAGCGCTCGCCCAGATATTTTCCGGCCGGCTGCATGTTGACCAGCAGCGGAATGTCGCGCGCGCCCATCCAATCCTGGGGCGTGATGTCGACGCCGGCATGGCGCGCCATAGCGTTGATGTGCGGCTGGGCGTTGGTCGACCCGCCAAGCGCGGCGACGGCGGCGATGGCGTTGAGGAGGGCCGGCCGTGTCAGGATCTGCGACGGTCGCAGGTCCTCATAGGCCATCGCGACGATGCGCTTGCCAGTGGCGTATGCCATCTGGCCGCGCTCGCGGTAGGGCGCGGGAATCGCCGCACATCCGGGCAGCGACATGCCGAGCACCTCGGCCAGAGCGTTCATCGTGGAGGCCGTCCCCATCGTGTTGCAATGGCCGAGCGAGGGTGGGGTGGCCGCTGCGATATTGATGAACTCCTCTTCGGTGATCTCGCCCGCGCCGAACCGCTTGCGGTTCTTCCAGATCACGGCGCCGGACCCAACCAGTTCTCCATTGTACCAGCCGTCCAGCATCGGGCCGCCCGACAGCACGATCGCCGGAATGTCGACCGTCGACGCCGCCATGAGCGAGGCGGGCGTGGTCTTGTCGCAGCCCGTCGTTAGCACGACGGCATCGATGGGATGGCCGTGCAGAATTTCGACGAGCGCCATGCAGGCGAGGTTGCGGTCCATGGCGACGGTGGGCCGTCTGCAGTTCTCGAACAACGGCATGGGCATGGCGAATTCGAGCGGCAGCCCGCCCGCGTCGCGCACGCCGTCCTTCACGCGCTTGGTCAGCTCGAGGTGCACACGGTTGCAGGGATTGAGGTCGCTTCCCGTTTGCACAACGCCGATAATCGGCCGGCCGGAGCGAAATTCCTCCGGCGTGAACCCAGAATTCATCCAGCGTTCGAGATAAAGCGCCGCCATGTCCGGCCGCGCGGGATCGGCAAACCAATCTCGCGAACGAAAGCGCCTCTTCGGCGTATCAGCTGCCATCGAGAACTCCTGTTGCCGCTAACGTCAAAGCCCGGCCGCGCGCTGTCAAGTGAGGTGATTCTCAGGCCGTTTTGGGGGCGGCCGCGGATTGGCGCTTGATCAGAGAATGATCGACAAGATGATCGACCAGCTTGGGCTCGCGTCCGGCCTTTATTTCCTTGATCGCGCGCATGACCAGATCGATGGCGATCTCCGCCATGGCCGCGATCGGCTGGCGGATCGTGGTCAGCTCCGGCCAGATCGTGGCGGCAATCGAGGTATCGTCAAACCCCACCACAGACAGATCACCCGGCACGTCGAGGCCTTTGCGATGCGCCACCGAAACCACGGCGGCGGCCATGTCGTCGTTGCTCGCGAAGATCGCAGTGGGGGCGAGCTTTCGCGACAGCAGCTCTTCGGCGGCGTCGAGGCCCGAGCGGTAGCTGAAATAGCCCTGAGTGATCAGCGTCTTGTCGCTGCGGATGCCCGCTTCGCTGAGTGCCGCCTCGAATCCGTGCTCGCGCTCCAGGCTGGCGGTCTGGTTGGGGTGTCCCTTGATCAGCCCGATGCGGCGGTGGCCAAGCGAAAGTAGATAGTTGGTTATCTCGTAGGCGCCGGCGAAATCGTTGATGCGCACGCACGAGGCTTGTGCGTTGAAACGACCGGTGGCGACCGCCACCGCCGGCACACCCGCCTCCTTCAACACGCTCAGCACGTCGGCGGATTCGCAGAGCGGCGGCGGCAGGATTACGCCGGCAGCGCCTCCATCGATGAGTTTGCGCGCGGCGGCGCGTTCCGCCGTGGCGCTGGTGACCTCGCATTTTTCCAGAATGATCTGGGCGCTCTTG
>Ga0265313_10003416_pt1 | contig 12863 bp, 13 predicted proteins | sample 4123metaG_FD_203122 | JGI IMG/M metagenome (GOLD analysis project Ga0265313, IMG submission 203122) | Rhizosphere microbial communities from Carex aquatilis grown in University of Washington, Seatle, WA, United States - 4-1-23 metaG | ecosystem: Host-associated > Plants > Roots > Rhizosphere >...
GAGCCCAAGAAAATCCATCTTCAACAGGCCGAGGTCGCCGACCGGATTCATTGCGTATTGCGTGACGAGCGTGCCGCTGTCGTCCTGCTTGAGCGGAAGCAAATTCACGAGCGGCTGGTCGCCGATGACGACGCCGGCGGCGTGGACCGAGGCGTTGCGCGTGATGTCTTCGAGGATGAGCGCCGTGTCAATCAACTGGTGCGTGACCTCCTCGGTTTGATAGGCCTCCTTGAATTCCGGCGATTGCTTGAGCGCCTTTTCCAGCGTCATCTTCAGGTCAAACGGGATCATCTTGGCGAGCCGGTCGCATTCGCCGTAGCTCAATCCCATCACGCGGCCCACGTCGCGCACCACGGATTTGGCGCCCATGGTGCCAAAGGTGATGATTTGCGCGACCGCGTCGCGGCCGTATTTTTCCCGGACGTATTCAATGACATCCGCGCGCCGGTCATCGGCAAAATCGATGTCGATATCGGGCGGATTGACGCGTTCGGGATTCAGGAACCGTTCGAACAGCAGGCCGTAACGAATGGGGTCCACGTTGGCGATTTCCAGCAGATAAGTGACCAGCGAACCGGCGGCCGAACCGCGCGCCACGCAGGCGATGCCGTGTTCACGGCCGTAGCGGATGAAATCGGCGACGATCAGAAAGTAACTGATGAACCCGGTTTTCTCGATGACCGTGAGTTCCAGTTTGAGCCGGTCCATCACGGCTTTGAGGGCGTCGGCGACTTCAGGATTACGCAACGCTTTTTGCTCTGAATTGTGACTTCCGACTTCCGGCTTCGGATAGGTTGGCAACCGCGTCGGATCGTCAATGCCGTCGACGATGAATTCCTTCCCCTCGGCCTTGGCGTGAATGGTGTAGCGGCGGAGCAAACCTTCCGCCAGGAGCTTGCGCAGGTAACCTTCGCGGGTGAAGTGTTCCGGCGGCGTAAAAACCGGATAATGCAGCTTGCCGAACTCGATCTCAACGTTGCACTTCTCGGCCACTTCGAGCGTGTTTTTTACCGCGTCGGGCGTTTCGGCAAAACGCGCCTTCATTTCCTCGGCGGTCCGCAGATAAAATTGCTCCGGCTCGTAGCGCATCCGTTTCGTGTCGGCGAGCTGCGTTTGCGTGCCGATGCAAATCAGGCAATCGTGCGCATGCGAATGGCTCTTTTCAACGTAATGAACGTCGTTGGTCGCCACGAGTTTGAGTCCGAACTCTTTTGCCCACTGGATCAAATGGCGGTTGACCTTCGCCTGTTCGGCGATGCCGTGGTTCTGGAGTTCGAGGTAATAATTCTCCGGGCCGAACGTCTGTCTGAACCAGTCCACCGCCCCGCGCGCCTTGTCCACCTGGTCCTTGAGGATCCAATCCGGCACTTCGCTGGCCAGACAGCCGGAGAGCGCGATCAACCCGTCCTTGTGCGCCGCCAGCAGCTCCTTGTCGATGCGCGGCTTGTAATAATAACCGGTGAGGTGTGCCTCGGTCGTGAGCTTGATGAGATTTTTGTAGCCGGCGACGTCTTTGGCCAGGAGCAGCAGGTGATGATAAACGTCGCGGCCGCCGCCGCTGGTTTTCTTCTCCAGCCGGCTGCCCGGGGCGACATACACCTCGCAGCCGATGATGGGTTTGATGCCCTTCTCCCGCGCGGCCTGGTAAAAATCAATCACGCCGTGCATCGCGCCGTGATCGGTGATGGCCAGCGCGGGAAATTTCAGTTCCTGGGCCTTGTCCACCAGCCGGTCCAGCCGGCAGGCGCCATCGAGCAGGGAATACTCGGTGTGCAAATGAAGATGAACAAAGTCCGCGTGCGACATGGAAACAGTTTAACTTCCAATGGCGAAGACACCAAGCCACAAAGTTTTTTGAAATCGTCCGCTGCCAGCGCGAAAGCCACGGGTTTGATATTGTGTTGGCGCAAGGCATTGATTATTTTCCCTCACGGAGGCCCGAATCCCGAACTGTGAGAAAGAGAGTTCAACCGAACCGTGGAAAAGTTTTGCCGCCGACGGGTGGCAACAACCCTTTTCACGTATTGGCGCCGGGCGACGCCGTTCCCCGCGAATGCAACGCGTTCATCGAATGCCCGATGCGGAGCAAGATCAAATACGAGTTGGACAAGATTTCCGGGTTCCTGCAAATCAGCCGCATTCTGCACAGCGCGGTGCATTATCCAAGCAATTATGGGTTCATTCCGCAAACCTACTGCGAAGACCACGATCCGCTGGACATTTTGGTGCTGTCCCAGGAACCGGTGACACCCGGCTGCGTGATGAAGGCACGCCCCATCGGCATGTTGCGCATGATTGACCAGGGCCTGGAGGACATCAAAATCATCGCCGCGCATACCAATGATCCGTTCTACGAGAATTACACGGACATCGCCCAGTTGCCGCCGCACGTGCTGCGCGAGATTCACCACTTTTTTGAGATATACAAGGAACTGGAAAAGGCCGATCTGCCGCAGGTGGGAAATTTCCAGGACCGCTATGCCGCGTATCGCGCCATCCGCACCTCACTGGCCCAATACCAGCATCATCGCCGTCAGCTGCTCAAAGGCGAATTTCCGGATACGTGAGGAAAGTGGCCGCCTGGCCGGGCCCGTTCCCACCTCGCAGCGCCTGCACGATAACAAATGATTTCACTCCTGATCCGTGACGCTGTCGTGGAACTTGAGGATGTCGCCCTTTTCGCCCTTCAATTCGGCTTCCTTGAACTTGATGGCGGTGCGCGGGTGCTGGTTCAACATGCCGGTCAGCAGATACGGCAGGTCATAGCCCCATAACAATTTGGCACGCATCGGTTCGATGTGGTTTTGCACGCAGTCGAGCACAGGACGGAGCTTGTACTTGGGATTGTGGAGAAAGCTGATGAGGAGTTCCATCGGACAGTTGCCCGCGCCCCGGCCCAGGCCAGCCATGGTGGCATCAAGATAATTCGCGCCAAGGATGATGCCTTCGATTGTGTTGGCAAAGGCGAGCTGCAGGTTGTTGTGCATGTGCACGCCCACGTTCTTGCCCGATGCCTTGCAGTAATGCTGGTATTTTTTCACCAGATATTGCACCCGCTCGCTGTATAACGCGCCGAAACTGTCCACGACGTAAATCGCCTGCGCCTCGGACGTGGCCAGCATTTCCAGTCCTTCGTCCAGTTCGCGTTCCGGCACGGCGGAGACCGCCATCAGATTCACCGTGGTTTCATAACCCTTGTCGTGCGCGTCCTTGACCATGTCCAGTGCCGTCGGAATCTGGCTGATGTAGGTCGCCACGCGGATCATGTCCAAAACACTGTCCTTTTTCGGCAAAATATCCTCGTGATAATCGCAACGCTCGGCGTCGGCCATCACGGTGAGCTTGAGGCCGGTCGGGTTGTCGCCCACGATGCGGCGCAGGTCTTCCTCGACGCAATATTTCCAGCAGCCGTGTTCGCCCAGCTTGATGCCTTTGCGCGACGCCTTGTAACCCAGTTCCATGTAATCCACCCCGGCAGCCACGCAGGTGTCATAAACCACTTTCACGATTTTGTCGTCGAAGTGGTGATTGTTCATCAGTCCGCCATCGCGAATGGTGCAATCGAGGACTTTGATTTCCGGCCGGTAGGAAAGCCAGCGACTCGTGGCGGAATCTTTGGGTTTGGTTGTTTTCATGGTGCCAGTTATTCGGCGACATGCCGAACCTGAATTTTGCCCTGAATTCGGCGTGAATGGACAGCGGAAACTGGCCCTAATTTGACACGCTTTTTGCCATGTGCCGGGGCAAAAAACGTTGGCCTACTTGCGGAAGAAATCCTGGATGACCTCGGCCACGCGCTGGATTTGGGCGTCGGTCAATTCGGGATAAATCGGCAGGCTGAGGCATTCGCGAGCGGCCTTTTCCGCAATGGGAAAATCGCCGGCCCGATAACCGAGACTGGCATAACATTTTTGTAAATGCAACGGCACCGGATAATGCAGCGCGCAGCCGACGCCGTTGGCATCGAGATGTTTTTTGAGATCATCGCGGCGCGGATGGCGCACGACGTAAAGATGGTAGGCGCTTTCGCCCCACGTGGCTTCGCGTGGCAGTTGCAACGGCGTGCCGGCCAGCAATTCATGGTAACGATGCGCGACGCGGCGGCGTTCTGCCGTCCATTGGGCGAGATGTTTCAGTTTCACGCCCAGCACCGCGCCCTGAATGCCTTCCATCCGGTAATTGTATCCGACCTCATCGTGATAATAGCGCACGGTCGAGCCATGTTCGCGCAGCGAACGGGCACGCTTGTCAAAGGCGGCCTGGTTCGTCACGAGCGCACCGCCTTCGCCGCAGGCGCCGAGGTTTTTACCGGGATAAAAACTGAAGCAGGAAATGTCGCCGAACGTGCCGACCATTTTGCCTTTGTATTTCGCGCCGTGCGCCTGGGCCGTGTCCTCGACCAGCGGCAACTTGTGCTTTTTGCAAATCGCCAGAATCGGGTCGAGGTCAAACGGATGGCCGTAAAGATGCACCGGCATGACGACCTTCGTTTTGGGCGTGATGGCCTTTTCGAGAAGTTTCGGATCGAGATTGAATGTCGCGTCGTCAATGTCCACGTACACTGGCTTCGCGCCGGCATAAGAAATCGCCCAGCTGGTGGCCACGAAGGTGAATGGTGTGGTGACGACCTCGTCGCCGGGGCCAACGCCGAGCAGCAGCATGGCCACGTGCAGCGCCGACGTGCCGCTGTTGAAACCGGAGCAATATTCGGCGCCGACATACCTGGCGAAGTCCTTTTCAAATTGCGCCACGTCCGGGCCCAGGCAAAAGGAACAGTGGTCGAGCGTGCGCGCGATGGCGGCGTCAAGGTCCTTGCGGACGCTGCGGATTTGTGCGGCGAGGTCGAAATAAGGAATTGGGTTCATCTGGACAAGTTCAGGGTTCTCAATCAAAACAGCATCAATTCGGGCGACAATATGCCGTTGGCCCGTGAATAAGGCGAGCAGTTTGTCGCGGTTAGCCAATAAACTTGGCAAGCCAGTTTACCCGGTCCTCATTTCATTTGTCGCTCGTTCGACCCGCCAGCCAGTCGAACAACAGAAAGACACAGGCGAAAAATGGGAACACAGCGTAAAGCGTGTCACTGACCGAATGCGATTTGTGGTCCACGGCGAGAAACACCTGCACACAAAACGCCATGGCCGCCAGGGTGATGATCACGCCCGGCACGGAAATGGGCACGTAAATCCAGCCCGCCCGTTTAAACCAGACATTTTTCACGTTGCTCCTTAGCGGTTTGTTTTATTCGGGACTCCACTTCGGTGATAAGATGGTCCGGTGTCGATGTGCCCGCCGTGATGCCGACCACGTCGTCGTCGGAAAACCAGTCCGCCTGCAAGTCGTCCGCCGCCTGAACGTGATGGACTCGCGCGCAACATTGCGCACACGTTTTGACCAGTTCCTGCGTGTTGTTGCTGTGTGCGCCGCCGATGACAACAACCACGTCGCACTTTTGCGCCAGATCAGCGGCCGCGCTCTGTCGTTGCTTGGTCGGCTGGCAAACCGTGTCAATAAAACGCACTTCCGATTGCGGAAAGCGTTCCCGGAGCAACCGCACGAGCTGCCTGACTTTGTTAACGGGCTGGGTGGTTTGGGAAACCACCCCGAACCGCGGCTGCACTTTGAGGTTCATCACCTCCGCTTCGGAAAGCACCACGTCGAAGGCCGCGAGGTCCCCGGTCATGCCGCGCACTTCCACGTGGTCGCGTTGGCCGAAGATGACGGGATGAAAACCCTCGCCCACGAGTTTCGCCAGGCTGCGGTGGGCGACGTGAACGAGTGGACAGGTGGCCTCCAGCACGTTCAGGCCGCGACTGCGGGTTTCGATCAGTTTGCGTTTGGAGGCGCCGTGGGCCGTGATCATCACGGTCCGCGTGTTTGCCGCCGCCGGTTGTTGTTCAATGCGAATGCCTTTGGCGCGCAATTCCGAGAGTACGGTTTCGTTGTGTACCAGCTCGCCCAGGATGGTCAGCGGTTCCTGTTTTGCGGTTTCCAACGCCAGCGCGATGGCGTCTCTCACTCCAAAACACATGCCCAGATGTTCCGCCCGAATTATTTTCATGCTTCCTCCATTTCCACAGTCCAGACCGCGCTGCGGCGCCGGAATGGCTCATTCGTGCAACAGAAAAATCCCGGCGGCGAAAGCGGTTCCCGCCACCCACAGCAACCATCGATGGCGACGCCAGGCCGCCTGATAATCGGATAATTGGACCAGGAGATCAGCCGCGTAGGCGGCGCAATACAGCACGTTCGCCAGCACGGCGGCGAGCAACAAGCCGATTAACGGCGGCCAGCCCAATGCGGACAGGGGTGGTTGGTAATAGAAGAACGAACCGGCCACCACCAGGGCGAGGACGGCATTGAAGGCAATCCGGCGCGGCTCCCAATAACGGAGGCTTTCAGTCACAATATCTTTCATTGGTTTGGTAGGTTGATTGACAATTTTACTTTGTAACACAAAGTAAAAGACCAGGGAGGATTGAATGTGTTCAAATAAATTTCATTTGGGCCGGTTTTGTTGGACGATCCGCTCCAGCAGATTGATGTATTCAGCGAAGGCTTTTCGGCCCGACGTGGTGAGCGAGCAGGTGGTGAGTGGACGGCGGTTTTGAAACGATTTGGCCACCGCCACGTAGCCTTCCTGTTGCAGCGCCCGGATGTGGGTGGTGAGGTTGCCATCGGTCATGGCCAACGCGTCACGCAACTCGATGAAGGACAATTCCGGTGAGGCGGCGAGCATGGACATGATCGCCAGCCGGCCCTTCTCGTGAATCACGCGGTTCAGCTGTAAGTACGGTTCCGGGTTCACGTCGCATGCTTTCCGGTCCCGGTCAGATACAGGTAGGCGCCGTAAGCCAGATGCAATCCGCCAAAGAAAAAGCCCATCAGCCAATGTGCTTTCAGGTTGAGATCGGAATTCCTGAGGGCGGCAGCCAGCAACAGGACACACGCGCAGGCAATAAAAGACCAGCCCAAAAGCTTCACCCCTCGGGGGGCAAAAAAGCCGGCCGCATGCAATCCGCACCCGTAGAAAAGCACCCATAGCAGGGCCAGCAACATCGTGAATCCGCCTGCCAGGTCCGCCCCGGTGAAAACCACTCCCAAGCACATCCCGGCGATCAACGGCGGCAACAGCGCCTGGGCGACCCGTCGCGTGGGCGGTGACCAGAAAGGCTCCTGGTCTTTGAAGGCCTGGCGGCGGGTGATCAGCAGCGCCCCGGCGACGACCACGACGGCGGTTCCCAACCACAAGGTTCCAAACGCGCGCATCGAATCCAAATGGAACCAAAGTCCGATGATCGCGGCCGCCACTCCCAGCGTGCCGGCGAACAGCATGAGGGGCGCCAATGCCCGCCGGTACACGGCGGAACGCTCCATCAAAGTGCGGATGGTTTGTAAATTCTCAGCGGCCCAGTTCGATTCCATGATTTTTACTTTGCACTGCAAAGCCAACGATGGCAAGCGCAAAGTTTTTCGGTTTGGTTGCAAGCTTGAGATGCCACCTGCGAAGTTTTTAATTTTTAATTTTTAATTTTTAATTCAAACTTCACGAGTTGGATTCGATGGCATATTGCCGATTGAAAATTAAGAATTAAGAACTCAAAATTCTCAAATGCCGCCGCCGAAGAAAATCTCCGCCCGCCAGCGCGTGCTCGCGCAATGGCGCGGCGTGGATTTGTCGCCGTTGGAAACCGCGAAGGCCGTGCGCGCCCGCGCCGTCGGCGCCGTCGTGTCGGGCGTGCTGACGGGTTTGCGGATCGACGACCGCCGCGCCGAGGCCGAGGTCGTCAAGGTCTGGAATTCGCTGATCGACCCGAACATCGTCGCCCACGCGCAGCCGGCCGGCCTGCGCAAGGGGACGTTGTTTGTGAACGTGGACAGCAACGTATGGCTTTCAGAAATTGTCCGTTATCGTCGCCGGGAAATTCTGGACCGCCTGCAGCACAGTTTCGGAAAAAATGTGATCCAAAGAATTTCGTTCCGCGTCGGGTAAACCGGTTCACGCCATGCATTTCATCTGTTTGGGGGTGAGCAACCACGCGAGCGTGGCGCACCGGCCGAAGCGCAACGCAGCCGTTTCCAGTTTGCCCAGGCCGCCTTTTTTCAACCCGATGTCTGCGGTGGTGCCCCCTGACATCAACCGCCCGATCAGCCGACTTAAGTAAGGTTCATGGCCGACGAGCAAAACGTTTTGCGGCATGGGTTTCAGTTCATTCAGTTGTTGAATCAAGGCCTTCGGGTTGCCCCCGGGCGCCAGTTCGTCCGAAAAAGCGAGGCGGTTTTTCCGCCGGCGCGATCGGGCGATGATTTCGGCGGTTTGGCGCGCGCGCAATAACGGGCTGGCAAGGATCAGGTTGAAATCCAGGTCCAGGTTCTGCAGGGCGGCGGCAATCTGCCGGAGTTGACGTTTGCCTTTGGGTGTGAGGGGTCGTTCGGCATCCGTTTTGAACCCCGGCGTGCCGCGTTCCACTGCAATGCCATGCCGCAAGATATACAGATTCACCGGGGGAGCATACCCCTCCGGGCAACGGGTGCAATCCCGCCAAATGTAACATTTTTTCACTTGGGTTGGGATGAGGTTGCCTCGTAGTTTTGTCACCTTATGGAAGCTGTGCGGCGCGCCGTCATTGACGTCGGCACCAACTCGATCAAGTTGTTGGTGGCGGACGTGTCGGGGCGCGAGGTGCGGCCGGTCCACGAAGAGAGCCGGCAGACGCGCCTCGGCCAGGGGTTTTACGAAACCCGGCGGCTCCAGCCTGAGGCCATCGCCCATACCGCGGCGGCCGTCTGGGAGTTTGCTGAAATTGCCCGTGAAAAAAACGCGGGTACGATCCGGGTCATCGCCACCAGCGCCGCGCGCGACGCGGTGAATCCCGGCGACCTCACCACGGCCATCCAGCGGGCGGCCGGCCTCAAGGTTGAAATCATCTCCGGCGAACAGGAGGCCGAATGGGTCTTTCAAGGTGTGAACACCGACCTGGAACTGGCCAGGCAACCCCTGCTCCTGCTCGATGTCGGCGGCGGGAGCACGGAATTTATTTTCGGCCATGGCGCACGCCAGCACTTCGCCCACAGTTTTCCGCTCGGCACGGTGCGACTGCTCGAAAAATTTCCGCACAGCGATCCGCCGACGCGCGGCGAATTCACCGCCTGCCGCGATTGGGTCAAAGATTTTCTGCAACAGGAAGTCCGTCCCCAGCTTGAGCCGGCCCTGCGCCATGAGGTGAAATCCGGTGCCGGGACCGGCCAAACCCGGCTCGTGGGGACGGGCGGCACGACCAGCATCCTCGCGCGCATCGAAAAAAAACTGGACCGCTTTGACCGTGAGCGCATTGAAAGCACGATTTTAGGCCGGGAACAGGTAAGCGCCTGGCGGAGAAAGCTTTGGGGCCTGCCCCTGGCCCGGCGAAAGGAGATTACCGGCCTGCCCAAACTGCGCGCCGACGTGATTCTCACCGGCGTCGTGATTTATGAGGCGGTCATGGAGGAATTTGATTTCAACCAGCTCCGCGTCAGCACACGCGGCCTGCGTTTCGCGGCGGTGATGGATTGAAGTGATTTGCGATTTTTGATTTAAGATTTACGATTGGCCCGGTCTCCGGCCGGCCCGGAGCAATCATCAATGAAATGCCTGATCGTTGGTTGTGGTTACGTCGGTTTGCCCCTGGGCGGGGAACTCGTCCGCCTGGGGCACGAGGTTGCCGGCCTGCGACGCCAGGCGTCGGCGGAAAATGAATTGAAAGCCGCCGGGATCCGGCCGCTGGTTGGTGACGTGACCCGGCCGGAATCCCTGGGCCGCTTGCCGCATGCATTTGATTGGGTCGTCAATTGTGTCGCCTCCGGCGGCGGCACGGCGGAAGAGTACCGCCGGATTTATCTGCAAGGGACGCGGCATTTGATGGAATGGCTTTCGGCCACGCCGCCGCAAAAATTTGTCTATACCGGCAGCACCAGCGTTTACGGTCAGACCGACGGCTCACCGGTCAAGGAGACCAGCCCGACCGAGCCGTTGGTGGAAACCGCGAAGGTCCTGCTCGAAACAGAAAAGCTGCTGCTGACGGCGGCCGGCGAGCGTAAATTTCCCGCCGTGATTCTCCGGGTGGCCGGCATTTACGGTCCGGACCGCGGCCATGCGTTCAAGCAATTCCTGAAAAACGAGGCGCGGATTGAGGGCGACGGCTCGCGGTTTCTGAACATGATTCATCGCGACGACCTGATTGGCTGCCTGATCGCCGTGTTGAAAGGCGGCCGGCCCGGAGAGATTTACAACACCGTGGACGACGAGCCGGTGACCCAGGCGAACTTTTTCCAGTGGCTGGCGGAAGAACTCGGCCGGGAGCCGCCGCCGATGGTGCCGGAGAATCCTGAAGCTGACCGCAAACGCGGTGTCACGAACAAACGGGTCTCAAACCGGAAGCTGAAGATGGAACTGGGCCATCAGTTCAAGTATCCAAACTTTCGCATCGGTTACAGCGCGGAAATTCTGCGGTTGGAGCGCGCCGGCAAGCTGGACGCCGCCCCGGAGGGTGGTTGAAAAAGCTTCAAAAGATTTCGCGGAACGGGCGTAGCGGCTTTCGGCAGAAAGCCGCACTCATCAATTTTCCAAGTTGGCGGCGCTCTACCGAGACGCCGCTACGATCCATGTGGAGCTTTTATAGAGGTTTCAACGGATTGTTAATTTCACGTCACGGCGTCATCTGTTGCGGTTACATCGCGCTCTCGCCCTGTTCGCCGGTGCGGATGCGCCTGGCGTCGTCCACAGTGGATATGAACACCTTGCCGTCGCCGATCTTCCCGGTCCGGGCCGCGTCGATGATGGCTCCGACGGCGGCTTCCACCTGGGCCTCGGGCAAAACGGTCTCAATTTTGATCTTGGGCAGAAAGTCCACCGTGTATTCGCTGCCCCGATAAATTTCCGTGTGCCCCTTCTGCCGGCCAAAGCCCTTGACCTCGGTCACGGTCATGCCGCGAATGCCCAGTTCGTTGAGTGCCTCCTTGACTTCGTTCAACTTGAACGGTTTGATGATCGCTTCGATTTTTTTCATAATTCGTTCCTCTATTCGTTGTAGGCGCGCTCGCCATGCTGCGAAAGGTCCAGTCCCACGCTTTCGTCCTCCTGATCCACACGCAATCCGACGGTGGCGTCCACCAGCTTCAAAATCAGAAACGTGGCGACGGCGGCCAGGGCCACCGTGGCGCCGACGCCGGCCAGTTGATTCCAAAACTGGTGCGTGCCGCCGGCGAGGGAGACCGCCACGCCATTTTTCCGGAAGGCGGTGGCGATCAGTGGATTCACCTCCGCGTTCGCGAGAAAACCCAGCATCAGCATGCCCACCGTGCTGCCGACGCCATGAACGCCGAATACGTCCAGTGAGTCGTCGTAGCCAAAGGCCAATTTGAGTTTCGTGACCGCCAGATAACAAACCACACCCGCCACCAATCCGATGCCAAACGCGGCCGGCACGCTGACAAATCCCGAGGCAGGGGTGATGGTGGCGAGTCCCGCGACCATGCCCGAGGCCGCCCCGAGCACGCTGGGTTTGCCTTTCAGCAGCCATTCCGCGCCGGTCCAGCTCAACGCCGCCGCCGCAGCCGAGAAATGGGTGGCCGCAAACGCACTGGTGGCGAGGGTGCCGGCGTTCAACGCGCTGCCCGCATTGAAGCCAAACCAGCCCACCCACAACAACCCCGCGCCCATCAGCGAAAGCACGACATTATGCGGCATCATCGGTTCGTGAGGAAAACCGCGGCGCCGGCCGATCACCAGCGCGAAGACCAGCGCCGAAACCCCCGAGCTGATGTGCACGACCGTGCCGCCGGCAAAATCGAGCACGGGAATTTTTCCGCCGCTGGCCCAGTTAAACCAGCCGCCCTGGCCCCACATCATGTGGCACAGCGGCAGATAAACGACGATGGCCCACAGCACGATGAACAGGAGATACGCCTTGAACCGGACGCGTTCCGCGATCGCCCCGCTGATGAGCGCCGGCGTGATGATGGCGAACATCATTTGAAACAACATGAAGGATTCGGCGGGGACCGTGGCCGCGTAAGCCGGGTTCGGCGCGCCGCCGACGCCCTTGAGAAAAAGGTGGGTCAGCGGATTCCCGAAAAAGGCGTTGCCGCCGCCGAACGCGACGCTATAGCCAAATACCATCCAAAGGGTGGAGATCACCGCCATTAAAATCAGGCTGTGCATCATGGTGGAAAGGACGTTCTTGGAGCGCACCAGACCGCCGTAGAAAAGAACCAAACCCGGCGCTGTCATCATCAGCACCAGCGCGGTACTGGCGAGCAACCAGGCGTTGTCACCGGAATTGATCGGGGAGGCCCCGGTGACCACCGGGGCCGCTGTCAATTGCGCGGCGTTCGATTCCACGGCGGGCGTCCCACTGGGCCCGGTCGCCGCCACGGCGGAAGGCACGAAACCGATGGCCAGGATGAACAACAAACAGACCGAAGGGATAAGACCGGAAATCCGGACGAGTGGGATCATAGTTCCACATTGATCGTCAGGAATATTTTGTCAACAGATTGACAACTCCGGCAAACGCTTTGCCAAAATACGGTCACCCAAGGAACTGGGTCGCCTGGCTGGGAGCGGGTTTGCCCCGTAACCGCGTGAGTTTTGGTATTCACCGGGCGGCCTCCACGGGTTAACATTTTCTGACTGAGTGACGTGAATCAGCGGCTGACTTGACCAAATTTCGTTTCGACGCGTTTCCGCTTCCCCAGTATCGTTCTGCCGATGACCGCCGAAGCTCAACTCACCCCCATGATGGCGCAGTATCGTCGCATCAAAGGCGAACTGCCCCGGGACGCGTTGCTGCTCTTCCGGCTCGGGGATTTTTACGAGATGTTTT
>Ga0265313_10003417_pt1 | contig 12862 bp, 12 predicted proteins | sample 4123metaG_FD_203122 | JGI IMG/M metagenome (GOLD analysis project Ga0265313, IMG submission 203122) | Rhizosphere microbial communities from Carex aquatilis grown in University of Washington, Seatle, WA, United States - 4-1-23 metaG | ecosystem: Host-associated > Plants > Roots > Rhizosphere >...
CTGCTGGTCCTGAAGCATCAGAACGAGCAGGCCGAGGCGGTGGCGCCGATCGCTGTCGGGGTGGCGCTGGAAAATCTCCGCTTCCGCTACGGCATTTCCGGCGACACGCCGCCCTGGCGGCCGATGCGCGCCTTCGACGACGGCGCCAAGGTCTATATCGAATTCCCCGTCCGCATCGACCAGGGCGAGGCGCCGCCGCTGTTCGTGGTTGGTCCGGACGGCGACAGCCAGTTGGTCAATTACCGGGTTCGTGGCAACTACTACATTGTTGATCGGCTGTTCGCCGCCGCTGAGCTGCGGCTTGGAAACGATCCGCAACAGGTGGTGCGCATCGCCCGCACCGATGCCGCCCCGAAAGCCGGGGGGCAGCCATGAGCGCGCCGGACAAATCCGCTCCGGAAGCCCTGGTGCTGAAAGGGGCTCCACGACGTCCGATCCGATTCAAGCGCGGTCTGCTGGTCTGCATCGCCGCCATCAGTTCGGCGGCGCTGTTTACTGTGGTCGGGCTGGCGCTGAAAGGTCCGGCTCTGCGGACCGGGCAGCGGGCGGAAGAGCTTTTCAACACCGAGCGCAAGGCCACGCCCGACGGGTTGGCGGCTTTGCCCGGCTCTTATGCCCAGATGAAACCAGACACGCCGCAACTGGGGCCGCCGCTGCCCGGCGATCTCGGTCGGCCAATCCTGGAACATCAACGCCAGCTTGGTGTGGCGCCCGGATCGGTGGATCAGGCGGCGGAGGCCGAACGCCAGCGTCTGGCCCAGCAATCGCAGAAGGCGCGCGAGGCCGGGGTATTCTTCCAGATCAGTAACCGCACGGCTCCGGTCAATGCAGCCGTGGCGGGGCAGGGGGCAACCGGGCAACCGGGCACGGTGCAACCGGCTTCGACAGCCGACACGTCGCGTCTCGCCCTTGATCCGGACAAGGACCAGAACAACCAGCAGCGCAAGCTCGATTTTCTCAATCAGCGCGATGCCGGCGGCATTTATAACCGCCATACCCTGCAGACGCCGATTTCGCCCTATCAGGTGATGGCCGGCAGCGTCATCGCCGCCAGCCTGATCACCGGCGTCAATTCCGATCTGCCGGGCCAGGTGACGGCTCAGGTGACCGAGAACGTCTATGACAGTGTGACCGGCAAGGTATTGCTGATCCCGCAGGGCTCGCGCCTGATAGGCACCTATGACAGCGTCGTCGCCTTTGGCCAATCCCGTGCCTTGCTGGTGTGGCAACGCATCATCCTGCCCGATGGTTCCTCCATCGAGATCGACAATTTGCCCGCCACCGATGCCGCCGGCTATGCCGGGCTGGCGGACGGGGTCGATTATCACACCTGGGCGCTGCTGAAGGGCGTGGCGCTGTCCACCCTGCTGGGCGTCGGCACCGAGGTTACCTTCGGCAGCCAGCAAAGCAATCTCGTCCAGGCGATCCGCGAGTCGACCCAGCAGAATGTCGACCGCGCCGGCCAGCGCATCACCGAGAAGAATCTCAACATCCAGCCGACCATCACAATCCGTCCCGGCTGGCCGCTGCGCGTCATCGTCCACAAGGATTTTGTACTGCGGCCCTACCACGGCTGAAAGGAGACGCCATGCTGAAACTTGGCAAATTGCCCGACCGTACGCCGGTCAGGATCACTATCACGGCAAGTCCGGAACTCAACCAGGGGCTTCGTGACTACGCCGCCCTTTACCGCGCCACTTATGGCGAGACGGAAGCCATCGCCGACCTCATTCCGTTCATGCTGGCGGCTTTTCTGGAAAGTGACCGGGGCTTTGCCAAGGCGGTCAAGGAAGGCCAACCGGTGCCGGTATCGAACGAGGAAAAGCCAGCCCGACGCCAACCGCGCAAACAAGCCGAGACTGCCACTCTGCCGTCACCTGTCTCCAGCAATGAGGAGCCAACACCATGAGCACCATCGGTCATTTCACCCTCGCCAAGGATGGCGGTTGGACTGGCGCCATCCGCACCCTGACCATCGACGCCAAGCTGCGGCTGGTCCCGAACGACAACCGCGACCATGAAAATGCCCCCGCCTTCCGGGCGTTTGTCGGGACCTCCCGCATCGGGGATGCCTGGGAGGCCCGCTCCGGTGGCGATCACCCCAAGGACTATCTGCGAATCAAGCTGGACGATCCTAGCCTGCCGGAACCACTCAGCGTGGCGCTGTTTCCGACGGAGGAGGGGACGGAGGCGCAACTGGTGTGGAACCGGCGGTAGCGCTTTTGCGCCCCGACTACTGGTGGTCGACTCCCCTCGGTGTGAGGGGGCGGCACCAATCCCTAAAATCGCGGGCTGGTTTGTGGCAGCATGTAAGGTTTGAGAACGGACAGGGAACTGGTGTATCGTCGACAGATGTGACTCAACTGCCACGGAGGCCGGTCATGGCGGGATCCGAAGGTCCGATAATTCGTCGCGACGGCGTTCGCCTGCTCGCCAATAGCCCCGACGCTCTCGTAGGTGAAATGGCTCGGCTTCGGGCGTCGTTGCGCGCTACCGTAGCCGAGATCAAACCCGAAGGCTGCCCAATCCTCATCGATGAACATTTCGATGGGGTTTGGGCGCTTGGAATGAAAGCGGCGGTCAAGAATCTCCGTGCCACCGGTATCCAAGTCAACGAGTTGTGGGCTTCTCTTGATCCGAAATGGGTCTGCCCATGCTGCAATCGGTCCAAAGCGTCAATGGTCCATCTTTCGGATGGTGTCCTGATCGCATCGGCGGTCGACCATCACGATCATTTCACGTCGTATGTCAGCCAAAGCCTCACGCGCCAACTTGGCTCCGAATGGGCGAAGAATGCTCCTCATCTTCTCGACATTCAGCGACAGATGACCGAAGCGTTCAGGGCATTTTCGCCGACCGTGATCTGCGAGAGCTGCAACAAGGCCGACGGCGACGCGAAGAGAGTCCTTCGAGAAAAGCTGGGAATTGCGAAGGCGGAGCTTGAATACTTTTCCTTCGCGGTCGACGAAATACGTGGGTTCATTTCATCCAGTAAGCATCGCCATCACGTCTTGAATGACACGGCGGTTATCGAACTGTTTCAGAGCAAACGTAAACAAGAGGTCCTGCGGTTCCGGATGGAAACCGTTGACCAGCAAGTTGGCCTAGCTGTTCAGGACGTGCATTGGCGTTCTCCCGAATCACACCCCAGTGGTGCAGATCTTTACGAGGAGACATGGGACGTGCTCAGCGAATTGGGGCTCACGCCGGGTGGAAATTTCGAGCTGCTGGAATATTCAGCGACGACACGCACCGGCACGATGCCCGCGAATACGTGGCGTCGAAATCGCGACCGCCGAACGACTGCGCCTTCCGATGCCAAAATCAAGGAATACTTTGCGGCGCGCCCGCACCTGTCTGCCCTCGGGCCAAACTGGCGTTGCCCGTGTTGTCGCCGATCTATTTCAGCCATCGTCCGGCTCAACAATAAGCGAGAGGTAACAATGCAAATTGGTCCTGTCGGAGCCGGTGACTCTCGATCGGAGGTTTGTATGGACTGCCTCGACGTATGGAGAGGGTTGGCGAAAGAGGCGGATGTTGCGCGTGATGACGTCACGAGCGAGGACGTTCTCGCCGTCATTCGCCCCGTTCGGAATTCGCGTCACAAGCTGCCCTCACATCTCGCAACGGACCGCCGAATCGCAGCGATTGCCGAGCGAACCGCGAATCGACCGAGTCGGAAAACTGCAGACGACGACGGTTTCGTTACAATCTAATTGGTCCAATTCTGTGCGTACGTGGCCCAGCTTGCGAAACGACTCATGGGCCGAACGCACCATCGCCAGTGACTCCCGGGAAATATCGCTCCCCTTCAAGGAGGGGCGTTGTTGGATGTGATTGTTCCGATATGTTCTTTTTCCTTGCGACGATATATTGTCGCGTTCCTGGGGGGCGATAGAAGATGCGGCCACAAAGACACTGATGACCGGTGTTTGTGGACGCTGTGAGCCGTTAAGATGCCCACCATGGCGAATGTTCATGACGATGATGTGGCGGCCTCCGCCCAGGAGCTGATCGCTCGAAGAGGCCGGGCGGCGCGGCAGGAAGCGGCGGAGCGCGTGGCCGAGTTCGAACGACTGGCCCGCTGGCCCGAGCACGCCCTCGCGGTGCGTGTCCTGACGGCGGTCGAGAACCTGCTCGACCAAAAGCCATCCTGATCGGCTCCGTCCGGGCGCTCACGATCTGGTAGACGGCAATTCCCTGAAGCGGCGGGATCGGCGCGCATCCGGCGCCGCCGACGGCCGCCGGGCCAGCTGCCAAAGCCGTTTCCGCAAGCGGAGCCTCGGCTTTTCGCTTGCCTGCGGCCTCTGCCGGTGGCGCTTTCGGTGCGCATCCCGCCCGCTTCAGGGTGTCGCGCCATGGCCGGTCGGATTTCAGCGCCCCCCAGCGCGCCGATCGGGTGATCTTCTCGGTGGGGACCGCCGGCGGAATGCCGGTCACGCCGGAACGGGGCCTTGGCGGGCGGGACTTGACAGCGTTCCCATCAGTCCGGGTGTCGGCATTGGCGGTTCGTAGGGGCTGTGCCTATTTCATGATTCAGAGAAAGAAATATCTCATATATGGCTTTTGGCCACCTTAAAGAAGTGAGGCGATTTGCTCTCAGGCTTCTCTATTGACCTATCAAGTGATATCTCATATGTGCCTATATCGCATTTAAACAAAGTGTCGACCGAGGTAGTCATGTCGCGGCTCATATCCGCCCCATTCTTCAGCGCCAAGCCGGTCTTCGACCGTGCCGAATATGCGTCGGCTGTCGGGCGGAGCCCGGAGGACAAGGTTGTCACGGCGATGCTCACCCAGCATCTTCATGCGGGCAATATCCGGCGGATTGCGCGGGGTGTATTCGCTTCCGTGCCGAAACATGCCGATGCCAACAAATGGTCGGTCGATCGTTTCCTGGCGGCCTCCCGGTTGCGGCGAGGGGGCGTCATTGCCTATCACTCGGCACTCGAATTGCTCGGTTGCGCCTATACGGACGGGCACGAAGTCCAGGTGATCGCGCCCGGTGCGCCCGGTGTGTTGGAGACGCGTGACTTTTCTTGCCGGTTCATCAAGCCGCCTCGTGGATTAACGCCGTTGGATGGTGTTACGGTTATTGATCGTCTCGGCTTAGCCGTCAGCGTGACGACGATCGAACGGACGATCGCGGACCTGTTCGATCGATATGATCTCGTTGGCGGCAGTGAAGAACTCTTCAATTCGCTGGATCTGATCGCGCGCGTTGACGCGGCCACCTTGGTGCGACACGTCCGTGCGCTTGGCAATGCGGCTGCCGCCGGCGCGATCGGGTACTGGCTGGAGCGCGAACAGGAGCGGCTCGGCGTTCCCGGCGGCGTTCTCGAAGATCTGCGAACGCTGGCGCCAAGCCAGGCCCGCTATGCTTTGGGCACCAAGCCGGGTGAGGGACGGGCGGTGAAGGGCTGGAATGTGATACTTCCCACGGAAATCATCGAACGCCGATTCGAGGGCTTGTAAATGGCTGCGCCCTCGGCCGAAACGCTGCAACGCATCGCCGACGCCACCGGCCATCGGGCAGCGACCCTTGAAAAAGTGTTGCGCCTCTTGGATCTGCTGCAGGAGATCGCTCGGGATTCGGTCTTGTCCGACAAGCTGGTCCTCAAGGGCGGCACGGCGCTGAACGTTTTCCATCTCGGCCTCGACCGGCTGTCGGTCGATATCGACCTGAACTATGTCGGCGGGCTCGACCGGGCGGTCATGGAGTCCGAGCGGCCGATCATCGATGCCGCGCTCAATCGGCTCCTGGTTTCCCAGGGCTATACCATCCGTCGTCAACCCGACGAGCATGCCGGCGGAAAATGGATCGGACGGTACGCTTCCGCGCTTGGCGGAAATGCGACGCTGGAAGTCGATATCGGCTATATGGCCCGCCAGCCCTTGTTCGGCGCAGCCAGAATGAACTCCGTTTCCCTCGGCGATGTGCGCGCGAACGACGTTCTCGTTCTCGATATCCATGAAATCGTCGCCGGCAAGCTGGTTGCGCTCGTTGATCGGTGTGCCGCCCGCGATCTTTTTGACGCGCGTCGGATTCTGTCGGTCGAAGGGCTTGACTGGACTTTGATCAAGGCCGCGTTTCTGGCGCTCGGCGCCTCCGGGCGCCGTGATTGGCGAACCGCATCGGCCGATGCCATCAAGGGCGACCCGCGTGAGCTTCGCCAAAAGCTCGCCATCTGTGTGCCACGGGACCGCTTCGCCGGTAGGAGCGAAGTCGACGCCTGGATAGAAGAAACCGTTGCGCTCTGTCGGGAACGGTTGGCCTTCCTGTTCGTCATGACAGCAAACGAAAGTGGATTTCTCGACTCCGTTCTCGATCGTGGTGAGATCAACGCCGATCTTCTGAACGTCGCGCCGGAAATACGGGCGCGCATTGCCGCGATGCCAATGCTTGCCTGGAAGTGCCACCATATTCGGAAACACAAAGGTCTGGCTTCCGAAGCGTGAGATCCGATTTCCCATGACGCGGCCGATCGAGAGAATCGTCCCACGATCGGCCGCGTCCGATGTTTGTGGGCTCCGAACGGGTTCGCCGCCATCCCCACGCCGCCCTTGATCCGTCCCGACCGACGGCGTCTCCTGCGGTCCCCGCGTTTTTGGGTCCGGGTCCCCATCATGGCAAGATGGCGGTGAACATTCCGGCATGAGAGGCCAGAGAAATCAGGCAGCCGCCTTGCCACTCGCCGCGATCTTCTGGAACTCCATCAGCAGTTCCGGATAATTCTGTGTCAGATAGCGTAGCACGCGAGCATTGCCGAGGAGGCGCTCCAAAAATCCGGTCACCACGACGACATCAAGGTGATCGGCACCGTAGGACTGCTCGATCAGACGGAATTCCCGGTCCAGCTTGGATGACTCCAGTTCCATCAGCGCAATCTGGTCATCGGACAGACCGGCGACGCGTTTGGGCTTGTTCGCTTCAACGAGTTCGGACGCCGGGGTCGCCCCGACCAGGGAGCGCGCGTAATTGTGGGAGTATTTGTTCATCGCGACCATCAAATGCGCTGCCTCGACCTGGCGGACGGGCAGCATTTTCTTGAGTTCGCCGAAAGACTGAAGTGGGACATGCTTGTCCTTGAGCAACTCGACAGCCTCAGGGCAAATTCCGTCGAGTAGAATCTTTTTGCGTCGGATGCTCCCGACATCGACATCGAGCGCCTTGGCAATGCGTTCTTCGGGGACGCCGGCCTCGATCGCTTTCAGGATCATCCGGTGTTCCTGAATGGTCGCCAGCCGGTTCACCCGCTTATTGTAGGTGTAGGCTTCGTCGTCGATCGCGATCAGGCAGATGACGCTCGTTTCGCCCATCTCCTTGAGGATTTCGACGCGCAGGTGCCCCTCCAACAGCAGGAATTTCCCGGGATCAGACTTGTCACGCGCGACAACCGGCGGTTCGATTATGCCCACGTATCGGACCGATGCGGCAATTTGCGTGTATTTCCGGCTTTTCTTCACTGCCGTGCCGACGTGATGGAGTGGCAGAATGTCGGCGATGGCGATGCGCACGCTATCCGCCTCGAAAGCCATTCTCACTGCCCCGTTCATGGGTTTCCGCGCCATGATCAAATACCCTCGATGCGCTGGATGCGGTTGGCGAGATTGCGTGGAATGGTGTCCAGATCCTCGGCCCTCAGCAGGGTCACGAAATTCTCGTCCTCAAGCAGTTGGCGAAATGCCTCCGTCAGAAAAACCAGACGGGCGCGGGCGGCATCGGCCTTGCGCACGAGCAGCCGCTTGCGCTCGGTATCTTCGCGGTAGGCGCGCACCAATTGCTCCGAGGACGGCGTCTGTGTGCGCGGCGGCATGGTGCCCCGAAGCCCCTTGCCACGGCGGCGCCGGTTTTCGACGAGCTTTTTGGCAATCATCAGCTTTTTGCCGCGAAGCAGGTTTTTCTCATAGGCTTGCTGGAGAGCGGCCTGCACGCCGGAATCGTCCGCCTCGGCGATTTCCACCGCCACGCTCACGGGTATCTGCCCCGACTCTACGGCCCGCAGGAGGCGCTGCTCTCCCTTTTCCAGGAGGCGTGCAACGCCCCTGACATATTCGAGCGACAGACCGGTCTTCTTGGCGATCTCGGGTTCGTTGTAGCCGCGCTTTTTCATACCACCGATGTCGTGGAGCAGATCGATCGCCCTATGCTGTCGGCGCGCACAGTTTTCGACGAGGCTCTTGATCATCCTCTCCTCGGCGTCGGCCTCGATGACCAGTGCCGGGATCGTGGTCTGGCCGAGAGCCTGATATGCCTCCAATCGGCCCTGGCCGCAGACGAGATAAAAGCGGGGGCCGTCGACGTCGCCGGCACGGCGGGTGACCGTGATTGGCTTCTTCAAGCCGATTTCGGCGATGTTGTCGACGATCTCGCTGAAAATACGCTGATTGCGCACGCGCGGATTGGCCACCGATATCCGGTCTACCGGGATCAATTGGACGGTTTGTCCTGTGTTTTCATCCATCAAGCAACCTCCAGGATGGGAACGCGAGAGGCCATGTAGAACAAGGGATCGAGGCTGTCGAAACGGAAGGCGTCGAGCGCGATGCCGTTGTATTCGCCGAGCCGAAGCTTCGACGTGCTCCGGTCGAGATGCGGTAAAATGTAATAGTCATGTGCCTGGCGGTTCGACCGGTCCATTCGGACGGCCACCGTCACATCGGGGCGGAGACCCGCATCGAGGCGGATGTGCCAACGTAACGTCCCTGCCGGCGTCTCCCGGCAACGCACCACCACGATCGAAGCCGAGAATTCGTCATTGATCGTCAGGATCTCGGTTATCGGATCCTGCACAACCCTGCCGCCGGCCTGTTCGATACCGGCGATGGTTTCGGTGATGATCTGCGGATGCAGCTGGCGCAGCACCCGATTGACCTCAATGTAGCGGAAGTCTCGATCCGGCGTGAATCCAACCAGCTGATAGGCCCGCAGCAAGCTGCCAAAACGGTTTTGATAGGCGCTGCTCGACGGCCCATTCTCGGCTTCGTCGATCACGATTCCCGACAGAAATCCGTGCCGTCCCAGTAATTCCTGCAAGATGGCAAGCATCTCTTCATCAGTAAGACGCTGTGATCGTGCGCGGATGATCGCCTGGGCGCGATCGAACAGCCCGCGTTCGACGATAGGGGCGAACACCCCATCCGCCCTGACCCAGTCCTCCGGAGCGTTACGCACCCGCGTCTGTTTCAGTTTGAACGAACGTCGGTTCCAGACATTGTTGCCGACGTACTTCTCGTTGATCAGCACTTGGTGGACGGTGCCACGAGTCCACGGTCGGCCGAGATCGGTCGAAATGCCGCGGGCGTTCAGCCTCGCTGCAATCTCGCGTTCTGACCGGCTGTCGCTGACGAAAGTACTGTAGATCAATCTGACGATTTCTATCTCGTCCGGCGGCCCAGGAACCAGCACAACACGGTCGGTGTGAATGCTCTTCTGCTCTCCACGGCCAAGTTCGTTCTTGGCGGCGCCGGTGTGATCAATCAATTGGCGCCGCAACCCGAATCCGGCCGGTCCGCCTTGGCGATATCCCATCGAAATCAGTCGGCGCTGCCCCGCGAAGACCTTGACCGACAACTCCCGGCAATACTCGCCGGCCATCATCCGTTTCAGTGATTTGACAATGTGGGAAATGGGGCTGCCGTCATTGTCGAATTGTTCGGCGCAATAGTGGACCTTGATCCCGGCAAGGTGGCAGCAAAGCTCGTAATAGGCGCCTTCATCTGGGTTCTGAAATCGCCCCCAGCGGCTGATGTCGTAGACGAGAACCACCGAAAAATCGGTACGTTTGTTTTCGACGTCGTCCAGCAATTGCTGCAACGCCTTGCGACCGTCAAGATTCAGACCGCTTTTGCCCTCGTCGGCGTAGGTTCGAACGATCTCAAATCCGTGCAGTTCAGCGTACTGACGGATGGCGTCGGCTTGGTTCTCGGTCGAATATTGTTGGTGGTCGGTGGACATGCGCACGTATTGCGCCGCGCGTACCGGCGACGCTGGCGCGGCGCAAGGTTGGTCTCCCCCTTGTCGGCGTTTGTTGGTCACCAGGACGTAGCCTCCGTGGCCGAGTCGCTTTTCGGAGACTTGGCCCGCGCCGGAATGCCCAGGTGTGGCCCGCCAGGTCTCTACCCTCTCCATTCCACTGCAGACAGAATAGCGAGGGAGGGGCGGAAAAATGTTGCCGAAAAAGGGCAAAACTTTTCCTGGTGGCAATGGTCAGGGGGAAGCCAATGGGAATTATGCGATGCTGATCGCTGTAGCATTGCGGGAGCAGCTTGGAACCAGCCACCAGGGAATCAAAACGGCCATGCGTTGGACAGGCGCCGGTGAGAGGACGGTCAAAAACTGGTTTGCGGCCACCAACGGGCCGAGCGGCGAGCATCTGGTTGCGTTGGTCCGCCATTCAGACGCTGTCCTCGCTGTGTTCCTCGCCATGTCTGGCCGGCCGCATGCGATCATGGGGTTCAAGCTTGCCGATATTCGTGACCGGCTGGCGGAAATGCTCACCTCCATCGACGAACTGACCGGTCGGCCGTCACAATGAAACGATAATGATCATGCGCCTTTCCGATACGGCGGATGTCTTCGCCATCGGCGGAAACTATTCTGCAGCATCTGTCGCTTGCGCTCGCGTGCCCTTTCGGTTTGATGGCGTCGCCGATTTGCGTTTTTTCGGCTTTTCGGTGCTCTTCGGCGGTTTCCCTTGTCCCAGCATGGCGGCGCCAATCGTATCCGACACCCGTCCTGCGGCCGACTTGACCGGATCATTGGCCAGATGGGCATAGCGGGCGGTGGTCTGCACCTGGGTATGGCCGAGCAGTTTGCCGATCATCGTTAAGCCTTCGCCGAGGGCGAGGGCGCCGCTGGCATAGGAGTGGCGCAGGTCATGGATGCGGACATCATCAAGACCAGCCTTCGCCCGGATGCGCCGCCAGGGATGTTGCAGGTCGGTGAGACGGCTGCCGTCATTTTTTTGGCCGGTGATGACATACGGGTTGCCGTCCAGCTTCTTGATGCCATCCAGGATGTCGGCGGCGGTTTTGCCGAAATGCACGACTTTTGCCCCAGTCTTGGAATCCGGCAGGCGCAGTTCGCGGGCCTTGATGTCCACGTAGTCCCATTTCAACGTGGTGATTTCGCCCAAGCGGCAGCCGGTCAGCATCAGCAGGCGGATCGCGGTGACGGCGGATTGGGTTTCCGACCCATCCTGCTCGACCTCGCGCAACGTCTTTCCGAGTGCGGCGAATTCCTCTTGGCTGAGGAAGCGCGCGCGCTTTTCCTCGGCAAATTTCTTGACGTGTAGGCAGGGATTGCTGCCGTCGGGGCGTAGGCCCCAGACTTCGGCGAGGTTGAACATCTTGGAGAGCACGCCGAGGGTCCGGTTGGCCTGATAGGGAATGTGACTTAAGGCTTGGTGCAGTTCGGCGATATCCCGCCGCTCGATGTCCGTTGCCTTGCGGGTGCCGATTTTCGGATTGATGAACAGTTCGACGGATCGCTTGTATTCTGCCTGGGTGCTCGGTTTGCATCGCACCGCGACATGTTCCTTGAGGAACCGCTCACCCAATCCCTTCATCGTCGGGGACTTGCGCGACTGGTCGAGTTCCAGGGCGGGATCGCGACCGTTCTTGGCTTCCGACAAAATTTCGTAGGCTCGGGCGCGGGCCTGTTCCGCCGTTATGGGGCCGTGCGTCCCGATGGTGATGAAACGTTGGCGGCCCTTGATTCGACATTTGACGACGTAGACCTTACGCCCGGTTGGCCAAACGCGAAGACCGAAACCCTTAAGTTCATCGTCCCACAAGGTGGTCGCCGTCGCATTCGCCGACGCCAGATCCACCGTCCGTTTGGTGAGTTTCGCCATGATCGTCATCCGTCAGTCAAGTCAACCTGAGGGGCGTTCCAGCTACCATATAGCTACCACTTTACAGCGGATCAGGTCGGGAATAAGCGTATCAGACCGAGGGAGAGAGTCAATATTTATCTATAATAAACAGTGTGTTATGCTGTGTAAGCTGGCGTGGTCGTGATTGATCGTAGATGGTTTCATCAAACTCATAACCTGAAGGTCGCAGGTTCAAATCCTGCCCCCGCAACCAAACGTAGAGATAGAGCCCGCAGAAAGCATAGCTTCTGCGGGTTTTTCTTTGTCGGCAATTTTGGTAAATTCCCGTATGCCGCGCGGTGCGATTCTGTGTCCGCACAGTGTCCGTATTTTGCTCTGGCCGGAATCTTCGGGCGGACACGGACACCGGCGCTTCATAGAAATACTTCGCGCCTCATTCCCGTTTTCGGACGACGTCGTTTCGGCTACCATGCCGCCTGATCAGCCACGGCGAAGGGGGGGCGATGCATAGCGCCGACGGCCAGGACGCCAACGCAGTCCCCACCCCGCTCGTCACCGTATCCCTGGCCGACGCCCTGGCCGCCCGCAAGGCGGGCGATCCGGTGACGGCACTGCGGCTGCTGCGGTCGCTGGCGGTGCAGGGCAATCCGCAAGCGCAACTCCAGCTCGGCATGGCTTATTCCACAGGCGACGGAGTGGCACAGGAGGCCGCCGCCGCGCTGCACTGGTTCCGCCAAGCCGCCGAGCAGGGGCTGGCGGACGCTCAATTCAATGTTGGCTGGCATTATGAGAATGGCAGCGGGGTGTCGCGTGATTATGGCGAGGCGCTGCGCTGGTATCGCCTCGCCGCCAACCAGGGCGAGGCGGAGGCGCAAGGCCGCCTTGGCGTGCTGTACCAGTGCGTGACCTGCCGTGGAACTTTCATCCAGCCATGGGTAGAGTCCGAGCCGAAGTTACGCCGTTTGGCGCGGGTTGAGCAATGGGGGCAGGTTCGGAGCCCGGGACGGGCGGAGAGCCTGCCC
>Ga0265313_10003418_pt1 | contig 12862 bp, 10 predicted proteins | sample 4123metaG_FD_203122 | JGI IMG/M metagenome (GOLD analysis project Ga0265313, IMG submission 203122) | Rhizosphere microbial communities from Carex aquatilis grown in University of Washington, Seatle, WA, United States - 4-1-23 metaG | ecosystem: Host-associated > Plants > Roots > Rhizosphere >...
ACCCTGGACAAGGCCGGGGCGTACTCCGTGCAGGACCACACCGACCTCATTATCGCGAGTTACAAAGGCTCGTTTACCAACATAATGGGCCTTCCGCTCGAAGAAACGAAACAAATTTTGACCGAATGCGGTCTGCGGGTGTAGGTAACCGCTTCAAACCTTAGATGACTCCCACGCTAGAGCCGTTTCACTCCCAGGCCGACCTGGGGGAGGCGCCGCACCACGCGCTGCCGTGGCTTGCCGACGAATCGGACCGGAGGTCCGTGCAGATCGGACTCATTGGGACCATCCTGATCCACATCTTCCTGCTGTTTTTGGCGCCAAAGTTCGTCAATTTTGCGGGAGTCAACCACGTTGCTACCGCGCGGCCGCGGCCCAAGGACCGGAACATCGAGCTGCCGCTCGACATGTTCGTCCCGAAGCCGGCAGCGCCCAAGCAGCTGCCGAGATTCGTGGAAGCGAATCCGAACGCGCCGGAGAACATTCCGGACAAGACCAACAACATAAGCGACCGCAACCAGCAGGTCGCCCAGGAAAAACCGACTCCGAACGGCAAGAACGACATGCCGGCCCTCGAGGGCAGAAAGGACATCCAATCGACCCAGGTTGTGACCGGGCAGCTGGTCCAGCCCGATCGGACCGTCCCGGCGCCGCCGCAGGCGACCGCCCCGCCAAAACCTCCCTCGCCCGCCGCGGCGCGCCGCGAGCAAAATCCGTACTCCGGATTTGACAAGCAGCAGGGCAGCGATGCGCGCGGCTATGCGTCGAACCTGGCCAAGGACTCCGCAAATCCCACTTCGGTGCCGCAAAGGGTGGAAGGCGCAAAGGATGCGCCCATGGCCGACAACGGAAGCGCATTTTCTCCGCAGATAGATCCGAGGCATCCGCAGCCGCGCAAGAACCTCGAACAGCACGTGCGGCCGGCGATATTCGCCGAGAACAAGATCGGCACATCGAACATCGGACTGACCGCCGTGGATTCGCGCTGGAGCAATTACGGCGTCTACCTTCAGCGGCTCATCGAATCGGTCCAGATCCAATGGGAGCGGATCCTGAGCGAGAGCGGCGTCTATCCGAATCCCGGGAGCATTGTGGAGGTCAAGTTCGTCCTGAATTCCAAGGGCGAGATCTCGAAGATCATCCATGTCAATCCGTCCGCCGGAACCTCGGACGCGGCGACGCGGGCCTGCCCGGCCGCCATCGAGGCCCGGGCGCCGTATGGCGACTGGACCGATGACATGATCGCCATGCTCGGGAGCGAGCAGGAGATGACATTCACGTTCCTCTACCAGTGAGCGGATCCGGGGAAGGTTTCTGGACGGCACTGCCGCTGGGGCGCGGGGTTGCGCTCCTCAAGAACGATCGAAACGGGGTGGCGGCCTTTGCGAAGCCTTCCGGGGTCCTGTCGCACCCCAACAAGCCTGGGGACGAGCCGCGCTCGCTCCTGGATGCCCCCTATGTCTTCGACGGCGAGTATTACGAACTGGGGCCTTCCGCCGATGGCGCCGGCGGGCGCCTCTGGCTGCTCAACCGCCTCGATTCAGCCACTTCGGGCGTAATCCTGGCCGTTTCGGTCGAGGCTCTGGCGTCCGTGATCCGGGACCAATTCAAGCGAAAGCAGGTCCGCAAGGCTTATCTCGCGCTGGTCTTCGGAAAGCCTCCCAAGGAGGCCGATCTCTGGCGCGACCGCCTCGCAGTCGAGAAGCGCGGCGGAAAAATCCGGACCTCCGCCGGCGCCATTCCGGCCGAGAGTCGGATGAGCGTCGTACGGCGCGGCGCATCCCCTTTGCCCGTGAGCCTCATCCGGCTCGAGCCAATGACCGGCCGGAGCCACCAGCTGCGCGTCCAATGCGCCCGCCGCGGCCTGCCGATCGTGGGCGACCAGACGTACGGGGATTTCGCCCGCAACCGCGAATGGGCGAAGCAGACGGGCGTCAAACGGATGTTCCTCCATTCGCTCGAAACCCATTTCGATTATGACTTCGCCGGCCGCATTAACACGTTCACGGCCACGGCCCCGCTCCCCCCGGAGTTCGAGACTTTTCTTTGAGGAATTGAAGTACTAAGGTGCAGGCATGATCCTGCCCAAGTCCCACCGACTCACCCCCGAGCAGCTGTCGGAAGTCACCGGAATCGTGACGGAGTTTGGCTGCCAGATTCAGCCGATCATAGGGGCGGTGCGAACGATCTACGCGATCGTGGGCGACGAGCGCGACGAACTCATGATCAACAGGCTGGAAGGCCTGGGATACATCGAGCGCATCGACCGGATCCAGTCTCCATTCAAGCTGATGGACCGGCGCTCCGATCTGGCGACCCATCGGATCAGGCTCGGCGGGGTCACGCTGGGCGAGGAGCTTTTTGTCATCGCCGGACAGTGCACGATCGATCCCAAGAACCCCCAGTTCTTCCTTGAGACGGCCGCCGCGGTCAAGGAGGCCGGGGGCCATGTGCTGCGCGGGGGCGTGTGGAAGCCGCGCACCAATCCGTACGCTTTCCAGGGCGACGTGAAATCGCTCGACATCCTCATGGAGGCCTCGCAGCGCACCGGCCTTCCCGTCGACGCCGAGGTGATGGATGAATCGCACGTCGAGCTGGCGCTCGCCGCGGGTGTGCACATGCTCCAGGTCGGGGCTCGCAACGCACTCAATTACTCGCTTCTGCGCGCGATCGGGCGGGCCGTCGCCGAAAGGGACACGGTCATCCTGCTCAAGCGCAGCCTGCACATGGGGCCCATTAGCGAATTCATCTCGGCGGCCGAGTACATCGCCTCGTTTGGGAATCCAAACGTCATCCTTTGCCCCCGCGGGACCTCGCCGGCCCTGGACGGCTATCGAAATCATCCCGACGAGAGCATCATACCCTTGCTGAAGGAAAGGACCTGGGCCCAGGTCGTCGTCGATCCCTCCCATTCCGTCGGAAAGGCCGTTTACGTGCCCGCCTGCTCCCTCGCTGCCGTCGCCTACGGCGCCGATGGCCTGTGCATCGAGACGCATGTTTCGCCGAGCCAGGGAATCGGGGACGATCCCAAGCAGGCGATCACGCCAAAGGTCCTCGCCGAAACGATCAGCCAGGCCAGGCAGATCTGGGCCTTGAGGCACCCGGCAAAGGCCGGTTGAGGGCCGGTTTGCACCGGCCTGCCGGCCATTGCGGAGCGTTTCGGCTTCTCCTGCGGCGTGGGGAATGAGAGGATGAGGCGTGTCCACGCCTTCGCTCCGTCTCAAGCCCAACGCCAAGGCGCGCGTCCTTGCCGGGCACCCCTGGGTGTTTGTCAACGAGGTCGAGGGGCTGCTCCCGGCGGAATTCGACGGCGAGGTCGTCGAATGCCGTGACCGGACCGGGCGGCTATTGGGAACGGGCATCTGCAACAGCCGCTCGCAGATCGTCTGGCGAAGACTGGGGCGCGAGAGGGTGCCGCTGGACGCGGATTTCATCCGCACCCGGCTTGCGGAGGCGGTCGGCAAGCGGACCGGCGAATTCTGCCGTCTCGTCTGGTCCGAGTCCGACGGGCTACCGGGGCTTGTGGTCGATCGCTACGCGGACACCCTGGTTGTGCAGGTCCAGACCCTGGCCCTCGAAAAAAGGGCGGCGCTCGTAGGCGATCTTCTCGCTGAGATGCTCAAGCCCGCGGAGATCGTCTTCCGAAACGACGCGCCCATCCGGCGGCTCGAGGGCCTGCCTCTGGAGACGCACACCCGTTCCGGGCGCCGCTGGGAGCCCCGCTGGGTCCGGATCGACGGATTCGAGTACTGGCTCGACCTGGAGCAGGGCCAGAAGACCGGATTCTATCTGGACCAGCGCGGGCAGCACGGGGTCGTGGCGGCCTTTGTCCGGAGTCTTGTCGAGGGCGGCCGCCAGCCGCGGGTCCTGGACGCATTCTGCAATCAGGGCCCGTTTGCTCTCCATGCCTCGCGGGCGGGCGCAGCCGAGGTGCTCGGGCTCGACAGCGCCGAGGATGCCGTCGCCGCAGCCCGGCGGAATGCGGAGAGGAATGGCGTCACGGCCCGGTTTTTGGGCGTCAATGTCTTCGACTGGATGAACGATCCTGCGCGGAAAGGGGAGAAGCCCTGGGACGTGATCGTCCTCGATCCGCCGCCCTTCGCGAAATCGAAGGGGTCCCTCGAGGGCGCCCTGCGCGGTTACAAGGAAATCAATCTTCGGGCGCTGCAGCATCTGGCTCCGGGCGGAATCCTGGCCACGTACAGCTGCTCGCACCACATGCACGATGCGGACCTGCGTGGCGTCCTTTCATCCGCCGCGGCGGACGCGCACAGGAAGGTGCAGGTCCTCGCCTGGTGCCACCAGCCGCCGGATCACCCGGTGCTGGTGACGATGCCCGAAAGCGAGTATCTGCGCGGGTATATTCTGTCCGTCGGGTGACGGCGCCTCACATCTTCCCGCCGTAGATCGCGCTGGCTCCCAGTTCCTCCTCGATCCGGAGGAGTTGGTTGTACTTTGCGATTCGGTCCGTGCGGCAGAGGGAACCGGTCTTGATCTGGCCGGCGTTCGTCGCCACGGCGATGTCGGCTATTGTCACGTCCTCGGTTTCGCCGGATCGGTGGGAAATGACGGCTGTGTAATCGGCCTCCATGGCCATTTCGACGGCGTCGAGGGTCTCCGTCAGGGTGCCGATCTGGTTGACCTTGACGAGGATCGAGTTGGCGACCCCGAGATCGATGCCCTTGCGCAGGAATTCGGTGTTCGTGACAAAGACGTCGTCCCCGACCAGCTGGACCTTGTCTCCGATCGCGTCGGTCAGCTTCTTCCAGGTGTCCCAGTCGTTCTCGGCGCAGCCGTCCTCGATCGAAACAATCGGGTACTTCGCGACGAGTTTCTTGTAGAAGTCGACCATCTCGTCGCCCGTCAGTTCGCGCTTGTCCGATTTCTTGAAGACGTAGCGCTTCTTTTCCGGCACGTAGAATTCCGAGGCCGCCGGATCGAGGGCAAGGGCGACGTCCTTGCCCAGCTTGTATCCCGCGTTCTTGATCGCCAACGCAATTGAATCCAGGGCGGCCTCGATCGACTCGAGTTTCGGCGCAAAGCCGCCTTCGTCGCCGACTGCGGTGGACAGGCCCTTGTCCTTCAGAACCTTCTTGAGCGCGTGGAAGACCTCCGAGCCGTAGCGGAGCCCTTCGGCGAATGACTTGGCTCCGACCGGCATGATCATGAATTCCTGGAAGTCGATCGGTGCGTCCGAGTGCGCGCCGCCATTCATCACATTCATCATCGGCACCGGCAGGACTTTCGCATTCGGCCCGCCGATGTACTTGTAGAGCGGCTGGTTGAGCGCCGCGGCCGCGGCTTTCGCGGCGGCGAGCGAGACGCCGAGAATCGCATTGGCCCCGAGCTTTGCCTTGGTCGGGGTGCCGTCGAGGGCGATCATTGCCCGGTCTATCCCGACCTGGTCGCACGCGTCGTGGCCGATCAGGGCCGGCGCGATTTCCGCCTTCACATTGGCCACGGCCTTGAGGACGCCCTTGCCCCCATAGCGCTTCTTGTCGCCATCCCGGAGTTCGAGCGCCTCGTGCTCGCCGGTGCTGGCGCCCGAGGGCACGGCCGCGCGGCCGAAGGCGCCGCCGGCGAGCTTGACGTCGACCTCGATGGTCGGATTGCCCCGGGAATCGATGATTTCGCGGGCTGTGATGGCATTGATCGTGGTATTCATGCGGGTGAAGCGAAAAACGAGATAAGAACGAGTTTCCAGTAAAGAGCGGCCCCTGTGCGAGGGAAAGGTGAAATTCTGCGCGGAGCGCGGAAAGTAGCCGTTCAGCGCCCGAGTGTTAGAAATGTGTAATTCCACCCGGCTCCGGTGCCCTCCCTCCGCTCGATTTCGCGCGGGAAGACAGCGCGCCATTCCGGAAAATGGCGGTCTCCGGCCACTTCGGCGTGAACCAGGGTCAGGTACAGCCGGGCCGCCTGCGGCAGCGCGAGGGACTCGGCGTAAATCCGTTCTCCGCCACAGACATAGATCTCGCCCGGCAGGCCCGATGCCAGCTCGAGTGCGGCGGACAGGGAGGGGCAGACCCGCACGGGGTCCGCAGCCAGCGAGCAATTCGACGTAACGACTATCGGGCGTCTGCCACGCTGGCAGACGTCCGGCCAGGTCTCAAAACAGATCCGCCCGAGGACGACGATCTGGCCGCTCGTCTTGTCGTGAAAAAACCGCTGGTCCTCCGGAATGCTCCAGGGCAGCCGCCCGTCGCGCCCGATGACCCTATTCTCCGCGCAGGATACGATGAGATTGAAGGGCCGCATGCATGCTAGGCTGGTACGATCCGGATGCTCTCCACGGCAATGCGCTCGACCGGGGTGCTCTTCTCGGACCCGCTGGTTGGAACCCCTGCGATCTTGTCCAGGACGTCGCCGCCGGCAACGAGCTCGCCGAACGCCGTGTACTGGCGGTCGAGGAACTTCGCGTCGCCGTGGCAGATGAAGAACTGGCTCCCCGCCGAATCCGGATCCGACGAGCGCGCCATGGAAATCACGCCGCGGACATGGGACTTGGCGTTGAACTCGGCCTTGACCGTGTGCCCCGGGCCGCCCGTGCCGGGCTGGCCTTTTCCGCCCTCCTTCGTATTCGGGCAGCCTCCCTGGATCATGAAGCCCTTGATGATCCGGTGAAACGCCGTCCCGTCGTAGAAGCCGGAGCTCGCGAGTTTCTTGAAATTCTCGACCGTCTTCGGCGCCACGTCGGGCCAGAACGCGATCGTCATTTCGCCATAGGATGTCTTGATGACAGCGGTTTCCGCGGGCTTGGGTGTGCTCATATGCTACCTAGGCAAAAGGCGTGTCCGGCGGACTGCAAGTCTTCCTGTTCAATACGGCCGGAACATTTCCTCGCGGGTTTCGCGGGTCAGGCGGAGGAATTCGTGCTGGGGGAGCGACTCGAAGAAGAGCCTTCCGTAGGATTTGGACAGGATCCGCGAGTCGAGGATCGTGACCAGGCCGCGGTCTGTTTTCGAGCGGATGAGCCGGCCCGCGCCCTGGCGAAATTTGACCAGGGCCTCCGGAAGCGTCATTTCGTTGAACGGATTGCCGCCGTTGTCGCGGATCCGATCCGCCCGCGCCTCGGTGACCGGATGGTCCGGCGGATCGAACGGCAGGCGTGTGATGATCACTTGGGCCAGGGCGTCCCCGGGTACGTCGACTCCGGTCCAGAAGCTGTCGGTGCCGAAGAGAATCGCATTGCCCAGGGTGCGCATCTGCCGGGCGAGTTCCGTGCGGGACGCCCCCTCGCCCTGCAGCAGCAGTCGGCGCCCGGCCTTGGCGAAATCAGGTTCAAGCATTGCTGCGACCGCCCGCAGGTCGCTGTGGCTGGTGAACAGCACAAGCGAGCCCCCGGTCACCCGGAGCGCGCAAAACGAGATGTAGTCGGCGAGGATTTCGAGGGACAAGCGGGCTTCCTGGGCCGAGGGAGGCGGCACATCGGAGGCGACGTACACACGCATATTGCGCTCGAAATCGAAGGGCGAACTCACGAGCCCGGTCCGCACTCCGTCGGCCCCGATGCGCCCGGCAAACGGGCCCATCTCGCCGGCAAGCGCGAGGGTCGCGCTTGTGCAGACCACCCCGACGCCGCAGCCGAAAAGGCGCCGGCGCAGCTCCGGGGCGACGTCGATCGGGGCGCTGCGCAGCGTGACCGTGGTCTGCTTTCGGCCGGACCGCTCGGCCCAGTAGACGTGCTCGGAATCCGAGAGGTTCAGCCACTCTCCCGCGCTCGCCTGGATCGCCTTCAGGCGCCCCTTTTGGTCGAGCAACTCGTCGCGTTCGCGTCCCTCCTCGAGCTGGTCGGCGATGCGGGCGACAAGGCGCTGAAGGGCGTCGAAAGGGCCGTCCATCAGCGGCTCAATGCCGTCCGGCTCGCGCCTCCTGGCGACGGGCCGCGATGCCAGGAACTTGGCCTCGACGAGGGCATAGAACTGCTTCGCGCTGTCCAGCGCTTCCGCAACCAGGCGCTGCGCCTCGGGGCCTCCGCGTTTTCGCAGGAGGCCGCGCTTCGTGCGGGGGTTGTAGAGAGTCTTCAGCGACCGGTCGACGCCGTAGCTGCTGAGGGCGATGCCGAAGTGGTCCGTGGCGACCTCCGGAATCGTATGCGCCTCGTCGAGGACCAGGAAGTCGTCCGGAAAAAGAACGCCCCGCCCCTCGGCGGAGGACCCCTCCGCCTTGGCGCCGCCCGCGTTGATGAGCGCAAATAGCAGGGCGTGGTTCACGATTACGAGGTTGGCAGCGCGGAGGCGGGAACGGGCGCGCTGGTAAAAGCAGCGCGACGGGTCGCAGTGCCGGCGGGAGCAGGAGGACGAATCGGCATTCACCGCCTCCCATACCTCGGCCCGCGGCGCCGGCTGCAACTCGTGCCGCAGTCCGGATTCCGTCGTCTCGGACCAGGCTGCAATCCGCTGCAGCTCGGAGTATTCCTCGTCGTCGAACAGGCTCGCCCGCTCCGCAAGCGCGTGCGCGAGGCGGCTGGCGCAAAGATAGTTTGATTTGCCAAGGAGCAGGGCCGACTTGAACGAGGCGTATTCCTGCAATTCAGGGACGAAGGAGAAAAGACTCCGGCACAAGGGCAGGTCCTTCGTCTCGAGCTGCTCCTGGAGGGAGATTGTGTGCGTCGAGACGATCAGGGGCCGTCCCGTGTCGATCGAATGGATGATTCCCGGGACGAGGTAGGCGAGCGATTTTCCCACTCCGGTGCCGGCTTCAAAGAGAAGCGATTCATCGTCCGAGAAGGCCGCCGCGACCGCGCGGGCCATCTGGTCCTGCTGCGGACGGTATTCGAGCTGCATGCCTCCGGCGAGCCATCCCGCCTCGCCAAAAGTGGCGGCCGCGAGCGGGCGCGCTCGGAGCGGCTTGGGCGGGACGCCCGTGTCATCTTGCAGGCCAATCATCGGGTATATATAGGCTCTTTTAGACCAAGCAGGTTGGAAAACGTCAAAGATGGGAGGGGGGCCGAATAGGCAAGCCTCGGGTTGTTCGGCCGATTCCGGAACTAAACACGACGTCTTTGGCTTCGAATGGAGAATCAAGCCGGCGCCCGAGCGGGCGCGGCTTATTTCCTGTTCAAGGATAAGTCACGTTGTGCATAAGAATTTGCGCAAGTGCGATTCACGCGCTTTTATCCCTCGATGATGACCGTCTTGCCAAGATGAACACAAAAGCGGATGCATCGACGGATTGGATCGGCCAACTGGCCGAGTTCCTCCGCTCCCGTCCAGGCGTGAACGCGGTCAGGATCGATCCGTCGGCACACCGGGTGTCGGTGGCGACGACCGGCCGCGTGGATTTGGGCGAGTTCGAGGCGGCGCTTGCAGCCACGATCGCCGGTGTCGAGGAGCGGCTGTCGGCCCGGGATTCCGGCCGGGCTCCAGGGGGGTACTCGCTGCGGCGGGAGGGTGGGGCGGTCGTCATCGGCCGGGAGACCTGCGAGACATCCGAGAAACTCTGGTTGTGGCGCGAGATGAAATGGCCCGAAATCAAGGCTGAGGCTTCGGCCGAGGAGCAGGAGTGGAGGACCCTCGCGTGTCTTGCCGCAGTCTGCGGGGTGACAAGCCTGGCCGGAGTGCTGACGCAGCACCTGCTGCCGGCCCATCCTCTTCTCCCGAGGCTGCTCTTTTGCGCCGGGCTTGTGGCCGGCGGTTGGGATGCCGCAATCGACACCTGGAAGAACCTCCGGAAGCGGGAGATCGACATCCATTTTCTGATGCTGGCGGTCGCCGCGGGCGCCGTTTGCATAGGCGCCTGGAGCGAGGCGGTCCTCCTTCTGTTCCTGTTCTCCGCGGCCGGCGCCATGGAGGAGTATTCGCTTCATCGAACGCAACGGGAGGTGGGGGCGCTCCTCAAGACATCGCCCAAGAGCGCAAATCTCGTCCTGCCCGACGGCAGCGAGAAGGAAATCGCCGTGGAGGCCCTTCGCGTCGGCCAGCGCGTCCGGGTGAAGCCCGGCGAGGCCTTTGCCGCCGACGGCGTCGTGACCAAGGGCCGGAGCGCAAGCGACGAGTCCGCCCTGACCGGGGAGTCGGTGCCCGTGCCGAAGGGCGACGGCGATCCCGTGTTCAGCGGAACCCTGAATCTCTGGGGCTCGGTCGAATTCGACGTAATCCGGCCGCCCGCCGAGAGCACGCTTCAAAAGATCATCCGGCTCATTCAGACCGCCCAGAAGCTGAAGGCGCCGAGCGAGCGTTTCACCGACAAGTTCGGGACCCGCTATACCTACGCTGTGATAGGGGGCGTCCTGGCCATGTTTCTCATTTGCTGGCTCGTCTTCGGGCTCCCGGCCTTCGAGAACTCAGGCGGGACCCGCTCGGCCTTTTATCGGGCGATGACGCTCATGGTCGTCGCGAGCCCGTGCGCGCTCGTCCTGTCGATTCCCTCGGCGATCCTGGCCGCGATCGCGTGGGGGGCGCGTCACGGAGTCCTTTTTCGCGGGGGCGCCGCAATCGAGAAGCTTGCGGATATCGATGTCGTGGCGCTCGACAAGACGGGCACCCTGACGACGGGAGAGCTGAGCGTCGTCGGTTGCGAGAGTTTTCCCGAGGGCAGGGAGCGCGAGGTTCTGGAGATCGCCTACGCCCTCGAATCAAAATCGCAGCATCCGATCGCGCGCGCGATCGTCCGGCATGCCAAGGCGCAGGGTGTCCGGTCCGTGGAGGTGGACGACTTTGAGTCTCTCACCGGTCAGGGGCTGCGCGCCAGCCTGGGCGGCTCGACGCTGCTTCTGGGCCGCCGGGAGCTTCTGGAGGCGGGCCCCCTGGCCGAATGGGCGAAACGATTGCCCCCGGCCGCGGCGGAGCTCGCGGAAGTGTGGGTGATCGGCCGGGACCTTGTCGGGCGGGTGCTGCTGAAGGACCAGATTCGCGCCGAATCCCGCGCAGTCCTGGCGGCCCTCAAAGCGGGAGGCGTCCGCACGGTCATGCTCACCGGCGACCGAACGCACGCCGCCGAGGCGGTCGGGCGCGAACTCGGGCTCGATGAGGTGCGTGCCGGGCTTTCGCCCGAGGACAAGGTTGCCGCGATCCAGTCGCTGCGCGAATCGGGGCACAAAGTCGCCATGGTGGGCGACGGGGTCAACGATGCCCCGTGTCTTGCCGCAGCCGATGTGAGCGTCGCCATGGGCGCCCGGGGCAGCGACGCCGCGCTCGAGCAGGCCGAGGTCATCCTGATGCATGACCGAATCGAGAATTTTCTCGCGGCGCAGCGCCTGAGCCGGCGCGCCCGCGCCATCATCCGGCAGAACCTGACGATAGCGCTCGGCGTCGTCATCGTCATGGTCGTGGCGACCGCCTTTGGCGTGGTGCCGCTGGCCCTGGGCGTCGGCGCCCACGAGGGAAGCACAGTCGTCGTCTGCCTCAATTCGCTGCGGCTGCTGTTTGGGAAGAACCGCTAGTCGATTATCCAGACCCAGTCGCCGACCCTCACGCTCTCGTAGAGTTCGACGATGTCGAGATTGCGCATGAGGACGCATCCGGCGCTGAGCGGCTTGCCGATCTCTTCCTCGCGGTTTGTCCCGTGGAGGTAGACGTACCGGCTATAGGTGTCGACCTCTCCGTCGCGGTTCACGCCGGGCTCAAGCCCGCGAAGCCACAGGATGCGGCTGGTGATCAAATTCGAGTCTGCTGTTTCGTCGGGAAGCTCGGAAAAATGCCGGCCTGTGGGAACCCGGGAATCGAAGACCGTGCCCGGCGGCTGTCCGGCGCCGATCCTCTCGGCGATTTCATGCAGGCCCCGCGGGGTCCCCAGGGAATTCTTCAGATTGGACGGAGGACGGCGAGAAGTCGATATGACGTAACTTTTTACCAAATCGCCATGGCTGTAGAACTGGAGCGTGGACGCGCCGATTCGGACCAGGAGAAGCCGGTCTGCGGGCTTGATACCGAGCCCTGAACCGATTCTATTCAAAGGTTCCCACAAGGTATCCATGAGCAAGACGCCATCATTCACAGTCGGCATTGTCGGCGCGACCGGCGCTGTCGGTCAAGAATTGCTGGGCCTTTTGCATGAACGCCACTTTCCGATCGCCGAGCTGCGGCTTTTTGCCTCGGCCCGGTCGGCGGGCAAGGTCGTCACACATGCGGGCCACCGTTACACGATTGAGGAGGCGAAAACCGGCGTCTTTTCCGATTTGGACGTGGCCTTTTTCGCGACGGAAGGCTCGGTCACCCGTGAACTCGCACCGGATGCCGTGAAGGCCGGTTGCCTGGTGATTGACAAGAGTTCGGCGTACCGGATGGACCCGGCCGTGCCGCTCGTGATTCCCGAAATCAATCCCGAGGCCCTGCGGACCCACCACGGAATCATAGCCAATCCGAACTGCTCAACCTCCGTCACGCTGATGGCGCTTTGGCCGCTGCACAGGCGCTTCGGCCTCAAGCGCTACATCGCCGCGACCTACCAGTCGGTGTCGGGCACCGGCACCGACGCGATCGGCGAATTGGAGGACCAGATTCAGGCGTACGCGAAGGGCGCCCCGATCCCCCGCAAGGTTTATCCCTACCAGATCGCGTTCAACGTGATACCGCAGGTCGATTCCTTCGGCCCGGATGGGTATACCGGCGAGGAGACCAAAATGACGCAGGAGAGCCGAAAGATCATGGGGCTTCCCAACCTCAAGGTTTCGGCGACCTGTGTCCGGGTGCCGGTCGTGCGCGCCCACTCGATCGCCATCAACGCCGAATTCGAGCGGCCGGTCAGCGTCGAGGCGGCCCGGGCTGCGATCGCAGATTTTGAAGGCGCCGACCTTGTCGACGACCCCGCGGGCAAGCGCTATCCGACTCCGCTCGATTTCACACGCAAGGTGAAGTGCGGCGTGGGCCGGATCCGGATCGACCAGGCGCTCGAGAACGGCCTCGCCCTGTGGGTCAGCGGAGAC
>Ga0265313_10003419_pt1 | contig 12859 bp, 10 predicted proteins | sample 4123metaG_FD_203122 | JGI IMG/M metagenome (GOLD analysis project Ga0265313, IMG submission 203122) | Rhizosphere microbial communities from Carex aquatilis grown in University of Washington, Seatle, WA, United States - 4-1-23 metaG | ecosystem: Host-associated > Plants > Roots > Rhizosphere >...
GGCACGTATGAGAACGCAACGCCGACCGCCCAGGTCCCCAAGGCCGAAACCACCACCAACTACCAGGCCGGCACGGTCTTCTACGCCGATCAATTCACCTTCGACGCCGATGTCTATTACATCGGCGTGAACAACAACTATACCAACGTCACCTGCGGCAGCATCGGCCTTTCCCCTCCCGCCGACCAATGTTTCATCAATACCGGCACCGCCTTCTACAAGGGCGTCGAAGCGGAAGGCACCTATGCCTTTGCCGACGATGTGCTGGACGGCGCCCTGAACGGGCTGTCGGTCTTCGTCAACGGCTCGCTGATGAGCGCCAAGTCGGGCGGCCTCTGGCTGAAGAATGCGCCGAACTGGACCATGGCGCAGGGCCTTATCTACAAGCAGGGCATGTTCAAGCTGTCCTTCGTCAACAAGATCGTCGGACCGCAATATGCCGACAACAAGCAGACCAAGTTCTACCAGCTGCACACCTACGACAATGCCGATCTCAAGGGCAGCGTCACCTTCGGCAATTACGAGCTCGGCCTCGGCCTCTACAACATCTTCAACAGCCGCAGCCTGGCGGCCGTGACGATCAATGACAGCAGCCCCATCGGCGGCAGTTCCGTCTACGACGTCGCAAATCGCGGCAGCAGCCTGGACCAGTATTTCTGGCAGGCGCCGCGCAGCTACCAGTTCACCATCCGGGCGACCTTCTGATGATGCGGCACAAGCTCTTTCCGGCATTGGCGGCTTTGCTCCTGTGGGGCGCCGCCGCCGCCCAGCCGGCGGCAACCGACATGCAGCGCCTGTTGCCGCCGCCGCCGGCCGCGGGCTCGCCCAGGGCCCAGGCCGAACTGGACGAGCTGCATCGTCTGCAGGCCGCCAGCACCCCGGAGCAGCTTGCCGCCGCCGCCTATGACGACACCCATGAGGACGGCACCATCTTCGCCGGTGTGATGGGTCCGGCTTTCGACATGGCGAAGCTGCCGGCGACCAAGGCGCTGCTGGCCGCGGTCGGCAAGGGCGAAGAGGACATCACCAAGGGGCCGAAAGCGTTTTTCCATCGCGACCGGCCCTGGATCGTGGATCCGGCGATCAAGACCTGTACGCCGCACAAGCCCGGGCCGGCGGCCACCTCCTATCCCAGCGGCCATGCCACGGTCGGCTTCGCCATGGCCGAGGTGATGGCGGCGCTGGCGCCGGACAAGGCGCAGGACCTGCTGGCCCGTGCCACGCTCTTCAGCGAAAACCGTCTGGTCTGCGGCTATCATTTCCGCAGCGACATTGTGACGGGACAGGAACTGGGCACGGTGCTGGCGCTGCAGCTGATGGTGCAGCCCGCCTTCAAGGCGAAAATGGCGGCGGCGCGGCGCGAGTTGCGGGCCGCGCATATCGTCCCCTAAAGCGCGCGCATCCGCCCGGCGGCCAGCTTTTCCGCCTTCGCCGCATCCTCGATCACCCCGCCCAGGGTGAAGAAGGGATGGATCATGCCGGCAAAGCAGACATATTGGGTGGGCACGCCCGCTGCCGCGAGTTTTTCGGCATAGGCCGCATTCTCATCCACCAGCGGATCGAACTCGGCGCTGATCACCAGGGCCGGCGGCAGGCCCTTCAGGCTGTGGCGCAGCATCGGCGAGGCGCGCGGGTCCAGCCGGTCGCTTGTGTCGGGCAGGTAATTGTCCATGAACCAGTGCAGCGCCTTGCGCGTCAGCATGTAGCCGCTTTCATTGCGTTCATAGGAAGGATATTCGCGGCTCTGGTCGGTCATGGGATAGATCAGCAGCTGGAGCGCAACCTTGAAGTCGCCGCTTTCCTGCGCCATCTGCGCCACCACCGCCGCCAGGTTGCCGCCGGCGCTGTCGCCGCCCACCGCCAGGCGCGCCGGGTCAATATTGAGCTGCCCGGCATTGTCCGCCGCCCAGCGCGTGGCGGCATAGGCATCCAGCACCGCGCCGGGGAAGATGGTTTCGGGGGCCCGGCGGTAAGCGACCGACAGCACGGCGCAGTCCCCGCCCAGCGCCAGCCGCCGGCAGGTCGTGTCATAGAGATCGAGCGTGCCCAGCATGAAGCCGCCGCCATGGAAATAGACCAGCAGCGGGCAGGGCGCCGCCTCGCTGCGCGCGCGATAGAAGCGCGCCGGGATCGGGCCGCCTTCGCCGGGAATGGCAAGATCGCGGCTCACCGCCACCTCCGGCTTTTCCGGCAGGAAATTCAGCCGCTGCTTTTCATAGACCAGGCGCAGTTCGGCGGGCGACAGCCCGGCCGGCAGGTCGCCGGCGCGCCTTATCGCTTCTGCGGCCTGGGGATGCAGCGGCATGGCGGCGATGGTCTTGCGTCATCATGCGCTTGTCAAATCATTGCCGCGCGTCCCTAATGGCCGGAAATCGGGGGCCAGGGATGGAGTTCGGCAAATCCGCCGCACTGATTGCGCAGAATGCGCGCTTCGCCGCCGGCGGGGTCAACAGCAATTTCCGCCTGGGCATGAAGGGCGGGCCGCTGGTCTTTCAGCGCGGCGAGGGGCCATACCTCATAGATGCCGATGGCAACCGGCTGATCGACTATTATTGCGGCATGGGGGCGATGGTGCTGGGCCATACGCCGCCGACGGTGCAGCAGGCGGTGAAGGAGCAGGTCGAGAAGGGCATTCTTTACGCCGGCCAGTCCGAGATCGAGTTCGAGGCCGCGCGCATCCTGTGCGAGCGTATTGCTTCGGCCCAGCGCATCCGTTTCGGCTCGTCCGGGTCCGAAGTGGCGCAGGCCGCCATGCGCCTGGCCCGCGCCGCGACGGCCAAGCACATCATCCTGAAATTCGAAGGCCATTATCACGGCTGGTTCGACAATATCCTCTGGTCCACCGCGCCGGGCGCCAACGAGGCCGGTCCGGCCGATGCGCCGACGAAAGTGGCGGGCAGCAAGGGCCAGGAACCGGCTCCCGACCTTGATGTGCTGGGCTGGAACGATCTGGCGGCGCTGGAGGCGCGGCTGGCGCGCGGCGATGTCGCGGGCGTGATCATGGAGCCCGCCATGTGCAACCAGGGCGCCATCGCGCCCGCGCCGGGCTATCTGGAAGGCGCGCTGGCTGCCTGCCGCAGGCACGGTGCGCTGCTGATCTTCGACGAGGTCATCACCGGCTTCCGCCTCGCGCGGGAGGGCGCGCAAAAGCGCTTCGGCGTCACGCCCGACCTCTCCATCTTCGCCAAGGCCATCGCCAACGGCTTTCCGGTGGCGGCGCTGGCGGGCCGCGCGGAATTGCTGGACCTGTTCGCCACCGGCGGGGTTCTGCATGGCGGCACCTTCAATTCCCAGCCGGTGACGATGGCGGCGATGGTGGCGACGCAACAGGCGCTGACGCCGGAATTGTATGAATCCTGGTCGCGGCGTGGCCTTCGCCTGCGCGAAGGCTTGCGCGGCGTCTTGCAGGACGCCGGCATCAAGGCGCAGGTGACCGGCTTCGAACTGATGTTCCATGTCGGCTTCGGACTGGAGGCGCCGGCGCGCTGCTATCGCGACCTGCTTGCGGCCGACAAGCCGCGCTATGCCGCCTTCGCCCATGCGCTGCTGAAACGCGGCGTGCGGGTGCTGGAGCGCGGCGCCTGGTTCATTTCCTCGGTGCATGACGAGGCGGTGATCGACGCCACGCTGGATGCGGCGCGCGCGGCGGCGAAGGAAATTTCCTAGCGCCGCTTGAACATCAGCCAGGTGAGGGCATGGGTGGCGCAGGACGCCGCCAGCGCCAGGCCGAAAGCCGGCCAGACCTCCAGCCGCCCCAGCAGCAGATAGACGGCGAAGCAGAAGACGGCGATCGAGACCAGGCCGGTGGTCATGCCCGCCACCGCTTCCTGCACCGCATGGCGGCCATGCTCGACATGGCTGGAAATGGCGACGATCGAGCCCATCACCGGAAAGGTGGTGAAGACGCCCGACCAGCGGGCGCCCATCGCATTGGCGAAATGGGTGATCAGCAGAGTCATGGCCGCGCCCGCCAGCATGCGCGCCGGCAATCCCCACCAGATATGCTCGCGCTCCTCGTCCGAGGGTTCGCCGCGCGGATAGAGCAGGATGGCGGACGCCAGCACCAGCACCGGCAGCGCCTCCAGCCAGCGCGGCCCGCCTTCCAGCCAGATCATGCCCTGCGCCACTATTGCCCAGAGCGCGAAACCGGCCAGCGCCGCCAGCGGCCAATCCCAGCGCCTGCTGCACCAGGCGTAGCTGGCAGTGAAGGCCAGCCAGGGCACCAGGCCGAAATAGCCGCCCAGGGCGGCGGCGGCGGCGAAGCTGGGGCCGCTGTTCAGGGCGAGGAGCAGCAGGATCGGCCCCGCCACGATGGGAAAGCCCGCCAGCCAGCCCGCCACGCGCGGCCCATGCAGGCGCTCGACAATGCCGAACACCAGCAGCGCCAGAGGCACCAGGGTCAGTTTCAGGATCAGCAAGCGTGTCCCCCGCCGCTGTTTAGGCGCAAATCCCGCCGCTTGCCAGCCCCGGCAAAAGCACGGAAAGTCCATATCGGAGGGCGCATGACCAGGGTCTTTATCGCGGGGATTTTCCACGAGACCCATTCTTTTTCCGGCGACAGGACCGGGCTGGAAGGGTTCACCATCCATCGCGGACGGCAGATCACCGACCGCCGCGGCGACGCCTCGCAGGTGGACGGTTTTCTCAGCATCGCCGAGCGCGAGGGCTGGGAGGTGGTGCCGGGCGCCGTCTATACCGGCGGCGCTTCCGGCACGGTGGACCATGCCGTGTTCGAGCGCTTCTGGGGCGAGGTGAAGCCTGTTCTCGCCGCGGCGCTGGCGGACGGATTGGACGGCATCCATCTTTCGCTGCATGGCGCCATGGTCACCGACGGTTGCGACGATCCCGAAGGCGAGCTGATGGCGCGCATCCGCGCCTTGCCGGGGGCGGAAAGCATCCCGATCTATGCCGTGGGCGATCTGCACGCCACCCTGACGCCGCGCATGGGCGCGCTCAGCGACGCCATGATCTTCTACCAGGAATGCCCCCACACCGATCAGTTCGCCAGCGCCGTGCGTTCGGCCGAACTGCTGGCGCGGCGGCTGAAGACCGGCGTCAAGCCGAAGCATCTGGTGATGGTGACGCCCATTGTCTGGCCGCCCACCGGCACCGGCACCCGCGACGGGCCGATGCGGGCGCTGGAAGACGCGGCGCGGCGGCTGGAGAAAGACGTGCCCGGTGTGCTGGCAGTCAATATCGTCGGCGGCTACGCCTTTTCCGACGTGCCCCATGCCGGCCTGGCCTTCAGCATCATCACCGAAGGCGATGAAGGCGCGGCGCATGAAGCCCTGCGCGAGCTGGCGCAGATCGCCTGGGACATGCGCCAGGACGGCGCGCCGCCGGAAGAAAATCTTGAGGACGTGGTGCGGGCCTTCAGGCCCGGCGGGGCGGGGCCGGTGCTGCTGGTCGAACCGGCGGACAATATCGGCGGCGGCGCGCCGGGCGACGGCACCGAAGTGATGCGCGCGCTTTTGAAATACGAGATCCAGGGCGCGGGCGTGGCCATTGCCGATCCGGAAGCGGTGGCCGCGCTGCAGCGCATCGCCATCGGCCGGAAGCTGACCCTGCCCATCGGCGGCAAGGGCAGCCCGCTCGATCCCGGCCCGGTGACGCTGGAAGTGGAGCTGGTCTCGCGCAGCGACGGCGTCTTCGAACTGGAGGACAAGAACTCCCATCTGGTGGGATCGCTGGGCAAGATCATCCATATGGGGCCGACGGCGGTGGTGAAACATCGCGGCCTCACCATCCTGCTCACCAGCCGCAAGCTGCCGCCTTTCGACCTGGGCCAGTGGCGCAGCCAGGGCGTCAATCCGGAAGAGCTTTCCATGGTCGGGATCAAGGCGGCGGTCGGCCACCGCGCCGCCTGGGACCCCATCGCCTCGGCCAGCCATACCGTTTCCACGGCCGGGCCGTGCATGTCCGACGTCACGCGGCTGCCCTATACGAAATTGCGCCGCCCGGTCTTTCCGCTGGACCGGCTGGGATGAGGCTGGACCGCCGCACCGCAATGGGCGCGATGGCGGGGCTGCTGGCGGCGCCGGGCGCGGCGGCGGCGGACGGCCGGCGCATCCTCAACGCCATGATGACGGATGAACCGGCGACGCTGTGCTATCCGCTCAACAACACGCGGCTGGTCCAGGAGATCTGCGGCAACATCAACGAATCCCTGCTGCTGTTCGACTGGCAGTTCAATCCCCATCCCAATCTGGCGCGCGCCTTCGCGATGACGCCGGACGGGCTCACCTACAGCTTCCACCTGCGCGATGACGTGGCCTGGCATGACGGCGTGCCCTTCACCGCCCGCGATGTGGCGTTTTCCTGCGGCACCATGCTGCCGCAGCTCAATCCGCGCAGCCGCAACGCCTTCAGCCAGATCGCGCGCATCGATACGCCGGACGCCCATACGGTGATTTTCCGGCTGAAGCAGCCGTTCAACGCCTTCCTGCTCTCGCTGATGGCCTCCAGCGCGCCGATGATGCCGGCGCATATCTATGAAGGCGCCGACTTCCGCAGCAATCCCTTCAATTTCAAGCCCATCGGCACCGGCCCCTTCCGCTTCGCCGAATGGAAGCGCGGCCAGTACATCCACTTGGCGCGCAACGAACATTACTGGAAGCCGGGCCAGCCCGGCATGGATGCCGTCTATTACCGCCTCTGCCCCTCGCCGGAGCAGCGCATGGTGGCGATGGAAAGCGGGGCGGTGGACATCGCCATGGCCGACGACATCGATACGGTGGTGACTTCGCGGCTGACCGCCAATCCCGGCATCGTGGCGCGCGCCGACGCCTATAACGGCACGGCGGAGATCGTGGTGATGGAATTGAACCAGCGGCGCTGGCCGTTCAGCGACCGCCGCTTCCGCGCCGCCTTCCTGCATGCGGTGGACCGCGAATTCCTGGTCAAGGCGATCCAGTTCGGTCAGGGCAAGGTGGCGCACAGCCCGATCCCCTCAACCGCGCCCTATCACGACGACAAGGTGCTGACCAAATACGAATACAATCCGGCGAAAGCACGGGCGTTGCTGGACGCGATGGGCCTGAAGCCCGGACGGGACGGGATGCGCCACCGTTTCGGCATCATGATGCAGCCCGACGGCGGCGGCGTCATGACCCGCGGGTCGCAATATATAAAGCAGGCGCTGTCGGAAGTGGGGCTGGATGCTTTCCTGGAAGCGACCGACTGGCCGACCCAGCTGCGGCGCAGCGGCAACTGGGAGTTCGACTGCGACTGCAATTCCTATGGCGAGTATGGCGATCCCGCCATCGGCACTTCGCGCTTCTTTCTCACTTCCAACATCCGCAAGGGCGTGCCGCTGACCAATCTGCAGGGCTACAGCAATCCCGAAGTGGACGCGCTGTTCCCACGCGCCGCCGTGGCGGTGAGCCGGCAGGAGGCGCAGGCCTGCTACAGCCGGCTGCAGCAGATCCTCACCCATGACGTGGCGATGCTCTGGCTTTACGAGCGCAAGCCCATGTTCTTCCACAATCGCCGTCTCACCGATGTGATCACCGGTCCCAACGGCCCCGCCGACGGCTTCGGCGCGACGCGGCCGGCATGAGGCGCCTGCGCTACATCCTTTCGCGGCTGGTCAAGGCGGGGCTGGTCACCGTCGCGGTGGTGCTGCTGAGCTTCTTTCTCATCCGCCTGGCGCCGGGCGATGCCGCCACGGTGATGGCGGGGCAGGCCGGCTATGCCGACGAGGCCTATATGAAGGGCCTGCGGGCCGAATACGGGCTGGACCAGCCGCTGCCCGCGCAATTGTGGAAGTACCTGACGGCGGTGGCGCATGGCGATCTCGGCACCTCCTATGGCCGGGGGCAGAAAGTGCTGGCGGTGATCCTGGAGCGCTTGCCCAACACCTTGCTGCTGGACGCCTTCGCCCTGGCGGTGGCGATGGGCGGCGGCATCTGGCTGGGCGCACTGGCGGCGCGGCGGCCGGGTTCGGCGGGCGATGCGGCGGTGAGCCTGGCGTCCATGCTGTTCTACGCCATGCCGCAATTCTGGCTGGGCATGATGCTGGTGCTGGTGTTCTCGGCCTGGCTGGGCTGGCTGCCGCCGTTCGGCATCGAGACGCTGGGCGCGGACTATGCCGGGCTGCGGCGCGTCGCCGATATCGCCCAGCACATGATCCTGCCCGGCATGACCCTGGCGCTTTATTACCTCGCCAACTACGCCCGCCTGACGCGGGTGGCGATGATCGAGACCGCGGGGGAGGATTACGTCAAGACCGCCCGCGCCAAGGGCCTGAGCGAGCGGCAGGTTGCCCGCCGCCACATCCTGCGCAACGCCATGATCCCGCTGATCAGCTATGCCGGGCTGCAGGCCTCGATCCTGGTCGGCGGCAGCGTGGTGGTGGAGAATGTCTTCAGCTGGCCGGGCCTGGGCACGCTGGCCTATCAGGCGGTCGGGGCGCGCGACAATCCGCTGCTGCTGGGCATCTTCATCGTCACCGCCCTGCTGGTCTGCCTGTTCAATCTTCTCACCGATATCGCCTATTCCATCGCCGATCCGCGCGTGGAGCTGACATGAGCTTTCTGCGCGCCTTTTTCGCCCGGCCGCAGACGCTTGCGGGCTTCTGCATTTTTTCCGCCATCGCCATCATCGCGCTGGCGGCGCCGCTGCTTTTCCCGCGCGGGCCTTTCACCATTGTCGGCATGCCGCTGCTGCCCCCGGGAGCGTCCGGGTTTGCCGCCGGCAGCGACGTGCTGGGGCGCGACATGGCGGCGGAGCTGGCCTTCGGCGCGCGCATCTCGCTGCTGGTCGGCATCGCCTCCACCATCGTCTCCATCGGCGCCGGCGGCGTGCTGGGCGCGGTGGCGGGCTATCATGGCGGGCTGGTGGACGATCTGCTGATGCGGGTGACGGAGTTCTTCCAGATCATTCCCAGCTTCGTGCTGGTGATGGTGCTGGTGGCGTTCCTGCAGCCCAGCCTCGCCTCCACCGTTCTCGGCATCGCCCTGATCACCTGGCCGCAGGTGGCGCGGGTGGTGCGCGGCGAGTTCCTGGCGCTGCGGCAGCGCGAGTTCGTGGCGGCGGCGCGCATGCAGGGCCTGGGCGCCGGCCGCATCATCTTCGGCGAAATCCTGCCCAACGCCCTGGGCCCCATCATCGTGATCGCCACCATGGTGGTGGGCAACGCCATCCTGACGGAATCGGCGCTGAGCTTCCTGGGGCTGGGCGATCCCAACCTGATGAGCTGGGGCAGCATGGTCGGCGGTTCGCGCTCCTCCATGTGGGTGGCGTGGTGGACCATGGTGCTGCCCGGCCTCTGCATCATGGTCACGGTGCTGGCGCTGAATTTCATCGGCGACGGGCTGAACGACGCGCTCAACCCGCGGCGGGGGCGCTGATGCTGGCGGTCGGCGGCCTCACCCTGACCCTGCCGCCGGGCGCGGACCGCCGTTTCGCGGCCGAGGCGGTGGACCTTGCGGTCGGCGCCAACGAGATCGTCTGCATTGTCGGCGAATCCGGTTCCGGCAAGTCGCTGACCGCCCATGCCGTGATGGGCCTGTTGCCGCACGGCGTCGCGGCGACCGCCGGGAAGATCCTGTTCGAAGGCGAAGACCTGCTGAAGCTGCCGTCCGTGGCGATGCGGCGGCGGCGTGGCCGCGACATCGCCATGATCTTCCAGGACCCGATGGCGGCGCTCAATCCGGTGATGCCGGTGGGGCGGCAGATCGCCGAGCAGATCCTGGCGCATGAGGCGATGCCGGACGGCAAGCTGCGCAAACGCGTGGCCGGATTGCTGGAACAGATGGGGCTTGCCGATGCGGCGAACCTCGCCAGGGCCTATCCGCACCAGCTTTCCGGCGGCCAGCGCCAGCGGGTGATGATCGCCATGGCGCTGTCGCTGGGGCCGAAGCTGCTGATCGCGGACGAGCCCACCACAGCCCTGGACGTCACCACCCAGGCGCAGATCCTGAAGCTGATCCGGCGGCTGCAGGCCGAGCGGCGGATGAGCGTGCTGTTCATCACCCATGATATCGGTCTGGTCGCCGAGCTGGGCGACCGGGTCGTGGTGATGCGCCACGGCAAGGTGGTGGAACAGGGCCCGGCGCGGGCCCTGCTGGAAGCGCCGTCGCATCCCTATACGCGCGAACTGATCGCCGCCATTCCCAGGGGCCAGGCCGTGCCGCCGCCGCCGGATGGCGCGCCCTTGATGCAGGCCAGCGGGCTTTGCAAGCGCTACCGCCGGGCCGGCTTCTTCGCCCCGCGCGGCGAGACGGCGCTGGACGATGTCGCGCTGGTGCTCAACCGGGGCGAGACGCTGGGCATTGTCGGCGAATCCGGTTCCGGAAAATCCACCCTGGCGCGCTGCATCGTGCGGCTGCTCGATCCCGATGCCGGGCGGATCATCTTCGACGGCCAGGAGCTGGGGCGGCTGAAGGGCCGGGCGCTGCGCGATACGCGCCGCCGCATCCAGATGGTGTTCCAGGACCCCTATTCCTCGCTCAATCCGCGCCATCGTGTCGGCGCCATTTTGACCGCCGGACCCCGCGCCCATGGCGAGGGGGCGGCGGAAGCGCAAGCCAGGGCGGCGGAAATGATCCAGCTTGTCGGCCTGCCGCCGGAAGCCCTGGCGCGCTTTGCGCATGAATTCTCCGGCGGCCAGCGCCAGCGCATCGGCCTGGCCCGCGCCCTGATGCTGAAACCCGACCTGCTGATCGCCGACGAGCCGCTCTCGGCGCTGGACATGACGGTGCAGGCCCAGATGCTGGCGCTGCTGGACGATGTGCGCCGCAAGATGAACCTCGCCATGCTGTTCATCACCCATGACATGCGGGTGGCGGCGCAAATCTGTCACCGGGTGATGGTGATGCGCCGGGGCCGGGTGGTGGAATCGGGGCCGACGCGGGCGCTGTTCGAGGCGCCGCGAGACGATTACACCCGCGCGCTGCTGGCGGCGATTCCGGGGCGGGTCAGTTTGCCATCGTGATCAGCGCGTCGCGCTTGGGATTTTCCTCGACCGCGAGGTTGGCGTATTCGTCGAACAGGCCTTCATTGTGCATTTGCAGGGCGAAAGGTCCGACACGGCCGGCGGCTTTCACATGAAAGCGCCCGACCTCGATGGCCTTGCTTCCCACCGGCTGCGCCACCGCCATCCGCGCCGTGCCGGCATCGGCGTCAATCAGGATTTCCACCCGGCTCCATTGATGCGGATCGAAGGGCGGGCGCGGGAAAGTGTCGTACTCATTGCCATTGGCCGCGCCCTTGCCATCGGTGTGGAAGCCGTCGCGATAATCCCAGGTTCCGCCCAGCGGCACCTGGAACTGGATGCCTTTGAGCATGTCGGGAGCGTTGCGGTCGAATTCCGGCATCAGGCCGAAGAACAGCACACAGGCCTGGTGGTCGGGATTGCCGGAGACATGGCGGACATCGAAGACCACGCGGTAGCGGCGATACTGCCTGAGGGTGAAGAGCACCCCCCGGCCCACGCCCAGGCTGCCGATGATGCCGTCCTTGACCATCCAGCTTGCGGCAGGGTCGGCCCGCCAGCCTTTCAGCGTCTTGCCGTCGAAGATGCGGGTCAGGCCCGGCGGCAGTCTGGCGGTCGGGCGGGGCAGGGAGGTGTCTATCGTTTTGGCGGGCGGCAGGTATTTGTAGAATTGCGGCGGATTGCCGGTGAGCGAAGGCTGGGTAGGCGGGGGTTGAGTCTGGGCCGCCGCATCGGCGCAGAGCAGCGCCAGCGCCAGGCAAAATACAGTGTGCGTTTTCATGGTCTTGCGCCCCCGCCCGGTTCCGGTCGCCTGTTGGCGCCGGTCCATTGTTGCTAGGATCATAGCGCCGAACCGGGGGAGCCGTCATGCGTCTGCGCCTGCTGCCGTTTCTTCTGCTGCTGGGCGCCGCAATCCCGGCCCGGGCCGACACTTTTCTCTATGCCGGCAGCTATACCGCCGGCGCGTCCAGGGGCATCTATGCCTGGCGCTACGATCCGGCCACCGGCAAAACGGCGCCGCTGGGCCTGGTGGCTGAGACGCCCAATCCGGCCCATCTCTGGGCGACGCCGGATGGCCGCTTCCTCTATGCCGTCAACTGGCGCGGCCAGGGCGCCGCGGCCGGCGATGCCGTTTCCGCCTATGCCGTCAATCCGCGCAGCGGCGCGCTGACATTCCTCAACCAGGTCAGCAGCCATGGTTCGCAGCCCAACCAGGTGGTGCTGGATCGCAGCGGCAAGGTGGCGGTGACGGTCAACTATAATGACGGCGTCGTCGCCGCCTATCTGCGCGCGCCGGACGGCAAGCTGGGCGAGGCCTTTTATGTCGAGCATCACAAGGGGGTGCCGCTGGCGAAGGAGCAGCCCGGCCCGCGCGCCCATGGCATCGTCTTCAGCCCCGACAATAATTTCATGTTCGTCGCCGAACTGGGGCTGGACCGGGTCTATTCCTACCGCTTCGATGTGCGCGGGCCGACGCTGACGCCGCTCGATCCGCCCTTCATCAGCACCCATGCCGGGGCGGGGCCGCGGCGGGTGCAGATTTCGCCCGATGGCCGCTTCCTCTATGTCGATCATGAGACCGACTCCGAGGTCAGCGTCTTTGCCGTGAACCAGGGCCATCTCAGCGAAATCCAGGTGCTGCCGACGGTGCCGCCGGAGGGCAAGAAGGGCAACACCACCGCGGAAATCCTGCTCGACGCGGCGGGGCGCCATCTCTATGTCAGCAACCGCGGCCATGACAGCATCGCGGTCTTCGATGTCGGCCGTGACGGCAAGCTGACCCGCACCGCCAATGTCCCGTCCGGCGGGCGCACGCCGCGCAACATCCGCTTCGATCCGTCCGGCAGGTATTTTTTCGCCGCCAATGAGAATGGCGGTCATATCGTGGCGTTCAAGGTGGACAAGGCCAGCGGGGCGCTGACG
>Ga0265313_10003420_pt1 | contig 12855 bp, 12 predicted proteins | sample 4123metaG_FD_203122 | JGI IMG/M metagenome (GOLD analysis project Ga0265313, IMG submission 203122) | Rhizosphere microbial communities from Carex aquatilis grown in University of Washington, Seatle, WA, United States - 4-1-23 metaG | ecosystem: Host-associated > Plants > Roots > Rhizosphere >...
CGCCGAGCTGGAGGCGGTGTTCGGCACCGACGCGCCGCCTGACGAGGCGCTCGACCTGCTCGACGGCGCGCCGTACCGGACGCCGCACTATCAGGCGTTCGAGCGCACCGACGGCTCGGTCGCGCTGTGGCTCGAGGACGTCGGCGACCCGGAGCCGTGGCCGCTCGACGACATCGCCGACGTCGCGGCCAGGCTCGCCTCGCTCCAGGCCCCGCGGAGGCAACCGGAGTGGCTCGCCCGGGGCTGGCTGCGCCGGTATCTCGAGCTGCGGGCCGAACGCGTCGACCAGGCCCTGCCGGTGTGGCAGCGGCGGGACGAGATCCTCGAGCGGATCGAGGCCGGGCCGGTCGTGCTCGTCCACAACGACTTTCATCCTGGGAACATCTTCCGCCCGGGCGGCGACCCGGTCGTGATCGACTGGGCCTTCTGCGGCCTGGGGGTGCCCGGCGACGACGCGGGCATCCTGGCGGCCGACTTCCTCTACGACGGGTTCTTCCCGCCCGAGGGCGCGGCGCTCCTGATCGACCACATCTGGGCCTCCTATTCGGCTGCGCTCGCGCCGGAGCTCGTCGCCGAGGCGGAGTTCGCGTACTTCGCCGGGAACGCGCTTCGGTACGCCTGGACGCCGTCGGTGAACGAGCACTTCACGGCGGTGCACGAGGCGCTCACCTCGGCGGCGGCCACTCGGCTACCGTCCTGGCCGTGAGCGATACCGCGGTGATCCTGATGGCCTATGGCTCGCCAGAGCGGGTCGTCGACGTGTCTGCCTACTACGCGGACATTCGCGGCGGGCGCCCGGTCTCGCCGGAGCTGCTCGAGGATCTCGTCGCCCGCTACCGGGCGCTCGGGATCGAGGACTCGAACCCGCTGAACGCGATCACCGAGGCGACGCGCGCCGCGCTCGAGACCGAGCTCGGGCTGCCCGTCTACACCGGGATGAAGCACTGGGACCCGCGCATCGCAGCCGCGGTGGACGCCGCGCTCGCCGGCGGCGCGACGCGGCTCGTCGGGCTCGTGCTCGCACCGCACTACAGCCGGCTCTCGATCGCCGGCTACCGCAAGCTGCTCGACGATGCGGTCGCGGGCCGCGCGGGCGTGATCTTCGTCGAGAGCTGGCACGACGATCCCGGGCTGGTCGCGTTCCTCGCCGATCGCATTCGCGACACGGATGCTCACGTCGTCTTCACCGCCCACTCACTTCCCGCGCGCATCCTCGACGACGGTGACCCGTACCAGGACCAGCTGCTCGAGACGGCCCGGCTCGTCGCCGACAGCGCCGGTGTCGAGGACTGGTCGTTCTCGTTCCAGAGCGAGTCGCCGACCGGCGAGCCGTGGCTCGGCCCCGACATCCTCGACCACCTCGAGGACCTGAGCGGGCGCGGCGTGGAGGACGTTCTCGTCTGTCCCGTCGGGTTCGTGTCGGATCATCTGGAGATTCGCTGGGACATCGACACCGAGGCACGTGACAAGGCGCGCGAGTTGGGTCTGCGGCTCGACCGCATCGAGATGCCGAACGACGATCCGCGCTTCGTCCACGCGCTCGGCGAGATCGTGCGCGGCGCGCTCGCGGCGGTCGCAGCATGAATGCGGCCGGCCGGATCGTCGTCGACCGCGTCTCGCGGACGTTCCGCGTCTATCCGAAATCGCAGCGCACGCTCAAGGACGTGTTCGTGGCGCGCGGCCGTCTCGGCGTGCGCGAGGTGCAGGCGCTCCACGACGTCTCGCTGACGGTCGAGCCGGGCGACGCCGTCGGGCTCGTCGGCCGCAACGGATCGGGCAAGACGACACTCCTGCGGCTGATCTCCGGGATCATCAAGCCGACGACGGGACGCATCGAGGCGGGCGGGCGCATCGCGTCGCTGCTCGAGCTCGGAGCCGGCTTCCACCCGGACTTCAGCGGCCGCGAGAACGTCTACCTGAACGGCTCGATCCACGGTCTGTCGCGCGCGCGTGTGCGGGAGGTGATGGACGAGATCGTCGCGTTCGCCGAGCTCGAGAAGTTCATCGACCTGCCGGTGCGCACCTACTCGTCGGGCATGTTCATGCGCCTCGGCTTCTCCGTCGCCGCGCATATCCAGTCCGATGTGCTGCTGCTCGACGAGGTGTTCGCCGTCGGCGACGAGCAGTTCCAGCGCAAGTGCTTCGGGAAGATCGCCGAGTTCAAGAATCGCGGCGGGACGATCCTGTTCGTCTCGCACGACGCGCAGGCGGTCGAGCGGCTGTGCGACCGCGCCGTGCTCCTGCGGCAGGGCGAGGTCGCGTTCGACGGCGACACTCGGGAGGCGATCGGCGCCTACCGGCGGCTGCTCGCGGCCGACTCGAATCCCGACGAGCTCGAGGCCGGGCTGCGCGAGTGGGGCAGCGGCGAGGCTCGCATCGTCTCTGCGCAGCTCGTCGACGACGACGGCGAGGAACGCACGCAGCTGGCGTCCGGCGAGCCCGTCACCGTCCGGCTTGTCGTCTCGGCCGAAGCGGGTGTCGCGCCGCCTCGCGTCTCGGTCGAGCTGCGCGACGACGGCGGCCTCGTGCTCGGGGCCGCGGCCCACGAGACGCGCGCGCTCGGCTGGTCGCCGGAAGGCGGCGAGCGCGAGCTGCGGTTTCGGCTCGGCCGCCTGCCGCTGGCGGACGGGCGCTTCCATCTGCGCGTCGCGCTCGCCGACGGCGACACGGGCCGGCTCCTGCACACCCTCGATGATGCCCTCCGCTTCTTCGTCTTCCCGGACGGCGAGCAGACCGGCGCCGTGCTCCTCGACGGCGACTGGTCCTTGCAGGAGATCGGCGAGGGCACGCCAACTCCCCGAGTGTGAGCTCCCGGGCCTGCCCAGACTGGCCGGCGCTGATGGAACGTGCGCCGGAGTTGCAGTTTCGCCACTACACCCTCGGCGAGGTGCAGCTGCCTGTCGACGCCTTCGTCCAGCTCGAAGGGCTGTCGTCGGACACCGTGGCGGTGTGCTGCGACCTCGACTCGCACGTCTTCAACCCGGAGCACACCGATCCGCGCATCGTGGAAGCGCTGCGAGGCACGCACTGGATCGACGTGCGCGAGCTGCCGCGGCCTGGTTAGCCCACCCGGGTAGTGTCTCCGGACGATGACGACTGTCGTCGTCCCCTTCCGCAGCAGTGATCCCAAGCGCCGCCTCGCGACGTTGTCGGAGCGCGACCGCGTGCGCCTGGCCGAGGCCATGCTGGCGGACGTGCTCGCAGCGGCGACCGCCGTCGGGCGGGTGCTCGTCGTCTCGGCTCCTCCGATCGAGCTGCCCGAAGGCGTGACGCACGTCCCCGACCCGCATCGCGGCCAGGGCGCCGCTGTGCGCGCCGCGCTCGACGCGGCGGTGGGCCAGGGCCTGCCCGGCCCGTACCTCGTGGTCAACGCCGACCTGCCGTGCGCCTCGACGCGCGACCTGCTCGCGCTCGCAGGGGCCGTGCCCGACGGCGGGCTCGCGCTCGTGGCGGCGTCCGACGGCACGACGAACGCCCTCGCCTTCGCCGACGAACGCCTCTTCGAGCCCGTCTACGGCCCCGGCAGCGCCGAGCGGTTCGCGGCGCTCGGAGAGGCCCGGCTGCTCGACACGCCGAATCTCATGGATGACGTGGACACGCCCGGCGATCTCGCACGGCTCGGTGACCGGCTGGGCGAGCACACCCGGCGGGTGCTCGCCGCGCTTCGACTCGAGTCCGCAGCGTGAACGTCGCGGTCCTCTCGGGGGGCGTGGGTGGCGCGCGGTTCCTCCGCGGCCTCGTCGGTGTCGTCGATCCAGGCAACGTTTCCATCGTAGGCAACATTGCGGACGACATCGAAGTGCTGGGGCTTCGGGTCTCGCCCGATCTGGACAGCATCCTCTACACGCTCAGCGGCCGCTCCGACGAAGTCCGCGGCTGGGGCCGCGCGGGCGAGACGTGGCAGGCGCTCGAGACCGTCGCGGAGCTCGGCGGCGAAGACTGGTTCAAGCTCGGCGACCGCGACATCGGCCTGCACCTCGTGCGCACAGAGCTCCTGCGCAGCGGCGTGACGCTGGCCGAGGCGACGGAACGGATCGCGCACGCGCTCGGCGTCGAGGCGCGGCTGCTGCCGGCGAGCAACGATCCGGTGCGAACCTTCGTCGAGACGCCGGCCGGCACGTTCCCGTTCCAGACCTGGTTCGTCGCCCGCGGCCACCGCGACGAGGTGGACGCGCTCCACTACGCGGGCGCGCCGGACGCGACCGCCGCCCCCGGCGTCGTCGAGGCGATCGACGACGCGGACGTGCTCCTGATCGCACCGAGCAATCCGTACGTGTCGATCGGCCCGATCCTCGCCGTCGCCGAGATTCGCGCTGCGGTCGAACGACGGACTGTCCCATGCGTCGCGATCAGCCCGCTGATCGGCGGCCGCGCGGTGAAGGGCCCGGCCGACCGCATGCTCGCGCGGCTCGCCGGCGGCACGACGCCCGCGCACGTTGCGTCGTGTTACGAGGGCCTGATCGACGTGCTTGTGATCGACGAGCTCGATGACGCACGCGGACCGGTGCACGGTGTGCGGCAGACCGTCGTCACCAAGACGCTGATGTCGGACGAGAGCGCTGCGCGCAAGCTCGCGGCGGCGGCCGTGCATTCGTCGGAGGCGCTCGCATGAACGTCGCGATCCTCGGCGGCACCGGCAGCTTCGGCCGCGCGCTGGCGGGACGGCTGGTCGCGCTCGGCGGCGACGAGATCGTGATCGGCTCGCGCGACGCAGCGCGTGCGCAGGAAACGGCGTGGGAGCTCGGCGGCTCGCGGGTCACCGGCGCGACGAACGAGGAGGCGGTCGCAGGCGCCGACCTCGTGGTGCTCGCGGTGAAGGCAGACGCTGCGCTGGACACCGCGCGTGCGGTCGCCGGCGCGCTCGGCGCGACGCCGCTGCTCAGCGTCGCGAGCGCGATCGAGTTCCACAAAGGCGTCGGCATGTTTCCCGACCCCGATGCACTGAGCCTCGCGGAACGCGTGCAGGCGGTGGTCGGCGCGCCGGTCGTCGCGGGCCTGCACTCGATCGCGGCCGCGAATCTCGAGGAGGCACCTCCGGACGAGGACGCGCTGATCTGCGGCGACGATGAAGCGGCGAAGGAGCTCGCGATCGCCTTCGCGGGCAAGCTCGTCGGCGGCCGCGCGCTCGACGCAGGCCCACTCGCGAGCGCTCGCTCGCTCGAAGGGCTCACGGCCGTGATCGTCAACCTGAATCGCCGCTACAAGGCACACGCCGGCGTGCGCATCACCGGAGTGGACGGCGCAGCGTGATCTCGCTCATCCCGGTGCACGGCCTGCCGGAGATCCGGGAGGGAGACGACCTCGCGGCGATGATCGTCGAGCTGGTCGAGCTCGCCGACGACGATGTGCTGGTGCTCGCCCAGAAGGCGGTCTCGAAGGCGGAGGGCCGCGTGATCAGGATCGACTCGATCGAGGCGTCGGAGCATGCGATCGAGCTGGCCGGGGACGAGCGTGACCCGCGCGAGGTCGAGGTCATCCTCCGCGAGGCGAAGCGCGTCGTGCGCGAGCGGGGCCCACTGGTGATCGCCGAGACCGTGCACGGGTTCATCTGCGCCTCGGCCGGCGTCGATCATTCGAACGCACCCGAGCACGGCATCCTCGTGCTGCTGCCGGACGACCCGGATGCCTCGGCGCGGCGGGCGCGCGACCGCGTGCGCGAGCTGACCGGGCACACCGTGGGCGTGGTGATCACCGACTCCTTCGGGCGCCCCTTCCGGCAGGGGACGACCGACGTCGCGATCGGCGTCGCAGGAATCCCGCCGATCATCGACCTGCGGGGAACGACCGACCGGATCGGCTACGAGCTGCGGGCGAGCCGCGTCGCGATCGCCGACGAGATCGCCGGTGCGGCCGACCTGGCGCGGGGCAAGGCCGAGGGCGTGCCCGCCGTGGTGGTGCGGGGCCTCCGGCTCGAGGGCGACGGGACGGCGCGCGAGATCGTGATCGAGCCCGAGCTCGATTTGTTCGCCTGAGCTGGGGTTTCCTGCCCTGAAGGGGCGTTTACAGAATCCTTAGAGGTTCTCCGGCGTGACAACCGGCGGCGTCTGTACCGTCCCGCGGTCGCTCGCGGCGGTGGCCCAACCGTCGTCGGCGACCCCCTCAAAGCCATGCGGACTTAAGGGCCCAAGGAGGACAGCTTGTCGTGCGGTTCACCCTGTCGTTGAGCCTGATCGGGCTCGCGTTGATCATGACGTTCGTGCTGGCCGGCTCGGCTCATGCCCGGTTGGGGATGCGCCCGGATCAGCCTGCGCAGATCAGGTCGATGCACGTGCTCGTCGACCACTACCGCGATCTCACGTGGACGTATGAGCGTGCGGCGGACGTGAAACGGACTCGCACCTCGTTCGTCGACCGTCGCACGAGCGATCCTCGGTTTCTACGGCGGTCGATCGACGCCTGGACGCGGCGCGCCTATCTCGCGGAGCGACGTGCCGTGGCCGTGATCCACCGGCGCCTCCTCGTGCCCTTGCCCCACGCGCCCGCGCTGCACGCACGGCTCCTCGCCCGGGTCTCGTACAGCCGGCGGCTCGCCTTGAGCCTGCGCCGGATCTACCCGGGCCGCGTCACGCGCCGGTTCGCGAGCGCCGAGGCGCCGACGGGCGCAGAGACCCTGCGGCTCTGGCAGCGGCGCAGCGCGTTCGCGGCCCTCGGGGTGGTCGAGCACGAGCCGGCGATCCCGGCCTGGCTGGGCGATTCCTTCAAGTGCATCCACGGCTTCGAAGGAGCCTGGGACTCGAATACCGGCAACGGCTACTACGGCGGGCTGCAGATGGACCTGACGTTCCAGAGCCGGTACGGCCCGGAGTTCCTCGCCCGCTGGGGCACGGCCGACCGTTGGCCGCCCTGGGCCCAGCTCCGGGCCGCGACCCGGGCCTACCAGTCGGGGCGCGGCTTCACGCCCTGGCCGAATACCGCCCGTTTCTGCGGCCTCATCTGAGCCGAGCGGGCCGCGCCGGCTGAGGCTCAAGCACGACGGCCTCCCGGCCGATGGTCCCCCGAATGGTGCGTCAGACATCTGCGGCGCGCGTGCCTGCCCTGGGCGCGCGCGAAACGGGGAGCGGCCGGCCGGAGAACCTGGTCGAGTCGTATCGGCGCCTGGCCGAGGTCTTCCACCATGTCCTCTCCGAGCAGAGCCTGGACGCGCTGCTCGACCGGGTCGCGGTGACGCTCGGCGACCTGATGCCCTACGAGGCGCTGCACATCTACGAGGTCGACGAGGACCAGCGTGAGCTGATCCCGGTGCTCGCCCGCTCGCAGGCCTACGAGGACGAGATCATGAACAGCCGGCCGCAGTTCGGCGAGGGCATCACCGGCTGGGCCGTGGAGCACCGCCGGCCGGTCTGGACGAACCGCGCGCACCTCGATCCGCGCGTGATCAACGTCCCGGGCACGCCGGTCGAGCCGGAAGCGCTGATCACCGTGCCGCTGATCGCGCGTGGCGCGCTGAAGGGCGCGCTCAACATCTATCGGATCGGCGAGGACGCGGGCTTCGCCGAGCACGAGTTCGAGCTCGCGAAGTGGTTCGCCGACGCGGCCGCGCTCGCCATCGACAACGCGCAGATCCGCGCCCGCCTCGAGCACCTCGCGCAGACCGACTCGCTGACCGGTCTCTACAACCACCGTTTCTTCCACGATCGCCTGCGCTCCGAGCTGACGCGCGCGTCGCGCTCGCACGACTCGGTCGCAGTGCTGATGTTCGACCTCGACGACTTCAAGCGTGTGAACGACATCTACGGCCACGGGGCCGGCGACCAGCTGCTGGTCCAGCTCGCGCGCCTCGCCCGCGAGACAGTGCGCGGCTCCGACGTCGTCTGCCGGATCGGCGGCGAGGAGTTCGGCGTGATCATGCCGTCGTGCGATGCAGGCGACGCGCTCGGGCTCGCTTCGCGCCTGACGGAGCGCCTCTGCGAGGTCGAGTTCGAGCCGTCGGGCCACATGACCGTGTCGATCGGCATCTCGCAGGGGCCGCATCACGCGATGAACCCGCGCGAGCTGGTCGCGTGCGCAGAGGCGGCGATGATGACCGCCAAGGCGCGCGGCAAGAACCAGACCGTTCTCTACGACGACGGTCCTGCGGAGCGTCCCGAACCGGGCGTGCTCACAGCCGCGCGCGACGTGCGCTCGATCGCGCACCTGAAGATGCTGCAGTCGCTCGCCGGCAAGCTGAACCGCCTGAACGACGTGCGCCAGATCGGCCAGACGATCGCGACCGAGCTTCGGCTGCTGATCGACTACCACAACTGCCGCGTCGTCCTGCGCGACGGCGACGAGCTGCGTCCGATCACGTTCGTCGGCGAATACGACTCGAGCGTTCACTCCGCGGCCGACGCGTACACGACACGGGTCGGCGTCGGCATCACCGGCCGCGTCGCCGAGACCGGCGAGTCGCTGCTCGTTCCGAACGCGCTCGAATGCGAGTTTGCGTACAAGATCCCCGGCACGCAGGAGCTCGAGGAGTCGCTCGCGCTCGTGCCGCTGCGCTACGGATCGCGCGTCACCGGCGTGATCGTGATCTCGAAGCTCGGTCTGAACCAGTTCGACGAGGACGACGTCCGCCTGCTCGAAGTGCTCGCGGGCCAGGCGTCGGTCGCGCTCGAGAACGCACGGCTCTACGAACAGCAGCGGCGCGAGGCCGAGGGCGCAAAGGCGCTGCTCGCCTTCGCCGACGTCGTCTCGCGCGCGCACACCGTCGAGGAGATCTGCGAGCACACGGTCGACACCGCCGTGGAGCTGTTCGAGACCGAAGGCGCATCGTTGTGGCTCGGCGAGGTGTGTGTCGCGAGCGTCGGCGTCCCGCTCCGCGACGGGATCTCGTCGCCGCTCGCCGAGGGCGACGGGATTGAGGGCCGCCTCGTGCTCGCGCCACGTCCGCTCGATGAGGACCGCGAGCGGCTGCTCGCGTCGTTCTCCTACCAGGCGTCGGTCGCCCTGCAGAAGGCGCGTCTCTACTGGCAGCAGCTGGAGGCCGCGGAGATCGCGAACGCGCTGCTCGAGGCGAGCCGCGAGCTCGCGACCGCCGAGTCGCCCGATGAAGTCCTCGGCCGGAGTGTCGAGGTGACCGCCCGGGTGCTCGGCACCGAACGGGCTGCCCTGTGGATCCAGGAGGACTGCCCGCCCGGCGATCTCGTCGCACGCGCCTCCTACGGCTACGCGGCCGACGCGGACCCCGCGTTGGGACGGCGGTTCCCCGGCGAGCTCGCGCACGACTGGCTGCACGGCCGCACGGAGCCGTTCGTGCTCGAGCCGGACGACGTCGCGCGCATCGAAGGTGTCCACGACGTCCGGATCGCGCGGTTCGTGATCGCGCCGCTGCGGCTCGAGGGCTCACGCGTCGCGGCGCTGACGGCGACGATCGGCGACCGCCAGCTCGACGACAGGCAGTTGCGCCTGCTCGCAGGTCTCGCGCACCAGGCGAAGCTCGCGATCGAGAGCGCGGAGCATTACGAGAGTCTCGAGCACACCTTCGTCTCGACCGTCGCGTCGCTCGCGAACGCGCTCGAGGCGAACGACGCGTACACGTCGTCTCACGCTCGCTGGATCACCGACATGTCTCTGCTCGTCGGCCGTGAGCTGCGCCTCGACCGCGATGCGCTGAAGCGGCTCGAGCTCGGTGCGCTCTTCCACGACATCGGGAAGATCGGGATTCCTTCCGAGATCCTGCGCAAGCCGGGCCCGCTCACCGATGAGGAGTTCGAGATCGTCAAGGAGCATCCGGAGCTGGGGGAGAAGATCCTTGCGCCGATCGACCGGCTCGCCGACGTGCGGCCGATCGTGCGCTCCTGCCACGAGCGCTGGGACGGGCTCGGCTACCCGGACGGGAAGGCGGGCGACGAGATCCCCGTGGAGTCGCGCATCGTGCTCGTCTGCGACGCCTTCCACGCCATGGTCACCGACCGCCCGTATCGGAAGCGGCTCCCGGCCGAGGTGGCCGTCGGCCGGCTCCGCGAGGCGTCTGGCACGCAGTTCGACCCCGACGTGGTGGCGACGTTCTCCCGCCTCTTCGAGGTCGGCGAGGTGCTCCCGATCTAGCGGTACGTGTTAGTCTTGCAACCGGTTGCAATGACGGTCAGCAAGGCACACACGATCGCGGACATCGCCCGCATCGCCGGGGTCGACAAGTCGACGGTGTCGCGCGCGCTCAACGACAGCCCGCTGATCGCGGCCGCCACGAAGGAGCGGATCCGGGCGATCGCCGCTCAGCACGACTTCCAGATGAACGTGCCGGCCCAGCGGCTCAGCCGCCGCCAGAGCAACGTCGCCGGGCTCGTGAGCGTCGACTGGGGCAAGGGCCTGAAGACGCTCGACATGTTCATGCTCGAGATCATGGGCGGGGTCTCGCTCGGTCTCAGCCAGCAGGGCTACGAGCTGCTCGTCCTCCAGGTGAAGGTCGACGACGACAGCTGGGCGCGCCGCTACCTCGAGAGCGGCCGTGCCGACGGCTTCATCATGCTGTCGGCCTCGTGCAGGCCCGAGCTTCTCACCGAGCTCGGGGCCGAGCGCGTGCCGCTCGTCGTCTGGGGCCCGCCCGCCCAGAACGGCGACTACTCGTCGGTGAGCGGCGAGAGCTTCGAGGGCGGGCGGATCGCGACCGAGCATCTCCTCGCGACCGGGCGCCGTCGCATCGCGTTCCTGGGCGGCCCGACGTGGGCTTCTGAGGTCGAAGACCGCCGGCTCGGGTTCGAAGCGGCGCATGCGGCCGCGGGGGTCGAAGCCAATCCGGCCCTCACGGTCTACGCAGACTGGAAGGAGCCCGAGGCTGCCGCGGTGGTGGCGATCGACACCTTGCTCGAGCGCGACCCGGGACTGGACGCGGTCTTCGCGAACAGCGACCTGTTCGCGCTCGGCGCGATCGGCGCGCTCCGCGCGCACGGACGGCGCGTGCCGGAGGACGTCGCGGTCGTCGGCTACGACGACATCGCGCTCGCGGCCTACGCGAGCCCGCCGCTGACCACGATCCGCCAGGATGGCCTGCTCGTCGGGACGCTCCTTGCGCGGACGCTCGTCCAGCGGCTCGAGACCGGCACCGACTCGAACGTGACGATTCCGGCGGAGCTCGTCGTGCGGGAGTCGGCATGAGCTTTTCGTTCTCCAAAATGCAACCGGTTGCAGACCAGGAAGAGGTGAGCTGAATGTTCTATCCACCCACGTCGTTCGGGCTCGGCGAGGAACCGCCGCAGCCGCGGCCCGTCTACGACATCCCGCCGGTGATCGTGCGGCACCGCCCGGTGCGCACGCTCGTTGCACGGCTGGCCAACCGGCCCCGCCGGACACATGAGTCGTGCCCCGAGCCGCGGCCCGAGTCGTTGTTCTAGCTCTCGGTGTTCGCGGGATCGTCGGCTGCGAGCACGTCGCGCGCCCAGTCGCTTGCGCTCTTCGAAGTCGATGAACAGCAGCCCGACATGCGGATTGACGAGCGCGTTCCCCGCGCTGAGGAACATGCCGTTGCCGTCGTAGTTCGGGAACGCGACGGTGTGCTCGTCGATCCGGTCGGCGAGGCGGCGCGTGTCGAAGCGATCCTGGTAGAAGCGGCTGAGCCTCCGTCAAGCCGACGGCTCATCGCGTGTCGTCGACCCGCTGGACATCGCAGACGTCTTGGAAGCCGAGGCGCTTGAGAATCGGATACGACGTGTCGGGGACGGCCTGCGTGACGAGGGCGGGTGTGCCCCGCTCGACCGCGTAGTCCCACCGGGCCCGCACGAGCGCCCGGTAGAGGCCGCGGCCGCGCGCCCAGGGGGCCGTCGAGCCGGCGACCAGGAACACGCCCCGCTCCGAGGGCACGGCGAGTGCGGATGCGGCCGGCCGGCCGTCGAGGCGGGCGAGGAAGCCCAGCGGCACGCCGAGCTCCATCGACTCGTCGAAGTCGCTGCGGAGATGCTCGCGCTGGCGTGCGCGCCCGTCCTCGGGCGTGCTGAACGCGTCCCACTGCACCTCGCGCGCCGCGGTGAAGTCCTCGAAATTCGCGATGCGCACCATGTCGATCTCGTCGGGGATCGGCGGCGGGTCGTCGACGAGCGCCAGCGCCTTCACGACGGGAACGTCGGCCGTTCTGAGCCCGTGGTCGAGCAGGCGCTCCGGCAGGTCGGTGGGGCGGACCGAAGGTCCGAGCCACCACGTGCACTTCTTGCCCGGCGGGACGACCTCGTGCACCTGGGCGACGAGCGCTTCGACCTCGTCGTCGGCGACGTGCACGGACGAGACCGACGCCCACGTGGGGCCCTGGATGACGCAGACCCGCCCGTCGTCGAAGCGTGTGACCGAGGCGCCTGCGATCACCGTCGCGAAGCGATCCGGCGTTTCGGCGTACTCGAGTGTCTCCGGGGTCAGCCGGGAGGCGGTCACACGACGAATTCGTCGGCGACCGAGAGCGCGTCGTCGAGCAGCGCGATGCCTTCGTCCAGTTCGTCGCGTGTGATCGTGAGCGGCGGGCAGACCATCGCGACGTTCCAGTGTGTCATCAGATAGAGGCCGTTCGAGAGCGCGTGCTTTGCCATCGCCACGACCGGCTTCGCGGCCTCGCCGGAGCCGTTGAACGGCACGAGCGGTTCGCGCGTCTCGCGGTTCTTCACGAGCTCGAGGCCCCAGAAGCAGCCCAGCCCGCGCACCTCGCCGATCGACGGGTGCTTCTCGGCGAGCTTCGCGAGCTCGACGCGGAAGACATCGCCCATCGCAGCGGCGTTCTCGACGATGCCCTCCTCCTGGAAGGCCTCGATCGACGCGACGCCCGATGCACAGGCGAGCGGATGGCCGCTGTACGTCAGGCCACCCGCGAAATACCGTGAGCGCGCCCACTCGGCGATCGGCTCGCGCACGACCATCGCGCCGAGCGGGACGTAGCCGGAGTTGATGCCCTTGGCG
>Ga0265313_10003425_pt1 | contig 12837 bp, 9 predicted proteins | sample 4123metaG_FD_203122 | JGI IMG/M metagenome (GOLD analysis project Ga0265313, IMG submission 203122) | Rhizosphere microbial communities from Carex aquatilis grown in University of Washington, Seatle, WA, United States - 4-1-23 metaG | ecosystem: Host-associated > Plants > Roots > Rhizosphere >...
GACCATTCACTCTTTTGGCCCAGACTGCTGTGAGAGATCCGACGCCGTCAATGAAATTGATTTCGCCTGAGGCCCATGACTCCGGTGTCAATGCTTTATTGACCTGGCGCTCTTCATCTGAGGAGATGATGCGATTGAAGGTCAGATCGGAATTCTCGAGCGACCGGGAAAGAATGGTTTGAGCCTGAGCAATAACCGCCTGCTGGTTGGACTCTTCGGTCAGTTTTTGAACCTGTTCTGGATCTTTGAGGGCTTTGGAAAGATCCTTGAGCACGCTAATCAGTGATGCATCAGGGGCAAAGACCGGCGCCTTTTCTTCGCCTGCTGCTGTCTCTGTTTTGGCTTCTGACTTCTCGCCTGCTTCTGGTTTTGCGTCTTTGGCAGCCTCTGCTTTAGTATCGACGGCCGGCTTATCTGCGTTCTTTGCCGGTTCGGCGCTCTCTTTTGCCGCCGTTTCTTTGCCTTTCTTCTTATCTACTTTTTGATCTTTGCCAGTTTGTGCTTGAGCCTTCTTTGCATCAGCAGCGGAGGCTTTGTCATCGGTCTTCTTTTTGGCGTCGGCAGCTTTGTCCGAGTCTTTTCGGAAGAAGGGCAAGGCAGCAATTTGCACTCTGTCCTGCCGGGAGGTAGAGACTTTGTGTTTGGCGTCGGCAGGCTGATTCTGCGCAATCAATGTAACTGAAAGTGCTACACCGACGCAAAGCGCTGTTCTGCTTTTAGTTGTTGTAAAGCTCATTTTGCCCCTCTATCTTCCTGTGCCGAAGATGTCTTCGTACACTCCTAAAGTTTCACCGGGTGTCAGCCCGTACCCCACGTAATGCCCGTCCAGCCAGATTTCGAAATGCAGGTGCGGGTATTTTGCTTTACCAGGCAGATTTTGCCCAGTACCCGAGACGCCAATGTACCCGATGATGTCACCTCTCCCGACGAACGAGTTTAGTTTAAGACCGGTATTGATTTTATTCAAATGCGCATACTTCGTCACCATGCGGTTGCCATGATCAATCCAGACCTGGCAACCTCTAAAGAGGTCTTCATTGTGATCGGAAGTGTTGTGCTCTCTTGCGCACTGGCTCATTACGCGATTAAAAGTGACGGCATCCATGTCCGAAAAATTGCGGTCAAAGCGGATAATTTTTCCGCTCTCGGCAGCTCGGGCAGGCGTGCCCATTACAACCTTGTTGCCGGCTCCGTTAAAGAAATCGACCCCGGCGTGGATTCCATATCGATAGAGGCGCCTGGCTCCTGGAAAAACGCCCAGGTGGCTGGGCAGACAACCGCCGGGCACAGGAACAGCAATGCCGTCCAGTCTCTGGTCGATCGTGCGAGGGTGAATCTCGGTGCTCACCGGGTCCTGTGTATTTAAGTGGCGGGTCTCCAGCCGGTCTCCATTTACAACTACAAATCCATCTTTAATGGGCGCCAGACCTCTAAGGTCGCTGCCCTTTGAAAACACGAATTGGCTGGTCTGCCCTGTTTTTTTGTCGATGGATAAAACCCGATTGTTCTCTCTTTCGACAACAAAAAGCGGTGCGCCCGGTGCCGTAATCAAACGTGAGGGTCTGAGCCGTGCGTGACCGGGAGCATGGTACGGCATCTTCAATTGATGAACGTTGGCTCTGGAATTGCCGCTGAATTTAGTGATGGTGCCATTCTTGCGCAAAAGATATGTAAGTCCGTCGTAAGCCAGCCCAATGCCGTCGCCGACATAATAATCTCCGCGTCTCACTTGCCAGGGCATCACTTCCCTGAAGTACGGACTGAGATATTTCGAATTGGGTGGGCAAACCCATATATCATTGCGCTCTGGATCAATGAGGATAATGTCTTTGCCGTTGAAGGCGAGATCGACATAGTCAGGATCCGGGGAACCGGTCAGCCAGAGGTTTGCACGATATTGGTTCCATGAACCTGTCTCGGTAAAGTACTCAAACAAGTCACCGGCCTTTGAAAGAATCACCAGCGATTTCCTGGGCGCAATGGAAATCATGTTATTGAATTCCTGCACAGGAATTTTTTCGATTGTTTCCGGCGGATGGCAGGCTCTCAAAAAGGCGTGTTTGGGCTGACCTGGCGATGGTTGCGTCCATTCCAGCGACCACAACTGTTTGGGCCCGAGGAAGTAAAACTTGCCGTTCTGTGATACCACAGCCGATGGCGCCACCGGTTTTCCTTGCTGATCGACCAGAGCAATGAAACTTCCTTTCTCTGGCTCGACTGGTTTTGGATTGGCTGTGGTGCGCACGGCCTGCGCCTGGACTGGCGAGCTGCCGGGCGAAACACGAATTTGCGCGTGTGGCTGCAGGATTACACTGGGCGGAATTTCTGCACGCGTTTTGCCCTGTCCGTTTTTGAGGTCGGCTGCGTTTGCTTGCGGTGCGTCACGTTTTTGACTGGCCGCCGCATCGTGGGTTGCTGCTGTTCTCAGCGGTCTTGCCGTTCTTTGCCCTAATGTTGAAGCTTGGCTGGCTTCGTTGCCGGACACTGAAATTGATCTGCAAAAAGCAAAACCAAGCACCAGAAATGCCATTCCGGCAACAAAAGGGACACGGCTCTTTCCTGATTCCAGAGAGCCGACGTGATTTTTCTTGGCAGTCATTTGTAGGTTTAAATGCCTGTATTTATCTGGTTTTTGCCGGTGCGGCCGAGCTAATGACCGTGGAGTCGCTGATGAAGTACTTGTCGTCAATTTTCTCGATTGTGTAATTGACGTTATACGTATCTTCGCCTTCCTTCAGAACCTGTCCGGTTGTGTCATCGATAAAGCGGCGATATTCTCTGACCTGGGCAAAACAAGCATATTTCTTGCCGGGTGTAAGTTCCTGGATTTTGCTGACATTAACGCCCTTGGAAGTCATTTCATAGTATTTGTGCTGACTCATCAAATACTTGATTGCGCCGGTCTGCTTTTTCAGAGCCTCTCCGGACAATACTTCTGAAAGCTCGCCAGTAGCGCGGTTGCGCACGGCAGTCTTCTTGATAGTCTGCCAGTTGCGCAGCAATTCAACGAATTGATTTTTGAGCGGATCGGAGGAAGGTGGCGGCGTCTGCACTGATGCGGCCGGTGGTTTGACCAGTGTTTTGACGGGTGGTTTTACCGGTGGCTGCGTCCTGGGCGGTGTTGCTGCAGCGACCCGCGTGGGCGGCTCGCTGACCGGCTCATCAGGCGTGGTGTCTACTGCCTGGGCCGCATGTTCTTTAATGATATCGGTGCTGGCATCTCTGCTTGAAACCTTGATGACCAGGGCGATTTTTTCTTTCTTGTCGGGCGGCAAAGAAGTCAGATCGTCTTCAGTCGGTGCCGCGATGGAAACTTGATACTTGCCGGCCGGCAGGGAGAGCGTCTTAACTTCTTCCTTGACCACTTCGGCTTTGCTCTTCTCCAGCTCTTTGTTGAAATCCGAGATTTTTCCCGGCTTTACTCCCAGTGCTTCCAGGAAGTAATCCGTGGTCATTTCGATATTGATGAAATTGCTCGAGGCGTTTGGTTGTTTGACCAGACAGAGCTCCGCTTCGGTCACTTTCTGATTGTCGACTTTCAGCATCAGGTGGTTGTCTTGCCCGTCTTTCATTTCATTGGCCGTGCGCAGTGTCGCATTGAAAGGACCGACGCCTGGCCAGCCGCCGGAGCGGACAAAATCGCTGCTTTTGAAAGTCTCTAAATTGCACAATGGTGCCGAACCGCCCGATGACGCTGGTGCTGCTGGTTCGGTGGATTCGGATGTGGTCGTGAAATCTACCGCCGGCTTGGCGCTGCCTGAATCACTGGCACCACCGGTAGTGACTTTGAAATTTGGTGAAGTATCGATACTGACAGGACTTTTTGTCTTGCCGGATGAAGTGCCCGATGTAGTCGACTTTGACTGTTGGCTCTTCGCCTGATCCGGATTGTCATTCCAGAGGGCATCCAATGAACTGTCATCCTGCTGGGCATAGGCCGGTGCCGCTAAAACCAGAAGCACCTGAGCAACCACAACTGTGCCGATGCCGGAACGTGAAAAAAATCGGCGGGCTCTTTCATTCATTACTGTATTTCTCGCTTAAACTTCAGCATGGATATACCGATATTCGGCTATGAAGTTAGCATATACTGCCACCCTTTATAAAGCTCGTTCCTCCAATGTGGAGCCATTTTAGCTTTATTTCCTCACCCGTCAAACGCGCCAATCTCAGGCTCTCAGCGCTTCCAGGGCGAGAATGCTGGAATTTTGCTCAACTTCATAGGGGACGAGATGTTCGCCTTGTCCCAGGCTTGCGCCGTGTTTCGCCAGATATGAAAGGCATAGCGCTTCGGTTGCCAAGTGTATCAAAGTGGGCTCAACGGAGCCGGTCAAAAGGACAATATTGGCAGGATTGCCTTCAGCCACCACATACAGGCGCTTTTCGACACCCTGCTTGTCGAAGAGGTGAAACCTCTGTGTTTTCATATCCAGGTCGTCTACTGTGTCGGCCAGGCTGTTTAAAGAATCCAGATCCAGTTCTTCTGGCCAGTGTCCTACATTGAGAAAGATGGCTCCGTCCCGGACTGCCTGCCAGTGGACTTTACCTATGATCAGATGTTTTCCTGTTGCGGTGACGACGACGTCTGCTTTCCGGAGGGACGTAAGCAGGTCATTGACCGTATATCCGTCAAAATGAGCGATCAATCGCCTGACCGGATCGCTTTCCACTACATTGACGATGCCGCCTTCTTTTCTCAGATGGAATGCCACTCCCGAACCGACTGCACCATAACCGACTACCACTGAATTCAGACCCGACAGCGAACGACCGGTCAGGCGGCGCAGCAAATCAACCACTCCATCGCCCACGCCATGAAAGTTTTCAATACGTGACTTCAGCAAACCACCGTTGATGTTAATAACCGGCAGCGGCAGATTTTTTGTTTTGCGCAGCTTTTCGATACCACTGGTGGTGATTTCCGAGGCTGCAATTATTGTCTTTGGCCGCTTTTCGGCAGGCATGGAAAGATATTTTTCGATGATTACAAAGCCTGTATCGGTGAGCAATTGTGGAGATTCTGCCAGCACTTGAGCGGGCCCATTTTCTCCCAGAAAAACCTTGACGCCGAGATCTCTCATGCCCACAACTGCTTCATCATCTGTAGTGGCGGGATTGACCTCGCTGCAAAAAAGCTTTGCCCCTCCTTCAACGAGAGCCTCGGCAGTCAAAAGCGTCAACTGTGTGAGATGGCAGTGCCAGCCGATCTTGACGTCCTTTAACGTGCCCTCTTCCTTGAGGTAAATGCCCAGCCGTTCCATAAGAGGAAAAAGTTCCATCAATTGCGGCAACTTTTCGCTCTTCTGCTTTTGCTTTTGTTTTTGCACAGGGTCGTCCTCAGTTTTTAATTGGAGATTCTCAAAGCCCCAGAATGTGCATACCGGACCGCCTGAGCAAATCCACGGCTCTGGCTACCGGAAGCCCAATTACATTCGAATCGCTGCCGTCTATTTTGCTTACCAGAGCTGCACCGATTCCTTGCAGTGCATACGCGCCTGCTTTATCCATCGGCTCTTTCGTATCGACATAGGCTTCGATTTCCGAGCGCAATAGTGGTCTGAAAGTAACATAGGATGTTTCTACAGTATTGATAAAACTTTTCTTGATGCCGCCGCTCCCGCCGCTATTTGCTTTTTCGGCGCGAAAGACGACCACTGCGGTGTGGACAATATGTGTGTTTCCAGACAGTCTTTCCAGCATGGCAATGGCGTCCTCTCTGTCGACCGGTTTGCCCATAAGGTGTCCTTCGAAAACTACCAGTGTGTCGGCCGCCAATATAAGGAATGCCTTCGATTCGCTTTCAATCCGCTTTCTAAGTTGTGCAACCACGTCCTCAGCCTTTTGCTCGGCGATTGCCAGGACGACCTGCTCGGGAGAGAGCCCGGCTGGAATCACCTCTTCTTTGTCGCTGGGCATTACTTCGAATTGAAGACCCAATTTGGTAAGGAGATCTATTCTTCTGGGCGATTGCGAGGCCAAAATTAGTTGATTCAATTGGTTCACGTCTTGCCTCTGTGTCTTTAAACTTCAATCTGGAAGCACTGTACGCGCCGGTTGCCCTTATCGGCGACATATAGAGTATTGCTTTCGACGTCGATGCTTACATCCGATGGTGCCAAAAGCTGCCCGGTCTCTGAGCCTTTCTCGCCGATTGTGTAGAGAAAATCGCCGGTCGGACTGAATACTTGCACTCGGTGATTGAGCGAATCAAGCACATAAATTTTATCGTTTTGATCCACAGTGATCGCTCTGGGTACATTGAATTGACCCGGCCCGGAGCCCTTTTCGCCAAAGGTGCGGACGATAAAGCCGGCTTTGTTGAAAATGCTGACGCGTGAAAGACCATAGTCGACGCAGTAAAGCTGGTTGAGCCGATCTACTGCCAGCCCGCATGGCAGCTGCATTTGCCCGGGTGCGTCACCTTTTGATCCCAACTTTCTTATCCAGGTGCCGGTATCGGACTGAAATACTTGAATGCAACCATTGAAAGGGTCGGCTGCATAGACAATCCCGGTTGAGTCGATGGCAATACCGGTCAGTCCGGATTCTCCTGCATGTACGTTTTTGAAGTCGCGTGTGAAAACGCCGGATGCATCAAAGACGCGAATAAAATGGTCGTTGGCATCGGTGACGTAGATGCGGCCTCTGCCGTCGAAGGCCAGACCGGAAGGTTTGGTGACACTGCCGCCCCGCGTGCGTGAGTCCTTGGCGTCCGGCAGCTGGGCCAGATCTCCGGACCAGCGCCCGTCTTTGGAAAAGACAGAAAGTTTTCTCGTGGCTGTATCGGCAACAACCAGCCGCCCGGACCAAAAAGCCACGTGGGCCGGCTCTCCGAATGGAGACTGCTCCTTGCCGCGCGCTGAGATCGTGCGCAGGCATTTGCCTTTGTTTTGTCGTCCAAATGAAGATGGAGTGGACAAAGATTTCGGCGCCGCAAACGAATCTGTTTGTTTTTTGGGATCGAAAGCATTCAGGCTGGCACCGGGTGCGTTCACCGAACGGAAGTCGGAGGAGGCGCCCCACGAGCCGGCTTGGGCGGACGCGCCATCGATAGAGGCAGGCGGCGCATTGACGCCTTGGGGCGACGGTTGAAATGGGGCTGCCGGTGCAGATGCACCGGACTGGGCCGAAGCCAAGGAGGAAAGATCGGCGCTGCTCAGTGATTGCGCATCGGCCGGAAGCGTACCGGGTGACCGTGGCGATATACTGTCGCCTGGTTTGTAGTCGGCAGGCAGTGCCGTAAGATTCTCAGCCGTTCTTTGGCCGACATTGAAATTTCTATGTTCGCCGCTTTCGCCATCTGCCAGGCTGGAAGCATAGTCTCTGGCAAAGTCTTTGACGCTGCGATATCTTTCCCGTGCTCTTTTGCGCATCGCTTTGGCGACGCAGGCCGAGGTCTCAACGCCGATGTCCACGTTCAATATATGTAGCGGTTTTTCTTCTTTGGAAACGATTTTGACGATGGTGGCGGCGATGCCTTCGCCGGAGAAAGGAATCTGCTTTGAAAGCGCCTCATAGCTGACGACGCCAAGTGAAAAAATGTCGGCTCTGTGGTCGACGTTTTTTGCATCTTGCAATTGTTCGGGCGAAACATAGGCAAGCGTGCCCAGCATGACGCCTGTCTTGGTCAGCTTGGTCTCTTCGAAGTCGACGGCCCTGGCGATGCCGAAATCGGTGATTTTGACGCGCCCGTCTTTCAGTATGAAAATATTGTCCGGTTTGACGTCACGGTGCACGACATTCATTGTGTGGGCAAAATCGAGCGCTTCGGCCACTTGACTCAAATACGGCCAGAATTCTTTCGGCGTCATTGGCTCACGGCGCGCTTCCAGCTCGCTCTTGAGGCTGTGTCCTTCGAGGAATTCCATTACATAGTAGTAGTTGTCGGCTTCCACTTCGACGTCGAATACTTCAACGATATTTTTGTGGCTCAAACGTTTGACCGTTACCGCTTCTCGCTTAAAACGGTCACGAAATTCCCGCATCTTTTCGGGGGAGATATTCTCCATGACCAGGCGTTTTATCGCCACCAGGCGATTCTCGAGAGGGTCGTAGGCCTGATAGACGATGCCCATCCCCCCGCGTCCGATTTCCGAGAGGATTTTGTAACGGCCGAATTCCGGCGTCATTTACGCGTCCCTATTCAACAGAGAAAACCATTTCAGTTTTGCCGAAGGTCAACTTGTCGCCGGGGAAGATTTGCTTGCGCTCCTGCAGCACTTCACCGTTCAGCAGAGTGCCGTTTGTCGAGCCCAGGTCTTCCACCCAATAACCGCCTTGCATCTGCAAAACCCAGGCGTGGTGCCGGGAAACATAGTGATCGGTGGTTATGGAGATGTTGTTGGTCTGGTCACGGCCAATTTTGCTTACCGATTGAGTAAGCGGATATTTTTCGGAGGTCAGCTTGGCGATCAGGAAGGCCGGTCGCGACGTGCGACCGTCTTTGCGGGCCGGCACAGCGTAAAGGTCTTGTTGAGAGCGTGAGGCGGCCCCGAAGCCGCCCTGGACCTCTGAGCTAACGCCGCAGACGGTACATGTACCTTCTGGACTAACTACACCACCGCATCTCGTGCACTCAGCTGTGCCGCTCTTGGACATAGAACGCTTTATTTGCTTCCGTTTTCGGAGCCATCATCTAGGTACTGGATTACTACCACGGTTACATTGTCCGGGGCTCCACCGTCAAGAGTAAGCTTAACAAGGTCTTCGCAGACTTGTTCCGGTTCCTCGCGTTCGGCACAGACTTCACCGATTTGCTCATCTCTCAAGACCGTAGGCAATCCGTCCGAACAGAGTACTACCCAGTCTCTGGCCTTGAGCTCTACTGGTGTATGGTCGATTTCTACGCGCTCTTCGTGCCCGAGACAACGCGTGATTAAATTCTTGTAAGGATTGATTCGAGCTTGCTCTTCGGTCAATCGGCCTGCTCTGACCATCTCTTGCACTACCGAATGGTCGTTAGTGAGAAGAACGGGTTTTCCATCTCTGAGCAGGTAGGCTCGTGAGTCGCCGACATGGGCTATCTCGAGCGCTTCTTCCGACTGGACGCCGACCACGATGGTCGTGCCCATGCCTCTGACGGAGGCATCTTCTTCTGCCTGCTGCCAAACTGACTGATTGGCCAAATTGACAGTCTCAAGCAACCACTTTTGAATCTCGGAACGTCCAATCGAGGGAGGAGGATTATCAGTCCATTGCTTCTCGACAGCTTCCACTGCCAATTTGCTGGCTTTGGCTCCGCCAACAGCTCCGCCCATGCCATCGGCGACTGCAAACACGCGCAGGTCCGGGCTCACATAGTAATTATCTTCGTTCCTCTGCCGTTGGCAACCGGCATCAGTCCGCGCAGCCGCACGCCATTTGAGCTTCGTCAATCTCCGCTGCCCCCTTGAGAATCCGGCTTGTCTAACCGTGTTATCAAGCTAACCGGTATCACTAAATGCCACATTATAATTGCCACCATTACACCATTTCCAATCAAGAAATAGGGGGCCAACGGCCTAATTTCAGTAATCTGTGTTGACCCAATATAAGCGAGGTCAAATGCGCACAGAGCTGCTGACAAAAGGCTTAAGCCAAGCCGTTTGCGCTTATTAGCCGATAGACGGGTTTCCAGCAGCTGCAATCTGTAACTGAGATTGGCAACCTGGCTTTTCAAATGGAGATCGGCTGCCTGTGCCTCTTTCGCGCTTGCTTCCTGAGGCTTCTGGATGCCACCATTTGTAATGCGAGCCCCCTTCTTCAGCGCGTTTTGACTGGGTTGAGGGAGGTCATGCGGGGCGGAAAGTTTGGAAAGTGACTCTTCAAGTAAAGTTACGTTTCCACCGTAAAAGAGACGCAAGAGTGGAACCGCCTGTTGAGGGCGATTCATGATCCACTTCTTGAGAGCTGGTTTAGCCGCTTCCACAAAGCTGAAGTTAGGCTGCAAAGTTCTGGCGATGCCTTCAATCGTAGAGCCTGCTCTCAAAAGATAGGCAAGAGAGGGAGGCAAACAAAGCGATCGATCGAGAGCGATTTGATCGATATCGTTTTCAAGATCCGTGAAGTCCAGATCTTTCACTTCTCGACCGGCATAGTAATCAATAAACGGCTTGACCGCGCGTTCGATGGGCACTGAGTTGGCACTTTCTTTGAGGATGCCCAAACGGCGTAGGTTGGTAATCAAGTCTTCGCTGTTTTTCTGAATGACGGCAGAAATACAGCCAGTGATCGCTTGTCTCTGTTCGTCCGAAATTTCGCCGACCATGCCGAAATCGTAGATCACAAGCCGCCCTTCTTCATCAACAGCCAGGTTGCCCGCATGGGGATCGGCGTGGAAGAACCCGTTCATCAGCACTTGTTCGAGGTAACAGTTGACCAGTTGTTTGCCCAGGCGCGGCAGGTTGACGTTGCGCTCGAGCAATTCTTTGACTCTGTCAATCTTGGTTCCGGGCAGATACTCAAGAGTGAGAACTCGCCTGCCTGTGTATTTCCAAAACACTTTCGGCACGCGAATGTCGGGAAAGTCCCTGAGTATTCGCCTCAGCCTGTCTGCGTTTCTGCCTTCCTGAATATAATTGACTTCGCAAAACAGATTGCGTCCGAATTCGTCGGACAGCTCCATCCAGCCATCCCAATCAGCGCTCGTTTTGAAAAGCAAACTGCCCAGTCTGGCCACAAAGCGCATGTAGCCCAGGTCTTGATAGAAGCGTTGCCTCAGTTGCGGCCTTTGCACTTTTACTGCCACTTCCGTGCCGTCTTTCAAGCGGGCCCTGTGCACCTGTCCTACCGATGCCGATGCGATCGGGTGCTCTTCGAACTGATGGAAGAGCTCATCAGGAGAGGCGCCCAGATCGCGCCTGATCGTCATTTTTACCGTCTCGAAATCAAAGGGCGGAACCTGGTCCTGCAAAAGTGAGAGTTCATCGGCGATATCGACAGGCAGGGCGTCGCGCCTGACCGAAAGAAATTGACCGAGTTTGATGTATGTTTCGCCGAGATTGATGCAGGTTTCCTTCAAGCGCACTGCCCGTAATTTCTGCCTTGCCTCCAATTCCTCGGGCGTCTTGGGCGGATGCATTTTGTCCGAGATGCTGGCTGAGGTGAAGCTGAGCATGGTTTTGAGCATGCGCCAGAAGCGGGCATCGCGAATCAGGTTGCCGATTTTTACGCAGCGATCGGCTTCGGCCGGATCGTATGGACTGAACGACTCAACCGATGAGGATTTTCTGGAAATGAGAGGAAATGGGCTGCCCGAATAGGCACGCATCTCGGCCATCTGTGGACTGCGTGAAGGCAGGCCTTGATCGGCAGCTTTGGTCCGTTTGGCTCGCGATCTCTTGGCGACGCCGGCGTCCACCTCAGACTTCTTTGCCGACGCGTTTTTCGCCTGACCGCCTAAAGGAGAATCACCGTGAGGATCAAATGGAACGTCGCTCGGAGTCACAGGTTATGTCCCTGCTCCCTTGTAATAGAGTGTTTATCGCTTGAGAAGCGTCTTAGACACTAACTTTCATCGACTTGAGTTCGGAAATCTCAGCGCGTAGCGTGGCGATTTCAGCTCTCAACTCGTTGATTTCGGTGGTATCGCCCAGGGCGCCCAGAGAAAAATCTGCTACTTGCCTGCGAATGCGCTCACGCACCTGGCTTTCCAAAACTTCAGAACGTTGCCATATGTTTTGAGAAATCTCGCTGGCTACTTCCTTAGCGCGGTCTTTGTATTCATGCACGCGATCCGAGCCGGTAGATTTGTATTCGCCGGCTTTGGCCGTCAAGGAGTCCAGTGCGTCTTCAACCCGTTCACGGGCAACTTCGAAGGCCGCTCTGCCCAGAAAAAACAATTTGATCATTGGCCGCAACACGTAACTAACCTCCAAGATTCAAGACTGAGCGCCTGCAATTATTCGGATTGCTAAGGGCAGATTACCGTCGATTACCTGGCCAACTGGTGAGAATCTGTACCCGGCTGCTTGAGCAGGAGACGTCGAATCTGACGGCGCCGCCTTTTGGCGTAGTTGGCCCAGACAAAACAATCTTGAGATTATACACTAGGGACATCGCAGAGATGCCTGGTTTGCATATTGTTTACGGGCAACACTGACACATGTTGCAATATGCATCAATTTGCAACATGGGAGAATCTTGAGTGAAGCGCAAGAGATCGTATACAAATCAGTTGTAAGTGGACCGGCGAGAGAAACTAGATAAGGTGGCGAAAGTGGCACAAGAGACGAAATCCAAGGTGAGGACTCACTCCAAGGCCAGTCAGGCCAGTAGCGGGCAGGCAAGAAGAGGGCGTCCGGTTTCATTGATATACGTGCCCTTGTTTCTGGGCGGCAGTCATCGAGGCGCCAGCATGGGCCCGGCGGCGATGCGCGTAGCTGAGCTGCCCGAACGCATTCGAGCGCTCGGTTTCAGTGTTGCTGAAGAAATTGATATAGATGTGCCGCATTCAGTCTGCTGGTGGGACAAGGATTCGCAAAGCAAGTGCGTTCCTGAAATTCATCAAGTCTCAGAAGCAGTGGCCGATGCAGTCGAAGCGGCGATGGAGGCGGGCAATCTCCCCATCACTATAGGCGGCGATCACAGTCTGGCAATAGGCAGTATTGCCGGCGCTGCCAGTCACTATAGAAAACACGACCAAACTTTTGGACTGATCTGGTTTGATGCTCACGGTGATATCAATACACCTGACACCAGTGCCAGTGGCAACGTACATGGCATGCCCCTGGCAGTATCCCTGGGACGCGGCGATGAAAAACTTGTGAATCTGAAGGGTTTCAGCCCGAAGGTGCCGGCTAAGCGCTCCGTATTGATCGGCATTCGCGATGTCGATCCGCCCGAGCGTGACATGATCAA
>Ga0265313_10003428_pt1 | contig 12834 bp, 11 predicted proteins | sample 4123metaG_FD_203122 | JGI IMG/M metagenome (GOLD analysis project Ga0265313, IMG submission 203122) | Rhizosphere microbial communities from Carex aquatilis grown in University of Washington, Seatle, WA, United States - 4-1-23 metaG | ecosystem: Host-associated > Plants > Roots > Rhizosphere >...
TAGTTGAAGACTGTGTCCACGAAGTATTCGACCGTGCCTTTGAGAATCATCACGGCTTGGCCGATGTGCAGCAGTTCGCTGGCGCCGTCGCCGATGATATGGACCCCCAGGATCTCCTTGGTCTCGCGGTGGAAGATCAGCTTGAGGCGTCCGGTGGTATCGCCACGGATCTGGCCCCGGGCGATCTCTCGATAATAGGCCACGCCGACTTCATAGGGAACGTCTTCATCGGTGAGCTGTTCTTCGGTTTTCCCGATGAAAGAAATTTCGGGGATGGTGTAGATTCCGTACGGATAGCCTGCCGGATTCGATTGCACCGGCAAACAGTAGGCGCGTGCGGCGGCGACCCGGCCCTGCTCCATCGAGACCGATGCGAGGCTCGGAAAACCGATGACGTCGCCGGCGGCGAAAATGTGGGGGACCTTGGTGCGGAAATCGGTGTCGACCTTGATGCGCCCGCGATTGTCGGCTTCGAGGCCCGCGGCGGCGAGGTTCAACTCGTCGACGTTCCCCTGCCGGCCGACCGCATACAGCAGCGCGGAGCCGCTGATCTTTTTGTTGCTCTCGAGGGTGGCTACCACGCCGCCTTCGGGCGTTTCTTCCACGCTCGAAACCTCTTCATTGAGCCGCATGGTCACGCGGCTGTCGCGCAGGTGGTAAGACAGTGCCTCCACCATTTCGCCGTCGGCGAATTCCAGCAGCCGCGGACGTTTTTCCACCAGGATCATGCGCACGCCCAGCGTGGCGAACATGCACGTGTATTCGACCCCGATCACGCCTCCGCCGACCACGATGAAGGTCTTGGGGACTTCCTTCATGTTCAGGATCTGGTCGCTGTTGATGATGTTGCGATTGTTGTAGGGAACTTTCGGAGACACCGCCGGCTTGGTGCCGGTAGCGATGATGATGTTCTCGGCGTGGTAGTCGTTAGCTCCAACCAGACTGGTAACGCGGACGGTATGCGGGTCGACAAACGAGGCACTCCCTGCCAGAACCTGCACGCCGTTGCGCGTGAGCTGCGAAACGGTAACGTCGATTTCGGTCTTGATGACGTGCTGGACCCGAAACGCCAGGTCCGACATGGTGATCTTCTCTTTTACGCGGTAATTGACGCCGTAGACTCCCTGGTAGGCGTAGCCGGAAAGATGCATCACGGCCTCGCGCAAGGTTTTCGAAGGGATGGTGCCGGTGTTGATGCAGGCGCCTCCCACGCACTCGCGTTGCTCCACCACCGCGACTTGTTTCCCGGATTTGGCGCCTTGAATTGCCGCCCGCTGGCCGGCAGGACCCGAGCCGATCACAATCATGTCGAAGTTTTGCATGGACGGATAAAAGAGGACTTAAATGCCAGTATAGTGGTGATCGGTATGTTTCATGAAGTGCATTAACATTTTGGGCGGCGGCCCCGCGGGTTCGACGTCGGCATTGGCCGCGTTGCGCCAGGGGGCGCAGGTTCGGGTGATCGAGAAATCCCGCCTACCGCGCCACAAGGTCTGCGGCGAGTTTTTTTCGCCGGAGATCGGGCCGGAGCTGGAGAATTTGGGCGCATGGGACGCGTTCCTGGCGGCTGGCCCGGCGAGGGTTCGCAGGACGGCTCTCCATTTCGGCATACGCACGAAAAGCTCGCGCTTGCCGGAGCCGGCGTTTGGGCTGAGCCGGTACGCATTCGACATGACGATGCTCGACCAGGCGCGCGCGGCGGGCGCGGAGCTTACGAGCGAGGCAGGGGAAGAGCAGCCTATGATTGTCGCCACGGGGCGGCGAGCCACGTCGGGAACGACTGGCAGCCCGCGCGGTCAGCGTCTGTTTGGATTCAAGGCGCACTTCGAAGGTCCCGTGGACGATGCCGTGGAGCTGTTTTTCTTCGAGCGATGCTACGTAGGCGTGAGTTGCATCGAGGCGGGCAAGACCAACGTGTGCGGGCTCGCGCCGGAGAGTTTCCTTTCACGTTTTGGATTCGAATACGACGCTATCGTGATGCACTGTCCGGCATTGGCCGATCGGCTCAAGCCTCTGCGTCGAGCGACGCCGTGGTTTTCCACAGGACCACTACAGTATGGACAGGCATTCGCAAGTGCTGGCCCGGCATATCCGGCCGGAGACGCGCTGTCGTTTGTCGATCCATTTACAGGCTCGGGATTGCTGGCGGCCGTGCGATCGGGAGCCATGGCTGGAAAGGCAGCCGCGATCGGACAGCCTGTGGCGGAATACCTGCGAGAATGCCGGGCGAGCCTGCGGCAACCGTTTCAGGTCGCCGGAGTGTTGCGCAGGGCACTGGAAGGCGGATGGGCGGAAAGGCTCTTGCCGCTCGCTCCCGCTCGGCTACTGTTTGCTCTCACCCGTCCGAAGTGAATTTGCGCTTGCGCGTCCAAATGAAAAAAGCCGGTGAGTACTCGGAGGAGGATACTCACCGGCCGGCTTGCCACTGACTCTAGGTCGCGTAGCGCGCCAAGCTTTCGGGAAGGCACCGGGCAGTCGGTGGCTCTTCCCTCGAGAAAGAGACGCGATGAAACCTTCAATTAAAGGTTCCACAACTGGACAAGATCATGCTACCACCGCCGGATGGTTATGTACAGATGTAACGCATCGGTGGGATTGATTATCCATAACTACATGTTAATAAACCAGTTATCAATCATGCGGGGCAGCTCGAAGTCGCCCGCGAAGCCAGAAGAACGCTGCTGCCGCGGCGAGTTGCATGCCCAGACCGAACGACACAACGGCAGTAATCGAACGGTCATAGAGCACGCCCATGATGGCGCTTCCCACGAACCACATGACACCGTAGACGCCGTTGAACGCGCCGAATGCACTGCCGCGCTTGTTCATGGAGACCACCTGGGCGATGCCGGATCGCAGAATCGCATCCTGTGCCCCGATGCCGGTCGCCCAACACGCGACGCCGACCATCGCCGCAGTGGGGCCGCCCAGAAATCCCAGCGGGAGCGAGAGCATCGAGATCAGAGTCCCGACGGATAGCATGACGATTCCGAAGCGGTCGAACAGCCGGCCGAAGAGCGGAGCCGTGACGGCATTCACTGCCATCGCGCCGGAGTAGAGCAAAGGGATGGTCGCCGGCCCGAACGCCGAGGTTTTCTGAAAGTGGTACGAGAGGAGCGCGAAGTCCACGAATCCGCAGGCGAGCAATCCAGAGGCGACGACGTAGGTCCAAAAAACTTTGGGGAAGTGGGTCTGTTCGATCTGGTGCGGCGCTGCCGTGCCCTGGGCCGGGAACCAGGCGCGCGCAACCAGCAGTGCAGCGACGGCCGCGGCAGCCGGAAACACCAGTCCTAGGAACGCGGGTCCGAAGGCGTGCGATCGCGCGACAGTAAAAGCTACCAGCAGCGGGCCGATAACCGCGCCGGTCTGGTCGAGCGCCGCATGCAAGCCGAATCCCCAGCCGTGGCCAACTACAGCCGTCGCCTCGGACAACAGGACGTCACGTGCCGGGCCGCGGATGCTTTTCCCGGTGCGCTCGAGGGCGACCAGGATCGCCGCCATCCACCAATGTCCGGCGAAGGCCAGCGCGGGGACCGCGATCAGGTTCACGCTATAACCGATGATGGTGATGGTCCAGTAGGATCGGGTCCGATCGGCCAGGCGTCCGGAGAAGAAGCGCAGGCTGGCTGCCAGCATTTCCCCCATGCCGGCAATCAGCCCTACTTGCGCGGCGTTCGCGCCGAGGTCGCTCAGGAAAGGTCCGATAACACTGCGGGCGCCTTCATAGGTGATGTCGGCGAACATGCTGACGATGCCGAGGCAAACGATGAAGCGGATCGCGAGCTTTCTCTGGTCGGAAGCGCGTTGGGAATCGGAGGCCGTCACTTTGCGGCCATCTTGAGAAGCTGTTCGGCGTGGCGAAGAGCTTCCTGCGTGATGCGCTCGCCGGAAAGCATGCGGCCGATCTCGCGGGTGCGGGCGTCGGGCGCCAGTTCTTCGATGGTAGCGATGGTGCGGCCGTGATCGGAATGCTTTTCGACGAAGTAATGGTGATCGGCGAAGCCGGCGATCTGGGGCAGGTGGGTCACGCAGATGACTTGGTTTGAGCCGGAGAGCTTCTTGAGACGCCTCCCGACGGCCTCGGCAGCGCTGCCTCCGACGCCAGCGTCGACTTCGTCGAAGACCAGCGTGCGGGGGGACGAGTTTTTCTTCGCGGCTGGGCTTATGCAAGTCTTGAGAGCCAGAGCCACGCGCGACAGTTCGCCACCCGACGCAATCTTGTCCAAGGGCTTCAATTCTTCGCCAAGATTAGGAGCAATCAGGAAAGCGACGGTGTCGGCGCCGCGGTCGGACCATTCCGCGGGATCCATATTGGTCACCACGCGGATCTCGATGCGAGTCTTCTCCATGGCTAACGCCGCCAGTTCCTGCTCGACACGCTTGCCGAGATCGACCGCGGCTTTCTTGCGCTGGGCCGAGAGCTTCTTGGCCGCGGTTTCGTAGGCTTGCGCCAATGCCGCGACTTCCTTCTGCAACTTGTTCCGGCGATCGTCCGCGGTTTCCACAGCGTTCAGGTTGGCGCGGACTTCATCGAGGAAGGCGAGCACTTGGTCGATAGATGCACCGTATTTGCGTTTCAGCTTTTCGAGGGACGCCAGCCGGTCTTCCACCTCGTCGAGACGTCCGGGATCGGCCTCCAGCTTGTCTACGTAGCGCCCGAGAGCGTGCGCAGTCTCCTGTAAAGCGATGGTCGCGGGCTGGAGCTGCGCGAGGATCTCCTGTGCGCTTTCATCGATGCGGGCAAGCTCCTCCAGGCGTTTCGCAATCGAGCCAACCTGCGCGGAGACGCTATCCGGATCTTCGTATAACGTGGCATAAGCCCCGCCGGCCAGCTCCTGGAGCCGAACCACGTTGCGCAACACGCGCCGCTCATTTTCGAGCTCCGCATCCTCACCGGGTTTGGGCGCGACCGCCTCGATTTCCTTGCGCTGGAAGGACCACAAATCTGCCAGCCGAAGTTTTTCTTGGGCGTTGCGGTCGAGCTCGTCACATTGAACCGCTGTCCGCTTCCAAGCCTGGAAAGTTTGTGATACTTGGCTTGCCAGAGCCCCCTCGCCCGCGAACGCATCCAGCATGTCGCACTGGACGGCGGGCGAAAACAACTGTTGCTGGTCGTGCTGGCCGTGGATATCGGCAAGGTGGATGGCCAGGTCCTTGAGCAGCGCCGCGGTGGCGGGGCGGTTCCCGACGAAAGCTCGCGATTTGCCGCCGGTCTGGATTTCGCGTTCGACGAGAACCTCGCGGTCTTCGATCTCAATTCCGGCGTCTTCGAGCAGTTTGGCCAGCGCGGGCGATTCGGCGACCTCGAAGATCCCCGAGACTCGGGCGCGCGTGGCGCCGGTGCGGACCATTTCCGGCGATGCGCGGCCGCCCAGCAGCAGTCCCAGGGCGTCGACCACAATGGATTTGCCGCTGCCGGTCTCGCCGGTGAGCAGGTTCAGGCCGGGGTGAAAGCGCACCCGAGCCTTCTCGATCACCGCGTAATTTTCGACCGCGAGCTCGACCAGCACTGAACCGATTATACGGAAGGACGACAGGCGACAAGATCGCCTGTCCTACAAACTAGCCTGTATTTTTGTCCCCCAAACATTTTTTAGCTTGCATGTTTCAGGGGGTGCTCGTTTACAATTGTAAAAGGGAGCGCCGCGCAACGCGGTGGGTTGAAACTGGGACACTGGAACGGGGTACTGCTGCAGATTAAGTTCTCGGAGCTGACGGACGTCTCCGATCCGGTCTTGCTCGTCGTAGTCGGTATCCTGCTCATATTTTCCCTGCTTTCCTTCACCATCATATTTTCCAAGCTGGGCGGATTCCGCCGCGCGCGCCGGGACAACCATCGATTTCTTAGGGCATTCCGAAAGTCTGCCGGTCTGGATGCGATCGCAGGCGCCATCGAGCAATTCCGCGCGGCGCCGCTAGCCACGGTCTTTGACTTCGGTTACAGCGAACTCAGCCGCCAGAAAGCGTCCCGCTCCAAGCTGACGAACCTGATGGCTTTGGAACGCAGCCTGCAAATGGGGATTAGCGAGGAGATCACACGGTTGGAGCGAAACATGAACTGGCTGGCAACCACAGCCGCCGTGTGTCCTTTTATCGGGTTGTTTGGAACGGTGCTGGGGATCATCGAATCGTTCAACGGATTGGGCGTGGCGGGTTCCACCAGTTTACGGGCGGTGGCGCCGGGCATTGCCAAAGCGCTCTACTCCACAGCGTTTGGCCTGGGCGCAGCCATACCGGCAGCCATTGCCTACAACTATTTCAGTAATGGAATCAAGGAGATAGGGCAGCGCCTGGAGGACTTCTCCCTGGAGTTCCTGAACGTTGCTGAACGAGGGGCCGAACGGACTGAAGGTCCGTAAATCTAACCGCCGATGGTTCGTAAATAATAGGAGTTAGGCATGGCGTTTTCCGGGATGGGATCGAGCGGCGGCCGGATGGGACGCGGCCGGTGGCGTTCACAGGTCGGCGTCCTGTCGGAAATGAACGTGGTCCCGCTCGTGGACGTCGTTCTTGTCCTTCTGATCATCTTTATGGTCACGGCGAGCGTCATGGAGTTTGGGCTCAATATCGACGTGCCGCAAGTGAGGCAAGTCAAGGACACTACCGAGCAGCATCCTGTGGTTAGCGTCTCACAGGACGGCACCACCAAACTAAACGACAAACTGGTGAACCTCCATAACATCGGAAAAGAGGTCCGGCGCCAATTTCCCGGCCAAAACGATGTGTATGTACGAGGGGATAAGAACCTCACGTGGGACAATCTCGCCCAGGTGATCAGTGCGCTGGACGAGGCTGGCCTGAAGCAGAAGCTGGTCACGAAGCCTCAGGATCGGTCGAGATAATGGCTCACGCCGACATCCTTGACCAACGCGAGTCGCTTCGCGGGCCCTTTACGGGAGCCCTGGCGCTGCACGTTGGTGTTGTCGGCGCATTGCTGGTGTATGCATACATCTACGGGCATCGCGAAGCGTTCGGGGATCCCAACGCGGGAGGCACCGCGGTAGGGATTGAAGCGGTGAAGTCGATTCCGCTGCCGCATAGCGGTCCGGAAAATCCCGTGGCCCACGATTCGAAGTCGGAAGCGCCGCCGAAACCGGCCAATCAAGAAAAGGTGAAGAAGGAGCCTCCACCGCCCAAGAACGCCGTCGAGCTCAAGAGCAAGACTGCCAAGCAATTGCGGGCGAAGGTGGAGAGCCAGCCGCAGCCGAAGCACTTCAAATCGTTCGACGAACTCGATCCGAACAAGATCAAAGTGCAGGAAGCGCCCGCGGTTTCGAATCCGCTGTATTCGGATGTGTCTGGGGCGGGGCGGATCGGCGCGGGGATGGATACCACGCTGGGCACCCATTTCGGCCAGTACGCCCAGCAAATCCGCGACTTAGTCGCCCGGAAGTGGCATCCCGGCGATGTCGATGCGAAAATCCGCAGCGCGCCTCAGGTGGTCGCAACATTCGAGTTGATGCGAGACGGAAGTATCGTCAAACCTGTCATCGTTCAGTCGAGCGGCATCCAGGCCTTGGATTTTTCCGTGCAGAGAGCGATCCTGGAAGCGAGTCCACTCCCTCCGTTTCCGCCAGGTTTGGAGGGAAAGTCAACGAAAGTCACGTTCACGTTCGAGTTGAAACGATGAAACGAATATACCTTGCTACATTCGCGATTCTCGCGGTGCTGCTGGCCGGCGCTGTATTGCTTCCGGGCCAGAGGACAGAAATCACCGGGACGATTAGTTCGGGTGAGAAACCGACGATTGCGGTCGCCGACATGCACGGCTCGGGCGCGGCCGAGCAATATATGGATACGTTCAATAAGACGCTTTGGGATGAGCTGGCGTACAGCGGGCAGATCAAGCTGGCGCCCAAGACTTCCTATCCGCTGCAGCTCCCGCAGCAGGCCAGCGATTTCAAGCCGCCGGTGATGTTCTCCGATTGGACACGGCCTCCGGTCAGCGCGAACTATTTGGCGTTTGGATATACCGCGGTCCAGGACGATCAAATCCTTCTGTTCGGCAATTTCTACAACGTGGGGCAGCCCACCACTCAGACTGCACAGGTCATCGCAAATCGCTATTACGGAGCTTTGAGTAATGACGGCGCGAAGAAGGTCGCACGCGAGTTTGCCGCGGATATTCTCAAGCAGCTTGGAATCGCGACCCTATCCGGCACCAAGATCTATTTCGTCTCCGACCGCACGGGGAACACCGAGATTTGGTCGATGGACTACGATGGGTCCAATCAGCGTCAATTGACGAATTACAAAACCAGCTCTCGCGAGCCGGCGGTGTCGGCGGATGGCAAGCTATTCGCTTTCCGGACTTTGACCAGCGGGCCAAGCTGGAAAATCCGCATCCATACGACCGACACGATCCGCAATCAGAATTTCTTTAATCCCGTGTCCTCGCTCATCTCTGCCCCGGAGTTCACCCCGGACGGCAAGCACATCTTGTTCTCGGAAACGGTAGATAACTGGCCACAGCTTATGATGGCCGATATCGACGGAGGGGGTCTGCATCGGATTTCGAACGTGAAGGCGATTGAGACCTCGCCGCGGGTGAATCCGAAGACGGGCAGCGATCTGCTCTTCATTTCGGGAAGATCGGGACACCAGCAGCTCTGGCGAATGAATCTGGACGGTACAGACAAGGAAATGCTGACCTCGAACGTCGGCGACGTCGCCAATCCTGCCTGGAGCCCGGACGGGCACCACATCGCATTCTGCTGGACGCGCGGGTACGAGCCTGGCAACTTCAATATTTTCGTCATGGACATCGCGGACAAGGTTCCGGTGCAGTTGACGAGCAACAGTGGAAGGAACGAGAATCCTTGGTGGGCGCCAGACGGAGTCCATCTGGTGTTCTCGTCCATGCGTGGACGTGTCACGCAACTTTATTCGATGCTGGCAGACGGCACCAGCGTCCGGCAGCTCACGACACAGGGCAATAATCTTCAGCCTGTGTGGGCCAAGGGAATCGAATAAATCGGTAGTGGTTGTAATCGAAATTCACAGAAGCTATGAGGATATAAAAGTATGCGAATGAATATGAGAACACTGAGTGCAGCGGTGTTCACCGCCACGCTTTTTATCGCGGCTGCCGGATGTAAGAAGAAGGTCGCGGCTGCTCCCCCGCCGCCGCCGGTTGTCGTAACTCCACCGCCAGCGCCGCCGCCGCCCAAGCCACAACCGCCTCGCATCGACACATTTGTCGCCGAGCCGGCTTCCGTGGAACGCGGCCAATCATCGACCTTACGTTGGTCCGTGGCGAACGCGACCAATATGTCGATCGATCAGGGTGTGGGCGCCGTGCAGGCCAACGGGACGCGGCAGGTGCACCTGAACAATTCGACCACGTACACGCTGACCGCGAGCGGAGCCGGTGGGATGGACACGCGCTCGGTAACCGTGACGGTGAATGCTCCGCCGCCACCGCCGCCTCCTCCTCCGGCGCCGCCGAAGGTGACTATTTCGAGCACCGAACTTCTGACCCGCGAGGCGCAGGATGTGTACTTCGACTACGACATGAGCGATCTGCGGGCCGACGCCGTACGCGCCGCCACCGCGAACGCCGATCTGCTCAAGCGGATCTTTGCCCAGGATTCGGGCTTCACGGTGCTCATAGAGGGGAACTGCGATGAGCGTGGTTCCGCCGAGTACAACCTGGGTCTGGGCGATCGACGGGCCACCAGCCTGAAGGATTTCTACGTCATGCAAGGCTTGCCCGCGGACCGGATCAAGACCATCAGCTATGGCAAGGAAAAGCCTGTGTGTACCGATGCAAATGAGGCGTGCTATCAGAAGAATCGGCACGACCACATGGCGCCGGGCCAGTAGCGCAGGCAGTGGGATATGGGGGACGGCCTCGCGCCGTCCCTCGGAACGTAGGTAGCAAAGGAGGAACGTGATGAAATTTTCACGCTTGCTGGTATCGGGGTTCATGCTGACGGGCCTGCTCATGTTCCCACGACAGCTGCCGGCTCAGTCGGAAAAGGTGATGATTCAGGAACTGCAGCGGGATGTCGCCCAGTTCGCGGATAAGCTTCGGCAGTTCAAAGAAGCGCAGGATCAGAAGAACGCCGATTTGGAATCACTGCTGAAACAGTCGCTGGAATCCAATGCGAAGCTGGCGGCGGAGATCGGATCGCTACAGCAAAGCTTGACTTCCGCAGTGGCGGATCAACAGGGCAAACTGGTGCCGCCAATCAACGCGGTGGGCAACAAGGTGGACCAGCTGTCTTCATCTCTCAGTGCCATCGAAACCAGCCTGGATGCCTTGACACGCAAGGTGGCCAGCCAAGACGGGAAGCTGAACGAAATCCTGAACAACGTGAGGACCATCAGCGCCGCGCAGCAGCCGCCACCACCCTCAGCTTCTGCACCGGGTGCGCCTGCCACGTCGACTGCGGGCGCATCCGCCGACGTCGCCTTCCAGGCAGCCCAGCGCGATCTGCTTAGCGGCCAGAATCAATTGGCCATGGACGAGTTAACCGCTTTCATCGCGCACTTCCCGACTTCGGAAAATGCGCCCAAGGCGCAGTATTACATGGGCGTGATTTTCGACCGTGGCGAGCAGTACGACGACTCCGTGAAGGCATACGATGCGGTCCTGGAACGGTATCCCGAGAATCCCGCGACGCGCGATGCCTTGTACGGCAAGGCGGTTGCGTTGATGAAGCTCGACCGCAAGGTTGAGGCGAAGAAAGAATTCACCGCGTTCCTGGACAAGTATTCCACTGACGACAAGGCTGGTCAGGTCAAGCAATATTTGAAGGATCTGAACGGACCAGTGCACCCTCCGGCTCGCAACCAGAAGGGGAAGCGATAGTGAAGCGGACACTGTTCGTACGTCTTTTTGCCGGATTGCTGGCGCTGACGGGAGCGTGGGTGGCGTATACGCAGACCCCGCAAGGGAAGCAAGCGCCCGCTCAAGGGAAAGCTCCCGCGCCGTTCAATCTCATCAAGATTGCCGACGATCTGTACGTCATCGACGGGGGCGGGGCAGGGAACGTGGCGGTCTACATCACCAACGAAGGGGTGATCATGGTCGATGACAAGTTCGAGCAGAACTTCGACGAGATCATGGCCAACGTTAAGAAGGTCACGAATCAGCCCATCAAGTACATTCTGAGTACGCACTATCACGCCGATCACAGCGGCGGGAACACGCGCTGGAGTTCGATCGCCGAGATTATTTCGACGCGCAACGCGCATGATGGCATCGTGCAGCATAAACAATCGAACGCGCCCAATGATATGATTCCGGCTCGCGTGACGTTCACTCAGGAAACCGATCTGTTCCTGGGCGGCAAGGAAGTTCGGGCCAAGTACTACGGCCGCGGTCATACCAATGGCGATGCGTTCGTGTATTTTCCCGCGCTGAAGGTGCTCCACACAGGCGACATGTTCACCAGCGCGACGCCGCTGATCGACTATCCCGGCGGCGGCAGTTTGCTCGAATGGCCCAAGACTCTGGACGCCGTGATGAGCGACAAGAGTCTGGATTTCGACACCGTGATTCCCGGACACGGCCCGGTATCGAAGAAAGCCGACCTGCTCACCTATCGCAACAACGCCCAAAAGATGTTGACGCGCGTTCAGTCGCTGGTTCGCCAGGGCAAGAATCAGGACGACGTGGCTAAGGTGATGAGGGCGGAATATAACTGGCAGCCCGGAAGCCTCAACATGCAGTGGAGCCTGCCGGGGATGATGACCGAGCTGAAGTAGATCTGATATAGTTCCGGCATGAGCCGGACATTACTCGTACGTTTGTATGCGGTGGCGATCGCACTGGGATGCGCATGGATCGCCTATACTCAGGCTCCGCCGCAGCAGGGCAAACAGCAAGCCAAGCAGGCGAGTAACAAGCTCAACAAGATCACCGACGATCTCTACGAAATCGAAGGCGACGGCGGCAACGTGGCCGTCTACATCACCAACGAAGGCGTGATCGTGGTGGACGATAAGTTCGAGTACGACTTCAATGACATCATGGCGAAGATCAAGAGCGTTACGGCTCAGCCGGTGAAGTATGTGCTGAACACGCATCATCACGGCGACCACACTGGCAGCAACGAACACTTTCTTCCAACAGCGGAGATTATTTCTACTGCGAATGCCCGCAAGAACATGATCAATGGCAAGCAGCCGGGTGCCCCGCGCGTGGTCTTCACCGACGAGACGGATGTGTTTTTGGGCGGCAAGCAGGTCCAGATGAAGTATTTCGGACGCGGCCACACCAATGGCGATGCAATGGTGTATTTCCCGGCGCTGCGAGTCCTTCACACCGGCGACCTGGTGGCCGGTACCAGTCCGTTGATCGACTACGGCGGTGGAGGCAGCCTGAAGGAGTGGGCGGCAACACTCGACGGCGCCATGAAACTCGACTTCGACACCATGATTCCCGGCCATGGCCCGGTCGGCAAGAAGGCCGACATGCTCACGTATCGCAACAATGTCGAGAAGCTGCGGGTGGAAGTGTCGGACATGCTCCGCCAGAACAAGAGCCGGGATGACATCGCCAAGGTCGTCCAGGACAAATACGGATGGGCGCCCACGGGTCTGCAATTCCAGGTCGGCTTTGACGGGATGCTCTCCGAGTTGAAACGTTGAACTGAAGTGCTAGCCGCGGTAGGTCGAGACTGCAACAAGCTGAGGTACAAATACCATGGCTGATCTAACGCTGTTGCCGGAAGAGACGCGCCCACGAATCAATCTCGCCGATTTGATGATTCGCCTCGGTGTTGCTATCGTGTTCCTCATTGCGGGCGCTGAGAAAGTCACCGAAACTAACCCAAACTCCCACTGGGTGAGTATGTTTAACCAGATTGGCCTTGGCGATTGGTT
>Ga0265313_10003436_pt1 | contig 12819 bp, 10 predicted proteins | sample 4123metaG_FD_203122 | JGI IMG/M metagenome (GOLD analysis project Ga0265313, IMG submission 203122) | Rhizosphere microbial communities from Carex aquatilis grown in University of Washington, Seatle, WA, United States - 4-1-23 metaG | ecosystem: Host-associated > Plants > Roots > Rhizosphere >...
ATCCTTGCCGACGAGATTCAAGCACTGGCGTCCATGTCGCAAGACGGTAATACGGAATCTATGATATCGCAACTGATTGCCCTGCAGCAGCAAATCATCAATCTGGAAGCAGGCATCCTCGGCAATGGCAGCTCTCCCGACAATCCCTGTCCCGGCTCAGGCGGCGATATTCCTGTACTACCGCCCAGCGATGGTGGCGGCGACGTGCCACCACCCAACCCAAATCCAAATCCAAATCCAAATCCGAACCCTAATCCTAATCCTGGTACCGGCACTGACATGTCTTCTATTTTTACTGCAGGAGATTCCAGCGTCTCCTCTGCACAAATGCAGCACGCGATAGACATAGCAAATGCACTGCCCGAGGACATGAAACAAGCATTGCTTGCCAACCATGTGAATATGGAAGTAGATGCCGGTTTCCAGGGAGGTGCCGAAGGTACGAATGACGGCACTTCCGGTCAGTTCTATGCAGACAGCGGCATGCCCGACCAATCAGAAGTGCATGAGCTCTATGAAATGTATGGTCAAATAAGCAACGACGGACCGGGCAGTTGGAGCGATGCACAAGCCTTACAACTCGCAGACAACGGCATGCCGCATAGCCTGAGCGAAGGTGATCTAAATGACACAGTCGGAAACTATCAAGGTGATGGCGATCATATGAGCAACGCCTTCGTATCAGACTTCTTTAAACAGCACCCCGATCTCTATCAGGATTCATTCGGCGGAAGCATTTTGTCACAAACAGACCAGGATGATCCGGCGCTTGAGGCCTATATCGCACAGGCACAAGGTTTGGCCTGAATGCGATAACCCATTAGAAAATCATCGGGGTGCCCACTGCTGTTTCTAAATCAGCCCAGGCATTTTGATAATCCACTACCGTATCAAAATAAGATTTCATCGTACTGATAAAGGCCTGCTGCCCTACGATTGCATCGCCAATGTCACCTTTGCCGCCTTCATATCTCAGCTGTGCAAATTGAGAGACCCTTTTGGCATCAGGCAATAGATGGTGCTGAAAAAGTTTGATGTTGTGCCGAGCTGTAACCAGGCTTTCATAGGCAAGATAGACATCTCTTTTTACCAATGTCCTGGTCCTTTCGATTGCATTCAAAGACTGAGCCAACTCTGATTTGGCTTGGGCAATTTCACCCTGGCGGCGATATAAAATGGGCACATCCACGTTGACGTTCATATAGGCTCCAAACTGCTGAGGAACCGCAGGCTTGTTATGCGCGTAAGTGCTGTAAGCAAGTCCCGAGCCCAACAATAAATCAGGAACCGCTTTGCGTCTTTCCAGACTGAGGGCCCTGCGATCGACAACAGTTTTCTGTTTCGCCACCAGTAAGTCCGGACGCTTTTCAAAAGCACTTGCCACCAGCTCCTCAAGCGTGGGAATAGGAGCATTCGGACCGGGCACCAGAGAGGTCTTTTCGGCAGCCAATCGAAACAGTCCATTGTCGTCTACATCAAGATCTCGCTCGAGCGGCAAGCCAAACATGTAGTCCAACTTGATACACGCTTGCCTTAATCTTGTATATGCGGTGCGCTCAAGCGCATAGTATTGATCTAAGGCCAGTTGTGCTTGCAGTTCTTCACCGGGAGCAGCTACTTTGTTGCGCGCCCGCAAATGAGCCAGCTGGACAAATTTTGCTATTACCGCCCGTTGGTCCTCAATCAAGGTGACATTGGATTCGGCAGCCGCCGCTTCAGCATAAGTCCTGCGCACTTCCGAGCGAACGTCGAATCTCAGATCCGCCAGTTGACGCACGGCGAGCTCATAGTTTTCCTTTGCATATTTCAGCCTGGCTCGCCGTTTTCCGGCCGTTTCGAATAGCTGGTTGATGCCAACCTGTTGGGTGTTACCCGCTATTACACCGGTGTACGCATCTCCCCAACCGAACTGTCCGGCCAACTGAGGGTTTGGTCGAGCACCGGCAATCCTGATTTCAGCTTTGGCAATTTCCAGATTCTTGAGGGCGACGATTATATTTGGATGTTTGGAATTAGCTTCCTCGAAAGCACTGGAAAGGCTGATAGCAAAGCGATTGACGGGACGATTGGGTCGATCGGACGGGTTCGATTCCATGGGATTTTCATATTCGTCTCCCGTCGTCGGAGCAGTCACACTTTGATTGCTGTCTACCGCCAGGCTGGGTTGGCAACAGGATACGAACACATAAAACGTGCTCGAAAATACCATCAAAGCAGATAAGGAAGAGAATACTCTGTATATATTCATTAGCCAGAAGGCACGGGGCTCCCCCATTTTTAGCATGCGTTTGTTATGGAATTGCGATGAATCATGTTCTAATTGAATAACCTGGGATACCTTGTTCATCAATTTGACATTCACATTTATGATGGAACAGATTGGCAAGACATATGTAGAGTTAGGAGCAGACGCCCTCAGCGTTGACACAACACCATCCTCTTCAAGTTGAAACTTCAAACTATTTTCCAGAAGGGGCTCGTATTAGCGGGCTTAGTCCTCGTCTTTGAGCTAATTCTTATGCTTTTGGCCGGTGCGCTCTTATACCACGCCGATGAAGTTGCAAAAAATGAGCACAAAGCTTCTGAGTTAGTTGCACAGCTCAATCGCTTGATGATGCAGGGCCAACGAGCCACTGCGGCTACCATCGATTACATTTTTCTGCATCAGAAGAGTGAAGAATTCACAGACACTGTAATAGAAGATTTTCGCAAGTTAGAGGAACTTACGAAAGACGATCAGGAAACACTCGTTATGGTGCGAGACTCTGAAAGAACCTACCGCAAGGCTGGGGAACTGATGTACAAGCTCATGAGAGCCTCAGAAACACACGATCCCGAGTTTAACTTTCTGTTTTTAAAACTGGGTCAGCTCACACATATTACCGGCCGACAGATGCAAGCTTTGCTGACCAGATGCGAAATGCTCAAACAAAAGAGGTCTGAGGAAACTGCGCATACTCGGCAAATGCTCACATATATTCTGTCTGCATTTGCTGTTTTAAATGTCTTTGTCGTAGTAGGACTTGTTGTCAAATTCGCACACCATGTTACAAAACGGCTTGCAAATCTGCGTGAAAACAGCATGCGCTTCGCCGCCGGTCAACCCCTTTTGCCTGCCGAAAGGGAGGGGGATGAAATCGCCGATCTAGATCTTGCAATGCACCAGATGGCACAGGTGCTGCAGGATGCAACACGAAGAGAGCGGGCAGTTTTGGAAAACGCGTCCGATTTGATTTGCAGCATCACTGCAGAAGGAACTTTCGCGAGCACCAATCCGGCTGTAATGAAAATTTTAGGATACACACAAGACGACTTGCTGGGCAAGCGCTATGTCGAAGTCATTGCTGATGAGAGCAAAGAGGTTACACGCACCTGCTTTGATGAAGTGATGAAAAGTCATGGACATACCGAAATTGAAAACCGGTTGGTGCGTAAAGATAAATCAGAGATTGATGCTGTTTGGTCCGTGCAGTGGTCTCAAGAAGACCGCACACTTTTCTGTGTTGTTCACGACATTACGCAACGAAAAGAGATGGAGCGAATCAAGCGCGCCTTCCTGGAAATGGTCAGCCACGATTTGCGCTCTCCTCTTACTTCAATACAGGCCTCAGTAGAAATGGTCGCCAGTGGAATGTACGGAGAATTCCCCGAACGAAGCAAAAATACGCTTACGCAAATCACCGGCAATATCGGTCGTCTAATTGCCCTGGTCAATGGACTTCTTAGTCTTGAAAAAATGGAAAGCGGAAATATGCAGCTGCAGTGCTCTGAGATCCGTGCTTCAAACATATTAGAACCTTCCATACATTCGCTTCAAGGAATGGCGCGCAAACGGCGCATTGAACTGATTGTCGAAAATGAGGGTGACCCCAGTTTTTACGGCGATGAAGACAGACTCGTGCAGGTGCTGGTCAATCTTTTATCCAACGCCATCAAGTTTTCACCCGATCGCACATACATCACAATCGTCGTCAAAGAAGGAACCGATTTTGTGGAAGTGCAAGTAAATGACCAGGGTCGTGGCATTCCAGAGGATAAAAGAGAATCTGTTTTCGAACGCTTCAAACAGGTGGACCGCACTGATGACACAAAAAAGGGTGGCATTGGTCTGGGTCTACCCATCTGCAAAGCAATCGTAGAACAACATGGCGGCACAATCGGTGCTGATACCGCCGAAGGTGGGGGCTGCAAGATGTGCTTCAGACTGCCAAAATCTGGTCCACTTGTTCAAATCGAAGAATTTGCTGAAAAATAGCAATTTACTCTTCCTGCGTCTAAAATAGCTTCCTGGAAGTTCGGAATCAGGAGAAGCATATGGTCACTCTAAAAGACGCGAAAGCAATCATTGAAGCTGCCGAGAAAAAAGCAGAAGCCATTGGTCAGCCAATGAATATCGCAGTAGCGGACGCAGGCGGCAATCTGGTTGCGCATGTTCGCATGGACGGCGCCTGGCTGGGCAGTATCGACATTTCGATAAAGAAAGCATTCACGTCACGAGCTTTCGATATCTCAACGAAGGATTTAGCCGCATACTGCCAACCTGGCAAGGACTTCTACGGCTTAAACACCTCCAATGACGGCAAGATCATGATCTTTGCCGGCGGTATTCCGCTAAAACGCGATGGAAAAGTAGTAGGTGCAGTCGGCGTCAGCGGGGGCTCCGGAGAACAAGATCACTCGGTTGCCGAAGCAGGCGCGTCCGCGTTCAAATAAGACAAACATATTGGCGTCCGTCTGATCTACGTTGCGGCATGCACATTCTCGTCTGCACAGCAGTCCTCATTTTGCGAGTCCAGGAATTCTCCGTGGGCTAACATTACCTGCTGCAATAGCCTTTTCCTCAGGTCTGCTGCATCGGCAAAGGCAAGCCGCAGCGGACCTGTAAGCCCCAAGGCGTCGGATTTACCGGGTAAAGATGAAAGTACCTCATCCTGCCACTTGCGATGATATCTGCATTCGTCCTTAGCCAACTCAATTATGTATGCAAGTTCTTGCCTGCAAACGTTTTCTGATGATTCACGGGATTTTGCCACCGTGTCGGCAATCCACCTGGAATACATTTCAAAGACTGTCTTTGCGCCAAGGACGACATATGCCGCCAATTCATATTTTTCTTGCTTCACCAAACGACCGACGAGCCCTTTCGATGCCCACTGCCTTTCCGCCATGTTACACCTGCTTGGCCCACTGAATTTTTCTGCCCCGGAAATTATCCCGGTTACTAATTTCCCACACCCTAGTATGCCGCGAGGCATTGCCCTAGTAACTCCCTTATTCGAGTGTCAAACCAGTCAATTCGACTCCCTATACCGCGGGATTAACTGTGTTAATATTGAGCCGCCTTAAATGCAAGAGAGCGCATGCATTTGACAGACCCAGAATCAAACGATCTCAAATTATTTGATGGCGAAAACACCATTAGCAGTGGTTCGGGGACGGCAGCAGCTGAATTCAAAGAGCGACAATCTCTGGGCGGACGCTATCAGGTAATTTCCTGCCTCGGAAAAGGCGGCATGGGACTTGTCTATCGCGTCAATCAGATCTTCTTGAACAAAGAGTTTGCGCTGAAGACAATTGAAAAAAACTGCCTGTCCGATGTGGCCATCCGCAGATTTCAGAGAGAAGCGCGAACGACCTTTGCTCTCGACCATCCCAATATCGTCGCTGTAAATGACTTCGGAGTCCTGGACGATCAGACTCCTTTTCTGGTTATGGAACTGGTGGCCGGTGAGACCCTGGGCGAACGCCTGAAGAAAACGGGCAGTCTTACAGTGGAACAGGCAATTCCGATTTTCGTGCAAGTCTGTTTTGGATTGGCGTATGCGCACGACTCCGGTGTTGTGCATCGCGACATCAAACCAAATAACATCATGCTTCTCAAAGGGCTGCCACTAGGATCAGAAGGCAGCGTAAAAATACTGGATTTCGGTATCGCCAAATTTACGGCGCATGAAGAGGGCGAAATGCAGGCGCTTACTCGCACCGGAGAAATATTTGGCAGTCCTCTCTATATGAGTCCGGAGCAATGCAGCGGTTTCAGCGTCGATCATCGCTCTGATATTTATTCGCTCGGTTGCGTACTTTTCGAAGCGCTCACCGGCACACCTCCATTCATTGGAGAAAATGCGCTGGCGACGATGATGAAACATCAAGGAGACCGCGCGCCGACCCTGAAAGAAGCTTCAATGGGGACAGAATTTCCTCAAGCAATCGAGCAAATTGTGGCCACTATGTTGGCAAAATCTCCTGAGGCGAGATACAACAATCTAGGCATTGTTGCTCACGATCTCGATGCGTTGAGACGCGGTGATTCAATCTCGCCATTCAATCCTGCGCGAACGATTCCTAAGAAAGAGGCAGCGACAATCACGCTGGCGAAAGTTCATTTCTATGCACTGATAATTGGTACAGCTTTGCTTTCCACAACTGTATCTGGTTTTCTCGGTTATACACTTCATACTGCAGATGAAAGCAAAATAGAGCAACCAAATGAAGAAAAGCCCTTAGCAGCGCAGTCAAAGCTTACCGAAAACGCCAAGCCGGGAGAAAACCTTGAAGAACTGCTGGTGATCCCCGCCCTAACACCGCAGGAACTTCAGTTGCGGTTTCCCACTAAAGACAAAAGCTTATCAGTAAGCTACAAAACCATTAACGACAATGTATTTGATGTAATTGCTGCCGCATCTTGGATTGAAGATCTATCGCTGAACAATTCAATATTCAAGAACGAAAATCTTGCTAAACTCTCCGCGCTCAAAAAACTCAAGGAGATCGACCTTAGTGGATCGAGTTTCAACGACATTGGCGCGGAAGGTATTGCCCAGTGCCAGGAATTGATAGGAATCAACGCGGCAGCCACTCATCTCTCAGAAAAAGGACTGAGAACGCTTGCCTCTATGAAAAAACTGCACCTGTTGACGTTGTCGAATACAGGTTTGTCCGCCCGGGAGCTGGTGGCACTTGCCAAAAGTACAACGCTGTACAATCTAAACATCGAGGGTCTAAAGCTACCAGAATCAGATATGTTGTACATCCGCACAATACCCGAGCTTACGACAATCGGGTTGAATAAAACCAATGTGACGGTCAGGGGCGTTGAGGAGCTGTGCAAAAACAAAAACGTCAGGACAATATGGCTTCAGAATTGTCCGAACATTAGCGCGAAGGAGCTCATTGATTTGAAATCCAAATACAAGCGAGTTGATTTCAGATAACCTACTGCATGTTCTTCAACTGGCGATAAGCATAATAGAGATGAACATCATCCTTCTCAGTCGGTTTCAAATTAGTCGCGATAAAACGAATAGTGTTGCCCTCCAGTTTAGGCGGGCAAGGTCCATCGTAAATCACAGTACCGGCAGGCAAAGTCGACCACTTCAATTCATAGAATTTTTTGACCGGCAAAGAACTTAACGCCTTCAGTTTAATCGGCGCACCGATCACGGCCGGATCGAAATTGACGACGACTTCAGCACGTCCTATTGGTCCATGCCAGGAAGCGCCAGTATGCAAAACGTAAGACGTTTGTTGGTACATACCATTTTCATTGGTCACTTGCGCGCCCGGTGGCACCGTATAAACATCGCGGATCGCGCAATCTTTATTTGCCTTAAAAGTGACATTCTTCGCGTGCCAAAATAGTGTGCGGTCATCGGTGGGCACAAGTTCTGTCGGCACCTTCTTACCATCAACCCAGGAGTCGTATGACAGAAATGTCGCTTTTAGATCCTTGCCTTTGGGTCTTACGTCTTCACCCTGATACGGTTCCATCGACCCCTCTCCGCGATCGGGAAATCCAACGCGCACAGTGCAGTCTGGTCCGCTGTTGTGGAAAAGAAACCGGCAGTCGACTTTGATCTTTTCTTTGCCAATGTCCAAAGTAACGACTTCGTTTTTCATTGCCACAGAAGCATGCCCTTTGAGCAAATGCGGCGAACCGCCAAAAGAGATGCCACCATCATCGGCTCGGGATGCCGAAGCAATAGCTGCCAAAAGAAGGCCGCTCAATGCGGTTTTTAAAAACCTTGTTTTATTCATTTCAAACACCGCGATCTACGATCTGGCGGGCTCGAGTACATTCAATGCCGCAACAGCATGCCCATCGAGATAAGTTTCCAGCTGATCCAACGAAAACTGAACACCCGAGTAGAATTCGCCGAAGTCTCCATACTTCGCGCTCGCTTCGTCAAATCGCATTTCATAAATGAGCTTTTTGAAAATGAGCGGATCGTCGGCATAAAGGTCGACTCCCCATTCAAAATCATCAAAACCAATCGAGCCGGAAATTACTTGGGTCACCAATCCGTGATAGGTGCGTCCGATTTTTCCATGTTCCAGCATCAAGCGCGCCCGATCGGCAAACGGCAGCATGTACCAATTAACATCCTCGCCCCGCTTCTTATCCATCGGGTAGAAACAAACGAAACGACGCTGCGGAATGCGAGCCCACAAACGACCGGCATTATGGGGAACCTGCGCCTGAGCCTGCACCATTTCGTCAAACGCCTGAATCCATTCTTGTGAGTTCGGTTTCAGGTTTTGCTCAGCCAGAGAAGCATGTATTTTGCCGGTGGCATCATAAAGCCCCAGCTCCAGAACCGAGACGTAAGACAACTCAGGAGTCAGATATTCAGATAGATTAAGCTTGTCAACAACCGTCTGAGCGTGAGCCAGCCCTTCATAGTCCTTACTGTAATGAGTGAGCATCAGGTCCGCTTTGTGCCCGACCATATGGGCGAACCCAATGTCGGTGTTTTCGTCATTCTTGAGCGGCTCGAACGCGTTTTGAGCCTCACAGATAATCTGCTTGCGGTCTTCTTCGGGGAGCAAATCCCAGCCCAGGCGGTCGAATGCGAACATTCGGTGAAGGATCCACCAGCTGTCCAGTGATTCGGGAACTTCGGGATGGCGCATAGATTATGGCTCCTTGCAACTGCTTTTAAACGCTAATAGAGTAGCGCAAGCAGCTTGGCAAGGGCGAAGATGCTAAGCAAGTCTTTGTGATTCGCAACCTAGTGCGGCTCAAACCTGGTGAGACTCAAACCTTCTGTGAGCGATCTTTTCACTCCAGAATGCTTCATTGAGCTCCGGAATATAAGCGTGCAATGTCTCTTTCATGCGCTCGACTTTCTGTTTCAATACCGCATCTGCTGATGCTCGTTGCATAACATGATCGTACGAGACCATTAGATGACAAAATACCTCCGCCTTATCTTCTGATGCCGAATATCTTGCATAGTCAGTTATGAATCCTGGTATTGTCGATTCATGAGTAGACATCCTCTTATAAGGATCATCGAATTCGCGCGGCATGATCTCTTGCGGGTTTCTTCCCATTAGTCTGTGCAGTTCGGCAGCAGCATCAAATTCATATTTGAAATCATCACCTTGAATGCGCGTCCAATCCGCATCGACAAATCCGTTCCAGGTGTCGCGAAAGTCTATCGCATGATAAAGCTCGTGATGAAGAGTACGGCGCCCATATAGATCGTTGGCATGAAAGCCGGAAACATCAATAAAAAGCGTATCAACATAATGAAGCCCGACTTTGAGTGTTCCACCCGCACGTTTCTTACTGACGACAAGGTTGGTGCAAAGAATTACTTGTTCGATCCTGGTCTTTTCAATGGCTTGTCTGGGATATATCGATAATTCTTCGACAATAATGCTTCGTGCGGCATCCAAATACGCTTGCGTGGGCTGGTCGTACGAGAAATCGACGCAATCCAATTTGTCGTCGGTGACAAATTTCAATCCGTATTCTTTGCCGAGTTTGAGCAAATCAGGATCAGATGTTTCAGCCGGTTGAAGTTCGTATACTCCCAGCATTTTTGCAAAACATCTTTCTGCAGCAATGCTCAAATTGCGAAATGATTCCATACTTGCTCATTTATCCGTTAGATCGAAAAACTTTAGCATCAATGGTGTGTCGACTCAATCGGTCCACCCATCAGATTCTCATCACTCATCAACTTCAAGAGTGGGCACGTGTGCGCTCCCATTCCTGTTCCCACCCAGGTGAGATCAGTATGGGCGACGGCGAAGTCTAAATTGGCTTCATAGACCCAATTGATTCCAACTTGAGGAGCATGCTTAGCCATCTGTGCGTCAAAATATTTTTTCATCTGGTTCGACCAGGGATGGCATGTATGATCTGCCATTTTTATTTTTCGCAGATTGGGCATCTTAACGAGAGACTTCCAAACCTCCGGGGAAACATAGGATTTCGAAATATCCAGATACTCCAAATTCTTGAGCTTGGATAGAGTCTCTACGCCCTTATCGGTTAATTTGCTCCAGGCAAGATCAAGAATTTTGAGGTGATCTGTTTTTACCAAAGGAATCATGTCCTCATCTTTCAATTCGCAATTTACCAGCATAAGTTGACGAAGCTCCGGCATTTCCGGCATTTTTTCAATGATCGCCTTGCCATCATCGACACCGGACAGATCAACACATTGCAGACTCTTGAGTGGTGCGTATTTCAGAGCTTCCTTTGCAGATATTTCCGTGAAGCCGAGATCCAAGTAAAGGAGATTGGTCAGTTTCGAAAGAATATGAACGTCGCGATTCGAAAATTCGGTATCAAATAGGTTGAGTCCCTTGAGTTGCGTCATAGTGCCGATCTTTTCAAAAAACGCCGGTGTGACATTCTTATTCGTATCGAAATCAAAAACAACCAGTTCGCCCGGTTTGAATTTATCCAACAGCTGAGGATTTTTCACAAGACTGTCGCTTGGCACCAGCCCCAGTTGCAGATCTTTCGGAACAGATACTTTACCGGTGGCAGCGTGAGTTTGTCCGTCGGCGGCAATAAGCTGTCCCAATGAAGTTGCAGCAGGGAATTGAAAAACGCGTTTGTCGACTGCAATTTGAGACCATTGCTTACTGCTCGATACTTCCGCTTCGTTTTTGGGATCTAGTTTCGCTGCAAGAGGCATTACAGCTGCATCGGTTTGCTTGCTTGCATGCGGTAAAAAATAGCCGGACGCTATACCGACAACGCCTGTGCAGGCAGCAATACCTAAAACCGTTGCCATTCCAAAAGATTTCGATTCGACCTGAGCCGTTTGCTGGGCGCCGTCCCGGCGCGAACGTTTGACTGCAGCTTCAGCCCTCGAAGAAGTCTGCGCTTGATCTTCATCGTCATTAAAACTGCGTTCGACATGGATGAGATCGCGTGCCAGTTGGTCGGCTGACTGGTAGCGGCGCTGAGGGTCCTTTTCCAGCAATCTGGCGACCACATGTTCCAGTCCCGGCGGAAACTGCATTCCCAGGGAGGCTTCCTTCAGCGAGGCCTGGGTTTCCGATTGGTGCTTCATCATGGTCGATAGTGCGGACTCACCCATAAAAGGCGGCGCGCTGGTCAGCGCTTCATAGAAAACGCATCCCAGTGAATAAAGATCGCTTCTGTGGTCTACAGCCACACCAGTGCACTGCTCGGGGCTCATATATAGAGGGCTGCCGAAGATTTCGCCGGTTTTGGTCAGGGTCTGCTGGTTGAATTCGTCCACCCCGGTTAATTTGGCGATGCCAAAATCGACTACTTTAACGACTTCCGCGTCGGATTCAGCTCTTTTGCCGACCAGCATTATGTTGCTGGGTTTGAGGTCTCTATGAATGACACGGCTTTCGTGAGCGTAGCCGATGGCAAAAGCCACTTGAATAAAGATTTTTATGGCCCGCTCTACCGGCAGATGCCCCAGGTGTTTTATTTCATCAGCCAGGGTTACCCCTTCCACCAGTTCCATCAGGAAAAACGGCTGGCCGCCAGGTAAAAGCCCAAATTCATAAACTTTGAGCAGATTGGCATGATCGAGCATATGCGCGGCTTTTGCTTCGTTTTGGAAACGCTTCCACCCGGCATCGACGGCCTGATATTTATTGAGACACTTGAGGGCGAACTGGCGGTTCATCAAAAGGTGTTCGACTCGATAGACGCTGCCCATGCCTCCCTCGCCCAGCAGCTCGATAATCTTGAATTTTTCAAGCACAGTGACGCCCGGTGCCAGACGCACGGAAGGCTCCGAAGGCAGGGACAGCGTCGTATCGCCCTGGTACACAGGACGTTTCGGGCGATCATCGCCCGAAGATTCCGCTTCCGCATCGTTTAATGTGTTGACCAAAGTCAGACCTAAAGGCAGCACCGTCGACCTTACTCCAGTATAAGCGCCCGTGAGCCTCTGCCAAGTCTGGCTTGATCTGCAATCTCAGCTGCAGAAAGTCTCCCAAAACCTTTATCTGGTTTTGGGAGAACATCTCTATTTCGGCTTGCAGCCTCTTTATCAGTCCAGCTAAGCGTTTAGCCGCCGGGATCTCCGAGTGGATCTTGACTGGCTGGGCGAACATTTCCAGAACCCTGGTCAGCAGGATCGCCATATGAATCTCGGCTGGACGGAAGCACCGATCGATCACCATTGTTTTGCCCGAACTGGCCAAAAAGATTCTCGATGCCGCTAATCAGTCCACCTGGATCGTTGGAAGGCTGATGGGGCGTATCGGGATTATCATAAATCGCCTGTTTAACACTATCTAGAAGAGAAAGTAGGTTCATGAATATTACTCCTAAAGGGGATGTTTGCCGAGGCCGGCTAGACTGCGTCCGTTTGTACGTCCTTCATATCCCTGAAAATCCTGATATTGAGACGCTTCCGCAATAGGTACCTGAATACCTTCACTGGGTGCAGTTACCCAATGCACTCTGCCTCCTTGCTCCCTGTAGTAGACACGGCCATTCTTGGACAAGTAATACTGTGGCTCTGAAGCATTACCGCTTTTCTGGGCTTGCTGATTTTTCCTATACATGTAATAGAGTGCTGC
>Ga0265313_10003438_pt1 | contig 12816 bp, 13 predicted proteins | sample 4123metaG_FD_203122 | JGI IMG/M metagenome (GOLD analysis project Ga0265313, IMG submission 203122) | Rhizosphere microbial communities from Carex aquatilis grown in University of Washington, Seatle, WA, United States - 4-1-23 metaG | ecosystem: Host-associated > Plants > Roots > Rhizosphere >...
CCAGCGCCTTTGCCGTGCGGTAAATACTAATGAAGTCGTGAAAATCTGATCACAATTCGTATTAGGCCTACGAATTAATATGTAAATGCGCTCTTTTTTTGTTATTAAGTCTGTTGAGATCTGGCACACAGCCGCTCAAATCTCTAGCTGCAGCGGCTGAACTGGAGGAGCAATGACTCTCCCGTCCAAAAAAATTCTTCACGCGACACTGAAAAACAGCGCCATTGTTTGCGCAACAGCAACTCTGCTTGTTTCCTCTGCAGCACCGGCGCATGCCTATTACAACTTTGGATATGGAATGGGCAGTTTACTCTGGCCGGTCCGAGCCCTCTTCTATCCGCTGGCGGCGACGCCGTGGAGCTATCGCAGTCCTGCATATTTGGCGTCGACAACCGCACAAGCGGCGGCGCGCAATGCATATCGTGGTGTTCCGCAAAATAATGTTTACGGCAACAGCCTCAATTACACTGAAGATCAAGCTAGCCAAAACAACGGGCAAAACTCAGGCTTGTTGCAAGTGCCTCAGGGAGCCACTGATCAAATTAGCTATGCACGCTGGAACAAACCTACAGATGCAGCCGATCGCGAATTGCTGGCCCGGGCACCTGGCGCTCCGGCATCACCGGCGGTGCAGGATGGTCAAAACGTTGGCCAATTCGGTGGGCAGCAATCCAATGACAGCCAGCCAATTGGAGTGCCTTTTAACTATGGCGGTCAGCCCAGTTATGCCACCAATGGTTCGCTTGGCCCAATGCCGGCACCACCGATGTCCAAACACAAAAAATCAAAACAGCCAAAACAGTCTAATCAAGACTATTATCAAGCTCAACAGTCTCAGCAACCGCAGAGCCAATTTGCTGCACCGGTAAATTTTGCGCAACCTCAAAATCTAGTTCCGCAACATTTGTCCTCTCCTCTGGCTGCTCATTTTATTGAAACAGTCAATGGACGATTTGGCGGAGACATCGCAAAGGCGCTCCGGCACAGCGAAACTCGCAATCTGGCCGAAGCAATGGGACTGGTCGACCGCCAGGGATTTTCTGTGAACGGCCTTGGTCAAGATCGCATTGAGACCATTTCCCGTATCTTCAAGGATCCTTCTTTGGACCCATCCAGCAAATTGGACGCCATGAAGATCTTGTTGCGCAGCTCGAGCGCTCCTGCTACAGCACAATCTGCCGACCGCTCGTTCTAAGCGAACGGGGGCTTTTCGGCTGTACTGACCTTTTGGAATCGCCTTGTCAGGCGGTTTGCTAACTGCGCTATGCAAAACAGCATTGAAATTGCCGTGAAAAGCCGATAACACGCGGCTCTTTGCTACTGTCCTGCTGGCGTTTTCTCGGGCGTGAGTGCTGTTTGGAGCGACTGTATATGTCGCGCTGCATATTTTTTGATCGTGACTGACCGCTTCAATTGGTGATTCAAAAACGGATAGTATCAAGACCTATTTCTTTATCGCTTCTTCCCCGGACTTTCCTCTCCTCCACTTTCTCTTGTCTTTGTCACTCTGACCAATTTTTCTTCTTGTTCAAGCAAGCAGATAAAACGCTGGTAGAGCCAAGGGCAAGATGAGGAGCGGTTTTCCATTCTCATTTCCTGAAGCTGGAAAGGAGTAAAAGACATGGGCTCTCACAGAGATGTGTTTCCCGATGTTCCTGCGCTCAAGTCACGGCTTAAGGAAAAGCGTGACTATCGCATTCGCTCTCGCGACCGCGGCGCCTTTGCCACCATCGTTTCACCACATGGCGGCTTCATTGAGGAAGGTACTTCAGCTCTGGCTCGCGCCTGTGCCGGACCTGATTTCAATTTCTTTGACTTCCAGGGTTTGCGAGACACAGACACGCACGAATTGCATGTTACCTCCACCCACTTTCGCGACCCGGAGTTGATGAAGATGCTGGCTGCCTCTGAAGTAGCGGTGTCGATTCACGGTATGGGCGACGAGGATGACGTGACGATTTGGCTGGGTGGGTTGAATAAGGAACTCAAGGACGGCATGCTCAAAGCACTGCGCGAACAAGGTTTTCTCGTCAATCCGGACAGTCCCCGTCACCGCGGCGAGAGCAAGTTGAACTTCGTCAACATGGCCAGGCAGAAAGGCGTTCAAATCGAATTGCCCAACAACCTGATAAAAGCCATGTTCATAGGTGATCGCAAATTCGCTCGCACAGGACGTCATATCAAAACCACGCCGGTCTTCGACAAATTCGTCAAGGCTGTTCGTCAGGTTGTGCATGCAGAAAAACGCCGTCTCAAAAAGGCAGGCGCAGCAAATGGGTAGCTGGAAAGTGTCTTTCATAGCCTTTCCAGCTACCTTTTGTTTGGACAAATTTTTGTTTTTTGGTACTCTATTATAGAAAGAAGTAGGAATGATCAAAGAAAAAAGACCACCGCAATGGGCTGTTTCTTTCCACTGGCTCAGTGTTCGATAAGTATGGTTCGACGGCTTGGCCAGCCTGCTCCCACGAATTTGCACGGTGTGACCACATCGATTCGATGCGGTGACATATCGGCGGTGTCAGCAAATTCGAGCCTTGATTTCATACGCTTTTGCGAGACATTTTGCGCATCCAAGCAATTGTTGATTTGCATGATCAGTTCCGGCAAATTTCTCTCAGAGTTCATTTGGCTGGCAGCCCGCTTAAACTCGGAGACAAAGCTATCTATCATGCCGACCTTGAGCAAGTCAGCCAGTACTTCGGGATCGCAACTAAAGGAATTTTTGGAAGCGTTCATTTTGAACCTTCAAGCTAGAAAAATATGGGGTTTTTGAATGTTGGATATAGTATTCCCGGTGGAAAACGCCGTCCACCGTGGAATTACCATGTTTAGCAACTGCCGCAATCGCGCCTGTTTGGCGCAATCCCTCTGTGCTGAGGCTCTTGGCTCTTATTCGCCGATCGCTCTCAAAGTGTAATTAGGGGTTTTCCACAGAAATTTGGGGCATGCAAAAGCCCTGCCCGTTTGCCTGTTATGGTTGGAGGCCAGTAGTGACGACACGCTATTTGGGCGTGCGGGATCGGTTTTTCAACGTCCAGGAATAATCAGACCGGAGTGTCGGTCATCCATGCCCAGAAGCGGCACCACCAGCTCGTGCGAACCAGTTCCAGCCGTTCGTGTGTTACTTTCAATTCTGCGTGTGTTTCAGCCAGGTGCAATTCGCGCTCGATCAAGAGAGTTCTCAAATCGAGTGATTCTTGCTCCAGGGTCGGCACCCGGTTGGCGATTGCTTCGATGATCGGCAGAATACTATTCTGTTCTTCCAAATACTCGATTTTGCCTTCCAAATAACCGATACGGTGCATTGCCGTCGCCAGCCTGTCATTTGCAAACTCGAGGCTTTCGAGAACAATGGCCATATTGCGTTGTGAGAGATCTTGCCTGTCCAGGATCTCAATCACCTTTTCATCCTCTCGCTGGAGAGATTGAAAAAAGTTGTCCTGGATATCTGATTCCCTCGCTTGGGCCAGCATGGGTACCAGCGCTTGGGCGGGGTTGTGCATATATCTATTAGCCCTTTCTAGCTATGTTTTCGGACCGTTTGTGTGTGGTGTTTTCGCATGTGAATTGCTTCATCTGCGCTGTCATTATGCTCCTACCGGCGGTGCCTGTCTAGTGGCACTGGCGATACCGCGGCTGATGGCACGAGAATTTTACCTCTTGACTATTAGCTTGTATCGTAGAAGCAGGCAAAAAAGGGAAGGGCGTGAAGACGAGCCATTTTAACTGCTCTTCATCACGCCTTCCCGGCGTCAGCTAGGCGACGTTATGCCTGCTGGTTTCAGCCACGGATGAAACGACGAATCAGATCGGCAACGTTGCCGACCGTGTCCTCGTTGTACATGTAGTTGCTGACCATGAGCAGCGCCCGCGTGTCGCTTGGCTCTGCGGTCATCTCCGGAAGCAGCTTCTGGATGCGCGGGCAACCTTCGCAGAGAGCCTTGAGGCGCTCACCGCTGTATGAGGGGAAGGCACCGATCAACCAGGCGATCTGGTCGACGTCCATGTTGGTGCCGTTGGTGTCCGCGTCTTTCAAAGCTTGCTGCAAGCGTTCTTGGATCATGTGTTCCTCGTTGACGGTTCTTCACCGTCGGTTTAGTCACGTTGGGTGCGTCGTCAGGTCGCTGACGCCATGGTTTTCAGCTTCGGTTGCGGAGGTTGCTGACGGGTTTAGTGCCAGCCGGAGTTCATTGCCGTGATTGTGGCAATCAAGCCCACCACGACGGCGACGCCGGCGCTGATGCCTGCTGCCCAGAGGAAGGAACCGCCCGAAATGGCGGCGATGATCCCGATCACGACGACGACTGCCAGGGCCGGCAGGGCGAAGCGTTTGATCACTTCTCCAGCCATCATGAAAAACAGCATAAACAGAATTCCCATGTTTTTGTCCTCGACTTGTTGGTTGCCTTAAGGGTTTCGCCGAGCCTGAGAAGGTCTCGACGTCGCTGGCGCTGCCCTTCACAAGGGCTCAGGCGTCAGCTCTTCGATAAGTGCACAGGCAAGCAGCTTTTCAGCTTTTGCCCTCGAGGCGAGACGCACGGCTTTCACCGTGCGCCTCGCAGAGGTAGAAGTAGAGAGTCAGACTTCAGCCGGCGCAGAGGTTACTCGACGCAGCCGCAGCCTTCCTCGGTGATGATGCCGCGGGCGATCAGCGCCTGGCGGAACGACTCGGCATCGTCGATCGAGCAGATGCTGACCAGGTCCGTGTCGACGGCGACTTCGTCACCGCCGGCGCCGGGAACCTTGGCTTCGCCCTTCTCGAACGCTTCGATGAAGGCATCGGTCTGACGGCCGGAGCCGCGCACCGCGATCACCGGAACGCCACGCTCGAGCGCCCAGTAGATCTCCTTCTTGGTGACGCCGCCGCCGTTGAAGGCAACCACCGCCACCTTGACGCCCTGCTTCTGCCACGCGGCCAGCAAGGTCAGGTAGGGGATGACGTCCTTGGACCAGTCGGACTCGGCGATGTCGGCCGCGTCGACCTGCATGATCACCGCGCGATCCTGGCGATAGTCCACGCGATTGACGGTGTCACCGCCGGTGAGGATGACGCCGCCGAACTCGGGGTCCAGGTGCATCTGCTCGGTGCGGGGCGTGGTGGAGATGGCGTAGCAGCCGAACTTCTCCTTCAGGAGGGACGGCACGTAGGTGATGGTGAAGCCGACGGGCTTGCGGACGGTCTTGCCGCCCTCGACCACGTCCTCGGTCACCACGGTGCCGCCGGAGAATGCGACGATTTTGCCGACGCCGCGGTGAGCCGCCTCGAAGTAGGCGGGCATCTTGGCGACGGTGGCAGCGTCGATTCCCGAGCAACCGCCGGCATAGCGAACGGCCACGGGCAGGTTGCCCGGCAGGAAGGGCGCGTTCACGAGATTGGTGTTGAAGGGGTTGCCGTCGGAGACGACGTCGAAAGCGCATCCGGGTTTCGTGTTCATGCGAATTTTCTCCTGGTAGGGTCTGAAACATACCGTCCGTCTGCCAGACCCAGTCGCAGACGGAGGAAGGAAAGTGCCGCTGCCGGCGTTGATGCCAGCAGCAGCGGAGAACGGCGTTCAGTTAGAACGCCGGGATTTAGCCGACCAGACGCAGTTTGACCACGTTGTTCGGCTTGCCTTTCGGCTCTTCCATGACCGGCTCGACCATGGCGCCCAGCTCATCGAGCTTGGCGTTGATCGCGGCCGGGTCGTTTTCCGCCACATGGAAGCAGGGATTGGCAGTGCGGAACTCTTCATTGGACTCGAGCAGCTCGCAGTATTCATTTGCGACGCGGCCTGAATCTTTGATGAGAAGGATGTTCCACTGCCCTGGCTCCCTTTGAGCCCAGGCCTGCCACAGTTCGATTTCACGCTTGGTGACCGTGCCGCCGTTGTAGACAACGAGCAAGGACTTCCAGTCGCGCTCGTGAAGGGATTTCACAAGCCGGAAGCACTCCTTGTACTCGTCATCCCAGACGTCTTCGCGGTCAGGTGTCGGCTGCAGGAAGAGTACCGAACGAAGCTCTTCGTGAACCGTGGTGATGACGCCCTTCTTCTCATCGATGTTGAGGATGAGTTTGTCCCTGAGACCACGCTTTTTGGTGCGGGTCACCGACTGGAAGTTGGGAATCATGCCAAGCATGACCAGACCTGGGGAGTCCTTCGCCATTGCTGGGAAGATCTCCGTGATGCCTGGCACGATGACTTTCGGGTCGTGAATGGAACGCATGCGGGTGCCGCCGAAGAGGGCGAAACCAGCGAAGCGCGGATGGCGCAAACGGCCGTCGACTTTTCCGCGCAGTGCATCGGTGAGATTCTTCATTCCGATGGCGTCGGCTGAGGTCATCAGCGCGCAGCCACCGGTCAGTCGAATCACGTAGGATCTCGCGGCACGTTCGGAGAACGAAAGCGCGAAATCCGGTGAGCGCTCCTTCCCCGACTGAAAGTACAGGGACTGAGTGCCATCCAAAATAGAATGCTTCATATAGCCCCTCCTTTGGGGAAGCGCGATTTGCTAAATCGCTTGGTTTTTGTTTGGGGAACAGTGTTCTCGATTCGGCTTTCGCTTGTCGAACTTCTGTCCCCGGATCTCTTCTTCATCTCAGCTGCGGAAGCGTTGCAAATGAGATGCGACGCTAACTGCGCAAACAGCAAGCGACGCTCCGAAGAAAAGGTGCTCTTTCACTTGACCCAAGCTCCAATATCCAACTCGCACGACGGCTGTCGTGAAAGGAGGGTTCGGTGTGGTTGGATTCTTGGAACTTTAAGCGGGTTTCTTGTAGAGAACAGGGTAGTGAAATGAGATGCCCATACCCTCCCAGGTGGAAAGGTTGTCAAGCAATAGAATCGCAAGCTATGTATATAAAACATGGGTAATTGGGATGCGCTAACTAAGTCATGTCAGACTCGCGCGAACTGACAGAGGCCCTCTTGTAAACCATCAGAAACTCTTCACTTGAGTTAGGCCAGGCGTACTAACTACGTTCAAGAACGTAATTACTTTCACCCTACACCTGGAAAATCTCAGCTCCAAAAGCTCCACAACACATCTTCCTCATCACGCCACGGGCACTGATTTCGGCTTAGAGCCGAATATTAGTGCCCGCGTTCGCAACCGGACTCGGAAATCCGCTCTGAGCGGTTCTCCGACGCATTGGAAGGGTCATAAGCCTATGAAAAAGCACAATCCCGGTCGGACTCTTCGCCGGGTCCTCGTCATCCACAAGGACTCGACGTATCAAACCGAAGCCCTCGAGAAGAAGGACCCCCGTTTCCTGAAACTCATCGCCGAGGGTTCCGAAGTCGTGAGAACAGTGCCCATCTCTCACGAACAACATTTGCAGTCGTTGGCTCAAGTCGAACAAGCTCTGACCGAACGCGGCATTGCTTACGACGTGATCAACCGCCAGAACGGATATGCAGTCGGCAAGGACGTTGACCTCATCGTCACTGTCGGCGGCGACGGCACTTTCCTGCACAGCGCCAGGGAATGCTCGAATATCCCCATCTTGGGCGTCAACTCGGCAAAACCCAGCAGTCTCGGTCACTTCTGCCTGGCAGACGGCGACACGTTCGGCGAGGTTTTGGATGGCATCATCTCCGGCAAAAGACGCTGGTATCGCCTCGCCCGCTTGCAGCTCGTGCTCAACGGAGAAGTGCTTCCGGTGCCGGTTTTGAACGAGGTTCTCGTTCATGACCTCAGCCCCGCCGGCACTTGCCGTTATATTCTCAGCGTGGACGACTGCACCGAAGTGCAGAGTTCATCGGGCATCTACGTGTCGACCGCTTCCGGCTCCACAGCCGTGAATCGCAGCGCCGGCGGCAGGATCCTGCCGATTACGCAGCGCCAGTTCCAATACCTGGTGCGCGAACCCGGCATGCGTCCCGGCCAGGACTGGCAGTTGCGGTGCGGTGCTCTCAGCCCGCACGCGGAGCTGAAAGTCGTGTCACAGATGTCGGAAGGCCGCATCTATGTCGACGGAAAGTACGGCTATACGCACGACTTTCTGCGCGGCGACGAGTTGGTCGTGCGCGTGCATCCGCAAGATGTTCGCGCCTTCATTGATCCAACCGTGAACAGCCGTTACCAAATGATCAAATAACAGCGCCTGAGCTGTCTGCCCTGGCCGGTAGCGGATACCCTCCGCTGTCAGGCCGGGCAGACTCTTGGACGACTAATTCTCTGGAGGAACCAAATGGAAGCAATATCCCTGCTCTTTGGGTTGTTTCTGGTGGTCTTGCTTTGTCTGGTCGCGCTCGGCGCAATACTGACGGCGTTGCAGGGCATCACCATGGCATACAATGCCGATCCGCTCCTGGCTCTAATCAGCGTCTTGCTGATTTTCCCGGGCATTGTCTTCGGCGTTGTCTACTGGGTGACCGGCAATAACATGCCGCAGAAATTCATGGACGACTTAAGGGCCAAACAGCGGAAAGACTCGGGAGACGACCAGCCTCAGCCAGGCGATCACGAACCCGATGTCGATCCCCCCCTGAGCGAAGCTGGTGGCGATTTCCACGACAATGTCGATCACGCATTCGTGGAGACTTCACCTTCAGCAGCTGGCACAGCCAGTGTGGCTGCCGCTGCCGAAGCCGACGAAAGCAAGTAGCTCTGCGCCTGGACAAGCCTCTGCACGCAGACTGAACCGCCTGAGAGTCAGCAATGGAATCGGCTCATCTCGAGTCTTTTCATTGCTGGTCTCTTTTTGTCAGTGTTCTACTATGAAAAATAGCAGCTAATTGTTTTTGTGGCACGCCGTCGTGCGGTTGATAGCTGCGCTAGAGGACAAGCAAGCCCTTGTAATCTAAATTTTGCTGACCGCTTCTGGGTTTTCGCAGCTATTAAGGCGGTTGTTTAATCGATGAATTTTTTTTGCCAGCAGCAAGTATTAGGTTTTGCCTGTAGCAACTCAGTAGGCTGAATCATTCACAAGTCTTTTTTCTCTTTTCCGAATCCAAAACCTAACCGACCCAACCCGTTTAGCACACACCTGTTTTCTCTGAGCCGTTAACGCGGTCGAGCAAAAACCTGCTGTCTGTCGGATTCGGTCTTCTCGCCTTGCTTGCACAGCGCAGGGCGCCTCATCTATGGGGGTCTACATATGCCCAGAAATCCTCTCAACGAGTTCGTTCCGCAGAAACTTAAAGACGAGTTTCGGCAAACGTTTCGCTCGCTGACAAATCCCCATATTCGCCTGTATTCACTCGGTCAATTGGTTTCCAATGCCGGTACGTGGATGCAGTCGATGGCGCTCTCCTGGTTGGTGTACAAACTCACCGATTCGGCAGTGGCGCTGGGGATTGTCTCGTTTGCGAGCTATCTGCCTATCCTCTTGCTCACCTATTACGGCGGCATGCTCGCCGACAAGATCGATAGACGCAAAATCCTGATGGCAACGCAGTTTGCAGGCTTCCTGCAGGCGACGGTGCTGACAGCGCTTGTGATTGCCGGCGTGCTGCACGTCTGGATGGTTGTTGTTCTTGCCCTTTTCCTCGGCTGTGTGACAGCACTGGAAGTGCCGACGCGGCAGGCATTCATGGGCGACCTGGTCGACAAGAAAGACCTCACCAACGCCATCAGCGTCAATTCGGCAATCTTCAACATCTCACGCTTGAGCGGACCGCTTTTGGCTGGTGTTCTAATTGCCGGGTTTGGTGAAGCAATCTGCTTCGGGTTGAATGCCCTCAGCTATTTGTTCGCCGTTTACACGCTTTCACGCGTGGCCAGCGCGGTGATTGTCGCAAAGAAGCCGCAGCCGACAACGGCCGCTCAGAACGATGAGACGCTCATGACCACGCTCAAAGATCCGCGCATCCGTGGACTTCTGATCCTGGCTGCAGTGACCTCGATGTTCGGCTTCCAATACGGCGTGCTTCTGCCTGTGATCACAGACAAGATGCTGCACGGCAATGCCGCGCAAATGAGCATCCTGGCTGCCGCCGGCGGCATCGGTGCCTTGATTGGCGCTCTCATTCTTGCCCGCACAGGCAAAGATATGCGTCTGCTCAAAGGCATCGGCATCGCTGTTTTGATGCTCGGTGTTTTCACATCCGCGATTGCCGTCTCGCATTCCGTGCTGTTTACAGCATTGGCTGCCGGACTGGCCGGTCTGTGTGTGAGCATTCAATTCTCCGGTGGCAACTCGCTTTTGCAGCAGCTTGTGCCTGCTCAAATCAAAGGCCGCATGATGGGCATTTTTTCGATGTGCCAGCTTGGTTTTACGCCTTTCGCCGGTCTTATGGCCGGCTGGACTGCGCAACACCTGGGCGTGTCGAATGCGCTTCTGATTGCTGCATCGGTCTGCGCCTTGTCGGGCGCAGTGTATCTTTTCCGCCTCCCGTCTTTGCCGCCCTCAGAAAGCGACAACGGTGACGAGGACTCACTTCCCAAGTAAGGAGGGGTGAATTATGAGTGCTGCAATGTTGTGTCGCCTTTTCCTTGTGGGAGGGCGGGCAGTCACTTGCGTGGCTGATTTTCTCGGACTGGCTGGCGGTGCGGATGCGAACATCGTCGTTCTGCCCCATGCTTCCAGCGTTCCGGCTGAGGTGTCCAAGGACATGGTGGAAACTCTCCAGGCTCTGGGCGCTCGCAACGTGCGGGTGGTCATGGCCGGTGAGAAGCTTTCCCTGGAGGGTGTGGACGCTGTCTACATGCTGGGTGGCGATCAGTCCGATCTGGTCGATCGTCTGGGCCAGGAAGGCGTGGCCGAGTTGAAGCGCGCTTTCCGGCGCGGCATGCTGGTAGCCGGTTCTTCTGCCGGTGCTGCTTGCGTGGGCGAATTGATGATTTCCGGCGGCATGCCTGATGGCACCACCGATCCCGCGACGTTGACCACGCGAGACGGATTGGCGCTCGCTTCCGGCTTAGTCGTCGACACGCACTTCGCAGAACGCCGGCGTTTTGCTCGACCGGAAGCGGCCATGAACCAGGCCTTGAACAAAGGCTACGGATTGCTCTCCGGCGTCGGTCTGGATGAGGACACGGCTGTCCTTATCGAGTTCGGCAAACGAGGACGAGCCCGATGCAAGGTCTATGGAAAGGGACATGCCTGGGTCTACGAGCCGATTGGACGCTGTGCTCGCACGGTCAAGCACCACCGGAACCGCACCGTCCGTGGTGTGGTCGAGAGCCAGTTCGCAAAGGGCGATCGCTTCCGTTTGAAGCGGCCGCGGCTGGCGAAATAACAGTGAAACGAGAGCGGAAGAGTTGATGCCGGGTGTCAGGGAAGACACTCACCATCAGCACTTCCGGCTCTCGTTTCTTTTTTAGCAAAGTACTATAGTAAGCAGTATAAAAGCGCAAAACAAAAAAATTGAGGCCCTCGCCAATTGGTTTAATTCCAATCACCCACCCGGGGGCGGGCACATGCAAAGTTGTGTGCCCCGCCCCTGTCAATTCACTACATTTGCTTCAACTCAGGACTTTTCTAAAGGCGTAAGAACGTTTTTACACGCTTCACGCGCTCAGTAAAATCCAAGCGATTAGCAGATTGGTCAGATGATGCACATATTGGTCGAAGCCGAGCGACAGCCAGAAGAGCTTATTGTCTTTCTTCTGTTGCACCGTAGCAGTCGGCATATCATGCGGACAGAGGCTTTTGTAACGACCGAGCATGCGAGGACTGGCTTTGATGCGGTCCATGGTGAAGTGAATAGCGAAGTCCAAAAGGGACAGCCACCACATGGAAGGATTGATGAAGCAGACGATCGCCAGAGTGCACAACGCATGCATCAGGCAGTGCAACGCCAGAGGCGCTACCCAACCCACGGGGCGAAATTTGCCCTGCATGTATGTGTTCTGTAAGACGAAGTCGGCGACGAAGTGCTTCAAATCAAAGGCGAGCCACAGCAAAAGTACTTGAGTGAACATTGTCATAGCCTGGTTTTGTTGCTCATCTTGCCACCCAAAGGAATCTGCCGCGATGTCGCTAAACAGAAGTCACCTTCGGATGCATGAGTTTGCTCACGTCATTCGTTACCTCAGTTGCACAATTCCGCAGAGCAAATCTCGAACCCGGCAGGCGCAATGACTACGAATAGTCTGCCTACACAAGCTGTGCGTGAGTTGCTGTATGTATTTGCGGAGAAGGCTGGAGGTTTGAAAAAAACGAATGAATCAAGACGAAGGTCCTTAATTTAGGACGATCGGTGGCCGTCTGCAATCAAGAACCTGCAGGCGCTTTATCCCTTTACATTTGGACTCGATCGGCAAACCCTATACCTGACCGGTTTGCACAGGTCAATCCGAAAATTGATTGCAATTCATTTACCAATTGGCAGAGAAAAATCTAGGTAAACAAGCTAGCGCGGGAGCGCCAGTCTCAGGAATTTTCCTGAACTACCTTTTCCAGTTCCTGGCAACAAGTGACCAGTTCTTCAAACAAATATTGGTCTGTGGCTTCAGCCATCGGCAGATAGATCTTCATGGTCTGCTTCAGATAATCTTCCTGGAATTCTTTGTCGATGGAGTCGATGGACTCGCGGACATTGTCCAGGCGGTCGGAGAGCTTGATCAAACGTGTCGGAATGGGCGCTTGATTGAGGCGGTCGTAATAGGTCGTGAGCTGCTGCCCTCGGCTCAATGCCGCGTCTCTAGGGGGCTTGCTCAGCGTGGAGACCATAAGGGCAATATTGCCGTTGAATTGTTTTTCTAAATCGGCAGTCGTTACTTTGCCTTCGGCGTTTTCCAAAACATCGTGCAGCAAGGCCGCCGCAATTACTTCGCAGTCGCGGTATTCCAGTTCTTCAAGCAAAACCAGGGCAACGCGCATCGGGTGAATAATGTATTGCTGAGCGGTGACGCTCTTGCCGGGCCGGCGCACTTGCTTTTCGTGCACTG
>Ga0265313_10003439_pt1 | contig 12813 bp, 8 predicted proteins | sample 4123metaG_FD_203122 | JGI IMG/M metagenome (GOLD analysis project Ga0265313, IMG submission 203122) | Rhizosphere microbial communities from Carex aquatilis grown in University of Washington, Seatle, WA, United States - 4-1-23 metaG | ecosystem: Host-associated > Plants > Roots > Rhizosphere >...
TGTCGAGAGGGCTCCGAATCTGATCACGAATTTGATGTTCGCCGATCCGAATTTCGCAATGTATGAGCGTGACTACGAAATTGTCGAACATATTGAACAGATCCAGCAAAGGCAAAACTGGCCCCGCTCTATTTTCGCTTCGACGGGCAAGAATAAAAAAGAGCGCATCGCGAAAGCACTTAGGAAGCTGAACGGATCAATGTCGATGTGGATGTCTGTCCAGTCGATGGATCCAGTTGTCCTTCAAGAAATCCAGCGAGACAACATCAGCACGTCGCAGATGATGTCTTTGGCAGGTGTTTATCAGGAACTCGGCCTTCCGACTCTGTCGGAACTGATTTTGGGCCTGCCAGGCGATTCGTATGAACGTCACGTCAACTCTCTCTCGCAGGTTGTCGAAGCAGGAATCGACATCATTGACACATATACCTGCATGTTGCTCAACGGAACCAAGCTCAATTCCGCGTTCAGCCGGGCGAGTTATAGGATTGGCTCGCATTTCCGGATCCTGCCCCGAGACTTCGCGAAACTTGGTAATGGACGCATCGCGGTCGAGATCGAAGAGGTGATCACTTCTACGAACACGATGTCGTTCGAGGACTACGTGGAGGCGCGAAAACTCCACTTGATGGTCGCCGTCGTTTATAACGGTGGGGGACTCAGTCCCTTGTTAAGGCTTCTGAGGCAGAATCATCGCTCGATCATCGAACTGCTCCAGCGGCTTGTCAGTGGCATTCAAACAGCTCCCGAAGCTGTCCAAGCTATCTTCGCGTCCTTTGTGCGGTTGACGAAAGACGAACTCTGGGATTCTGAAGAGGAGCTTCGAGCGTATGTGCGGGCAGACGGGAATTACGAGAAGCTGCTGAACGGACAAATCGGTATAAATCTCATCCAAACGCATGTAGCAATGAGTCTCGCGGTAATGGACGAGTGGGTTAAGTACGTCTTTGAGGCGGTTCACGGGATGCTTAGGGCCGATGGCGCGGAGGACGGCGAGTTGACCGACGTGTTTGCCGACGTAAAGGCGTACTGCATTGGACGGACGCACAATATCTGGGGAAGCAACCGCAACGAGGATAATCCCAGTGTCGTGTTGCATTACGATATCGCTCATTGGATGAGAAGTCCGCTCTCGATGCCGCTTACGGATTTCAAGTTCAGTAGTCCAGTCGCACATCAATTCGTCTTCTCAAAAGCTAAGCAGGAGGAGATGGCGGCATTAATCAAGCGGTACGGTACCACACCCACTGGAATCGGAAGGATCATCATACAGATGGGTCGCAACCGTATATGGCGTGAGGAAGAAGCGATGTCGACGATCCAATGATGACGGAATAGGAAAGCCATTCAGCAGCTTTAACCCTCCAATCATTATGACCAAGCACCTCTCATTGACAGAAAAGTGTGCTCCAGGAGCCCCGATGGCACCCGAGTTTATTCCCCTTAGCGTACCCGAGATCCGAGGCAATGAATGGCAATATGTAAAGGAATGCCTCGATACCGGATGGGTGTCGTCGGTGGGTTCCTACGTCGATCGATTTGAACAGATGGTAGCGAAGCAGGCGGGAACTAAGTTCGCGGTCGCTACCGTAAATGGTACTTCTGCGCTCCATGTCGCACTGCTTGTCGCAGGAGTGAAGCCTGAAGACGAAGTGCTGGTCTCGACCCTTACATTCATCGCTCCAGCGAACACTATCCGCTATGCCGGCGCCTGGCCGGTGTTCATTGATGCCGAGCCGGATTACTGGCAAATGAATCCCGATCATGTTGTCGAGTTTCTTGAGCGCGGTTGCCGTTGGAGTCAGGGAGCGCTATACAACTCGCGCACGGGACGGCGCGTATCAGCCATCCTTCCGGTTCACGTGCTCGGGCACCCCGTTGACCTCGACCCTATCTTAGCAATCGCTGAGAAATACGGATTGAAGGTGATCGAAGACTCCACAGAAGGACTAGGCGCCACGTACAAAGGGCGTCAACTCGGTTCACTGGGAGACATTGGTTGCTTTAGCTTTAATGGCAATAAGATCATCACTACCGGTGGCGGCGGTATGTTGGTGACCGACAACGAGGAATTCGCTCGCAAAGCGAAATATCTCACGACACAGGCTAAGGACGACCCGCTTGAATACATTCACGGAGAAATTGGATTCAACTACCGATTAACAAACCTTCTTGCCGCGGTGGGTTGCGCGCAGATGGAGCAACTCGATGACTATGTCTCCAAGAAGCGGAAGATTGCTGCCCATTATTGCGAGGCCCTTCAGCACGTAACCGGCATTGCTCCGATGAAGAACGCTCCTTGGGCGGAAAGCACCTTCTGGATGTATACGATTCTGATCGACGAGAAGGAATTCCCAAAGGACTCCCGCCAGATAATGCACGCACTTGGGGCGCAGAAGATTCAATGTCGTCCCCTTTGGCAGCCCATTCACAGGTCGCCCGCTCACGCCTCGGGTGACGTTGTCGATTTGCCGGTAGCTGATCGACTCGTTCGTCAAGCTCTGAGCCTGCCGTGCTCGGTCGGCCTCTCGGAACTCGATCAGGATCGGGTGATCGCAGCCCTGCTCAAGTAGACCATTGCCGCTAGCCAAGATCCTAGAATAGGGAGCAACACACGTGACGCCAGGAGCGATTCAAACACCAAGCGGCGTACAGGAGCCTGAGTTGGTTCGAGTATCCCCTTCCGGGACCGGGAGGTCGCAGGTAGTCTACGCCGCGGTGATTAGCATGATCATCATCGCGGCTGTATGGCTGCGCTGGAGCGGGTTAAATTCGCAGAGCATGTGGGCGGATGAAGGATTCACTACATGGTTTTCGCAGTTTTCTCCGGGAGTACAGTGGCACCTTCTGGCGTGGGATAACGGAGCTCCAATCTATTACGTCGTTCTCCATTACTGGGTCTCCCTTTTTGGTAATTCGGAAACATCATTTCGAGCGCTCTCCGCTCTCTTCAGCACGCTTTCACTGTTCGCGTTCTACCTGATAGCTCGTAAAGTGTGGCCGGATAGGCTCTTCGTTTCTTTGGGTCTCATGCTGTACTCGTTCTCCTTCTTTCAAATCTGGTATGCGAAGGAGTCGAGGTGCTACGCCTTATTCGAGTTCCTGCTCTTGGCAACTATCTATTGCATGCTGCAGTACCTAAGTGAAGACGGCGCTCTTCGCTTAGTAAGTGTGACCATAACGCTCTCCTTATGCCTCTACACGCATAACATGGCCCTGTTCTATCTTCCTGGCTTTGCAGTGTTCTGGTTTCTGTATCCGTCGCGGATGCCGTTCGCGACGCGCCTCAAGAAGGCAGCTTTGGTGGGACTCGTGGTCTTGATCATGTATGCCCCTTGGCTTCCCACTTTGGTTAAACAAATGGCCTCGGTCCATGGATACTTTTGGGCGCCAAAACCAAGAGCGACAGATGTATTCAACACCCTGTTTACGTTCAGCGGTCTGGATATCTATGTCCTTCAAGATATTCGCAGTCATCTTCCGATTTCGCGGTTCTTTGGTCTCCGAAGCTGGACCTTACTGCTTCTACTTACTCTTGTTGCTTGCATGGCCGGAACGTGGTGGGGAGTTCGCTCGATAGACCGCCGAAAGAGCATCGCTCTTCAGCTATGGACACTGTTGCCGATAGGGCTGGTGTTTGTGTGGAGTCAGATCTCTACCCCGGTGTACGTGGAGCGAAATCTCATTGGCGCGTGCGCTCTGATGCCAATGATACTGTTTGCTCCTATCGCGGTCCAAGGCGGCAATCTCAAGAAAACGTTTCAGACCATGGCTTTTGTCCTCCTGGCTGGGACGGTAACATCGCTTTCGATGCATCAACAGAAAAAGGAGGATTGGCGCGGCGTCACGGACTATCTGTTGAGGATTCCAGAGCAGCGACGACTCGTTGTAGTGTTACAGCCGTATTGTCAGATATTGGTGAATTACTACTCAACCGGCCTGTTCAAGTCGTATGCACAGCCGGAGATCACAGGGCTGGTTACGGATTTCCACAAACCACCCTCAGGCCCGGGAATCTTTCCAAATCTTCAGGCGGCCGACCCGGAACAATTGCTTTCGCAGGCGATCGAGACAAAGAAGTTTAAGGAGATTGACGTTGCATTGCAACTTGAGAGGCTACCGCCAAGAGTGCAGGCGATTCCTGAATTTCTCAGATCTCATTGCTCTTCTGTTGAGAATATAGGATTTGGGAATCTGGGAGTGTCCAGATGCTTCGTGCGGCAGAATTGAGAGCTTGATGCGCGATAACATCTATCGATCTGGTTCCGAGAGCGCCACAGATTGCTTTTTGATACAGCTGGCGTCGAGCGCTGGTGACTGGTAAACACGAAAATGATCGGATGCCTGTGAACGATGATACTTACAGCCGAAGTGCCCTCGTTGGCGCTTTAAGGCAGGTTGGGCTGCGTGAAGGGGACGTCGTCTACTGTCAGGTGTCCTCAGGCGCATTGGAAAGGATTCAACTCGCGCGACCTGGAGAGGAGGGGATTCAGTTCCTCTGCTTAGCCCTGAGAGAGGTTATCGGGCCGGAAGGAACACTCGTTGTGCCTTCGTTCTCCTTTTCTTTTGAAAAGAACGAAGACTTTGATATTGAGCAAACGCGGAGTGTAGACGGGAAATGGGGTGCTTCGGTATTTGTCGAGTACTTCCGGAGGCTCCCCGGTGCAGTGCGTTCGAACGATCCCGACTGTTCGGTTGTTGCCGTTGGACCAAAGGCAAATGAACTGTTGACTGGATTGCCGAATACCACTTTCGGCAAGGACTGCGTATACGATCGGCTTCTCACTGCCGGTGGAAAGATCTGCTGCATTGGAACAAGCCTCGGGGACACCCCGTTCCTTCACTACATTGAAGAAATGTTGAACGTCCCTTTTCGCTATAAGAAGCTTTTCACAGGGAAGGTCGTTGCGCAGGGCAGATCGAGGAAGGCAGGTTGGATTAGGAGTATTCCCATTCAGGTTTCGAATGGCATCCCAGATGGTTCTCGTATTGAAAAGATTGCTCGGTCAGAGGGTTTCACCGGTGCAGCCTCCGTCGGAGTTGACGAGATTGTGTCGGCAGATTGCGCGGCGTTCTGCCAACTAATGAAGAGAGAGATCGGGCGGGATGCATGGATCACGGCGCGAGGCCCAGTTGGAGATCCAATCATACTTGAAAACCTTCGCACTGATGCGAAAACGTACGATATTGAGCTCTCAGAGAATGCATCAATGGAGCAGCTGATTTCCAAACTCTGGCTGCTTCCAAGGCACATTATCTCTGATGGCTACGATTCTGCATTGCGTGCATTGTCGACCCAGGTACCAATGGTCATTCACGAGTATCCGACAGGGTCAGAATGTTGGACGTGGATCGTACCAGAGAAGTGGAGCTGCCACGAGGCGTGGCTTGAGACCATGGACGGTCGTCGCTTATTCTCTTACGAGCAAAATCCGCTGCACGTCGTCTCCTACTCTCTTCCAATCGACCGCGAGATCTCTCGAGAGGAATTGTTCGAACATCTCCACGTCCACCCGAAGTTGCCGGATGCGATTCCATTTGTATTCAAGTATTACGAGCGGGACTGGGGTCTATGCTGCAGCACGAATCTCAAGAAGACATTGCGCGATGACAAGTATCGAGTCTTGATCAGAGCGGAATCGAGCTACGGCACATTAAAGGTGGGAGAGGTGATCGCTCCGGGGCGCAGTGGTGAAACGTTTGTGCTATGTGCACATCTCTGTCACCCAGCGATGGTGAACGACGACCTGTCGGGAGTAGTGGTTGGCCTAAAGGTCATGCAGGCATTACTCGCGAGAAAAGATTTGCGCTACACATATCGTTTTCTTATCCTGCCTGAGACTATCGGTTCGGTGGCTTACCTGAGCCATCATAACGAGCTCACTCAGAAGATGGTGGGCGGCCTGTTTCTGGAAATGCTTGGACTGGAAAATCCTCACGCACTGCAGCTTTCGTTCACCGGTGATAGTGAGGCAGACAGATGCCTGAAAGAAGTGCTGAGGGAAGTCGATCCTAAAGGGTGGGTAGGGGCATTCCGAACAGTTGTTGGCAACGATGAGAGGCAATTCAATGCCCCCGGCGTGCGAGTACCGATGTTGTCACTTTCGCGAGTGATGCCGAAAGGATCGAGTGACTGGCCGTATTATCCTCAATATCATTCCAGCGAAGATACCCCGGAATGTACCTCTCCGTTGCGCCTCGCCGAGTCGAGAGATCTTGTGCTAAGGATGATCGACGCTTTCGAAGGAAGTCGGATTCCGAGGAACCTGTATCAGGGAGAGATATTCTGCTCGCGATATGGTCTGAACACTGATGTATACCGCGATCGCGAGGCAAATCGCGCCTTGTTCGACATCATCTTTCTCATAGATGGCACGAGGTCGTTGGCTGAGATCGCTCGCATCTGTGAGATACCCGTTGAATCCGCCAAGAATGTTGTCGAGGAACTGCAGCGGCATGGTCTCGTCGAGTTTGTTGACAAGTGATTGAACCGGCCGTAGAGACGGCGCCGAAGCTTCACAAGCAAGGAAATCTGAATCCCACGACTATGCATATTGTTGTCGCTACAGCGCTGAACGCAGGTCAGGCCGAGTACAAAAACATGGGCGATGTTGCCATGTTGCAGGTTACGGTCACGCGCCTTTCGGAATTGTGGCCCGATGCGCGCATTCAAGTGTTGACCGATTCTGCTTCAAATCTAGCGCGGTATTGTCCCACTGCCACCGCTCTGTCGCGACCTGACTGTGCCTGTTGGCTTAGTGATCGCTTCTTCATTGGCCGATTCCACAGATACTTGCCCAAGCGGCTGGCAGTTTTTCTCACATCACTGAAGAAATTTGTCGGCTTCCGCTGCCCAGGATTGATGAAAGCATTCATTGACCTGAGGTTGAAGTTCCGCGATTCAACGGGAATCGGTGAAAACCTCAGGTCTTTCACTGAATCTATCAAGACTTGCGACGCAATGGTTGTTTGCGGCTCTGGGGGATTTGCCGACAGTTGCAGAGAGTGGAATTTCTTTATTCTCGGCGCGATGGCAGAGGCAATTATACGCGGCAAGATGGTGGTCATGTTTGGACAGGGGATTGGACCGCTTAGCGATCCGGCTGTTTTGTCCTGGGCACGACACGTCCTTCCTAAAGTGCAATTGATTGCGCTGCGCGGTACGAGAGGCGATCGAGAGATTCTTGAGTCGGTTGGCGTTCAGCAATCCAGGATGATTACCACGGGGGATGACGCGGTCGAACTGGCACACTCAGTTCCGTCGGTGAGGCAGCGCGACGCGATCGGAGTCAACCTACGTGTCGCGTTCTATTCTGAAGTGAATGTGCATGTTGTTGAAGAAGTTGGCTCAGTTCTGCACAATTTCGCCCGGCAGCAGCACGCCGCTTTGCTCCCAGTTCCAATCGCCTTCCATGAATGTGCCAATGATCGCGAGACAATTCGACGGTTAATGGCTGGATTTGACGATCAGTCGGATGGGGGCTCGACGTTAGACACGCCGCGGAAAATAGTCGAGCAGATCGCACGGTGCAGAGTGGTTGTCACTGGGGCTTATCACGCCGCCGTGTTTGCGCTCTCCCAGGGGATACCAGTGATAGGTTTATCCAACTCGTCGTATTATGATTCTAAGTTTAAAGGACTCGAAACTCTCTTTGAGAGCGGATGCGTAACCATTGCACTGGACGACCCGAACTTCGCGAAGAAACTGCACGTTGCAATAGAAGAAGCATGGGGCTCGGCTGATAAGGTGCGGTTACCACTTCTCAATTCGGCCACGCAACAGATTGAGCGCGGCCGTTCGGCCTACCAAAGCCTTAAGAGCCTTTTGGAGCGCAGAGCACAAAGAAATTCGCTATTTGATTCCGTCCGCGCAGAGCGCGTTGTTTAGCAGCGACCATGGATTACAACCGGAACGCAAGCTCCGCAGATCGGCATAGACTGAGCTGACATCATGACGAAAATCCTTATCTTCTCTCCTTACGCACTTTGGACGATACATACAATTTATGAGAAGACGATTGCGCGGGCATGTCAGGCTCACGGGGCCAAAGTGGACTATCTGCTTTGTGACGGATTACTGCCTGAATGTGATCTACATTGGGATTCTAAGGCGAACACGCCGCGTCCGCTTGACATTTGCACGCGCTGCCAAGCCGCGGCTGCGACGGACCTGCAGGAGACCGGTATCCCTCATCGCAAGTTGGGAGAGTTCGTCGACGCGGCCGCAACAGCGGCAGCATTTGCGTGGGCACAGGGGTTGACTCCCGGTGAATGTGAGGAAGCATCGTTTGAAGGTGTGCCTGTTAGTCAGTGGGTTCGATCTTCCGTGATTTCGTACTTCCGCCAATTCCCCCCGGATCTCACCAACTGGCATGTCGTCAATGTATATAGAGGCTTCTTGTATAGCGCAGCGATTGTGGCGACAGGTTTGAAGAATTATTTGAATGCCAACGATGTCGATGCTGCCATTCTGTTTAATGGGAGACAGTCCATCACGCGTGTCGCGTTCGAATTGTTCCGTCAACGCGGCATCCGCGTACTCACCCACGAGCGAGCTGAGTATAGCCGGGGGCATATCAATGTGCGGCCAAACTCACATTGTATGAGCCCAAAGCCATTTGGCGACCTATGGGGCCAATGGGCGCATGTTGCCCTAGATCGTCCTTCGCTGGAAGCTGCGGGAAAATGGTTGTTGGAACGACGGACGGGGACCAACCTGGCTTGGATTCCGTTTAACAGTCGTTCGCAAACAGAAACCGCATTTCGCACTAAGATGAACCTGAGTGCCGATAAGAAGCTGTGGGTGTTGTTTACATCCTCGACGGATGAGATCGCCGGAGACCCCGAGTGGAAGGGACCGTTCACGTCTCAGCATGTCTGGATACGCGAGGTGGTTCAGTGGGTCGCGAAACGAGATGACGTTCAGTTAATCATCAAGGTACATCCGAACCTGGGCGGGAACCTCTATATCGGGAAGGCAACCGACGAATTACGGATATACGAGGAGATGAAGTCGAACCTACCTCCAAACGTAAGAATTGCGCTGCCCGAGGATGCGGTGGATGCCTATCTTTTGTCGGAAGAGGCCGACGTTGGTCTTACCTTCGGTTCGATCATAGGCCTGGAAATGGCGATGCTCGGGAAACCCGTGCTCGTGGCGTCGCGGGCCCTATACGATAACTGTTCCACAATCCTGAGCGTACGCTCGAGCGAGTTATTGCCGGCGATGCTCGAGAAATGTCTGGACTCTACAACAAATAGAGAGATTCAGCGTGAGGCATTTCGACTTGCTTCCTGCTATATATCGAGATTTGAGCTGGAGTTTCCGACAATCAAAGTGCTGAATATCTTCCAGGCAGAACCGAACTACAGCCAGCCGGAAGATTTGGGCGCGGGTAAAGATGCATCGCTAGACCGCATCTGCAATTACCTGATCGACGGCGATCCGCTCTACGAGTCCCCGAGCGCACTTGATCTTGCGCGCACTACAGACGAGGAAAACGCATTCTTTGACGATTTTGCGAACCCACAGCCATATACTGAAGAGCCTCCCGTTGAAAAGCCAAAGCCTCGAACTCTAAGGGATCGGATCAAGGGACGGCTGCTGCGCTTGCCCTTCGCCTCGCGAATTGCGCACATGGTTGGGGACGGTGACTCGATAGCGTCGGTTCGATAGATGTTGCTGTTGTTTCAGTAGAGACGGAAACTGCCTCGCTTCGTTTGCGGCTTCAGTCTTATTCGGCACGTGGATTTGGCGAGGTTATTGGCTTAAACCCTCAAAGTCAAGATAGGAGAGAACAGAATGCCTTGTTTGCCTTTCCGACAGCAACTGACGTCGTCGAGTTTGCCCAGAAGGGATCGAATTGCATGACCGCTGGACTAAGAAGCTATGTTAGAAGTCAAATGTCCTGCGGCATGCGTGCAGCGAAAGAGCAGTTTCGCGCTGAATGGCGACTATTCCGCCTGCATCGCCGTGAGGCAAAGAAGGCATCGCAGTTCCTGCACTCGCTTCCGATTAAGCTGAATCTGGGATGCGGCCCTAACAGGAAGGGTGGATGGGTAAACATCGATTTGTTCGACCCCAAGGCAGATCTTCGATTGGACCTTAGGGAACCATGGCCGTTTCCAGATAATTCCGCCTCCTATATCTACAGTGAGCACGTGTTCGAACACTTTGAGTTCCACGTGGAGGTCCCGCACTTCCTTGGGGAAGCGTTCCGCGTGCTCAAGCCGGGCGGCATATTTGATGTCATTGTTCCTGACACCGGGCCGGCCCTAAAGGCCTACGGCGATCCCCATTCGGCCTATTGGTCAACGGCAGCAAAGCGGTGGCATCCCGATTGGTGTGAAACTGCGCTTGACCACATCAACTACCATTTCCGCCAAGACGGGGAGCACCAATACGCGTGGGACGCCGAGTCACTCGGAAGGACATTGCGGGCTGCAGGTTTTTCAGACGTCTCGCGCCGCGAATTCGATCCGCTCCGGGATACCGAGGAACGAAGGGTCGGATCACTTTACATGCTGGGGACTAAGCCGTGAGCTGACTAAGTTCAGATGTGACGCGCACGGCTCAGCGTTGAATGGTAAGTCGATTAGCTGTGTCTCGTGCAAAACTCACATCTGATGTGCGCTTCGCTTTGGCAACATGCCAAGCACCCTTCGGTCCTAAAGGAATACTATTTCGCATTCCTGAGGCGAGCGGAGATTGGAATCCTACTTTCTCGTGGGTTGAATTCTCGGACAGGTTAACCTGATGGATATCACGGTAATTCTCTGTACCTATAACCGATGTCAGAGCCTCTCGAAGGCTTTGGAGAGTGTGGCGGCTTCCAAACTTCCCGATTCGATCGAATGGGAAGTTTTGATTGTCGACAATAACTCGAAGGATCAGACCAAGCAGGTTGCGGAGGGATTCTGCCGCCTGCACCCTGGCCGCTTCCGCTATTGGTTTGAAGCCAAGCCGGGGAAGTCGAATGCCCTCAATACCGGCATCGGAGAGGCACGCGGGACCATCCTAGCCTTCATGGACGACGATGTACTTGTAGCCCCAACCTGGCTGCGGAATATCACTGCGCCTCTCATTTCAGGCGAATGGGCGGGTGCAGGGGGTCGCATTTGCGCCCAGGAAGTTGTTGCGCCGCCACCCTGGCTCGCGTTGGAGGGCCCATGCTCGTTGGCACCAATGCTGGCTCTCTTTGACTTGGGTGACCAGGCAATCGAGTTGAAGACCCCGCCCTTTGGCACCAACATGGCCTTTCGAAAGACGATCTTCGGGAAGTTGGGCGGGTTTCGCACAGACATGGGCCCCTCTCCCGGTAGCGAGCTCCGTAACGAGGATATGGAGTTCGGCCGCCGCGTCATGGCCGCCGGCGAACGTCTCTGGTATGAGCCCTCGGCAGTTGTTTACCACGCAATTCCGGAAAACCGCCTGACCCGCCGCTATTTATTGAGATTCTGGTATGACCACGGACGGGCGATGGCTAGAGAGCGCGGCTATCGACCCTCGGTTTACGGGATCCCGAGGTGGTGCTTCAGCATCCCGATCATGCTAGCCCGCCCTTTTCTGATCAACGTGCAGGTTTGGTTGAAGACCAAGGATCCGAAAACCAGATTCTTCAACAAGGGCGTAGTTTGGATGATGATGGGGGAGATGGTCGAGATGCCTCGCGTGTGGTGGACTGGAATCAAGCGAATCGTGGCGGCCAATCTGGGTCAAGCGCAACCCTCAGCCCCCAATGTAAAAGGCTCAGACTAATCCACGTGGCTACAAGAGTTTTCGATCCCCATGAAAATTACAGTTATCCTATGCACCTATAACCGGTGTGAAAGCTTGTCCAAAGCTCTTGAAAGTGTTGCCCTGTCTTTGCTCCCGGCGTCAGTTGACTGGGACGTTCTGGTGGTTGACAACAACTCTCGTGACAGGACTCGCGCCGTGGTTGAGGAGTACTGCCGGCGATTTCCAAATCGTTTTCGGTATCTCTTTGAGCCGCAGCCAGGAAAATCCTTCGCTCTCAATTCCGGCATAACTGCTTCCAATGCGGACGTTCTGGCCTTCATGGATGACGATGTCGAAGTGGATGCCAGCTGGCTCTGCAACTTGACGACGCCCTTAGATGGCCAAGTGTGGGCAGGCTCCGGGGGCCGCATTCTTCCGGAAAAGGCATTTTCGTCTCCTCCCTGGCTGGATTCGGGTGTCCGATATGCACTTGCACCTCTGGCCATGTTTGATCTCGGCCAGGTTGCCTGCGAACTGCGGGAGGCGCCTTTCGGCACCAACATGGCTTTTCGCAGGACCATGTTCTCGAAGCACGGCGGATTCCGTACAGATTTGGGTCCGCGGCCCGGGAGTGAAATACGAAACGAGGATGTGGAGTTCGGTGATCGATTGTTAGCCGCCGGCGAGCGTCTCCGGTATGAACCTTCCGCCGTGGTGTATCACACCATCCCGCCGAACAGGCTGAAGAAGGCGTATTTTCTGACATGGTGGTTTGACAAAGCCAGGGCAGACTTGCGCCAAAGTGGTATACCAACCGGAGCCGGTTGGTGCATCGGCGGAGTCCCGATCCATCTGATGCGCAGGTTGTGCGTCTGGTCCGCGCGATGGTTCTTCAGCATCGGTGCGCGGAGAAGATTCAACTGCAAATTGAAGGTGTGGGGACTTGTGGGCACGATCGTTGAATACCGTGCCCAACGAAGGAGACCTGAAGCAATAGCGCCAGGTTCTTTTGCGGGTCAGCATCCTCAAGACCCCAAGTGAACGAACCCAAACAAATGAGAAGCAGGCTTCCTGATCATCCCGAGATACGCCGC
>Ga0265313_10003442_pt1 | contig 12803 bp, 9 predicted proteins | sample 4123metaG_FD_203122 | JGI IMG/M metagenome (GOLD analysis project Ga0265313, IMG submission 203122) | Rhizosphere microbial communities from Carex aquatilis grown in University of Washington, Seatle, WA, United States - 4-1-23 metaG | ecosystem: Host-associated > Plants > Roots > Rhizosphere >...
ATGAGCCTGGAAACCATCGCCCCGCTGAGCGATGATCCCATCGTCAGCCTGCCCGTCGTGGCCGCCTGACCGAGCAGCCAACGCTGCCCAGGAGCACAGCTCCTACACCACGCCGTGGGACACGATCCGAACCGGATGCTGGGCGGAGTTGCCGACGCTCGAGATCCAGATGTTCAGATGATCGATAGCACCAATCGGCGCAGCGCGGGGTGGAACGCTTAGTGCATCGCCAGGCCGGTCTTGGGATCGAGCCACACCGGCTTCGCCGCGGCGCGGTGCCAATCGAACATGTTGTCCAGGGATCCGGCGAGCTCGTCATAGGATTGATCACCGATGCGACCCAGGCTCCAGTTGTCCTCGATGAAGCGCAGGATCGAGCTCTGGTCCGTCAGGCTGTGGTCGACGAAGTTCACCCGGGCATAGGGCGAGATGACCAGGAGCGGCAGGCGCGGGCCGTAACCGCAGCGGGCGGGATAGCCGTCGGCCGCGGTGTTGCCGCATTTGCCGGGGCCGTTGAGGGCATCCTGAGCCGTCGCCGAGCCGTTCAGGATCGGCGGCATGACATGGTCGTACCAGCCGTCGGAATCGTCATAGGCGATGATGATCGCGGTGTCGCGCCAGTAATGCGACTTCTCGAGCTTGGAGATCGTGTCGACGAGGAAGGCCTGCTCGTCGATCGGGTTCGAATAGCCGAAGCCGGCATGGCCGTCCTGGTACTTCTTCGCCTTGAGGAAGGTGACTGCCGGCAGATGGCCGCCGGCCAGCGCCGTATAGAAATCCGCCAGGTCGTACTGGTGGTTGGCCTGGTCGCTCTCGCCGATCATGGCGGGGGAGCTGGGCGCCACATGATGGGGGTTGGCGCTCTGCTGGTAGTACTCGAACGGCTCATGATGGGGGCTGTAGTCGTTGACCGATTTGCCCAGGATGTTGGTCGACTTGGCGCCGCACACCGCCTTGCCGTCCTTGCTGTCGGTCGGCCGGAAGCCGCCCTGGAACCAGCCCCAGGTGATCTTCTTGTCGTTCAGCAGGTCGCCGATGTTCTTGCCGGCGACCGAGATGAGGCCGGCCTTGGGATTGGCGCAATCGTCGAACTGCGGATCCGGATCGCCGATCACGCTGCCGGAGATGGAGATGACATCGTCGTCCATCTTCAGGTCGGCGGGTGTGACGCCATGGGTATTGCCCGATACCAGGTTGAGGGCGCCCGGCGTGGAGGGCCCGAAGCTGGTGCCGAAGGAATTGTCGTTCATGGCGAAATGCTGGGCGTAATTCCACAGCGCCGTCACCGTGTTGCCGTCGAAGTAACCCATGACGTCGTTGGCGCCGCAGCCCTTGGAGCCCGGATAGGGCGAGGTGTATTCGACGAACTTGTCCATGAGCCCGCCGTCGAAGGCCTGCTGCTCGGGCATGTAGTCGTGATCCATGTCGCAGGTCGCCGCCTGCTTGGGCGAAAGCCGGAAGGGATTGGCCTTGTTCGGGTTGTGGTTCAGCAGGGCGTCGGTCAGGCCATTGACGCTGGGCGTTCCGGGCGCGGCATGAAAGGGCGTCTCGCCGGACCCGTTCACGGCCACGGGGTAGGTGGCGAAATAGTGATCGAAGGAGACGTTCTCCTGGAAGATCACGATCACATGCTTGATCGGCGTCGAAGTGGCGTCCGCGGCCATGGACGCCGCGCCGGCCAGAAGGCCCGGGAGGACGACCAATGGGGCGATGAGCTTGGCGGGCCGGAATTTCATCATGACAATAGCTCCAGGGGGGTTGCTCCAGGATCGGGCGGCAGGAGAACGAACCGACCCCTCATAATCGAGGCTTATGACATCATGATGAAGGGATGGGGCACGGAAAGACGGCACCCTGTCAAAGCTCGGGACAGAACGCACAGCGAAGTCTCGGTTCACGATCCAAGGCGGAAAATTCATCGCGCCTTGCGCTCGCGCCAGGTAGCCCGGTGAGCATGCATCGCCCGGCTAAGCCGTAGCCTCCCGGGTCAGGGCGAACGAGCGGCTGCTATCCCGCCACCTTCTTCAGCGCGTCGCCGAGCTGCGTGCTTGTATAGGGCTTGCGCAGCAGCGTGTAAGCCTCTTCGGTATCATGTGCCTGGGCAATCTCGGAGTCGCTGTATCCGGATGCATAGATGACTTTGGCGCGGGGCTGGCGCGACAGCACCTCACGCGCCAGGTCGAAGCCTGACAGACCCTTGGGCAAAATCACGTCGGTCAGCAGGACATCGATCCTTCCGACTGCCTGCAGTATTTCGAGGGCCTCGGGCCCGTTGTCGGCGGTGATCACGCGATGCCCGGCTGCACGGAGAATGTCCGCCGTGGTTACCAGCACGAGGGGATCGTCTTCCACCAGGAGCACGGTGAGTTCTTTTTGCGGCTCTCGTTGTTGAGCCTGCGGGCGAGCGACTGTCGCGGTCTCATCGATAGCGGCCGGAAGATAGATCCGGACCTTGGTCCCCAGCCCGATCTCGCTCTGGATTTCCAGGGCGCCGCCAGATTGCTTCGCGAACCCATGCACCATGCTGAGGCCGAGCCCGGTCCCCTTGCCAACTTCCTTGGTCGTGAAGAATGGCTCTGCAGCCTGCCGCAGCACCTCGGGGGTCATGCCAGTACCGGTGTCGGCGACCTCGAACAGGACGTACCGTCCCTCGGGCACGTCCAGGTGTTTGGCGCCCTTGGCGTCGATCATCGCATTGTGGACCTCGAGCCTGATCGCGCCGCCATGCCCCATGGCGTCCCGCGCATTGATGATCAGGTTGACCAGAGCGTTATCGAGCTGCGCCGGGTCAGCGACCAGGCGCCAAGCGTCGGAGTCCAAATCGATTCTGAGCTGATGCCGCTCCCCGAGAGAGGGCCGGATGAAGCGCTCCATATGCCTTAGAACTTCGCCCGGATCGAGGAGACGCGGTTGCAGCATCTGTTTTCGCGAAAATGACAGCAAGTCGCCGGTCAGCTGCGCCCCACGCTCCACGGCATTAGCGATTCTTCCCGCGATCGCCTTCAAGGCGGGCCGGTCGTGCAGTTCCTGAACGAGGTGCTCGGCATTGCCGAGCATCACCGCCATCAGGTTGTTGAACTCATGGGCGATCCCGCCGGTCAGCTGGCCGACGGCCTGAAGCCGCTGCAGGTGCATGAGTTGCTCTTCCACCCGCTTCCGCGCGGATATGTCCCGTATCGACGCGACCACGAGCAAGCCATCCTCCGCCTCGATTGGGCTCAGGCTGATTTCGATGGGGATCTCCCTGCCGTCCTTGTGCAGGCCGTATAGAGCAAGGCCCATCCCCATCGGGCGTACCTGAGGTGCCTGGCCGTACTGGCTGCGGTGCCCGACATGTGCCGTGCGGAAGCGCTCCGGCATTAGCGCTTCAACCGGCCGGCCCGATAGCTCATCGGGTCTGTAGCCAAGCAGCCGTTCGGTCGTCGCGTTGGCGCGCAGGATGCGGCCCTGCCCATCGGCGAGCACCAGGGCGTCGGGTGCCGATTCGAAAAGGCTGCGGAACTGTTGCTCAGCTCGCTTCAGCCTGCCCAAGTCGGCAACCATGCCGATCGAACCGACCACGGCACCATGTTCGTCCAGCCTGGGAGCGGTCCACAATGACACGTCAATCAGTCGGCCGTCCTTGGTTCGGCGCTGCGTCTCGACAGGACCTTCACGTAGGTACGGCTCGTTTGCGGCGACCAATTGCTTCATCTCGCTGAGCTGCGGCTCCGACACCGTGGGCAACGTCCGCCCGACCACCTCATCGGCACGCCAGCCGAATAGTCGCTCCGCTGCCGGATTCCAGGCGACGACCCGTAAATCGCGGTCGACCTCGATTATTGCCAATGGAGAAATCTCGATCAGAGTCCCAAGTCGCTGGTGTAGTTCCCTGAGCTCACCAAGCAGCTGTTCGACATTCGCCAGCCTGATGCGCTCGCGATCGACGCGCTCCAGCGATACGGAAAGCCAAAGGATCACAATCACGAGGACGCCAACCAGCGACGTGACTAGAAGCGTCGCTCCGCCCGCGGTGTCGTAAAGTTCAAGCTCCTGGCCCTTGAGGCGCAGCCAGCCAATCAGCACGGGCATGACGATTGCGACCGGCAGGAGACGTCGTGCGGCGAAGCTTCCCGCGTGTTCGCCATAGATCAGGCGTCCCAGGCCTCGGCGGGGATCAAGCTGCAGGCTCGCCAAGGCGACGACAGCGAAGGCAAGGGCGGTAGGCAGGGCAACGGACGCGTAGCCGCTGATCGTATAGAGCGAAGGTATCGAATAGAGGTATCCGACAATGGCCAGAAATGCCGAGGCCGCCACGAACCCGGCCAGGAGTGGCGAGAGTCTGTGGGGCCAGCGCCCGGGTTGCTTGCTCCCGAGCATGCTCGCGCCGATCAGCAGGAAATCGAGCGCCGTGATGGGGGAGGGCCGTCCAGGGAAGCGGCTGCTGTCAGCTGCGTCCTGCACCAGCAACTGATCGATCCCCAGGTCCACGCTGAAAGCATACTCGGCCAGAACCAAACCGCCGACGCAGGCACAAAGCGCCGCGAGCGTTCGCCCGGCGAGGATTCGACGAGGGCCGTCACGGGCCAGACAGAGCAATGCGCCACCTGCCAGGAGGAAGCCAATGGCCGTGTTCGCCTTCATCGTTGCCCAGCCGGCGTGGATGGCCGTAACGCCAGGAAGGTGCAGTGCCCAACCCAGCAGCACCACGAAGGCAAGCGCTATGACGAAGTAGCCGGAAGTCCGGCTGACGCGAACCGAGATATCCCAACGACGAACCATGGGCCCGTCGTTCGGCCCCGCGGTGCCCGATGAACTTCCCGACGCGTTTGTCACAACTGGCTCGAGGATAACCCCGCTCGGCGTATGGGTATGCTAGCAGACAGCGGCTTGCGCCGATAACACAATGCGCGGCTGCCGGCCCGCAGCCGCAACGCCGCGGGTCGGCCGCAAGTGCGTCTACACGCCTAGAGAACCTTTCCCGGATTCATGATGTCGAGCGGGTCGAGGGTCGCCTTGATCCGGCGCATGAGCTCCAGCTCCAGGGGCGATTTGTAGAGCGCGATTTCCGCGCGCTTCAGCTGGCCCAGGCCGTGCTCGGCGCTGATCGACCCGCCCATGTCGGCAACGATGTCATGGACGATGCGGTTCAAGTCTGTCTTGCGGGCGAGGAAGGCCGCGTCGTTGCCGCCGAGGGGATGGCTCAGGTTGAAGTGGATGTTGCCGTCGCCCAGATGGCCGAAGGCGACGGTCCTGACACCCGGCAGCGCCGCCTCGACGGCGGCCGTCGCCCGACGGATGAAGGCCGGGGTCTCCGAGATCGGCACGGCGACGTCATGCTTGATCGTCGGGCCTTCGAGAGCCAGAGCCTCGGCCAGGGATTCGCGAATCCGCCAGAAGGCCTGCGCCTGGGCGGTGCTCGCCGCCAGGGCCGCGTCGGTGAGCAACCCCGCCTGCAGCGCCTCGCCCAAGGCTGCCTCAAAGGTTTCGCGCAAGCCGGATCCGCGCCCGCCGCCCGCCACTTCGATCAGCAGGTATTGGGCATGAGGCTGGGCGAGGGGATCGGCGACGCCGGCGATGTGGCGCCGGGCGAGTTCGAGACCGATGCGCGGAACGAGCTCGAAGGTGGAGACGGTCTCGCCCAGGGCCGCGCGCAGCCGCGCCAGCAGGACCATGGCGTCTTCCAGGCGCTCGAAGCCGGCGAAGGCGGAAACGGTTTCTTCGGGCAGCGCGAAGAGCTTCAGCACCGCCGCGGTGATGATGCCGAGCGTGCCCTCGGCGCCGATGAAGAGCTGCTTCAGGTCATAGCCCGTGTTGTCCTTGCGCAAGGCCCTGAGCCCGTCCCAGATGCGCCCATCGGGCAGGACCGCCTCGATGCCGAGCACCAGCTCGCGCGTGTTGCCGTAGCGCAGCACGCCGGTTCCGCCGGCATTGGTCGAGAGGTTGCCGCCGATCTGGCAGCGGCCCTCGGCGCCGAGGCTGAGCGGGAACAGCCGGCCCTCGGCGCGGGCCGCCTCCTGGATCTGCTGCAGGATGCAGCCGGCCTCGACGGTCATGGTGTTGTTGAGCGGATCGAGGTTGCGGATCCGATTCATGCGCTCGAGCGCGATCACGATCTGCCGGCCGCTGTTGTCGGGCACCGAGCCGCCCACCATGCCCGTATTGCCGCCCTGGGGAACGATCGGCACCCGCGCTTCGGCCGCGAGTGCCACCACAGCGGCGGTTTCGGCCGTGGACGCTGGCCGAACCACGGCGCGAGCGCGCCCCACATAGAGCCGGCGCCAGTCGGTGAGATAAGGTTCCATGTCGCGCGGTTCTAGGGTGAGGCCCTTCGATCCCACGACCCGACCGATCCGATCAACGAGGCCGTCGCTATCGACGGTCCTGCTTCTATTTGCTTCGATTCCAGCCATGCCCCGATCCGTCGACGGCCGCGTCCTCAGCAAGGTAGGATATCGACCATAGCACCTGCCGATTCCCCTCCTTGTCAATGGAGACCATCGCAATGAGCGAAGCCCGTACGCCCGCGCTCGACCGCGCCGGCATCGCCGCCACCTATGAGCTGATCCGGCCCCATGTGCGGGCGACGCCAGTGGTCGAGGCGAACGGTGCCGATTTCGGCCTTGCCCGCTTCCCGATCCGCTTCAAGCTCGAGCTGCTCCAGCATGCCGGCTCCTTCAAGAGCCGGGGCGCTTTCGCCAATCTGGCGCTGCGCCAGGTGCCCGCGGCCGGCGTGGTCGCCGCTTCGGGCGGCAATCACGGCGCCGCGGTCGCCTATGCGGCGAAGACGCGCAGCATCCGGGCGCGGATCTTCGTGCCGAGCGTTTCCTCGCCGGCCAAGAGGGCGCTGATCGAGAGCTATGGCGCGGAGCTGGTCGTCACCGGCGAGCGCTATGCCGAGGCGCTCACAGGCGCCGAGCGCGCGGCGGCCGAGACCGGCGCGCTGCAGATCCACGCCTATGACCAGGTCGAGACCATGCTCGGCCAGGGATCGGTCGGTCTCGAGTTCGAGAGCCAGGTGCCGGAGCTGGAAACGCTCTTCGTCGCCGTCGGCGGCGGCGGCCTCATCGGCGGGATCGCCGCCTGGTACGCCGGGCGCATCCACCTCATCGGCGTCGAGCCGGAAGCCGCACCCACCTTGTTCAAGGCGCTGGAAGCGGGCAAGCCCGTGGACGCCGAAGCCGGCGGCATCGCCGCCGATTCCCTCGCCCCGCGCCAGGTGGGCCAGCTCATGTTCCCCATCGCCAAACGCTACGTGGAGCGCGTGCTCCTGGTGCCCGATACGGCGATCCGCGCCGCCCAGGAAGCGCTGTGGCGGGGCCTGCGCGTCGTGACCGAGCCGGGCGGTGCCGCGGCTTTCGCGCCGCTCCTCTCCGGCCTCTACAACCCGAAGCCGGGCGAGCGGGTCGGCGTGCTGCTGTGCGGCGCCAACACGACGGCGGTGGATTTCGGGCGCTGACCTCAGGACTTCAGGTCAAACAATTCCCGGCAGCGCTCGACGAAGGCCCGCGCCTTGTCGCCGAGCTCTTGCGCCGTCATGCCGGGCTTGTAGAGCGAGCCGCCGATGCCGAAGCCGTCGGCGCCGGCGGCCACGTAGTCGGCCATGTTGGCCAGCGTCACGCCGCCCACGGGCAAGAGGAGCGTGCCGGCCGGCAACACTGCTCGCCAGGCCTTGATGGCCGCAGGCGGCAACAGCTCCGCTGGAAAGAGTTTCAAGCCGTCGGCGCCGGCCTTGAGGGCGGCGAAGCCCTCGCTCGGCGTCGCCACGCCGGGCAGGGTCGCCATGCCATGGGCCTCGGCCGCCGCGATCACCAGGGGATCGCAGTTGGGCGCCACCATCAGCCGGGCGCCGGCCTCTCTCGCCGCCCGCGCCTCTTCGACGGATAGCACGGTGCCGGCCCCGATCAGCTGGTCGGCGCCCGCTCGGCCAGCGAGATAGGCGATGCTCTCGAAGGGCCGCGGGCTGTTGAGCGGCACCTCGATGATGCGAAACCCCGCCTTCACCAAGGCCGCGAAGGCGTCGGGTGCCTCCTCCGGTTTCAACCCGCGCAGGATGGCGACCAGCGGCATGGCGGCGAGATGCCGGCGCAAGCTCATGACACGGCCTTTCTTGCAGGGCTGGGGTCGACGAGGCCGGCCGAAACGGCAATGGCGAAAAGAGCCGGCGGCAGGACCGCGGCGCTGTCGAGGATCGCGAGTTCGAGGCCGAAGAGCTTTGCCGCCAGGCGGTAGTTGTCGAGCATGGCCGGCGCGCCGATGGCGACCAGCTCCCCCGGCTCGCCGTACCGCCGGAGCCAATCGAGCGCGTCGCAAAGCTCCGTGCCGATGAGAAGGCCGGAGAGATAGCCGGCCACCTCGCTGCCGGGCAGCCGCCCCAGCAGGCTCTGGGCCCGCGTACCGAACAGGGCGTGGAGAAGATCGCGACCCATGCCGGCCTTGGCGCGCTCGACGCCGCGCTGGAAGGCGGCGGGGTCGATCGCCTCGCCCTCGACGAGCTGGGCGATGGTGCCGGTCTTGCGCAACAGGCCGAAGACCTCGCCGGTCATGTAGGTGCGAAAGCTGGTGAGCCGGCCTTCGCTGACGATGGCCCATTTCGAATGGGTGCCGGGCAAGAGGAAGCTTCCGCTCTGGCGTCCCAAGGCGTGAAGGGCGCCCAGGATCTGCGACTCTTCTCCGCGCATCACGTCCGGCTCGCCGGCTCCGTCGAGGCAGACGCCCGGCACGATGCTGACCATGGCGCCGCCGGTTTCGCCCAGCGGACACAGGTTCCTCGCCAGGGACTCGAGGGAGACCGGCGCGGCGAGATAGGGCGCTTCCTTCCAGCCTCGCCGGCTGCCGATCATCCCCGACAGGAGTGCCGGCAGGCGTTCCGCCCCTTCGAGCCAGGGCCCGCAGACGGCGCGGAAGGTCTCGGCGAAGCGGCCATCCTCCACCGACAGGAGCCCGCGATGATCGCTGAGGCTGTCGAGCACGGTGCCGTCGCCCGCCAGCGCCCAGGCGCGGAAATTGCTGGTGCCCCAGTCGGCGACGATGCAGCGGATGCGATCGTCCAATTCAGAGCGCGCCGACGCTGCCATAGGCGAAGCCAGGCGACTTGGATCCCAGGCGGTTGGTGAGAGGCCGGCCGAACGCCGCCATTTCGATCTCGAACTGATCGCCGGGTTCGGTGCGGATTCCGTCGGCGAAGCTCAAGGTGCCGGTCCCGAAGAAATGGACATGGACGTCGCCCGGACGGCGGAACTGGGGATACTTGAAGTGATGGTATTCCAGATTGGCGATCCAATGGCTCATGTTGCCTTCGCCGCTGAGGAAGGGCTTGCGCCAGATGACCTGGTCTGCGCGCCGGATCCGGCTTTCGCCCTCGAGGATCTCCGGCAAGGCCCCGGCGCGCAGCTCCGGCCCCAGCGCGCAGGCGCGCAGCTTGGAATGGGCGAGATAGAGATAGTTCTGCCGCTCCATGACGTGGTCGGAGAATTCGTTGCCGATGGCGAAGCCCAGTCGCCAGGGCCGTCCGTCCGGGCCGACGAGATAGAGGCCGACCACTTCCGGCTCCTCGCCGCCGTCGAGGGCATAGTCCGGCAGGGGAAGCGCGGCACCCGGACGCACGAGCGCCGCGCCGTCGCCCTTGTAGAACCATTCGGGCTGGACGCCGGGCTTGCCGTCCTTCGGCTTGCCGCCCTCGAGGCCGAGCCGGAACATCTTCAGGGAATCGCTCAGGTCTTCGGTCTTGCCGGAGAGCTTCTGATGCATCTTGTCCCGGGCTTCGGCGCTGCCCAGATGGGTGAGCCCGGTGCCGGTGACGAGGCAATGGGCCGGATCGGGATGGTCGAGGGGCGGCAGGACGCGGCCCTCGGCCAGCAGCCCCGCATAGTCGAGGGCCTCGCCGGCGCCAAGACCGGCGGCCGTCTCGGTCAGCGTCTTGCCGGCGGCGATGGCGCGGCTCGCGAGCTCGACCATGCTGGCGACGCCGGGCAGCGTGACGGCGCGCTCGCCGGCTGACTCTTCGACCCGCGCGACGCCTCGGCCGCGCTTACCTTCGAACTGGATGAATCGCATGTCCTTTAACCCGTCCGGAAGTTGCCCTTGCCGTGCTCACCATTATCTTGCCACAGTTATCACAGGGGATTTGGCGAGGCCATCCTCGATCCTGTTGCTCGCCTCAACGGCGAGGGCATTCTCGAACGAACTCTTGAAAGGCGGAAGCGATGTCGGGCGAAAAGACGAAGAAGCTGCGGTCCCAGCAGTGGTTCGGCGGACCGATCAGGGACCGCTTCATCCACCGCAGCTGGATGAAGAACCAGGGCATCCCGGACGACAATTTCGACGGACGTCCGGTGATCGGCATCTGCAATACCTTCTCCGAGCTGACGCCCTGCAACGCCCATTTCCGCCAGCTGGTCGAGCATGTGAAGAAGGGCGTCTACGAGGCGGGCGGCATGCCGGTGGAGTTCCCCGTCATGAGCCTGGGCGAGACGAATCTCCGGCCTACCGCCATGCTGTTCCGCAATCTCGCCAGCATGGACGTGGAGGAATCGATCCGCGCCAACCCGATCGACGGGGTGGTGCTGATGATGGGCTGCGACAAGACCACGCCCTCGCTCATGATGGGTGCTGCCAGCTGCGATCTGCCCACCATCGGCGTCTCCGGCGGTCCGATGCTGAACGGCCATTTCCACAACCGCCTCATCGGCTCGGGGACGGCGGTCTGGCAATTCTCAGAGGCGGTGCGCGCCGGCACCATGTCGGAGCATGAGTTCCAGGAAGCCGAGAGCGCCCAGTCCCGATCCGCCGGCCATTGCATGACCATGGGCACGGCCTCGACCATGGCGTCCATGGTCGAAGCGCTCGGCGTCGGCATGCCCCAGAACGCCGCCATCCCCGCCGTGGATGCGCGGCGCAATCTATTGGCCCGCATGGCCGGACGACGCATCGTCGGCATGGTCAATGACGACCTGCGGCTTTCCAAGATCCTGACCAAGGAGGCTTTCGAGAACGCGATCCGGGTCAACGGTGCCATCGGCGGCTCGACCAATGCCGTCATCCACCTGCTGGCCATCGCCGGCAGGATCGGCGTCAATCTCAGCCTCGACGACTGGGACCGGCTCGGCCGCGAGGTGCCGACCATCGTCGACCTCATGCCCTCGGGCCAATTCCTGATGGAAGACTTCTATTATGCCGGCGGCGTGCCGGCGGTGATCCGGCGCCTGGGCGAGGCGGGGATGCTGCACAAGGAGGCGCTCACCGCCAACGGCCACAGCATCTGGGACAACAACAAGGACGCCGAGTGCTGGAACGACGACGTGATCCGGCCTCTCGACAAGGCGCTCACCGCCCATGGCGGCATCGCCGTGCTGCGCGGCAACCTGGCGCCGCTGGGCGCCGTGCTGAAGCCCTCGGCCGCCACCCCGGCCCTCATGACCCATAAGGGCAAGGCCGTGGTGTTCGAGACCATCGAACACTACAAGTCGCGGATCGACGACCCGGCACTCGACGTCGACGAGACCTCGGTCCTGGTGCTGAAGAACTGCGGACCCAAGGGCTATCCCGGCATGGCCGAAGTCGGCAACATGGGCCTGCCGCCCAAGGTGCTGCGCAAGGGCGTCACCGACATGGTGCGCATCTCCGACGCCAGGATGAGCGGCACCGCCTATGGCACCGTGGTGCTCCACACCGCGCCCGAGGCCGCGGCCGGCGGGCCGCTCGCCGCGGTGCGCGACGGCGACGTGATCTCGCTCGACGTTCCCAACCGGCGTCTCGATCTCCTGGTGAGCGACGCCGACATCCGACAGCGCCTCAAGGACTGGAGCCCGCAGACGGCGCCGAGCGGCGGCTATCAGAGGCTCTACGTCGAGCACGTGCTCCAGGCCGACAAGGGCTGCGACCTCGACTTCCTGGTGGGCAGCCGCGGCGCCCACGTGCCGCGCGATTCCCATTGAGGGTGGCAGTCATGGATCTGTCCGCTTTTTCCCGTCATCCCGGCCTCAAGGATCGCACCGTCTTCATCACCGGCGGGGGCTCCGGCATCGGGGCCGCCATCGTCGAATGCTTTGTCGATCAAGGCGCCCAAGTCGCCTTCGTCGATATCGCCGCCAAGCCGAGCCGGGCCCTGTGCAAGGCGCTGAAGGAGCAATACGGCCGGGCGCCGCTGTTCATCCGCTGCGACCTGAAGGACATCGCAGCATTGCGCAAGGCCATCGCCCGGACCAAGGCCGAGCTGGGCGACATTAGCGTGCTGGTCAACAACGCCGCCAACGACCAGCGCCACAAATGGGAAGAGGTGACGCCTGCCTATTGGGACGAACGCATGGCGACCAATCTCCGGCCCATGTTCTTCGCCATCCAGGCGGTGGCGCCCCAGATGAAGCGGCTGGGCGGCGGCGCCATCGTCAATTTTGGCTCCATCAGCTGGAAGCTCGCCCAGGGCAACATGCCCGCCTATACCGCGGCCAAGGCGGCGGTCCACGGTCTTACCCGGACCATGGCGCGTGACCTCGGGACATTCGGGATCAGGGTCAACACCGTCGTGCCGGGCTGGGTGATGACCGAACGCCAGCTGACCCTCTGGGTCGACAAGAAGGCGAACAGGATGCTCGACGAGGTGCAGTGCCTGAAGGGCCGGGTCATGCCCGTGGACCTCGCGCGGATGGTGCTCTATCTCGCCTCGGAAGATTCGCGCATGTGCAGCGCCCAGGAATTCACCGTGGACGCCGGGTGGGCGTGAATTCCCTCGCCGCCCCATTTGGGGCGGAGAGGGTCAGGGTGAGGTGGGGAATACGAGGCTCATCCGCAGAAGCGCCTCACCCTCCCACGCTACGCGTGGGCCC
>Ga0265313_10003443_pt1 | contig 12800 bp, 9 predicted proteins | sample 4123metaG_FD_203122 | JGI IMG/M metagenome (GOLD analysis project Ga0265313, IMG submission 203122) | Rhizosphere microbial communities from Carex aquatilis grown in University of Washington, Seatle, WA, United States - 4-1-23 metaG | ecosystem: Host-associated > Plants > Roots > Rhizosphere >...
CCGGCAGCAGATTCTTGTGATAAATGCTCTTGTCTTCAATGACTGTTTCGGGATGCACCAGTTCACCCATTGAGACCAGGCGTCCATTGCGTCCCGCGACCTTCAGGCTCTGAATACGCTCCAGATCGGACCGGGTCGCGCGATCGAGCTGCACGGTTAGGGAAACATCTTCCTTCTCCGCGTCCTGATGTAACAGGCCCGCTTGATAGCCGCCGGAAGCCACCTGCATCGCGCGAGCGATGTCGTCCTCGGAGATGCCATTGAGGGCGGCTTTCTCCTCGTCCACCAGCAAACGGACTTTGGTTTGATCGTCTTCTACGTACCAATCGACGTCCACGACGCCTTTGGTCTGCTTGAACAGATCGCGGATCTGCCGCGCCAGTGCGATGCGCCGCTCCATTACCGGCCCGTACACTTCCGCGACCAGCGTCTCGAGCACGGGCGGTCCCGGCGGCACTTCGGCGACCTTAATCCGCGCTCCGAAGTGTTCGGCGATGGGCAGCAAACGCTGCCGCACCTGTTTCGCGATCTCATGACTTTGCAGATCGCGCGCGCCCTTCGGCAGTAGATTCACCTGGATGTCCGCCACATTGGGCCCTTGGCGCATGTAATAGTGCCGCACCAGGCCGTTGAAGTTATAGGGCGAAGCGGTTCCCGCGTAGGTCTGGATATTCACCACTTCGCGCTGCTTCTGAGTTTCCTCGCCAAGCAGTTGCACGACGCGTTCCGTTTGCTCAAGTGTGGTGCCATTCGGCATGTCGACGATCACCTGAAATTCGTTCTTGTTATCGAACGGCAGCATCTTCACCTTGACGAACCCGGTGTAGAACAGCGCACAGGAGCCGACCAGCAGGACTAGGACGCCGGCGACGAAGCTCCACCGGAACAAGGGCCGATGCAGGAGAGTCCCCATGACACGCCGGTAGAGCCGCGTCACGAAGTCCTCGCGCTCGCCCGCGTGGTGCACGCCACCGGACTTCAAAATTCGTACGGCGGCCCACGGAGTCACGATGAAAGCGACCAGCAGGGAAAAGAGCATCGCGGCGCTGGCGCCGATCGGAATGGGCCGCATATACGGTCCCATCAGGCCGCCGACGAAAGCCATGGGCAGGATGGCCGCTACGACAGCAAGTGTGGCGAGAATGGTCGGATTGCCAACTTCGTCCACTGCCTCGATGGCGACCTCGAAGGGCGTCCTGTTCTCATTGCCGGGCATCCGCCAGTGGCGAACGATGTTTTCCACCACCACGATCGCGTCGTCTACTAAGATGCCGATGGAGAAGATCAGCGCGAACAGCGTGATGCGGTTCAGTGTGTAACCGTAGAGGTAGAAAATCGTTAGCGTCAACGCCAGGGTCACGGGAATCGCGGTAAATACGATGAGCGATTCGCGAAATCCCAAGGTGATCGCGATCAGAACGCTCACGGAGATCACGGCAATCAGCATGTGGTACAGCAGCTCGTTGGATTTTTCTTTGGCCGTGTCGCCGTAGTTTCGCGTGACGGTCATTTCGAGATCCGCGGGAATCACGGTGCCGCGTAGCCGCTCCAGCCGGCCGAGGACGTTGTCCGCCACGGTTACGGCGTTGGTGCCCTTGCGCTTGGAGATCGCGATCGTGACTGCCGGGAACGAGCCGTTGCCATCCGAGAAGCGCACATATTGCGAGGGCTCTTCGCCGCCGTCGGTCACTTCGGCGACGTCACGCACGAAGATAGTTTTGTCGTTCGCAACCCCGGCGACGACGTTGCGAACGTCGTCGGTGGTGCACAAGAACTGTCCGGTCTCCAGGAGAAACTGTTGGTTACCGCTCGCGAACTGACCCGATGGCAGGCGGCGATTGGAAAGGCCCAGCGCTCCGGCGACCTGGGCAGGCGATAAGTTGTAAGCTGCCAGACGCGCCTGATTAAGCGTGATGCGAATCTCGCGGCGCTGACCGCCGATCAACGCCACCGCCGAGACGTCCGGCGTCTGTTTGATCGCGTCATCCACTTGAGCTGCCACGCGCCGCAGCTCGAAATCGCCGTAACGCTTGCTCCAGAACGTCAAAGCCAATATCGGCACGTCGTCGATCGAGCGGGGCTTGACGAGCGGTTGGGACGCTCCGGGCGGGATCAGGTCCAGGTTGGCAGCCAGCTTCTGGTTCAGGCGGACGATAGCTTTCTCTTCGTCCTGCCCGACCAGGAAACGCACGATCACCGTGGACATACCGGGGCTGGACGTCGAGTAGATGTATTCCACTCCGGGAATTTCCCACAACAGTTTTTCCATCGGTTTGGTGACGCGTTCCTCCACTTCGCGCGGTGATGCGCCGGGCATCTGCACCAACACGTCCACCATCGGTACGATGATTTGCGGTTCCTCTTCGCGCGGCAGTTTCCAGATGGCAAACGCGCCCAACAATAAGGAGCCAACGATTACCAGAGGCGTCAACTTCGAGTTGATCCAAGCCTGCGCGAACGTCCCGGCTGGGCCGAGCTTACGCTGTATCGTCACCGCCGGATCTCCACTGCGGCTCCGTCAGAGAGACCCGGCGGAACCGGGAAGATTACGAATTCGCCAGCCGTGAGGCCGGAGAGCGCTTCAATCTGGTCTTTCGACCGCTGTCCGGTGGTGATCAGACGCGTGTGTGCGATGCCGTTTTCAGCTACCATGACCGACTGCAATTGGCCGCGTTCCGTTACGGCTCCCACTGGAATCGTGAGCGGCGAGCGGCTACCCAAGGAGAACGAAGCGCGCCCAAAGGCTCCGGAGCGAGGCGCAGGCAAGCTGGGCAAATCAATCTTCACCGTGTACGAACGTGAGGCTGCGTCGACTGCGGGTACGATTTCCGAGACCTTTGCTTCGATCGTGCGATCAACCCCAGCCAGTGTTACCGAGACCGGCTGGCCCACTCGAATCGCCGAGAGGTGCGACTCCTCGACCGACGCCTCCAGCCGGTAGGCGCCCTCGCGTTCGATCGTCAGCAGTGGCGCCCCCGGCAGAGCCAAGGCCCCCGGATCCACCGATTTCACGGTGACCACGCCTGCGAACGGCGCCGTGATTTCGGCAAAGCTGCGGGCCACCTCTGTGGATCGAACGTCCTGCTGAACCCGCGCGGCCTGCGCGTCCAATTGGCCGCGTCTGGCCCGGGCCATCTCATAAGCCGATTGCGCGGCCTTGAGCTTGGCCGACGCCTCGTCAAACTCCTGGTTCGAAATCGATTTCTTGTTCCACAGCTCCTGCATGCGGTTGAACGTGGCCTGCGCAAGATCGAGATTTGCCTGAGCTCCGGACACCGCGCTATCGGCTTCCGGGACGGAACTTCGAACCTCGTCGAGGGCCGCCTCCGCCTTCCGGGAATTGACGTCCAGATCGCGTGCATCCAGAATGACCAGAAGCTGCCCTTCTCGCACGCGGTCGCCGGTCTGCACTTTGACCTCGCGCACGTAACCTAACAACTTTGCGGCGATCACCGCGGAGGTGCGCGCGCGAACCGTTCCCGGCGCTTCGTAGACCGAGGGCCATTGTTGCTGGGCGACGGCCACGACGCTGACCGCAACCGGTGGCGTTTGTGAGGCGGGTTTGGCTTCGCGCGGCGAACCAGAGCATCCTGCAAGCCAGAGCGAAACCGGAATCAACCACAGCAGCTTGCTCATCGAGTCCTCTCGTTCAGAACCGCGGAATCAGGGGTGAGCGTACCTGCGGCCAGTTCGAGCATCGCTGCGGCGACGCGCTGGTCCCGTATCGCAGCCAAATACCGGGTTCGCGCGTCCAGCACCGTCGTCTCTGTCCGGAGCAAATCGGTTACGTTGCTGATCCCGGCTTCATACCGGTTCTGGGTGATACGCAGGCTTTCTTCGGCTTCCGCCACCGATGCTTGAGCGACTTCGATTCGTTGCGTAGCCGCACGCAGATCCGCATAAGCCCGATGGACCTGCAAGCGGATGGCGGAATCCGTCCTCGCTTCTTCTGCCGAACTGCGCTGTCGAGCGAACTTACTTTCTTCGATCCGCGCCTTATCGCTGAAGCCGTTGAAAAGGTTCCAGCGCAGGCCAATCGACACTAGCCAGTTGTCGCCTCCCGTGGTGACGAATCGCTGGCGGTCCGCTTCGAAAGCGCCGTGCAGAGTCACTTGTGGAAGCAGGCTGCCGCGAGCACTTTCAACCTGGGTGCCGGCCAAGCTGGTCGCGAGCTTCGCCTGGCGCGCCTCCGGCCGTTGAGCCACAGCGCTGGTCTCCTGATCCGCCAACGAGCCTCCCGGAGCGTCCAGGGGTATTAACGGAGACGTGAGCGTGTGCGGCATGTCCAGGGAAAGACCGATGGCGTCGTTCAAAGCCGCGCGGGCGACGTCCACGTCCGCTTCACGGCGAATCTGTTGCTCGCGGACACCCGCTAGGTGTACGCGGATCGACAGTGTGTCCACGTCGGTGGACATCCCCGCGGAGCGAATGGTTTGCGCCCGTTGCAGGTCGGCTTCCGCCGAACGCATGGCCTGACTGGTCGCATTGAGCTGATCGGCGCTCAAAAGAGAGTCGAAGTAGGCGCGAACCACGCCAGCGATGACCTCCATTTGCGTGCGCCTTCCTTCTTCGCTGGTGATGTCCTTGGTCAACTCGGCGGAACGAACGGCGTGCTTGGTTTGACCGGCGTCATAAAGTACCTGGTCGGCCGTGAGCTGCGACTGAAAATTATTGAGGTAATCGGGATTGTTCAGCGACCCGATCTGGAAGTTTTGCGCCCCGAATTGATTTTGCGTAAGCAGCGAGCTGAATACGAAGACCGGATTGTCGCTTCTCGCCCAGGATTCGGAGTAATTGACCTTCGGCAAGCGGCCGCTCCTGGCTTCCGAGATGCGCGTATCCGCGCCTTTCTTTGCAGCGTTGGAGGCCTCCATAGACTTGTTTTTGTCCAGGGCGAGGCGAACTGCGTCGTTTAACGACATAGCTGCGTCTTGTGCCCCAAGCGGGAGGCCTAGCAGCAGGACTAGCAGTATTCTCTTCATTGACTCTGGTTCGTCAGATGCAATTCATTAGCCGAGGTGACAGAGCGTCACCTTTTTGTGCGGGCTGCATCTTATGGGACAAGAACATGAGACAAGAACATGAGACAAGAACATTGCCGGCATCGGGCTAGCTAGAATCAAGGTCGGTATCAGGGCTTGGAACGAGACACCGAGAGCAAACTCGCGCGGCAGTTGATGGCAGGGGAAACGGGGGCGTTTGACCGTTTTGTGGAGTACTTCCGTCCGAAGATTTTCCAGTATAGCTGGCTCATGTGTGGCCATCGCGAAGACGCGGAGGAAGTAGCGCAAGAGACCTTGCTGAAGGTATTCGAAAGCGGCGGTCAGTTGCGCGAGCCTGAGAAGATCCGATCCTGGGTTTTTCGCATCGCTAAGAACGCGTGCCTCATGAAGCGGCGCAGAAGCACTTTTGCTCCTGCCAGGGAACTTTCGCTGGATGAGTTCAGGCCGTCAAAGCACCAGGATGGAGAACAGGTCCGGATAGAGATCGCGGACTGGTCCGCGCTGCCCGATGGGAAGGCTCTACAGTCCGAAATGCGAGAGTTGCTCGAAAAGGCGATCCGGGAACTGCCTGAGGTGTATCGCTCGGTGATCCTTCTGCGGGACATGGAGGAGCTTTCCACGCAGGAAACGGCCCAGATCCTGGACGTCAGCGACGACGTGGTCAAGACCAGATTGCATCGCGCCCGGCTGGCGATTCGCCAAAGACTGGACGAGTATTTGCGTGGTAAGGAAGTCGAAAGCGGAGGGAAGAAGCATGGAACCGCACCAGTACACTGACGGATACAAACACGACAGATGCAAAGAGGTCTTTGCCCTGCTTTCCGACTACCTGAATCTAGAGCTGCCGCCGGAAGCGTGTCAGGAAATCGAAGCTCATATTGCCGGTTGTTCGCCTTGCATTGAGTTCGCCGAGAGCCTCCGCAAGACCGTCGACATATGCCGCCAATACCAGTCAACAGAACTTCCCGCGCCTATTGGTCAGGAAGCCAAGGCACAGTTGCTGGATGCGTACAAAAAGATGCTGGCTGCGCGAACGAGCAGCCGGCCAGACTAGAACTCGAATCGTCTGGCCGCGTAGCTTAGAATTAAAGCGTTCACGATGACACCCGCACAGTCTTTCAATGAAGAACAGCGCGCGCGCTGGAATGGAATCGACGGGGAATACTGGACCGTTCATCAGGATCGCCTCGACCGCACGCTCGCTCCCGTTACCGGACCGTTGTTGGCATTTGCCGCGCCGCGTGCCGGATCGACGGTCCTTGATGTCGGTTGCGGATGCGGCGCCACGAGCCTCGAATTGGCACGCGCTGTTGGTCCCTCCGGACGCGTCGTCGCGATCGATCTCTCCGGGCCCATGCTCGCGCTCGCTGCGGAACGCCTGCGCCCGTTCGCCAACACGACATGTCTCCTCGGCGACGCCGCGGAGCTGCCGCTCGGAGATCTCGGCGCCGAGCTGGTGGTTTCGCGCTTCGGAGTAATGTTCTTCGGCGATCCGGTGGCCGCGTTTGCCAACTTGCGGACCGGCCTGGCTGCCGGCGGACGCCTTCGTTTCGTCTGCTGGCGGCCGATTAACGAAAATCCCTGGCTCCAGATTCCGTTGCACGCGGTGTATGAACATGCGCCGCGTTTGCCGAAACCGGATCCGGAAGAGCCCGGCCCTTTCGCGTTTGCCGACACCGCGCGCGTAACCCGGATCCTGACCGCGGCCGGCTTCACGCCGCCTACCTTTACTCCGCTGGACATTCAAATGGACGTTGCCGCCGGAGGAACTCTCGAAGACGCGGTCATTCAGTCCTCAGCGATGGGCCCGGCAAAACGCGCGTTGGCGGACCAACCGGAGGACATTCGAGCCGCCGCCCTTGAATCGATCCGGCTCGCCCTCACTCCGTACGCGTCGGCCGCTGGGGTGAAATTGCCCGGCGCGGTCTGGCTGGTGGCCGCCGACCGCAGCGCGTAACTCCGCAAGCTTACTTTTTGTGCGCCTGGATATAATCGAGCGCGAAAGTCTTCATCACCGGGCTGATCGAACCCAGCTGGGAGGCTTCCTCCAGCGCACGATCGTTGTCCCACTTGTCGATGAGTACCCGTTTGATAAGCCACATGGCCGCGGCGCGGTTTCCACTGGCGCAATGAATGAACGCCGGTTGATTGCCTGGTTCTGCGATTATCTTCAGAAAGCGATCGGCCACCGCGGGGTCAGGCATGGATCCGCTCAAGGGCAGATGCACGAAGTTGATACCGGCAGCTTTGGCCGCGGCCGCTTCGGCGTCGATGTCTGCGCCCTTTTCGTTGTCCAGCCGCAGGTTGATGATGGATGCGAACCCCATCTTCTTGATGCCGGCTACCGCGGATGGCGTCACGGCACCAGCGCAGGCGACGGTGGTCTCCACCTGAGCGAAATTGGTGACCCCTTCGATCGTCGATTTTTTGACCTGGGATTGCGCCATTGCGACGGAAATCGCCATTACAACGACGGGAACGATCAGACGAACCGGTTTCATATTGGACCTCATAATCCTGGTGAACTTAAGCCGTGACGAGAGAATATCCGCGCTCCTGCGCGCGATTGACTGCGACGATTCCGGCTGGCACCATCCGGCCATTGGTCACCAGATTCGCAATCAACTCGGTGTTGACGGCGTCGGCGTTTCCGCCCACCGCGCGTGCGATCACCCCTGCAAGTCTGCGAGTCGCCATGGAACACACGGCGAATTGAACGCCCTGACTCGAAAGCGGGGCTAGCGACGCGGCACTGGGGTTCGTCTTCGGCGGTTCTTTGGCCGGGGTATCCGCGGAAGGCGCCGGGCCCGCCAAAGACGCTCCGTACTTGGCCCACATGTCGTTGTTGTAGCCGTACCCCGTGGACATGTGGCGCGCAACCACGATGATGGCCAGATCCTGATCTTGCAGACCATAATCATTGTGATTGGCCAAGATGAAGTTGTTCGCGAATAGGAGAGCGTTTCGGAATCCTTCCGCGCTCGTTGTGTCAAACACCAATCGATGTTTGCCGGGGAGTGCGTCCATCCAGTCGTCTTTATCGTGACGGGCCGGCTCCCAACGGGCAGGGGGCGCCGATTTCACCTGGGCCCTCGCGACGCTGCCCACGGCGAGTGCCGCGATGGATGCCGCCCCGGCATGGAAGCGAGTCAGGAACGAGCGCCGCTCCGAGGAGGCTGGGAACTCTTGGCTCATGAAGTATCTCCTTACCAATCGTAATCTTGCATTCCGAATGACGATTTGTCCGCCAGCGTTAGAAAGCCGGGCGACGCTTCAAAGAGCTTGACGTCGCATGATCCGGAATCTTCCAGTTGCAGTTTAGATCATACACCCGCCGCAGTTCGGCTCAAAGGACTGGGAATGCTACCCGCCCCTCGATCGTTTCGATATAATCCCGACATGCGGAAGGCGTGTATGCTCGCGGCAATCGCCATGGCGGCGATGGGTCAGGATCCGGACAAATTCTACTCCGTTATCCGGGAAAACAATTTGGCGCAATTGAAGGTGTTGCTCGGTCAACAGTCCGACGTTGCCGTTGCCGACAGCCGCGGGATCACTCCCCTTATGTATGCCGCCGAGATCGGCTCGCTCGACGCCATGCGGCTGCTGGTCGATCGTGGAGCCGACGTCAACGCCCAAAATGCATTCGGTTCCACGGCGCTGATGTGGTCCGTTTCGGATCCAGCCAAGGTTCGTCTGCTGCTCGATCATGGCGCGCAGGTGAATACAGCCGCAAAGAGTGGCCGCACGGCGCTCATCATAGCCGCATTCACGAATCCGTCCGCCGAAGTTGTGCGGCTCCTGCTTGCCAAGGGCGCGAAGGTGGATGTCCTCGACCAGCGGCACGTTACGCCCCTCAACGCCGCAACTTTCGGGAACGACACTGCCACGGTTCGCCTCCTGCTCGATGCCGGAGCCGATATCGAGACGCCAGACACCTTCATTGGTCTGACCCCGCTGATGAACGCCGCGGGAAACCGGAATGTCGAGGCGGTGAAGCTGCTCATGGCAAAAGGCGCGAAGATCAACGCTGTCTCGAAAACGGTGGGTCTGCCGAAGATTCAGACCGGAACGGTTGAATTTGGCGGCTGGACTCCCCTCCTGATGGCTGCCGCATTCGGACCGCCCGAAGCGGTCAAGGTGCTGCTGGATGCCGGCGCGAAAATCGACGCTCAGGATTACCGCGGCTTCACGCCGTTGATGTTGGCGGTGGGCACGGACCGGTATGACCGCCGCACGGTGAACCTGGTGCTATCTGACGGCGCCGATCTTCGCCCCACCAATCACAACGGCGAGACCGCACTCGACTGGGCCTACAAATTCGCCGACCCGGAAGTAATCCGATCCTTGGGAGGAACCCCGAAAGATCTTGCCCATCCCGTCCGTTTATCGGAGGAGTTGCCGGAAATCCGTACAGCCATCGCGCGCAGCATTCACTTGCTTGACAGCACCAGTGATCAATTCTTCAAAAAGAGCGGGTGTTTCGCCTGCCATGAGCAGCCTCCAGCGGAGTTTGCCGCGGCCGCTGCGCGCGCAAAAGGGATTCCGGTGGATGAGAACGCGTCGCACGAGCGTATTCGGCAAATCACTTCCACCATCAACCCGGTCGCCCTGGAAGGCGCAGCCGCACTCGGCGGCGCGGATAACAACCTGTACGCCGTCGAAGCTCTGGTGCGCGCAGGTTATGCGTCCAATCGCATTACGGATTATCTTGCGGCGAACCTGGCGTCATCGCAGGGCGGCGACGGAGGCTGGCACCTCCCGGGGTATTCGCGATCCCCTCTGCAGGACAGCGATTTTTCACGAACCGCCATGGCCATTCGGGCATTGAAAACCTACGGGACTCCCGGTCGCGGCGACGAAATGAAGCAACGCATGGAGCGCGGCAAACAATGGCTGACCCATGCCGAGCCGGTGATCCTCGAGGATATGGACATGCGCCTGGTGGGAGCCGCCGCCGCGGGTGCGAGCGCCGCGGAGCTTCGCAAAATCGCCCAGCCGATCCTCGCACTGCAACGCTCCGACGGCGGTTGGGCACAACGCCAGGCGTTTCCGAGCGACGCGTATGCCACAGGCATGACCGTGTGGGCCCTGAACGAAGCCGGCGTGAAGAAGCCGGATCCCAAGGCTGTGAAATTTCTGCTCGGCACGCAGAGTGCGGATGGCTCCTGGCATGTCGCCAGCCGCGCCACGAAATTCCAGCAATATTTCCAGAGCGGTTTCCCGTACGAACACGATCAGTGGATCTCCACGATGGCCACCGGCTGGGCAGCTAATGCATTAGCATTGTCGCTCGGCCGCTAAAGCTTGCGCTCGTTTACTTGCTGTAAAGATGCGGGACGTCTTTCTCGTTTTCGACGCACACAAAGTCCAGCAGATCGGTATCGAGCTTGATGCTCTGATTTAGTTTCACCGTCCACGGCTTGGTATAAGCCTTGGGATCCTCCACCGTGATCTCGATTTCTAAAGTTCCGAAGTTTGGGCGCCGGATCCGTTCCGTTATTTTCGCCGCGTCCGTCATGGGATTGCCTGTTGCGTCGAGCCACATGCCGTCGCGTAGACCGTTGGTCTCGACCACCAGCGTGTCGCCTTCCCACTTGCCGCTCGAGTAGCCGTTCCACGATGGATTAGGATCGGCTGGCAACGGTCGTCCATCGGTAAAGATCTCCCGATAGCTGGTTCCGTATTCGCTCATGAGGGTGAGCAATCCAGGGATCTCCACCACTTTTCTCGGTCCATTCCAGGTGTGCAAACGAACCGGCCCCATCGGCAAGCAGTGCGATATCGGATCGTTCACGCGCTGTTCTGTGCGCCGAGCCTTCACCAGATCCGCCGCCCAAGTTTGATATGGCAAACCTTCCTTCAAGCTCGCCGCGATATTGACGAACTCATCGGAAACCGGCTCACAACCAGGAAAGTTGGGGTTCCCTTCGCGCTTGGTTTGCATAACCCACAGGCCCGAAAAATCCGGCTTGCCATCGGCCGTGCGTGGGCATGCCGCGCTGAGATTCGGGTTTCCATCCTGCGTGCGAGGAACCCCCGCCGTGGGATAGTTCACCCACTGTGCATTCAGCGGACAAATCAGCGGACAAAGCAAGAGCCCGAAAACCAAGGTTTGCAGGGCCGCAATCCGTAGCCGCATCGCGCCACCTCCGTAACGCAGTATAACCGCGAAAGCCTATGCACCTAACCTACTACTTCTTCCTGGCCGCCGCGTCCTTGAGCGCCTTCAGACGCGGAAGGTCGCGATCTTCCTCGTGACAGGCCGCCTCGGTTAGCTCGAACTTGTTGCGCTGGAGCGGGAAGGCGATCGTCCACGGCCGCGTGTACACCACAGGATCCGTGACTGTCGCCTCGTAGTTGACGGTGCCGGGACCGGCCGGTGTGAATCGCTCCACCACGCGCTCGGCGTAGCTGACAATCTCGCCGACCTCATTCAGCCAGGTCTTGCCGTTAAGGTTAGTGGTATCGACAACCAGGGTGTCGCCTTCCCAACGGCCTACGGAATCGCCCTGCCACAATCGTATCGAGTCGGGAAGGTGGGCGCGCCCATTCAACGCCACAATGCGCCACGATGTGCGCTCGTGCAGGAAAACAATGTAATCGGACGTTTGGATGATCTGAAACGACGTCGGGACATACATCGAGCGGGGAACACCGGCAGGGAAACAGTGCGCGGTCGGATCGTCGTAACCGCGCTCAGTCCGGTTCCGGTCGGCCTTTTCCTTCACGGCCCAGGGCTGCATGGGTAGACTCCCGTCCGGCGGATCGATGATGACCCCTCGTGCGCCCGGGGTGACGGCGTCGGCGGCGTGTTTTTCCAAGCCGTAGTTCGCGCCTCCGCCGTCAGGTACGTAAAAACCCTGCAGGTCCGGCTTGCCGTCAGTCCTCCGGCGAAGGTTCGGCACCGTTTTCACGGGAGTCGCGGGCGAATGCGGAGCCGCGGCCGTCGACGTTGTCATTGCAGGCGGCGTTCCGTTGCCCGGATACCACGTTCGCTCCTCGCGCGTGAACGCGCCAGTCGCCTCTTCTGCTTCAGCCTGACACACGTACTCGAAAAGCCTGTCGCGATCGGTCCGCCGGTGCAAGGCGATGCTGATCGTCCACGGTTTCGTGAAAACCTTCGCGTCTTCGATGGTTGCCTGGTACTGAATCGTGTCGCGGCCTGTCATACGGTATCGCTCGATCACGTGCAGCGCGTCACTGTGAAAATCTCCCGCCATGTCGAACCAGGTTTTGTCATTGTTGTTGCTGACGTCCACAACTAGCGTGTCTCCCTCCCAATGGCCCCGCGAATCACCCATCCAGGAATCGAGATCGACGGGATGCGGGCTTCCGTCTGTATGGATCAGGCGATAGTCCAGCGACCACTCGAAGGTCATCGCAACGGCCTGAGGTGTCTGGAAGATCTGGAACGGGAAATCCAGATACATGATCCGAGGCACGCCGGGTATGTAGCATTTGTTGAGCGGATCGGCCTTCTGCCGATTTTGAAAGTTCTCGGCTTTCTTCGCTGCGGCCCATGGTTGATACGGGATTTCGGCGCCTGCGACAACCGACCGGCCGGCCAGCATGTTGTATTGAGCCGCGTGATCCTGGAGATCGGCTGCCGCGGAGCTGGACGCCTGCCAAATACCTTCGAGGTTCGGCTTGCCATCGGCCGTTCGTGGCAAAGTATCCCGGGAAGCCGTAGGGCGTTGCGGAAAAGCGGCAAGCGCGCTCATCAGGGCGATGGCCGTGATAGCAGCGAGACGGTGGTTAGGCATAGATTCTAGTTGGGCTTTCTGAACCACAGCC
>Ga0265313_10003444_pt1 | contig 12800 bp, 7 predicted proteins | sample 4123metaG_FD_203122 | JGI IMG/M metagenome (GOLD analysis project Ga0265313, IMG submission 203122) | Rhizosphere microbial communities from Carex aquatilis grown in University of Washington, Seatle, WA, United States - 4-1-23 metaG | ecosystem: Host-associated > Plants > Roots > Rhizosphere >...
AACAAGGCGCATGGCCGGCTTCTCGTCCTGATCCCGACCGAAGGAAGCCCGGCCTACACGATCGCCCGCAAGATTTCGGCGGAACGCGTCTACAAGAAGCGTTACGGCGGGGACTACTCCTGGTTCTACAAGCGCGAGCACATCAACCTGCCCCTGGAGATACTGGAGGAGCTCGACCCCTACTTCACGGTCGAGGCCAGGCACTTCTTTCCGCTGCCCTTCATGCCCATGATCTTTTGCAACCTGGTGATCGGCCTGTCCCTTCGTCCCCGGCCGGCGGTCCTGGCCCGCTGCGATGCCATGGATTCCGGCCTCGCCCACTCGGTCCCGCTCCCTTCCTGATGCCAAAAATCTTCGTGACCGGCGCGGCCGGCTTCATCGGTTCAAGTCTGGTCGACCGGCTTCTCGCGGAGGGCGCGAGCGCCGTCGGCTGGGACAACTTCAGCACCGGCCAGCGGGAGTTCGTCGGCGGCGCGCTCAAGCATCCGGCCTACCGCCTGGTCGAGGGCGACAACCTGGACCTTCCCGCCCTGACCGCGGCCATGGCGGGCTGCGACACCGTCTTCCATCTCGCGGCGAACGCCGACGTGCGCTTCGGCACGGATCACCCCGATCGCGATCTCAAGCAGAACACGGTCGCCACCTTCAATGTCCTCGAGGCCATGCGGGCGAACGGAATCAAGCGGATCGCCTTTTCGTCGACGGGATCGGTCTACGGCGAAGCCAAGGTCATTCCCACACCGGAGGACGCGCCCTTCCCGCTGCAGACGTCGCTCTACGGGGCATCGAAGCTCGCCGGGGAGAGCCTTATCCAGGCATACGCGGAAGGCTTCGGCTTCGAGGGCTATATCTTCCGCTTTGTCTCGATCCTGGGCGAGCGCTACACCCACGGCCACGTATTCGACTTCTACAAGCAGCTCCGCGAGCATCCGGACCATCTCCGTGTCCTCGGCGACGGATCCCAGAAGAAGTCCTACCTTCACATCGACGACTGCCTCTCGGCCATGCTCCATGTCCTGGCGCGCGGCCTGCCGGGGAAGAGCCGAGTCGAGGTCTTCAATCTCGGAACCGCCGAGTACTGCCAGGTGAACGACTCGATTCGCTGGATCTGCGAGGCCCTGGATATAAAGCCCCGCTTCGACTACACCGGCGGCAACCGCGGCTGGATCGGCGACAATCCGTTCATCTTCCTCGACACCGCCAAGGTCCGAGCCACCGGGTGGTCGTCAAAACTCGCCATCCGGGAGGGCATCCTGCGGACGCTGCGCTGGCTGCAGGCCAATCCCTGGGTCCTGGAAAAGCGATGAAGGTCACCGTCCTGGGCCTCTGGCACCTGGGCTGCGTGACGGCAGCCTGCACCGCCCGGCATTTCGAGGTCGTCGGCCTCGATTTCGACGCATCGACCGTCGCCCGGCTGAGCGGCGGCCAGGCTCCGATTTCCGAACCCGGCCTGGACGATCTCATCAAGGAGGGCCTTGCCGCGGGGCGCCTGAGGTTCACCGCGGACGCCGGGGAAGCCTGCAGCAAGGCGGACATACTCTGGGTCGCATTCGATACCCCGGTGGATGACGACGACCGCGCCGACGTCGATTCGGTGCTTGCGCAGGTGCGCCGCTGCGTGCCCCTCCTTCCGAAAGGCGCCCTGATCCTCGTCTCCTCGCAGCTCCCCGTCGGCAGCTGCCGCATCCTCGAGGACGAGTTCGGCCCGGCCGGCTATCGCTTTGCCTGCTCGCCGGAAAACCTGCGGCTCGGCGCGGCGATCGGGATATTCAGCAACGCCGACCGGATCATCGCCGGATACAGGGACGACCGGACCAAGGCACAGCTCACCGAACTCTTCGGCCCGTTTACGAAGCAGGTCGTCTGGATGCGCCCCGAATCGGCCGAGATGACGAAGCACGCGATCAATTCCTTCCTGGCGCTCTCGATCACGTTCATGAACGAGATCGCCTGCCTGTGCGAGCGCACCGGGGCGGATGCCCGTGAAGTCGAGAAGGGCCTCAAAACGGAGAGCCGGATCGGGCCGAAGGCCTACCTTTCGCCGGGCAGCGCGCTCGCCGGCGGCACGCTGGCCCGGGACGTCGTCGCGTGCATAGGCCTCGGCGAGAGGCTGGCGGAGCCGCTGGATATATTTCCGGCGATAAAGCGAAGCAACGACCGGCATCGGGGCTGGGCGCTGCGGAAGCTGCTCCAGTATTTTCCAAAGCCCCCCGCCGAGCCGATCGCCCTCCTCGGGCTCACGTACAAGCCCGGAACCAACACCCTGCGGCGCAGCTCCGCGGTCGAGCTGGCCCGCGCGCTTCATGACCGCGGCTTTCGCGTCGCCGCCCACGATCCATCGCTGCAGTCCCTGCCCCCGGAACTGGCCTATGTAACCTTGTGCCCCGATGAGGCTGCGCTCGTTCGAGGGGCCGCCGCCCTGGTGGTCTGCACGGAGTGGCCGCAATTCCGCCAGCGGACCGACTGGCCCGCCCTGATCGCCTCGATGCGGGGCAAGGTTGTGATCGACGCAACCCGGTTTCTCGCAGCGCAGATCTCCGCGCTGCCCGGGCTCGCCTATTTCAATGTCGGCTTCGGTGCCCCACCGGCGCCTGCGCCAAAAACCCCGATCGCAACAAGCCCGTCGCCGGGGATCATGCCGGCAGGAACGAGGAAGCTGGCCGGCATCGGTGTGATCGTCACGGGCGCAAACCAGGGGCTCGGGCTGGAGATCGCCCGGTATTTCGCACGGGAGGGCGCCCACCTTGCCGTCTGCGCGCGGGACGAGGCCCGGCTCGCGGATGCGACCGCCGGATTGCGCGCCTTGGCCGCCCCCGGGCAGAGGATATTCTCGCGGCGATGCGACGTCTCCAGCCCGGCGGATGTCCAGGCGTTCACCGCGGCGGCGATTTCCGAACTCGGATCCGTCCAGGTGCTGGTCAACAACGCGGGGATCTACGGGCCGAAGGGGCCGAGCGAATCCGTCGATTGGGAAGAATGGAAGCGGGCCATGGAGATCAATCTCTATGGGGTTCTGCTGCCCTGCCGGGCCCTCATTCCCCATCTGAAGGCCCAGGGCCGCGGCAAGATCATCAACCTTTCCGGAGGAGGCGCCACCTCCCCCATGCCACTTATAAGCGCCTATGCCGCGTCCAAGGCGGCTGTCGTTCGGCTGACGGAAACACTGGCCGGCGAACTCATCAGCCACCATATCGACGTCAATGCGGTCGCGCCGGGCGCCCTCAACACACGTCTTCTCGATGAAGTTCTTCAGGCTGGGCCCGAGAGCGTCGGTGAGGCCTTCTACAAGAAGGCCATCAAGCAAAAGGAGACTGGAGGCACCTCGCCCGATCTCGCGGCAAACCTGTGCGTCTACCTCGCCTCATCCGAAAGCGACGGCATCACCGGAAGGCTTATCAGCGCCCAATGGGATCCCTGGAAAGACCTGGCCGCCCACAAGGAAGCGCTCGCAAAATCCGATATCTACACACTACGCCGGATCGTTCCCGAGGACCGCGGACAGAACTGGAGCGGCTCCTGAGCGGTCCCTGGCGGCCGAAGCCCGGAAGCCTACATCGCGGCTACCAGCGGTATGCGTACTTTGCGTGCACAATGACGTGCACCTCCGAGACAGACTCGATTTTCGACACCGCCGCTTCCAGGTAAACCTGGTTTTCCTCGACGACAGGCTTTAGGACCGCGAGGGGCTCGCCTGTCGCCTGGGTTGTCTCACAGGTCAGATCGGTGAACTCAGCCCCGGCCGGAATCGTCCCCGTGAAGATGACGGGCCACTTGGTGTAAGCCGGCGCCACTTCGGGAATCACGCGTCCGGACAGGGACTCCGAGGGGTCCTGGCGCGTGTCTATGATGATCTCGGTCGAGGTCGCGACGCCGTGGCGGCTGGGCAGCAGCCGCGAGCATCCGGTGCCGGCAACAAGCGCCAGGCAGCAGGCAGAAGCAAGTGAAAGGGGAAGACAGCGCCGAATCGGGGTCATGGTTTCTTTACAAATGGTATTCGTATTTTACGGTCACGACGACGATCCACTGCGTAAACGCGTCCCGCTTCGGCACCGCAAACTTCAGATATACCCGGTTGTCCTCGATCACCGGCTCGACAAGCGCGAGCGGATCCCCGTGCTCATTCTTCAAGATCACGTCGGCCTTAACCGAAGTGAATTTTGCGCCGGTCGGTATCCTGCTCAGGAAAACGATCGGCAGCTTCGTGATCGCAGGGAACGTGGCCGGGATAAAGCATCCGGCGAGGGGTGCAACCGGCGCCCTTCGGGAATCGAGAACAAGATCGAAGGAACGCGCGACCCCCTTGCGGGCCGGCAGCAACCGGGAACAACCCGTGCCAAAAACGACTCCCGCACAAGCGACGGCAAGGAAGAGCAGGCGGCGGCAGGAAACCCGGGTTGAAGTCATAAGACAATTACCATCATCCGTATAAGGTTGCAGGGATCGCGCTCCAGCAAGCACAATTTCCCACTCCCAATCTTCGAACCGTGTTCAACCGCACTCTTTCGGCCCTGACCTGGCCAGGGCGAAAACTCATCGGCCTGGAACGTCAGGGCCGCGTTGTGTGGTCCCTGATGGCGGTCGATGCGGCCAGCCTGGGAATGTGGCTGTTCGCCCTGAATAGCTTCATTTTTCATCGGGCCATCGGCGAAGATGATTACTCGATTGTCGTCGGCCTGACTCTCGCTTGTCACGCGGTCTGCCTGCAATACGGACTGCGGCAGGGACGCCCCTTGTGGCACTGCCTGGCGAAGACGGTGCTGGGTCAGGCGCTGGCAGCCGCTTTCCTGCATCATTTCGCCCAGCAGCTTGGCGTGGATCTGAGCGGACGGCAGATCATCAAATTATATGCCTCGTATTTCCCCGTTCTGCTTTTCAGCCGGCTGGCCTACCTGATGCTGCGCCGAGTCCTGCCTCGGGCCCCGCTCGAATGCGTCCGGTTGGTTCTTCTCGTCGGCGCCGGCCTTTTCCTCCTCAGCGGGCGGTATGTCTCAAGCGCAGGCCCCCCGTCAGGCGACGCCTATTGGTATTCCCTGATGATAAGCGATTTCGTCAAACAATGGCGCGCAGGGATCTTTCCGGTGTTCGTCGGCCAGTCGGAGTATGCCTTCAACGGGGCCGTCAACCCGTTGCGCTATGCCCCGTGCCTGCAACACCTGGCCGGACTTGTGGACTTGTGCACCGGCCGGTCGCTTCCCTTTCCCGCGCTCCAGAACCTGACCCTCCTCCTCTGCGGAATTGGGGGCATTCTCTCTGCCTATTTCTGCGCCGCGGCGATCCTGCCGGCTCAGCGGTGGACGGCGTTAGCACTGGGGGCGCTCTATCTCGCCTGCCCCGGGGTCCTCGCGCTCGGGTATGAAGGCGACCTGTTCATGAGCATGACGACGCTGCCGTTTGTGCCAATCGTCTGCTACGGGCTTTGGCGAACGCTTCAGGACGACCGCACTTCCATCGCCTGGACGGTTCTGCCGCTCGCCGCCGTGTGGTTTAGCCACCCACCGATCGCGCTCTGGCTCACCTTCGCCGCCGTGGCCGAGCACGCAACCATCGGATTCCGCCGCTGGCGCGACCCCAGCCTCTATCGTTGGTGGGGGAAGGGCCTGGCGCTTTTCGTCATGGCCGGCGGTTACACATTTGTCTCCGTCGCCACGCTTGGATTGCCGCGCACGACCAGCTCCGTGGACGTCATCCTTGAGAACATTCGCGCCGCATTCCCGGACGTCCTGCAGCCTGTGCAAACCCAGGCCGGCGCCCCGGGCAATTTTCAACTGGGGTGGACGCTCACATGCCTTTTCCTCCTGGGGATGACAGCCTGGGCATTTCGACCTCGCCGATCAGAGGGGGTGCTGCTCTTTTCCGCCGGCTGGCTTATCCTGCTGCTCACACCCATCCCGCGGCTCAATTCCGTCATCTGGAGGGCCATCCCGCAGACGGTCCGGGACATCACTTACCACGGGCCCTCGTCGCGGTTTTGCGTGATCATCGCGGCGTTTATCGTAACGGCGGCCGCCGGCACCGCGGCGAAGCTCGGCACGAAGCGTTTTGTCACCCGGGCCATTGCCGCGGTGCTGCTCGCAATCGGCGTCAACTGGAGCTTCAGCGAGGCCTGCACCTTTGTATTCCGCGCCCCTCATAACGCCAGTGTCGTCCCCCCCCGTGACATATTCATGGAGCCAAACGACCTCATTCTTACGCGCTATGCCTTCAACGTGTTTCCCGCAGTGCCCCCCTATTTCTCCCACGGCTACATGGATCCCTATCTCGAGAATCAGGTCCTCGCCGCGGATCAGAAAACGGTGCTGGCCAGCAATCTCGATGCGATGCGTCCCGCCGGCGACAAGCCGATCCAGCTGACGGCTTACTATGACGGGGACCGGGTCGTGGTGCTGTCGCCGCAATTCCAGATTTCCCCGGGCGTCCGCTATGCGGCGCACTTTGTGCCGTCCAGTCCTCCAGCCGCCGGTTCGCTGCTCATCGTCGGACCCGCCACGCAACGCATGTATTTCATGCCCGATTCATCGATGGGTATGCTCCATGCCGTGCCGACAAACGCCTTCGGCTTCACCGCGACGAGCCGTGATTTCTTCCCTATCTGGACGCTGCTCCCCGAGCCCGAGACGATCGGAATCCGCTATATCTTCAACGAACGGCCCACGACTCCGATTGCCCACGATTTTGCCCGCCTTACCCTGCATTCCTACACGATCGAGAGCCTGCCGATCAAGGTCCTCTCGTGGATCCCCTATCACGCCACGGCGAGCGCTCCGGATCCGGGTGCCTGGCTTGAGACTCCCCGGATGTATCTTCCCGGCTACGCTGCAACCGCCAATGGCAGGACCGCCATGGTATCCAAGTCGCCGGGGGGGCTCGTTGAAGTCGGATTGCAGCCCGGCAACAACGACGTGATCCTGAGCTATCCGGGACCATGGCCCCTGCGCGCAAGCTACTGGCTGGCATTGCTAACATGGGCGGCTGCGCTGGCGATTTTTGCGGTCCGGGCCTGCCAAAGGCTCCTATCCCCGCCCCTTTCAGGGCAGGCCTGCTGAGGCAGACCGCCGCCTTTTCCGGGATATTTCCCTCCCACGCTTCAAACCGTGCTCAACCGCATCCTTTCCGCACTGACCTGGCCCGTCCGAAAAATCGCCGGCCTGGAACGACAGGGACGCGTCGTGTGGTCCCTGGCGCTTGTGGACGCAGGCGGGCTGGCCATGTGGCTCTTTGCCCTCAACGGGTATTTTTTTCACCGGCCGCTCGACCAGGACGACTACTCGACGATCATTTGCGTTCCGCCGCTCTGCTACGCGGCCTTCCTTCAATATGGGCTGCAGCCGGGACAACCGTGGTGGCGCTGGATCGCAGGGACGATTTGCGGAGAGGGTCTCGCAGCGGCAATTCTCCATCTGGCATTCGTCAAACTGGGCATGAACTTGAGCGGAGCGCAGGTACTGAAGCTTTTTGCCTATCATCTGCCCCTCCTGCTCCTGACCCGCCTTGTTTATCTTATCTGCCGCCGCACGCTTCCCCGGGCTCCGCTCGAATGCGTCCGGCTGGCGCTCGTCCTCGGCGCGGGATTTTTCTTCCTTGGAGGACGATTCGCAACCAGCGCCGGCGTGGGCTCAGGGGATTCCTACTGGTATTGCATCATGGTGGCAGACTTCGTGAAGCAATGGCGGGCGGGTGTCTTTCCGGCATTTGTCGGGCAAAGCCTGTACGCGTTCAACGGGGCGGTCAGCCCCCTGCGGCTCGCTCCCGGACTTCAGCACATCGCGGGTTTCATCGACCTGATCACCGGCCGATCGCTGCCGTTTTTTACGTTGCTGAACATGACCCTTTTCCTGTCGGCGCTCGGCGGAATCTTTTCGGCCTACTTCTGCGCCGTGGCCATCCTGCCGAGGCAGCGCTGGACCGCGCTGGCGCTCTCCATCCTATTCCTGGCCTGTCCGGGCGTTCTCTCGATCGGTTATCAGGGAGATCTCTTCATGAGCATGACGGCCCTCCCCTTTGTGCCGCTCGTCTGTTACGGGACCTGGCGGACGATGCAGGGAAGCGAAAGGGTCTCGGTCGCATGGACCGTTCTTCCCCTGGCCGCAGCCTGGCTCTGCCACCCGCCAATCGCGCTTTGGCTCACGTTTGTCGCCGCACTTGGGCATCTGGCGGTGGGGATTCGGCGATGGCGCGACCCACTGCTCTACAGATGGTGGGCCCAAGGCGTGGCCCTGTTCGTCCTAACCGCCGGGTACCTCTTTGTCTCCGTCGCGACACTTCATCTGCCGAAGACGGGCAGCGACGTCGACGTCATCCTCGAGAGCGTACGGGCCGCCTTCCCGGGAATGCTTCTTCCCGTCAGCGAAACCGCCGGTACGCTGGGCGACTACCAGCTGGGCTGGGCGCTTTGGGGCATGCTTCTCCTGGCGGCAGCCTATTGGGCATTCAGGCCGCGGCGGGAGGAGGGCGTCCTGTTGCTGGGCGCCGGCTTTATACTGCTTCTGTTGATGCCGATACCGGGCCTCAACCGGGCCCTCTGGCACGCCCTGCCCGTGACGGTTCGGGACATCACCTTCCATTGGCCGATGCAACGCCTGTACGCTGTGCTGGCAGGCGCGGTGCTCGTGGCTGCGGCTGGAACTTGGGCAAGGCTGGCTCCGGACCGGGTTCTCTGGAGGGTGACCGGGGCGCTGTTTTTGTCCGCGTGCCTCGGATGGAGCTTCCGCGAGGGAATCACGTTTGTCTTCCACGACTACTTTCTCCGCGGCCCCGCTCCAACGCCCCTCCCGGAGCCCATGCTCAAGGAAAACAATATCGTCCTCACCCGGTATTCCTTCAATCCGTTTCCATTCGTCCCGCCTTATTACACGCACGGATACGTGGATCCCTATCTGGAAAACCGCGTCCTGACTCCGGATATGGGCGGGGTGCTGGAGGCGAACGCCGTGGCCGTGCGGCCTCCCGACACTGCAACCCGGATTCCCATGACCGCAGGCCGCGACTCGCTCCAAGTCGCGTATATGACGCCGCATCTCTCCCTTGCCCCGAATGTGCGTTATGCCGTGCGTTTTGCGCCGTCCTCCCCTCCCGGAAAGGGTTCCCTGTTGGTCACGGGAAAGGTGGTGGTCCGCATGTACTACATGCCCGACTCGGCGGCGGGAATGAACCGGCTCGTCCCCGGCGACACGTTCGGCCTGACCAAGGGCAGCCGGGATTTCTTCCCGATCTGGACAACGGAGCCCGGGCCCGAAACCATCACCTTCGAATACCATTTTGATGCGCCCCCCGAGGCGCCGTTCCCAACCGCGTTTGCCCGGGTCTATCTGCAGACCTACAACGTGGAAAACCTGCCCGTAAGGGTACTTTCGTGGATACCCTACCGCGCAAAGACTGCCGCGGCGGCGTCCGGCGCATGGCTGGAGACGCCCCGAATGTTTGTCGCCGGCTATGCCGCGACGGTGAACGGCCGGGCGGCGAAGGTGTCGCGATCGCCCAGTGGATTAGTCGCCATTCGCCTGGAAAGCGGAGCCAACGACGTCGTCCTGCGTTACCCGGGCCCTTGGCCGCTTCGCGCAGCCTATTGGACCGCCCTCTTCACCTGGGTCGCCGTCGTCGTCCTCCTGGTCCGACATGCGGTGCGTCGCTGGCCGACCGCGGCATCCGCCTGAGATGGAAAGGATCCGCCTGCTGATCGTCGCCGTCGCAGGCCTCGCGCTCGCGGGCGTCTTCGTCACCGGCGGCGCGGTCGGCAGCGGCGATGCGTACTGGTACCGGAACATGCTCGCCGACTTTGTCACCCAGTGGCGGGCGGGCGGGTTTCCCGTCTTCATCGGCCAGAGCGAATACGCGTTCAACGGCGCAATAAGTCCCCTGCGCTTCGCGCCCTACCTCCAGCACGCGGGCGGCATCCTCGACCTGGCCACGTTTCACATACTGGGAATCCCCGCCCTGCAGAACCTGACTCTGGTGCTCGCCGTGGTAGGCGGCGGGATTTCAGCCTATCTCTGCTGCGCTGCCATCGTGCCCCTGCGCCGCTGGGAGGCGGCCGGAATCGCGCTTCTGTACGTCTCCTGTCCGGCGGCCATGGCCCTCCTCTACACGGGAAATCTGTTCATGAGCGTCATGACCCTCCCCTATCTCCCGATGGCGGCCTATGGTCTCTGGCGCTGGTGGAGCCGGGGAGCGGACGACACCCCGGTCCTCGCCAGCGCGGCGTGGCTGGCGCTTCCGCTCGCCGCGCTCTGGTGGTGCCACCCACCGATCGCGCTCTGGACGACTGCTGTGGTTGCGCCGGTCGCAGCCGTGCGGCTGGCAGGGAGTTGGCGCGACCGCCGCGCCTGGCTCACCGCAGCTGTCGCCGCCCTCCTCTTCGCGCTCGCGGCGGCCTTTGTGTTTGTATCGGTGCTGACCCTTGCCCCGCCGCCGACGGCGCCCGTTGACCCGGCCTCGTTCCTCGGTTCGATCGAAGCGGCTTTCCCGGCGTCGATCCTGCCGGTGAGCCCGGGTGCCGCGCAGATAAGCGACTATCAACTCGGATGGAGTCTTTGGCTCGCGGCTCTCGCAGCGGCCGCCGCGTGTGCGCTCCGCCCGCGCCGCGGGCTGTGCGCGTTGGTCGGGACGACCGCCATAATCGTCCTCTTCCTGATGCCGGTCCCCGGCATCGACCGCTGGCTCTGGCGGCACGCGGTCCCCCAGGTTGCGTCCGACATCACGTTTGCCTGGGCAGCCCAGCGCCTCTGCATTATTCTCGCGGCATTTGCGGCGGTCGGTGCCGCCGCGGCCCTGCCTCCTGCGCCGCCCGGCGCCATTTCCCGGAGGATCGCATGGCCGGCCGTCCTATGCATCGCCCTCATTTGGAGCGGCACCGAAGCCTCCAAGTTCATCCGAAGGGGCAAGGCCATGGTCCTCTCCGATGCCGCGGCCCTCCGGTCGGAGGGTATCCACAACGCCTATCTTACGCGCTATGCCTTCAACATCCAATTGCCCGTTCCGGGCTATTTTTCACACGGATACGTGGATCCGTATCTTGAGAACCGCATCCTTGGAACCGACGGCAAGACGGTGCTGGCCTCAAATCTGGACGCGGCGCAACCGCCGGACTCAGCCACATCCATACCGCTTACCGCGACCTACAACGCCACGTATCACTTCGCAGCGATATCGCCGGCATTTCCGATTGCTCCAGGCGTTCGTTACGCCGCTCGCATCGAACTGCGCGCACCGACGCCCTCCGGATTGCTCGTGGCGCAGGGTGGAAGGACGGAACGCCAGTATTTCCTTCCGGATTCGTCATTCGGAATGATTCACGCCGTCTCCACCCATTCCTTCGGGCTTACGCCGACCAGCGGGAATTTCTTCTCGATCTGGAGCCCCGCCCCCTATGGAGACGTGATCGGGATGACCTACACCTACAGCGATCCCGCACCCACATCGGTGCCTTCGGATTTCGGGCGGCTCACCCTGAGACCTTACTCGCCGAAGGACCTGCCGGTGGCCGTGACTTCCTGGGTTCCCTACCGTGCAAAGTTGGCTGTTCCGCAGGCGGGGGCATGGCTTGAGACACCCCGGCTGTTCGTGCCCGGCTACGCGGCGACCGCCAACGGAACCTCGGCGCGGGTCAAGCGTTCGCCCGACGGATTGGTCATGGTCGAACTCAAGGCTGGCGCAAACGACGTGGTGCTGCGCTATCCGGGGCCGCGGGTGCTGCGCGCGAGCTACTGGGTCTCGCTGCTAACCTGGGCGGCTATGCTGGGACGGGGGGTCGTTTCAGCCTGCGGAAGGTCCATGCTCCGACCCAGAGCCAGCCCAGTGCGCTGACGCACAGGGCCAAAAGCAATTTCAGGGTCGGACGGTAGGCTACGACGACGTCGTGAATACCCGGGTCCAGCCGGACCATTGCGAGCACGTCGGACGATGGTGTCACCGGAACAGGCCGGCCGTCGACCTTGGCGCGATACCCGGGAATGAAGACGCGGGGAGTCTCAAGGAACACCGGCTCGGAAGCCTTCACGCGGGCATGGTACGGAATGAGGCCAAGCGTATCGATTTGAAGATCCTCGGGGCGGTAGCGCTGAATCCGTATTCGGGCGAAATCCCCGTACGCCGGCCTCGGTTCCGCGACCAGGAATACCGCGGTGATATCCTGCGGCTCGCCGAGCCGGTTCCAGAGGGCCAGGGTCTTCGGATTCCCGGGAGCAACGCCGAAGCTCTTGGGGAAAAATCCGGCGGATGGCAGGTAGTAATTGCGATAAAAACCCCGCGGCCCCTGGAAGATCAGCGTTCCATTGTAGTCCTTGGCGAAAAAGCTGAACTTCAGGATCATCCGCTCCCCGGGCGCCAGCCGCAGGGACGGCGCGAGGCGGAGCCAGGTCGGCTCGCGCGGGTCGGGATTCGTGGTCAGCGTCACCTCCTCCCCGCCCGGAGCGTCGAGGAGCGGCTCCGGGATAATCCGCATATCCGCCGCCCGCAGCAGGCGGCTTTCCAAATGGTAGTCCGTCGTGGCATTGATCAGGTAACCGGGCCATGCCATGTTGTCATAGCTGTAGCTGTAGAGCTGGGCCGTGTCCTCGCGGTAGAAGCCCTCCGTGCCTTCCGCCGAATTGACGCTCGCCGCGGCACGGCGGCGCAGCTTGGAGAGTTCCTTCACGTCCCAATCGAGGGCGCATGCGGAAAGGGCGACGAACAGAATGCCCGCAAGCCAGCGGACAGCCGTCCGTCTCGGCGCCCACTGAGCCAGCACGAGGAAAAGCACGAAGACGGCCAGCAGGGAGAAATTCGGCAGGAGCCGCATCCAAAGACTCACCGAACATATCCCGTAG
>Ga0265313_10003447_pt1 | contig 12795 bp, 10 predicted proteins | sample 4123metaG_FD_203122 | JGI IMG/M metagenome (GOLD analysis project Ga0265313, IMG submission 203122) | Rhizosphere microbial communities from Carex aquatilis grown in University of Washington, Seatle, WA, United States - 4-1-23 metaG | ecosystem: Host-associated > Plants > Roots > Rhizosphere >...
GCTCATCGGTGGTAAATGGAATTTCATCTAAGAGTTTGCGCGCGAGCTGATTGAAGGGGGAGAGATGGAGCGCTTGTGCGAAAGCAAGGCGGGCTTTCGAGTTCTCGTTCAACGCGGTGTAGCATTTGCCCAGGACAACGTATCCGGTAGAGTAGGACGAGTACATTTGCACTCCAGCCTCGCAGAGTTTCAACGCTTCGGCCGATTGATTCTTCGAAAGGTACAGATCTGCCAGACGGGCGAAGAGGGGCGACTGCGGGTTGTCCGATAATTTTTGAGAGAGAAAATCGATGTCGAATTCTGTTAGATCCATAACCATGAGCAAAGTGAAAAGCCGGCGTTACAATGCCGGCTTTATAATAAGCGAAGAACGTATTAAAATCAAGCTTGTGCCGCAACGGCTCCGGGATGAAGCAGGTGTTCAGCCTTCATCAACCTCCGGGCCTGCAGCGCTTGCTGGATAGAAAGATAGGAGACGAACCCGAATCCGATCAGGAACAAGAGCTGGAAGGGTATGGCTGCGATCTCGAGGTAATACAGAGAACAAATAACGCCGAAGAGGCAGTAGACTGCCAGCGCAATTTCTATAAGTACCGTCCAGTTGAATTTTATCGGGACGTATTTTTTGTCCAGCCACGAATCTCCCTTTTTCTTGATACTGTATTTCGGCGTTCGGACAAAATCGCTTTTTCTCTTGAACAAGCCTTCGATCACGGCCCTGCTGTTATTTACTGCAAAACCCATACTTCCGGCCATAAAGAGGGGGAAAAGAAAAAGCCTTCGCCGCCAGTCGGTATACACATCCTTTTGAGAATACATATAGAACAGGAATGAACTGATGAACGCGAAAACAAAGATCGACATGACGTTAAAATACGCGTCATATCCGCCCGCATGTTTGATAAACATGAGCGGGATGTTGAGTATGCCGGCGATGAGAATGAACGGGAACACGAGGTTATTCGTAAGATGAAACGTCGAGTGCCACTTGATCTTGAACGGCAGGTCGGATTTCCATACCGCGGGAAGCATCTTCCGCGCCGTTTCGATCGCGCCCTTTGTCCATCGGAATTGTTGTGTTTTGAGCGCGTTGATCTCCGAAGGCAGTTCTGCCGGCGAAGTCACATTCTTCAGGAACTTGAACTTCCATCCCCGCAATTGAGCGCGATAGCTCAGGTCTAGGTCTTCCGTCAGCGTATCCGAGTGCCAGTTTCCGGCGTCTTCAATGCACGTCTTTCTCCACACACCGCCCGTGCCGTTAAAATTAATGAAAAACCCGGCCTTATTGCGGATCGACTGTTCGATCACAAAGTGCCCGTCAAGCGCCATAGCCTGCGTCCGGGTCAACAGCGAATACTCGCTGTTTAAATGTTCCCAGCGTGTTTGCACCATCCCGATTTTCTTATCGGAGTAAAAATATGGAAGCGTTTTGAGGAGAAACTCTTCGCGGGGGACAAAGTCTGCGTCGAAGATCGCAATAAATTCGCCAGCGGCTATTTCAAGCCCGTCCTTCAATGCGCCGGCCTTGAACCCTTTGCGCGAATTGCGCCTCACGTGATGAATATTATGCCCCTTCGCCTTCATTTCGCCGACGATCGTATCTACCAGGCTCACGGTTTCGTCCGTAGAATCGTCGAGGACTTGAATTTCGAGTTTGTCCGCCGGATACTTAATTGCGCAGGATGCTTCGATCAGACGCCGCACGACGTAGAGCTCGTTGAAGATCGGCAGCTGCACTGTGACCATCGGAAATTCCTTGAGCGGAAGTGTCTCCGGTTCTTCGGCGTCACGATGTTTGAAATAATGAAAGATCATAACAAACCCGTGCGACCCAAAAGCGAAAAGAATAAGAAGGGAAATAAAATAGACACCTAAAATTATATCATTCATTGTTGTTGTTTTTCAACCTCGTAGAATTGTATTGTTCGATGTTCCATTACCATCCTGAAACAGTTTCGATGAGGATATCCTCAGTCACCTTGTTCACCGCCTGCGTAAGAGCGCCTGTCCGCGTTCCTCCGCTGGGGTTATATTCCCCCCAATTTGAAAAATCTTTTTCCCACACTTTTTTCCTTATCTTCAGATCTTGATATGTCACATGAACGTTGATCGTCACCCGCCGTGTGCTCACCTGATCACCGGATGAAATAACTGACGGTGCGTCCTGAACTCCGATGATCGAACCCTCCAGAATTGAATCGGCCGTGTTCCGGTCTGCAACCTCCAGACTGTTGTCGTTCACAAAAAGATTGATCAGGCTTGTTGTAAAGTTTTCCTTCAGCCCCGGTTCTCCAAAACCGCTCTGGTCCTCGAAGAGCGGAATGGCGATCGTTTTCAAATGCTTCGGAACCGACGAACCCGAAAAAGAATAAACACAGCCGGACACGAAAATTAAAAGTGAAAAATTAAAAATTAAAAGTGTTAAATACGCTTTGTTATCGTTTTTTTTAATTTTCCATTTTGACTTTTCCATTGCTACTGCAGCCCGTACTCTTTGATTTTTCTGTACAGCGTCCGTTCACTGATCTTGAGCGCTTGCGCGGCCAGCCGGCGATTGCCCTCGTATTTCTGCAGTGAGCCGACGATCATCCGCCGTTCCATCTCTTCCAGCGAGATGTTTTCCTCACCGGGTGCGCGGGGATGAACGATAGCATTATCGTGGAGCTCAGCACCGGTCACTGATGAGCCTTCTCGCCGAATAATGGCGGATGATCCGGCTGCTGCGCTGACGAGCAAATTCTTCATGTCCACGATATCCGTTTTGAGGTCGACAAGCGCGCGGTAGATGAGCTCGCGCTCGGCAAACTCGGCGGTCTTCGGAATGTAGACAGGTAAATTGCGCTCCTCGCCGTTGGTGTGGGAACCCTTCAGATATTTCCGCACGTCGTCGTCGGTGAGCCGTTTTCCGTTCTCGATCACCAGCATGCTCTCAACCACGTTGCGAAGCTCGCGGACATTGCCGGGCCAATAATATTGTGACAGCAATTCCATCGCCCCATCGGTGATGCCGAGGAACGTAATCTTGTTCTTTTCGGAAAACTCCTTGGCAAACTTTATGAAGAATACCGGGATGTCTTCTCTCCGCTCTCTCAGCGGAGGAATGCGGATGTTCACCGATCGAAGGCGGTAAAAAAGGTCAGGACGAAAATGCTTGTTGTTGACTTCGCGTTCCAGATCCTTATTCGTTGCCGCGATCACGCGCACGTCAACCCGTTTTGCAGACGAGGAACCGACGCGCATAAATTCCCCGTTCTCAAGGATACGGAGAAATTTTACCTGTGTCGAGAGCGGCAGCTCGCCGATCTCGTCGAGGAAAATAGTGCCCCCGTCTGCGATCTCGAAATATCCTTTGCGCAAATCGCTGGCCCCGGTGAACGATCCTTTTTCGTGCCCGAAGAGCTCGCTTTCAATGATCCCTTCCGGGATCGCGCCGCAGTTTACGGTCACGATAGGCTTATGGGCGCGTTTGCTGGCAGCGTGTATTGCCTGTCCGACGATCTCCTTGCCGACCCCGCTTTCTCCGGTAATGAGAACAGTGATATCCGTTGGGGCGACCTGTTGGATCACCTCCACTATCTCCTGCATCTCCAGCGATTTGCCGACGATGTTGTATTCCTCTTGAAACGACGATCTCTCCACGCTTTCGTCTCCGTCTCTCACGCTATCTCGCGACAATTATTGATTCAATGTTATATTTCAATTTTAACTCGGCGATAAAATCCCGGGCATCCTGCTCGCTCGAAAAATCCTCGATGGAAACCACGTACAAGGTTTTTCCGGCGCTCATCTTGCTTGTAACGACCGCTTTTCTGTTGATCGTCGAAAAAAAGTCGACCTGCTTTTGCGCCTTCCGTTCGCTGGCGTATGCTCCCGCCTGCACGGCAAATTTTCGGGGAGCGGGAACGGCCGCGGCAGTATCGGGTGCCGGTTTTGCTGCCGGCTCGATAGTTGCAACGGGTTCGGCCTGCCTTTGTGCCGTGGTGTCAGGCGGCTTGATTTCGGGCGCAGGAATTTGCTGGACTGCGGCGGGTCTTTGTTCCTTCACCGCTCCGGCGACGTACAAAGATTTCGGATACTGCTGCTTCAGCTGCTCGAATTTTTGGTCGGCAGTTTTGTAGAGGCCGACGGAATAGTAGTACTGATACACTTTGTAGAGCGCGGCGTCCGCCCACCCGCTCTGAGGCGCCTGGTCGACGATCGCCTGAAATTTCTTTACCGCGGCCGCGCCGTCCGTCGTAAGGATCGCATCGAGATAATCGACGCCGGCATCGTTTGGATACTGCTTTTCGAGGCTCGGCAGTTCAATCCGAACCCGTTCGGCTTGGCCGCTGTAGATGAAGTCAAGGCGCTTTCGCACTTCCGATTCCGGCATTTGTGCGAAGACGATCGCGACGCCGAGAACATTGAACAGGAATGAAAAAGAAAGCGTCCTAAAGTTCGTCAGTGTGAGATTCATAATAGTCCAGTTTGTCAACTGTTGACTGCAATGCGGTAATTGTTCATTATCGTTGGTTCTTTAGCGACGGCTCCGAACAGCGTCGCCGAATTACATCGAGCGATCGTGATCGACACGAGGTCGCCGATGTGCGAATTATCTTTCGGGAACACCGTGACCTTGTTCGTGTCAGTTCGCCCCATCCACTCATCGCCGGATTTTGCGCTTTCACGTTCGACAAGGATCTCGACCGTAGATCCGACAAGCGATTGATTCTTCTTGAGCGAGATGTTCTGCTGGAGTTCTATGATTTCGTTCAGCCGATCGACCTTGACTTGGTCGGGAACGTCGTCGGTCATCTCCCATGCTTTGGTGTGCTCCCGGGGGGAATATTTGAACGTGAATGCACCGTCATAACCTACCGTCCGAAGAACGTCAAGAGTTTGTCTGTGGTCGCATTCGGATTCCGTGGGGAAGCCGGCAATGATGTCCGTCGACAGCGTAGCGCCCGGTATCGCATTCCGGATTTTCTCCACGAGGCCGAAGTACTCTTCGACCGTGTACGTTCTGTTCATCAATTGCAGTATCCTGTTCGAGCCCGATTGGATCGGCAGATGAATTGACTTGCAGGCATTCTCGTTCTCGGCGATCGCACGGATCAGTCCTTCGGACATATCCTGCGGATGCGGGGTCATGAAACGAATGCGAATCGTTCGGTCGACCTCGCTTACACGCCGGATCAAATCTGCAAAATCGAATTCTCCGTCGTGATATGAATTTACGTTTTGTCCCAGCAATGTAATTTCTTTGAACCCGCGTCTGCTCAGCCGCTCAACCTCCTGTACGATGCTCCGGAGACTTCGACTTCGCTCCCTTCCCCGAGTGAACGGAACGACACAGAACGTGCAGAACTTATCGCAGCCCCGCATGACAGAAATCCACGCATTGACGCCTTCCGTTCGCAACGGCATGATGTCGTCGTAGTTCTCAACGCGCGAGAGCTTAACGGCAATTCCCCTCTGTCCGTTGAAAGCATCTTCGACGAGTTCCGGCAACCTCCGGTATTCATCGGGCCCCACAACCATATCGACGACGTTGCTTTTGTCGATCAGTTCGGTCCGCAATCGCTCCGCCATGCATCCCAAAACTCCTATGAGGACACCGGGATTGCTGCGCTTGTAGTTCTTCAACGTGCTGAGACGCTGGCGCACGCGCTGTTCCGCGTTATCTCGAACGCTGCATGTGTTCACAAAAATAACGTCTGCATCCGCAGGGCTTTCCGTTATTCCAAACCCGCTGCTGTTCATGATGCTGAGCACGACCTCAGAGTCGGCTGCGTTCATTTGGCATCCGTATGTTTCCACGTAGACTTGTTTTTTTTGCATATATCGAGTTTTTCCGCACGAAATATATCCTTTACCTGACAGATAGTCAATGGATTCAGAGTTCATTAACGAAAATTAATAAAAACAAGTCGTTTTTATCATATTTAACTTGGTTTTTGTTGACATTTCGTCACACTTGCGAAAACACCGATTGTATCTCACCAAAAGTTCGGCTATATTCATATATCAATGACACAGCAAGTCCATCCAAGCAATCTACTATTTCATCTCTTAATCATTCTTAATGAAAATGAATCCCAAAAATTTCATACCTGAGATCCATCAAAAAGCAAGACAGTTACACAAAACAATCGTCCTTCCTGATGCGATCGACCCCCGCGCCATCAAAGCAGCGAGAATTATCGTGGACAAAGAGCTTGCAGTGCCGGTTCTTGTCGGCGATGAGGGGCAAATACGCTCGAAAGCAGAGTCCGAATCTGTCTCGCTTCAAGGTGTTCGCATAGTCGATCCGTTGAAATCGGACAGGCTTTCAGACTTCTCACATAGGTACTTCAATTTGCGGAAGGAAAAGGGAATACAGTTTACGGAGGCGCAGGAGATCATGAAAAAACCCCTCTTTTTCGGGGCGATGATGGTTCGGGAAGGGGCGGCCGATGGGAGCGTTGCAGGGTCTCTTTCGACGACAGGCGACGTGCTGAGAGCAGGGCTTCAGATCATAGGAGTTCAGGACGGAATCAGCGTTGTTTCGAGCTTCTTTGTGATGGTGTTCCCGCTTCACATTTATACCTTTGCCGACTGTGCGGTTGTACCCGACCCGACGCCGGAGCAGCTTGCCGACATCGCACTTACGACCGCAGAGAATCACCGAAAGCTGACCGGTGAAGAACCCCGTGTTGCGATGCTGTCGTTCTCAACAAAGGGGAGTGCATCACATCCCCTTGTAGAAAAAGTACAGCGAGCAACGGCGCTGGCAAAAAAGAAAAGCCCGGGCTTGAAATTGGACGGCGAGCTCCAGCTCGATGCGGCAATTGTTGCTTCCGTTGGAAAACAAAAAGCACCGGGAAGCGAAGTGGCGGGAACGGCGAACGTACTGGTTTTTCCGGATCTGAATGCGGGGAACATCGGATACAAACTCGCCCAGCGTCTGGGCGGAGCCGAGGCAGTCGGCCCGATCGTTCAAGGATTGAAACGGCCGGCGTTCGACCTTTCGCGAGGATGCAGTGTTGATGACATTGTGAATGTGGTGGCGATCAATGCAGTGATCGGAGCGGTGTAACATCAGCATGCGGCTCATGCCTGAGTATGAGCCGCATGCTTAGTACTTATTTCTTCTTCCACTGAGCAAGAAGTTCTTCTATTTCGCTTGAATTAAAATTCGGGTTTGCAGCCTTTCCCACTGTTATGGCCTTCTCTGCGATTGCTATCGCGTCAGCCGTCTTACCGCTTTGAGCAAGAAGCTCTGCCTTCATGCGGAGGTTGGATGCATTCTCGTTGATGGCGATAGACTTTTCAACCGCTTCCAACCCTTTGTCTAAATTTGTTTTTGAATCGAGGCAGTAGAGCGCGTAGTTGTTGTATACTTGCGCAGGCATCGACGCAGCCGCTTTCGTTGCCTTTGTGAAGTTAGCATCGGTACCGACTTCGATCTCAACCGGAAGCGCAATTTTTTCCCATCGCAGCACGAGCTTTGCGGAATTTCCTGTGACGTCGGTAAAAGAGTACGAGAGTCTCTCTTCATTCGCCGCGGCTTCGGGCTTGACTGAACTCTGCAGAACATTCTTGGTAGAATCATAGCTGAACGCCCCCCATTGCGGTTGTGAATTGAGGATCACGCTCCAGTCTCCCTGTCTCGGGATCACAAAAAAGCTGTACGAACCTGCTTTGAGAGATTTACCGCCGATGGTGACATCGGTGCTAAACGTTACCGAGGTTGCTTCGTTGGCACCCGCCCGCCACACTTTATCATACGGAACAAGTTCTCCCCAGATCTTTCTCCCTTTTACGCCAGGCCGATGATAGACGACAGTGATGTCGGTTAAGCCGACCGTTTGAGTAACGGAAGCAGCGGGACTAAGCTGATATGATTTCTGCTGCGCATGAACGACGCCAACGACACATACTGCTGCGAGAGCGATCGCAGCGGCAAGAACTATTCTGGTTCTACTCATAGCAAATCTCCTAACACAAGTGATTGGATAATAACTGGAATTATTCTGAATCGAAGTTCATTGGACATTTTTCCAGATGCTCCACGCCAGCAACAACCAGCCGGCCAGGAATGAGAGTCCACCGAACGGCGTTACGGCGCCAAGCCATCGTATGTCGCTGAGTGCAAGGGCATAGAGGCTTCCCGAGAACAGAATGATGCCGGCAACAAACCACCAGCCAGAAGCCGCCGCGCCCGGAATATTCCATGTGTGTAATGCCCAAGCCACAACGAACAATGCAAATGCGTGGTACATTTGGTACCGCACGCCGACTTCAAAGACCTGAAGCATGTCGGGCGAGAGTTTCTCCCTCAATGCGTGGGCACCGAATGCGCCGAATGCCACTCCAAGAAAAGAAAACACACAGCCGAAGATGAAAAATATTTTAGCCATAGTTGACAAATAGTGATCAGTAAAGAGAATTCAGTAACCAGTATCGAGCAAGAGTGAAAGGAGGCGGTGCTTGATTCCCATTTTCATTCCATCAATTTTCAGAGCATTCCGCTTCGTTTTCGTATGAACCATTCGAGCCCGAACAACGCAACAATAACCGACAGAAGTGCAGGAAGGTTCCATAGCTCGAACTCTGTTGACGTAACTTGCTCCGCAGGACTCATGAACGGACGTCCGGCGAGATCGTGGACCAATCGGTCAAAATCGCCTCCGTCGCTGTATTCTCCTCCTGAGACCGCCGCAATTTGCTGGAGGATGGGCTTATTCATTTTTGTATCTGCGAACTCGATCGATTGCTCGCCCACGGAAAACCGTCCCTCCGATTTTCCAAGGTCCGTACCGCCGGCTTTCGCTTCTGCCGTGAACGAATAATCGCCTTCCGGCAGGGCTTCGAACTCTCCCACGTACCTGCCATTCTCAAGGGGCCGCAGGATCGTTTCGAAACGCTGCCGCGGCGAGAGCGCGGTCACTTCAACGCGGATGTCGGCATTATCAACCGGTTGATAGTTGGCGTTATATGCCTGCCCCAGAAAATCGACAACTTCACCCTGCGAAAAAATCTCTTTAGAAGGCTCAACGTTCAACTCCTTGTTATCGTCGCGCGTAACCAGCCAGCGCACAACGCTGGAGATCCACGGGTCAAAAAAACTCTCTGTCTCACCGCTCGCGCCGGCAAGAAGTTTCCAGCGCCAGATACCGTAACTGAGCACCGCAAATGACTTAGCATGCATGACACTTCGCGAGACGAGGAGCGGGTTATCGATGATGATGCCCCGGACTTTTGTTGTTGCGAGAACAAGGGCTTCGGGCTTTGCCCTGAAGGTCCCGAGGGATGAAAATACCGGTGGGAGTTTGTTCCAATCGAATGAGGGGTTTTCGGAAGATTGGACGAGAACGTTGTATTGCTGCTGAGGCAGGATATTCGGAAAGACAGCCTGCTCATCGATTCTGTCGGATTGATTTGTGAAGGGGAGAAATGTGCCCAATTCTTTCAACCGATGAAGATCGAGCGTCCGCGCGGCGATGAACAACAGCGGCACTCCACGAGCCGTAAGAGCGTTTGAAACCATATGTATCGCGGACGGGGTCGTCGCTTCCGTCGGAAAGCCGATGAGCACGATGCAATCAGCTGAAGATAATCCCGCGAATTGCGAGAGCGGCCGGCCGTTGAATTGGCCGTTAGGCTGCTGGATCGCAGAAGACGTTTCAATGTTATGGTCCGCGTGCAGCCCCTGCATCATCGCAGACACATCGGCGTTCGGAAAGCCGGCAATGACCGCAACACGCATTTTGTTCCTGAGAACTTTTACAAAAACAGATTTCGTATTATTCTTTTTCGTTACCTCTCCTTCCAACGCAGAAACGCTGACAGTATATTTTTTTATTCCTTCCGCCGTGGGGCTGAACGTGAAATGAACAGGATATTCAGCAGTACGGCCGGCACCCGATGGGAGTAGTGTGATGTTCTGCCGGTCGAGCTGTTTCCCGTCCTCCAGTAAGTTAACCGTGAGCACTCTATTTTCATAACCGGATACTTTGACGGTCACATCGACGGGCACCGTGGACTGAATGTATGCGATCGAATTCGTGAGCAATTTTTGAACGGCAATGTCTTTTTGTTCAAGCGAATCACCGACGCCCGAGCAAAAGATCGGTACTGATGTTCTTTCCGCTTCATCGAGAGGATTCTCCCCGCTGTTGTAATTACCGTCGCTCAGCAGCAGTACGGCGCTCAATCGCGGACCGGTCTTATTCTTCAGTGACCGGAACGCGGATGCGATATCGGTACTTGGCCCGTCGAGCCGAAGCGAGTCGACGGCGACCCCGTGGAGCGAAGGGGAAATGGAGAAAAATTCCACGTTCGCAGCGGACGACAACGCCTCCAGCGCTTTTCCTCCAACCATAGACCGAATCATCTTTTCCCGATTTCCAGCTCCATCGGTGAGGGTCATGCTGAGAGAGTTATCGATCAGCACAGCAATCTCCGGCTTGACCGTTGAGCGGCGAGTAAGCGTAAAGATCGGCTGGCAGACCGCGAGGATCAGCAGCGTGAGAGCAAGTCCGCGAAAACCGATCAGCACATAGCGCGTGAAGGGAGGAACCGGAGGCACAGTAGCGCGGTAGACGAAGAATGATATCGCGATGCCCGATGAAGCCGCGAGAAGGAAGAAATACCAGGGAATTTGAAATGAGAGGGACAAAGGTTTACGCTATTTCAACAAGACGAGCTTCTTTACCGCGGCGAACTCACCCGATTTCAGCCGGTAGATATACACACCGCTCGCGTGCGCCGATCCGTCGAATTTCACCGGCGGTTTGAGGCCGGCGGTCTGGTATTCGTTGACCAGCGTTGCGACTTCTCGGCCCAACACGTCATAGACTTTAAGCGTCGTGAAATTCGGTTTTTCCAGGTAATACTGGATGGACGTCGAATTATTGAACGGGTTCGGAAAATTCTGGTACAGGTCGAACGTCGAAGGAAGCGACGTCACCCTCACGCCGGATACTCCGTAATCGAAATCGAATAGATTCGCCGGTGCATTGTACGGAGCGGTATACGTTTTATTCGTTATGTCAACGGCGGAGACGTAAAATTTCGTGATCAAGCCTGAAAGCTGCTTTGGAATAGTTCCCGTGTAGCTTCCGCAATTATTAGTTGAATCGGTGACGTTCGTCAGCGTCATCGAAGACGTTGAAAATGTAGCGCCGCCGTCGACAGAATAATATAATAGCACTGAGTCCTTCTTGACGGGAGTATTCGATGCCGCACCAATAACAATGCTCGTGCTGCCGTCTGGAAAAAGGGTGACGCCCGGGTCCGTGCTGAGGGCAAGCCCGTTATAGAGGACCGCCTTGTATGCATCGATGACACCCCAGCCGATAGAATCATTAGGGGACGCAGCGTTGCCAGCCGTGTTCCGCAATGCGTCTCGCACCTGGATGGGCGTGAGACCGGGATGTGCGGACAAAATAAGGGCAGCGGCTCCTGCAACAAGAGGCGTTGAAAGCGATGTACCCTGGAAGCTGCCGGAGTAAGAAGTAGGTGAATTGGGTAAGGCGCAATATGCACCAACACCGTCGGCAACGACATCGGGCTTCGTTCTTCCATCGGCAGTCGGACCGACGGAACTAAAGCCTGCATATGTTCCCGAAATGCTCACCGCTCCGACAGAAATAATACTGTCTGCGTCAGCGGGAGTGGTCATGATACCCCAGCTACTACCGCCTTCGTTCCCCATTGCACTGCAGACGACAACACCCCGGCGCGCTGCAAGCACGGCAGCAATCGTCGTTATGCCTGTTCGTCCGTTCATGTCAGCTGGAGTGTAACTGTGCTGAAGATGTCCGGCCGCATCGGTATCGTCGAATTGACTATAGCCGAGAGAACTGCTGACGACGTCGACACCGTTTTGCTCTTCCCACTCGATGCCGTTGACCCAATTATCCTCTTCGATGTTCGTTTCTGTCGGCACATATTCCGTCTTTGCAAGAATAAAACTTGAACCGAATGCCGGGCTTACTAATTCACCCTCTTTGTATCCGCCAACCAGCGAAAGCGTCAAGGTGCCGTGTTGATCCTGATCTGGTGAGTCGCCATTTTGATTTGCCGTGATCGAATCGTGTTGAACGAAATCATACTCCTTGATAATGTCCATATTCACTTCAGACTCGGGAACACGCCAGCGGAAGCCTGAATCCAACATTCCCACAAGAACTCCACGTCCGGTAATTCTGAGATTGTGAACACGGACGACGTCGATCTGAGTAACCTGGGCGAGCGACGGGCCATAGTTGTGCAGGTTTTGCGATGAGGTGGAGAAGCTTTTCATCAGGGGGGGCGACGGCACCTCTTCTTTTCTTCTTACTAACATACGGACAGGCTCAACGTGATCGACAAACGGCAACGTCTCGGCACGGACAGCCTGAGCATTCGTCAGCATTGCGGTGGCAGCATTGAACCACCTCGACGTATTGACCGCGGAGATGCCGTTGAGGCTCAGCTGATCGATATACGACTGGGAAACAGGGAGGTCTTCCGCAGAAACGAGCTGTGAAGGCGGGAGTACTTTTGCCCGGCGTTTGAGTGCTCGTTCGGAGATCCCGGTTGCTTGCGCAATTTCGCGCATCGTTCCGTTTGCGACAACGCCGCGCAGCAGGGTCTCATCTTTATCGCGGAAATAGATCCAGTACTTGCGCGGCTGCTCCTCCGACATCAAGGTGGACGCTGCAAAAATCAGAAGTACGAAAACTATTTGTATTCTGAATGTCATAGAAGTGTGAGCAGCAACAATTGAGAGTTAAAAAAAAGTATTCCTATGATAAAAACAACAAAAAGCGGTTAAGCGTTCACGAG
>Ga0265313_10003450_pt1 | contig 12792 bp, 11 predicted proteins | sample 4123metaG_FD_203122 | JGI IMG/M metagenome (GOLD analysis project Ga0265313, IMG submission 203122) | Rhizosphere microbial communities from Carex aquatilis grown in University of Washington, Seatle, WA, United States - 4-1-23 metaG | ecosystem: Host-associated > Plants > Roots > Rhizosphere >...
CTGGCTGCCCAGGCCGGCGCCGACGGCATTACCGCCCATCTGCGCGAGGATCGTCGGCACATCTCGGATCGGGACATCGATCGGCTGACCCGGGAAATCGACCTGCCTCTCAACTTTGAGATGGCGGCGACCGAGGAAATGCTGGCGATCGCCCTTGCCCATCGGCCCCATGCCGCCTGCCTGGTGCCGGAGAAGCGCGAGGAGCGGACGACAGAAGGAGGCCTCGATGCCGTTCGCGGCCTCGCCTCGCTGCAACCCTTCGTGCGGCGCCTCGGGGAAGCCGGCATCCGCGTCTCCCTGTTCGTCGAGCCCGACCCGGCCCAGCTCGACGCTGCCAAGACGCTGGGCGCGCCGGTGGTCGAGCTCCACACCGGTGCCTATTGCGAGGCTGAGGGCACGGAACGCGCGCGTCACTTCGACCGCCTGGTCGCCGCCGCCGCCCATGCCGAGCGCATCGGTCTCGAATGCCACGCCGGTCATGGCCTCACCTTCGACACCGTCGCGCCTGTCGCCGCCATCGCCAGTTTGGCGGAGCTCAACATCGGGCATTTCCTCGTAGGCGAGGCGATCTTCGGCGGACTGGAAAGCGCGATCCGGCGCATGCGATCGATCATGGACAAGGCGCGGGCGGAGGCGGGCGGCGAACGCAGCGCATGATCCTGGGGATCGGCAGCGACATCATCGACATCCGCCGGGTGGAAAAGACGCTTGAGCGCTTCGGCGAACGCTTCGTCGATCGTGTTTTCACCGACACCGAACGGCGGAAGTCCGAGGGGCGCGCCAAGCGCGCCGCCAGCTACGCCAAGCGCTTCGCGGCCAAGGAGGCCTGCTCAAAGGCGCTGGGCACCGGCTTTCGCGCCGGCGTCTTCTGGCGCGACATGGGGGTCGTCAACCTTGCCTCCGGCAAACCCACCATGAAGCTGACCGGCGGCGCCCTGAAGCGCCTCGGCGAAATCACCCCGCCGGGCATGCGAGCCCAGATCGACCTCAGCCTGACCGACGATGATCCCCATGCCCAGGCGATCGTGATCATTTCGGCCGTCCCGGACCAATGAGTGCCGGCGCCGGACCGGGCTGGCTTGACAGGGCAGGGGCTGGCTGTCTTCATGCCGGCCGCGCCGGGCCGCGGCGCATATGAAGACCGAAGATTCTCAGGCGCCGCAGCTCATGAAGCAGAAATCCTCGGGCGTTTCGGAGACGGTGAAGACCGTCATCTACGCGCTCATCATCGCGCTCGGTATCCGCAGCTTCCTGTTCGAGCCGTTCCATATTCCCTCGGGCTCGATGATCCCGACCCTGCTCATCGGCGATTACCTGTTCGTCTCGAAGTACTCATACGGCTACAGCCATTTCTCGTTTCCCTTCAGCCCCGATGTCTTCGCCGGCCGCATCTTCGGCAGCGATCCCAAGCGAGGCGACGTCGTGGTTTTCCGCAAGCCGACCGATGTCTCCATCGACTTCATCAAGCGTGTCGTCGGCCTGCCGGGCGACCGCATCCAGATGATAAACGGGATCCTCAACATCAACGGCACGCCGGTGGAGCGCAAGCGCATCGACGACTACACGGACGAGTATGGCAACCGAATCCCTCGCTACATCGAGACCCTGCCGGGCGGCTTCACCCACGTGATCCTCGAGAGCCGCGGCGACGAAGGCGACCTGGACAACACGCCGGAATACGTGATCGAGCCCGGGCACTATTTCATGATGGGCGACAACCGCGACGATTCGGCCGATAGCCGGACCTCCGAGGTCGGCCAGGTGCCGGCGGAAAACCTCATCGGCCACGCCCAGATCATTTTCTTCTCTCTCGACAGCTCCGCCAGTTGGTGGGAGGTGTGGAAATGGCCGTTCTCGATCCGCTTCGGTCGGTTGTTCGACCTCATCACGTGAGGCGGACCACCGAGGCGCTGGCCGAAATTCTCGGACATCGCTTCGCCCGGCCGGAGCTGCTCGACCAGGCGGTCACCCATCCCAGCGCGACCGCCAAGAAAACCTACGAACGTCTGGAGTTCCTCGGCGACCGCGTCCTCGGCCTGGTGATCGCCGACATGGTCTATCGCGCCTATCCGGCCGAGGCCGAGGGCGCTCTGGCCAGGCGCTTTGCCGCGCTCGCGCGGCGCGAAGCCCTGGCCCAGGTGGCTGAGGCCATCGACCTTGGCCCCCATCTGCGCATCTCGCGTGGCGAGGAGGAGCAGGGAGGGCGCAGCAGCCACAGCCTGCTGGCCGATGCATGCGAGGCGGTGATCGGCGCGCTCTATCTCGATGGCGGGCTCCCGGCCGCCCAGGCCTTCGTCGAGCGCTGGTGGCGCCCCCTCCTGGATCAGCAGGCCGAACCGCCCCAGGATGCCAAGACGGCGCTCCAGGAATGGGCCCAGGGCCAGGGATTGCCTCTGCCCCACTATCGTCTCTGCGGCAGCGCCGGCCCGGCCCATGATCCCGTGTTCGATATCGAAGTCAGCCTTCCCGGCCGCGAGCCCGCGCGGGCTCAGGGCCGATCGCGGCGCTCGGCCGAGGCCGCGGCGGCGGCTCTGCTTCTGGCGCGACTCAGGGTGGAGGCGGATGGCTGAGGGCCCGCAGGTCCCGCCGGCGACCCGTTGCGGCTTCGTCGCTATTCTCGGTGCGCCCAACGCCGGCAAGTCGACGCTGCTGAACCGCCTGGTCGGTGCCAAGGTTTCCATCGTCACGCCCAAGGTCCAGACCACGCGCCGCCGGGTGCTGGGAATTCTGGTCGAAGGTCACGCCCAGATCATCTTCGTCGACACGCCCGGGATATTCACGCCGCGCCGGCGGATGGAGCGCGCCATGGTCCGCGCCGCATGGCAGGGGGCGGAGGATGCCGATCTCGTCCTCCTCGTCGTCGATGCCGCCAAGCCGCGTCTCGGCGATGACACCCGGCGCATCCTCGACGGCCTGAAGCAAGCCGGGCGGCATGCATTTCTGGTGCTGAACAAGATCGACGCGGTCAAGCGCGAGAAGCTCCTGGGTCTCGCCAAGACGCTGTTCGAGGAAGGTGTATTCGACGAAGTGTTCATGGTCTCGGCCGAGAACGGGGACGGCGTCGGCGATCTCCTGAAGGCGCTCATCGCGCGCCTGCCGGAAGGACCCTGGCACTATCCGGGCGATCAGCTCTCGGATTTGCCGGTGCGCGAGCTTGCGGCGGAGATCACCCGGGAGAAGCTGTTCCTGCAGCTGCGGGCGGAACTTCCCTACGCCCTCATGGTTGAGACCGAAACCTGGGAGGAGTTCGCCGACGGGAGCGTCCGCGTTGGCCAGGTGATCTATGTTGAGCGCGAGAGCCAGCGCGCCATCGTGCTCGGCGAGGGCGGCCGGATGATCAAGGCGGTCAGGCTGGCTGCCACGCAGGACATCGCGAGCCTCGCCGGCCGGCCGGTCCATCTCTTCCTGCATGTGAAACAGCGGGAGAATTGGCAGGAGGATCCAGAGCGCTATCGCGCCATGGGCCTCGACTACGAGTCCTGAGCATGGAGTGGCGCGACGAAGGTTACGTCCTGGGCGCGCGGCGGCACGGTGAGGGGGGCCTCGTGCTCTCCCTTTTGACCCGCGAGCATGGCCGGCATGCCGGCTTGGTCAAGGGCGGCGGCGGAAGACGCGCGGCGGGGACCTATGAACCCGGCAATCGCATCGGCGCTCATTGGCGGGCCAGGCTGTCCGAGCATTTGGGCAACTTCACATGCGAGCTTCTGGCCCAGACGGCGGCGGAGTTCCTGGACGATCCGATGCGCCTTGCGATCCTGACCGCGGCGGCGGCCGTGGCCGAAGAGGCGCTGCCGGAGCGCGAACCCCATCCCCGCGCCTTCGATGGCTTCGCCAGTCTGATCGAAGGCCTTCGCGAGCCGGGCGAGACCCTGGCCTCGGTGCAACGCTATGTGCTGTGGGAGCTCGATCTCCTGGCGGAGCTCGGCTTCGGCCTCGATCTGGCGCGCTGCGCGGTCAGCGGCAAGACCGCGGATCTTGCCTTCGTTTCGCCCAACAGCGGCCGCGCCGTTTCGCTCGATGCGGCCGGGCCCTACAAGGAGCGGCTGCTGCCTCTGCCCGGCTTCTTTCGCGGCGAGGCGGCCGACATGCCTTCGATCCGCCAGGGTCTGGCGCTCACCGGATCTTTCCTGGAGCGTCACGCTTTTCAGCGCATGCCGGCCGCTCGGCTTCGCCTGCTGGCGAGGCTGGAGCGGGCCTGATATAGCTGCGAGGCAAGGAACCGCCGGCCGATTCGATAGTCGATAGTCATGCCCCAAGCATCGCCATCCCGCCATTTCGCCGTCGTCGGCGCCGGAGTCATCGGCGTCTCGACGGCCCTCTACTTGCAGCGCGACGGGCATCGGGTGAGCCTGATCGACTACCGCGGTCCGGGAGAGGGAACGTCCTTCGGCAATGCCGCCGTCATCGCCGGAGCGTCTTGTGAGCCCATCGCCATGCCCGGCATTCTGGGACGCGTGCCCGGGATGCTGATGGATCCCCTGGGGCCGCTCGCCATCCGCTGGAGGTACTTGCCGAAGCTGGCGCCCTGGCTTCTGGCCTTCGTCGCCGCCAGCCGGCCCGACCGGGTCGAACGCATCTCCATGGCGCTGCGCGAGCTTTCTTTGCGTTGCGTGGATGCTTTCAAGCCGCTGACCGAAGCCGCGGGCATCAGCGACATGATCCGCCATACCGGCTGGCTCAGCGTTTACAAGACCGAGGCTTCCTTCGGCCATGCCCGCGGCGAGATGGCCCTGCAAAGGCGGCGCGGGGTCAAGTTCGAGGTGCTGGGCGGCGAGGAGATCCGGCAGATCGAGCCGAGCCTGGCCCCGGTCTTCGCCAAGGCCGTCTTTTTTCCCGAGAACTCCATGACGGTGAACAACTTTCGTCTGGTGCAGTCCCTGGCCGAGGACTTCACCGCCCGCGGCGGCCAGTTGCTGCGCGAGACGGTGACCGACATCGAGCTTGGATCCAGTGGCCCGAAAGCCGTGGTGACCGACAAGTCCCGCCATGAAGTCGACGCGGTCGTGCTGGCCGCGGGCGCCTGGTCGCGCCGGCTTGCCCAAAGGCTCGGCCACAGGGTGCTATTGGAAACCGAGCGCGGCTATCACGTCATGCTGCCCGATCCTGGCGTTAGCCTTCGCCTGCCGATCCACGTCGGCGACCACGGTTTCGTCATGACGCCGCTCGAGAACGGCCTTCGCTTCGCCGGCACGGTGGAGCTTGGCGGGTTGGAAGCGGCGCCCAATTGGGCGCGGGCGCGGGTCCTCCTGGAGCATGGGCGCAAGTTGCTGCCAGGCTTGGGGGAGACCGGCAAAACCGAATGGATGGGCTTCCGCCCCTCGGTGCCGGATTCGGTGCCCGTGATCTCCGCCTCGCCCAGGCTTGCCAATGCCTATTTCGCTTTCGGCCACGGGCATCTGGGCCTGAGTTTCGGCGCCATCACCGGACGTCTCATTGCCGACCTGGCGGCCAAGCGCGATCCGGGCATGGACATGCGACCTTATCGGGTCGACCGCTGGTAGCTGCTGCTTGATGCTGGTCCGCAGAAACTTGCCGTATCTAACGGATATTTGAGGATCTTTGATGGCCAAGGCGACCACAGCCCCCCCGCCGGGTGAGGAGATCAGGCCGACGCCACTGGCCGAGGCGCTCAGCGAGCGCTACCTCTCCTATGCCCTTTCCACCATCATGTCGCGCTCGCTCCCCGACGTGCGCGATGGGCTGAAGCCGGTTCACCGGCGCCTGCTCTACGCCATGCGTCAGCTTCGCCTCGATCCCGGCTCCGGCTACAAGCGCTCGGCCCGGGTGGTGGGCGACGTGATCGGCAAGTTCCACCCCCATGGCGACCAGGCGATCTACGACGCCCTGGTGCGCCTGGCCCAGGATTTCGCCGCACGCTACCCGCTCATCGACGGGCAGGGCAATTTCGGCAATATCGACGGCGATAACGCCGCCGCCATGCGTTACACCGAGGCGCGCCTCACTGATGCCGCGGCTGCCCTCCTCGAAGGCATCGACGAGGACACCGTCGACTTCCGCCCGACCTATGACGGCGAAGACAAGGAACCGGTGGTCCTCCCAGGCGGGCTGCCGAACCTGCTCGCCAACGGCAGCCAGGGCATCGCCGTCGGCATGGCGACTAGCATCCCCCCCCACAACCTGGCGGAAGTGATCGACGCGCTGCTGCACCTGATCAAGTTCCCCAAGGCGACCGTTGCCAAGCTGGTCGACCTGATGCCGGGGCCGGATTTTCCCACCGGCGGCACCCTGGTCGAGAGCCGCGAGAGCCTGGTCGAATCCTATCGCACCGGTCGCGGGTCCCTGCGCTTGCGTGCCAAATGGCAGGTCGAGAAGCTGAAGGGCGGCGTCTGGCAGATCGTCGTCGAAGAGATCCCCTATCAGGTCCAGAAATCTCGATTGATCGAGCGCATCGCCCAGCTGCTCCAGGAGCGCAAGCTGGCGCTGCTGGCCGACGTACGTGATGAATCCGCGGCCGACCTGCGCATCGTGCTGGAGCCCCGCAGCCGGACCGTCGATCCCGCCATGCTGATGGAAGCGCTGTTCCGCCAGACCGACCTCGAAACTCGGTTTCCCCTCAACATGAACGTGCTGGACGCCGGTCAGACGCCCAGGGTCATGTCGCTGCCCGAGCTGCTTCAGGCCTATCTCGACCACCGTCGCGAGGTGCTCCTGCGGCGCAGCCGGTTCCGGCTGGACAACATCGAACGGCGCCTGGAAGTGCTGGCCGGCTATCTCATCGCCTTCCTCAATCTCGACGAGCTGATCCGCATCCTGCGCAAGGAGGATGAGCCCAAGCCCGTGATGATGAAGCGCTTCAAGCTGACCGACGCCCAGGCCGAAGCGATTCTCAACATGCGCCTGCGCGCTTTGCGGCGGCTCGAGGAGATGGAGATCAAAAGCGAGCATGAGGCTCTTGGCGCCGAGAAGAAAATTCTGGGGAAGCTGCTGAAGTCCGAAGAGATGCAATGGCAGAAGATCGCGGGCGAACTCGCCGAAGTGAGGAAGCGCTTCGGGCCGGCGACTGCGCTCGGCCGGCGCCGGACTCTGCCGGGCGAACCGCCGCCGGACGTCGACGTGCCCATGGACGCCATGATCGAGCGCGAGGCCGTGACGGTCATCTGCTCCGATAAAGGTTGGATCCGGGCTCAGCGCGGACAAGTCGTCGATCCGAACGAGCTGAAATACAAAGAGGGCGACCGGGGCCGCTTCACCCTGCCGGCCGAGACCACCGACAAGCTGCTGGTCTTCGGCACCAACGGCCGCTTCTACACCCTTGGCATCGACAAGCTTCCGGGCGGGCGCGGCCATGGCGAGCCGATCCGCCTGATGATCGATCTCGAGAACGACCAGGATGTGGTTGCGCTCCTGGTTCATAAGCCGGGGCGCAAGCTCATCGTCGCCTCGGCAGACGGGCGGGGATTCGTGGTGCCGGAGGAGGCCGTGGTGGCCCAGACCCGGGCCGGCAAGCAGGTGCTGAACCTGGCCGAAGGGGTGGAAGCGGCAGCCTGCGCGCCCGCCGAGGGCGACACGGTCGCGGTCATCGGCGAGAACCGCAAGCTCCTGCTGTTCCCGCTTGCCGAGCTGCCGGAGATGACCCGCGGCCGCGGCGTGATTTTGCAGCGGTACAAGGATGGCGGGTTGTCGGACATCAAATCCTTCGCCTACAAGGACGGCCTCACCTGGCGCCAGGGCGACCAGCGCCACCGCACCGAAACCGACCTCAAGGACTGGCGCGGCGAGCGCGGCCAGGCGGGGCGACTTCCGCCGCAGGGATTCACCAGAAGCAACAAGTTCGGTTGAGGTAAGCGGCCCTCACCCTCCCTGCGGCTTTGCCGCGGGTCCCCTCGTCGATCCGCGTTGCGGCTCGACCCCGCCTATCGGCGGGCGAGGGCATTTTTCCCTCGCCCACGCGCCGCGTGGGAGAAGGCGGACCCAGCGCGAAGCGCTGGGTGGGTGAGGGCGCTTACTGCCTAGCTGAACCGCTTTTTCACATCCGTCAGCGTCAGGTCGAGAGCCTTCCGGGTCAGGACCGCGAACTCGTCGATGTCGGCCTTCGCCCAGGTGAGCGGCGGAGAGATGAGCATGGTGTCCCGGGTTGCCCGCATCACCAGGCCGTTGGCGAAGCAATGGTCGCGGCAGATGGTGCCGACTTCGCCCGCCGGCTCGAAGGTCTTGCGCTTCTTCTTGTCCTTGACCAGCTCGATGGCACCCATGAAACCCTCGAGGCGGATCTGGCCGACGAGGGGATGGTCCAGCAATTCCTCCAGGCGTTTCCTCAGATAGGGTCCGGTCTGGTCATGCACCCGCTCGACGATCTTCTCATCCTTGAGGATGCGGATGTTCTCGATGGCGACGGCGCAGGAAACCGGGTGGCCGGAATAGGTGTAGCCGTGGTTGAAATCGCCGCTGGCGATAAGGGTATCGGCGACCCGGTCGCCGACCATGACGGCCGAAAGGGGCGCGTAGCCCGAGGTGATGCCTTTGGCCAGCGTCATGAAATCGGCCTCGATGCCGTACATCTGGCTGGCGAACCAGTGGCCGGTGCGCCCGAATCCGCAGATCACCTCGTCGGCGATGAGCAGCAGATCGTATTTCCTGCAGATGCGCTGAATCTCGGGCCAATAGGTCTTGGGCGGCACGATGACGCCGCCGGCACCCTGGATTGGCTCGCCGATGAAAGCCGCGGCGTTCTCCGGCCCGATCTCCTCGATTTTCTCCTCGAGCGCCCGCGCAGCCATGAGGCCGAATTCCTCCGGCGTCATGTCGCCGCCCTTGCCGTACCAATAAGGCTGCATGATGTGGGTGAAGCCCGGCAAGGGCAGGTCGGCCAGCTGATGCATATAGGTCATGCCGCCCAGGCTCGCCGCCACCATGGTGCTGCCGTGATAGGCGTTGACCCGGCTGATGAAGGTCTTCTTGGCCGGCTTGCCCTTGAGGTTCCAATATTGGCGCACCATGCGGGCGATGGTGTCGTTGGCGTCGGAGCCCGAGCAGCCATAGAAGACATGCTTCAGCTGTCCTGGCGCGAGCTCGGCCAGGATTCGGGAGAGCTCGGTCGCCGGCGGGGTCGAGGTCTTGAAGAAGGTGTTGTAATAGGGAAGCTCTAGCATCTGGTCATAGGCGGCCTTGGCCAGCTCCTTGCGGCCGTAGCCGACATTGACGCACCACAGGCCGGCGAAAGCGTCGAGCAGCTTGCGCCCCTCGGAATCGTATAGATGCGCGCCTTCGGCCCGGGCGATGACCCGGGTGCCTTGCTTGTTCAGCTCTCCCTGGTCGGTGAACGGATGCAGGTGATGGGCGGCATCGGCAGCCTGCCAGTCAGCGGTGGAGTTGCGTTTCAGGATGGCAGTCATGGGAATCAGACCCCTGGCTATAAATGTCGAAACGTCAGTGACTTAAGAACTTGTCCTGGCGTTCTGTCTCAGGGATTGAAGCCGATCCGGGCGCAAAGAATCAGCAGCAGCCGCTGGCGCGTGAGCGAGAAACGGCGACGGAGTTGGCGCGTGGGCGGCGTCATCGCCGAAGCGTACCACAGATGATGCGGACGGGCGAACCGCGGTTGGCGTGCTAGGCTTGCCTTCAGCCATGTCACCGGCACTGCTCCACGGCTTTTTCGAGGCTCTTGCCTGGGTCCTTGCCATTGCCGTCGGATTCCACATTCGCCGGCGTTACCCCGCGGCCACGGCCTTCGCCCTCTCGACGCCGCGCTTTCCGCTGTACCTGGCGCTGCTCTGGCTGGGTGCGATCGCCGGCGCCTATGCCCTGGGCACCGCCAATTTGGCGCTCGGCCACGCGGCGGGGGAGGGGCGCAGCATCCTGGGGGCGATCCTGGGCGGCATTCTGGTGGCGGAGATCTATAAGCAGGTCCTCGGCATCAAGGGCTCCACGGGATTCATCTTCGTGCTGCCCCTCGCCGTCGCCATCGCAGTCGGGCGGATCGGCTGCTTTTCGGCCGGCCTTGCCGACTACACCTATGGCACGCCCACGTCGCTGCCCTGGGGCGTGGACTTCGGCGACGGCATTCCGCGTCACCCGGTGCAGCTCTACGAGTCCCTGACCATGGCGGTCTTCGCCGTCGGATTCTTTCTCTGGCTCAGGCGCCGGCAGGCCTCGGCCGCGGCCTACGGCTTCTATGTCTTCGCCGCCGTCTATGGCGCCCAGCGCTTCCTGTGGGAGTTCGTGAAGCCCTATCCCACGGTGCTCGGCCCCTTCAACCTGTTCCATCTGGCCTGCCTGGCGCTGGTCGTCTACGCTTGCCTCATGCTCCGGCGCGTCGCCACGGCCCATGCGTTCGCTTAAGCCTTATGTCTTCTATGGCCAGACCACCTCGCTCTGCGAGACCTGCCTCGAACTCGTTCCCGCCAAGATCCTGATCGAGGACAACGATGTCTTTTTCCTGAAGCGTTGTCCCGAGCATGGCGCGCAGAAGACCATCGTCTCCACCGACGCCGCCTATTACCGGCGCTGCCGCGAATACCTGAAGCCGCCCGACATCCCGCTCATGTTCCAAAGCCGGACCGAACGCGGCTGCCCGTATGACTGCGGGCTCTGTCCCGATCATGAGCAGCACAGCTGCCTGGCGCTGATCGAGGTCAACGACACTTGCAATCTCGCCTGTCCGGTGTGCTTCGCCGATTCAGCACCCCACCGTCCGCGCCAGCGCAGCCTGGCCGAGATCGAGGCCATGCTGGATACCCTCGTCGCCAGCGAGGGCGAGCCCGACTTGCTGCAGATCAGCGGCGGCGAGCCGACGATCCATCCCGAGATCATGGAGATCCTGCGCCTGGCCAAGGCGCGGCCGATCCGACATCTGATGCTGAACACCAACGGAGTCAGGATCGGCAACGATCCGGCCTTCGTCGAGGCGCTGGCCTCGCTAGGCCCTGGCTTCGAGGTCTATCTGCAGTTCGATTCCTTGCGCAAGGAGGCGTTGGAGAACATCCGCGGCACCGATCTTCGCGGCGTGCGCAAGCGGGCTTTGGCCAACCTCGAGGCCGCAGGGCTCTCCACCACGCTCGTCGTGGTGGTCAAGAAGGGCGTCAACGACGACGAGGTCGGGGACATCGTCCGCCACGCCCTGGAATATGACTGCGTGCGCGGCATCACCTTCCAGCCGGTGCAGGATGCGGGGCGCAATCTCGGTTTCGACAAAAAGCGGGACCGGGCCATGCTGAGCGACATTCGCCGGGTGATCGCCGAGAGCTCGGGCGTGTTCGGCCTCGACGACCTGTTGCCGCTGCCCTGCAATCCGGAGGGGATCGCCATCGGCTATGGCCTGCGCCAGGGAAAGCAGGTGACGCCGATCACGAAGATCGTGCCGGAGGCCGAGCTGTTGCGCGGGGCGGGCAACACCATCAGCTTCGAGAAGAGTCCGGAAATGAAGCGCCGGCTGATCGACCTGCTGTCGCTCTCTTGCACCGGCGAGCAGACCGATCCGGCCCTGCGCGGCCTCCTCTGCTGCCTGCCCCAGTTCGAACTGCCGTCGGGCTTGGGCTACGACAAGGTTTTCCGGGTCGTCATCGTGCAGTTCCTCGACCGGTTCAATTTCTGCCTCGCCCAGGTCAAGCGCTCCTGCATCCATTTCGTGACGCCCCAGGGCAAGATCATCCCCTTCGATACCTACAATCTGTTCTATCGCGAAGGCCTGCCGATGCATCGGCAGCTTGAGCCTGCCCATGTCTCCGGTTGAGCCGCCTGAAGCTGCCGCGCCCAGCCCCACGGCACGCCGTGTCTTCGGGGTCATCCTTCTGGTGCTTGGCGTCGGGATGACGCTGGTGTCGGGCCTCTGCACGGCCGGCATGACCATCGCCGACCTGACCAGCAGCGGAGGGGGCGGGGGCGGCGAAATCGACCTGAGCGGCGTCCAGTTCATCGTCGGCGGACCGTTCATCCTGATCGGCGCCTTGATGTGGTGGGGCGGGCATCGCCTGGCGAAGCCGAGGAAACGGATGGACGCGAATCCAGCCGCGGGTCCGCCGCCGGAAACCCCGTCGTAGTGGAGCCGGAACTCAGACGTTCAGCAGCAGATGCTCGCGCTCCCATGAGCTGATGACGCCCTGATAGGCCTCCAGCTCCGACTGCTTCACCAGCGTTACCGCCCGCATGAAGCGCTCGCCCAGGATCGGGCGCATCTTCTTGCAATTGCCGAAGCGGTGCAGCGCATCGTAGAGGGTGCGCGGCAGGGTGTGGGGCATGCGGTATGCGCTGCCGTCCACCTGCTTGGTCGGCTTCATGCGCTCGATCATGCCGATATAGCCGCAGGCGAGCGAGGCGGCGATGGCGAGATAGGGATTGGCGTCGGCGCCGGCGAGCCGGTTCTCGATTCGCCGGTCCGGTCCGTCGGAGACCGGCACGCGCAGGCCCACCGACCTGTTGTCCACGCCCCACTGCACGTTGATCGGCGCGTCGGAATAGGGGCGCAGGCGCCGGAAGGAGTTCACGTTGGGGGCGAGCAGGGGCATGACCTGAGGCAGGAAGCGCTGCAGGCCGGCGACATGGGAGCGGAACAGGGCGGTGTCGCGGCCGATCTTGTCGGCGAACAGATTGCGTCCGGTTTCGGTCTCGATGACCGACTGATGGATGTGCATGGAGCTGCCCGGCTGGTTCGCCAGCGGCTTGGCCATGAACGTGGCGTAGATATTGTGACGCATCGCCGCCTGGCGCACAGTGCGCTTGAACAGGAATGCCTGGTCGGCCAGCGTCAGCCCGTCGGCGTGGTTGAAATTGATCTCCATCTGGGCCACGCCCGCCTCGTGGGTCAGGGTGTCGATATCGATCTCCTGGGCCTCGCAG
>Ga0265313_10003455_pt1 | contig 12784 bp, 10 predicted proteins | sample 4123metaG_FD_203122 | JGI IMG/M metagenome (GOLD analysis project Ga0265313, IMG submission 203122) | Rhizosphere microbial communities from Carex aquatilis grown in University of Washington, Seatle, WA, United States - 4-1-23 metaG | ecosystem: Host-associated > Plants > Roots > Rhizosphere >...
GCGGCAGCGGCGGCGGGCGCGTGGTTTTTGTGGCGCGCGATCGCGTTCCTGCGCGGCGAAACGCGCGATGGCGCGGCGCGAAAACTTTTCTTCACCTCGATCGCCTACCTGCCGATCGTGCTTTGCGCGTTGGTGGCCGATCGACTTCTTTCCGCACCATGACCGTCCACGACATTCCCGCGCTCAATGCCACGCTCAACGGCATCGCGACCGTGCTGATCACAGCCGGCTTCATCCTGATCAAAACCGGCCGGAAGGAGGCGCACCGCAAAGTCATGCTCACGGCGGCGGTCGTGTCGGCGCTGTTTCTCGTCGGTTACGTGACGCACAAGGTGCTCATCCGCGGCGTGCACACGCCGTTCGGCGGCGCGGGGCCGATTCGCGTCGTTTATTACACGATGCTGATCTCGCACATCATCCTCGCGATCAGCATCGCCTACCTGGTGCCGCGAACGTTTCTGTTCGCGATTCGCGGCGATTTCGCGCGACACAAGGCGTGGGCGAAATGGGTGTTTCCGATCTGGTATTATGTCAGCGTGACGGGCGTGCTGGTTTATTTCTCCCTGTATCAGTGGTGGCCGGTGGCGCGCTGAAGAGCGCGCGGGGCGCCTTTTCAGGTGGCGGTCGCGACGGCGGATGCTACTTTCGCGGCCTATGGGTTCACCGAAAATTCGCTGCGGCGTCGCGGGCGTCGGCTCGCTCGGGCAGCATCACGCGCGCATCTACGCCGGGTTGCCGAATGTCGAGTTCGCCGGCATTTTCGAAACGAGCGATGAGCGCGCGGCGGAAATTTGCGCGAGGTTCGGCTGCCGGCGGTTCGGCACGCTCGAGGAACTCGCGGCTGCGTGCGACGCGGTTTCGGTGGTTGTGCCGACCGATCGGCACGCCGAGGTGGCGCTGCCGCTCCTCGCGAAAGGTTGCCACCTGTTGATCGAAAAACCGCTCTGCGCCTCGCTCGACGAGGCGGAGCGCGTGCTCGCGGCGGCGCAAGCGCGGGGCGCGATCGTGCAGGTCGGGCACGTCGAGCACTTCAACCCGGTGATGAGTTTTCTGGAAAAACAGGTGAACCGGCCGGGCTACATCACGACGGAGCGGCTCGCGCCCTACCAGACGCGCGGCACGGAGGTGGGCGTCGTGCTCGACTTGATGATCCACGACATCGGGATCGTGCTCGCGCTGGTGAAATCGCCGATCCGGCGGATCGACAGCGTCGGCATCAACGTGCTTTCGAAAACCGAGGACATTGCGAATGCGCGGATCGAATTCGAGAGCGGCTGCGTCGCCAACCTCAGCGCGAGCCGGATGAGCTTGAAGAAGAATCGCGAGATCCGGGTGTTTCAGGACAACGCCTATCTGTCGCTCGATTTCATGAACCAGAACGGGCATCTGGTGAAGAAGAGCGACTTGATCGCCTACGGGTTGAAGCTGAAGGTCGGGCTGGCGAAAGCGGGCGACGCGAGCTCGATCCCGGTGCACGAGATCCCGATCGAGAAAGGCGAGCCGCTCGCGATCGAGCTGGCGCATTTTGTAAACAGCGTGGCGGGCGCGCGGCAGCCGAAGGTCGGCGGGGCGCTCGGCAAGAGCGCACTCGAAGTGGCGATCGCGATCACGGACCAGATCCGCAACGCGGCGAAGCGTTAAAGTGTCGCCCGCCGTCGCAACGTGATAATTTGTCCCCGAACCCAAGGATCAAAACGATGCGAACGCGCACCTCACTGTTTGGAATTATGATCTCGAGTTTGATTATTTCGGCCGCGACCGCTGCGGCAGACGGATCGCCCACCGCGACGGTGACCGGCGGCGTCATTCGCGGCGTGCCGCGGGGCGCGGGCGCGCTTTTTGCCGGCGTCCCTTACGCACAGCCGCCGCTTGGCAAATTGCGCTGGCAGCCGCCGCAGCCGGTTCAACCGTGGACGGGGGTGCGCGAGGCGGTGCGGGCGGGGCCATCGGCGCTGCAACCGGATTTGGGTTGGAATGCGAACCAACGCGCGAACCAGAGCGAGGACTGCCTTTATCTCAACGTGCTCACGGCCGAGTGGCCGGCGCGCGGACGGCGGCCGGTCATCGTTTACATCCACGGCGGAGCCAACGTGGGCGGCAACGGCTGGGATCATCTTTTAAAAAGCACGACCCTGCCGGAGCACGGCGTCGTGCTCGTGTCGCTCAACTACCGCCTCGGCGTGTTTGGATTCTTCGTGCATCCGGGGCTGTCGGGCGAGTCGCCGCACCGCGCCTCGGGCAACTACGGGTTGCAGGATCAGATCGCGGCGTTGCGCTGGGTCCGGGCCAACATCGGCCAATTCGGCGGCGATCCCGACAACGTCACCGTCATGGGCCAGTCCGCCGGCGCGCAGGACATCGGCTTGCTGATGGCATCGCCGCAGGCGCGCGGGCTGTTTCACCGGGCGATTCTCGAGAGCGGACCGGTTGTTTCCATCGGCGCTTTCGGCTACCAGTCGCGAGTCGATGCAGAGCGTGCGGGCGCGGAATTCGGCCGCGGCATTGGCCGGAATGACGTCGCTGAATTGCGCGCGGTGCCGGCCGACGAATTGCTGGCGGATGCGGCCCGGCTTCAGTTGCGCACCGCACCTGACATCGATGGCTGGGTGCTCGAGGAAGAACCCGGAGCGACGTTCGCGGCGGGTCGCGCCGCGCCGATCCCGCTGCTCGTCGGCTCGAACGCCCGCGAGTTTACGTTTCACGGCACGCCTGACGAGTTGCGGGCGCAGATTCGGGAAAATTTCGGCGAACTCGCGCCGCGGGCGTTGCGACTCTACGGAGTCGGCGATGGCCAGACCGCGCCGGCGGCCGATCCGGTGCTCGGCGATGTTGGCACGCAGTTCGTCACCGACGTGACCTTTCGCGGCTCCGCGTCGCTGCTGGCGCTCTGGCACAGCGCGGCGGGCCGGCCCGCGTGGCGTTATCAATTCAGCCGGACTCCGATCGGCCACGAGGCCGCCGGCGCGGCGCACTCGGCTGAGCTGCCATATGTGTTTGGCGAAATGGTTCCCAACGAGCTCGGCGCCGACTACAACGCGGCGGACCGGCGGCTTTCGTCGGCGATGCAGGGTTATTGGGTGAACTTCGCGACGACCGGCGATCCTAACGGGAAGGGTTTGGCGATCTGGCCGCGTTACGATCCGGAAAAGCGCGGCTATGTGGAATTCACCGCGGACGGTCCGCGCGCGGAGGCCGGGTTGCGCCGCGAGTTCATCGATTTGTTTCGTGCGCGATACGAGCAATTGAGGCTCCGCTGACCGAAAGGCGCGAAGGAGCAAACGATGAGTCTGTCCACCACTCCCGCATCCGTCTCGCTGTCGCCGCCGAGTGGCGGACGGGTGGATTTGCTCGTGATCGCGGGCGAACATTCGGGCGACGAGCATGCGGCGCGAATGGTGCGCGAGCTGCGCGTGAAGCAGCCGGGGATCGCGGTTGCGGCGCTCGGCGGGCCGGAGCTGGCGGCGGCGGGCGCGCAGCTGCTGCACGATTTGACGGCGTCGTCGGTGGTCGGGTTCGTCGAGGTGCTGAAGCATTTTCCGTTTTTTCGCGCGTTGTTCGGCGAGACGTTGCGCTGGATCGCGGAGCACCGGCCGCGGGCGGTTTGTTTCATCGACTATCCGGGTTTCAACCTCCGGCTCGCGGCGGCGCTGTGCGAGCGCGGCCTCAGCGCGAAGGGCGGTGGAAAAATCAAGACGCTGTTTTACATCTCGCCGCAAATCTGGGCGTGGAAGGCGGGGCGGCGGTTCGCGATGGCGCGCGATCTCGATGCGATGGCCGTGATTTTTCCGTTCGAGCCGAAGTGCTACGCGGACACGACGCTGCCGGTGGAATTTGTCGGGCATCCGTTCGTGGCGCCGGACCACGTGTCGCCGGTGAGCTACGATCCGGCGGGGCCGGTGCTATTGCTGCCGGGCAGCCGCGTGCAGGCGGTGCGGCGGATTTTTCCGGCGCTGCTGGCGGGGTTCGAGGCGTTCGGCGAACGCGAGGCGGTGGTGCTGTTTCCAAGCACGGAAATTCGGACGGCGCTGGCGGCGGAAAATCCGCCGGCGAACGTGAGGTTGGTCGAGATCGGCGAGGAACGGACGCGACCCATTGCGGCGTCGGCCGTGCTGACGTCGAGCGGGACGATGTCGATGCACTGCGCACTGGCGGCGATTCCGGGGGCGATCGCGTATCGGACGAATCCGGTGACGTATTTTTTTGCGCGACGGCTGGTGAAGGTGCCGTTCATCGGGATCGCGAATTTGCTGCTCGACGAGGCGATGTATCCCGAGTTCATCCAGGACGCGGCGACGCCGGCGGCGCTGGCGGGCGAATTGCGGGCGAGCGTGCGCGAGGCGGCGCGGCGCGAGCGCACGGCGGCGCAGGCGGCGCGGTTGCGGGCGTTGTTGAGTCAGCCGACCTCGGGGTCGGCGGCGGACTGGCTTTCGCGGCAGCTCGGCGCGCGATAGTGGAAACGCGGTCGCAAAACCGCGGTGGGCCCACAAGATGATGAAGCGCAAATGGGACAGTCGAAGTTCAACCGCACCACGATGAGTCGAATCGTTCCCTGGCTGGTCCTCACGATCGGCGTCGCGAGCTCGCTCGCGAGTTGGGAAGGCGTGCGGGTGGCCAACGCCACGCGCGACGAGGCGCGATTCGAGCGGTTGAGGCATCGGTCCGCCAGTTCGATCCAAGAGCGGTTTCGCACCATCGAGGAAGCGCTCGTGGCCGGGCGCGAGCTGGTTCGGCGCGAACCCGAGCTGTCGCACGAGCGCTGGGCGGATTTTGTGGCGTCGGTCCGGCCGTTTCTCGACGAGGGCGTGATTGGGCTGGGGTTGATCGAGCGCGTGTCGCGGACGGATTTGGCGGCGCTCGAGGCGCGGGTTCGCGCGGGCGGGTGGCCGGCGTTCAAGGCGGAGCGCACAGGCAACAATCCATTCGCTTATGTCGTCACAAATATCGAGCCGGTGACGGCGAATGCGGCGGCGTTGGGGTTGGACGTCGGCTCCGGCACGACGCGCCGGCAGGCGGCGGAGGCGGCGATGCGCACGGGGAAGCCGGTGTTGTCGAGGCGCATTCAGCTCGTCGAGGGCGATCGTCGCGTGCCGGGCTGCCTGTTGTTTTTGCCGGTTTATCGGGCGGGCGGGGCGCTCGACACCGAGGCGGCGCGCGTTGCGGCGCTGCGCGGCTGGGTTTACGCGTCGGTGCGAGTCGATGCGCTGATGCGCGACGTGGGTCTGGGGCTGGTGGAGATCGAGGCGTTCGAGGGGGCGAGCGCGACGGCGCAGTCGCTGTTGTTCGACTCGGATCACGATTTGCAGCTCGACGACACGCGGTTCGCGAAGAACCGGCGCAAGGCGACTTTCGCGGAGTCGATGCCGCTCGCGATCTTCGGCCGCACGTGGACGCTGCGGTTGCAGACGAACGCCGAGTTCGACGCGCGCGGCAATGGCGCGCTGCCCTGGTTCATCCTCGGCGGCGGACTGGTCGTGAGCATTTTCATGGCCGTGTTCGCGGCGCTGACGATGAACGCGCGGGCGCGGGCGCTGGCGCTTGCGGAGCGGATGACGGCGGATTTGCGCCATGCGGAAGCGGAGAGCCGCAAGCTCGCGCTTGTCGCCAGCAACACGGCCAGCGCCGTGATCCTCGCCGACGTGCGGTGGCGGATCGAGTGGATCAACGACGGCTTCACGCGCCTGCTCGGCTACACGCTCGACGAAGTGCGCGGCCGGCGGCCGAGTTCGTTTCTCGTCGGGCCGACGACCGATCCGGCGACATTGCAGGCGATGCGCGAGGCCGAGGCGACAGGTCAGCCGTTCAAGGGAGAAATTCTCAATTACGCGAAGGATGGCACGGCGCGCTGGACGACGGTGGAGATCCAACCGCTGGAAGACGAGCGCGGGCAGTTGAGCGGTTACATGTCGCTGCTGCTCGACATCACTGCTCGGCGCGAGGCGCAGCAGGAGCTGGCACGGCACGAGGCGCAGCTTCGGTTCATTCTCAACGCGCTGCCGATCGGCGTAAGCTGGACAGCGGATCCGGAGAGAAAGAAATACTGGTTCAACGACGGCATGTTTCGGATCAGCGGGCTGCAACGGGAGACGCTGGCGGGGGTGGAGGCGTTCAAGGCGATCACGGTGCCGGAGGATCAGGCGCGGCAGGAAGCGGATTATTTGCGCGTGCGCTCCGGCGAGATCGACCGGTTTTCGCTGGAGAAACGCTACCGCCGGCCCGACGGTGGGCTCGTGTGGGTGGCGATCACCGTGCAGGTTTACCGCTCGGCGGACGGACACATCGAGCAGGAGGTGGCGACGATCGTCGATATCACCGAGCGAAAACGGCGGGCGGACGAATTGCGCGAGGCGAAGGAGGCGGCGGAGCGCGCGAATGTCGCGAAGAGCGAATTCCTCGCGACGATGAGCCACGAAATCCGCACGCCGATGAACGGCGTGATCGGCATGACGAGCCTGCTGCTCGACACGGCGCTCACGCCCGCGCAGCGCGAATACACGGAAACCATCCGCAACAGCGGCGACGCGTTGCTCACGATCATCAACGACATCCTGGATTTTTCGAAAATCGAGTCGGGCCGGCTCGAATTGGAGAGCGCGCCGTTCGACGTGCGCGAGTGCGTCGAAAGCGCGCTGGACCTGCTCGCGCCGCGGGTGGCGGAGAAGCGGCTCGACCTGCTTTACGAAATCGCCGACGGCGTGCCGGGCGAAGTGCGCGGCGACTCCACGCGGTTGCGGCAAATTTTGGTCAACCTTGTCGGCAACGCGGTAAAATTCACGGAGCACGGCGAGGTGGTCGTCAGCGTGCGGGCGCAGCCGCGGAGCGACGGGCGCGTCGAGCTCGTATTCGCGGTGGCGGACACCGGCATCGGGATTCCGCCGGAGGGACTGCCGCGGCTGTTCCAGTCGTTTTCGCAGGTGGACGCCTCGACGACACGGCGGTTCGGCGGCACGGGGCTCGGCCTCGTGATCAGCAAGCGGCTCGCTGAACTGATGGGCGGAACGCTGCGCGTGGAAAGCGAAACGGGGAAGGGTTCGACGTTTCATTTCACGGTGGCGGTGGAAACGGTCGCGAGCCGGCCGCGACCGTTCGTGACGGCGGCCCGGCCGCAGCTGGCCGGGAAGCGACTGCTCCTCGTCGATGACAACGCGACTAGCCGCCGCATCATCATGACGCTGGCGGCGGGCTGGGGCTTGTCCGCGCGGGCGGCGGAGTCGGGCGCGGAGGCGCTGGCCTGGCTGCACGCGGGGGAGGTATTCGATGTGGCGATTCTCGACATGCAGATGCCGGACATGGACGGCGTGATGCTCGCGCGCGCGATCCGGCAGGAGCGCGGCGGGGCGAAATTACCGCTGGTGCTGCTGTCGTCGCTTGGGCGGCAGGAAGACGCGGGCGAGGCCGAGTTGTTCGCCGCCTGCCTGGGCAAACCGGCCAAGCCCTCGCAGATTCTCAATGCGCTCGGTGAAATTTTTGCGGGCGAACCGGCTCGCGAGGAGGCGCCGCTCGCCGTCGCGGGCGATGGCGCGGCCGCGCGAACGGAGCGCGTGCTGCTCGCCGAGGACAATCGCGTTAACCAAAAAGTCGCGGTGTTGATGCTGCGCAAACTCGGTTATCACGCGGACGTCGTCGCGAACGGTCGCGAGGCGCTCGAGGCGGTGGCGAAGCGGCGCTACGACCTGGTGTTGATGGACGTGCAGATGCCGGAGATGGATGGGCTCGAGGCGACGCGAGCGATCGTCCAGCGCTGGCCGGTGACGGGGGAGCGGCCGTGGATCGTGGCAATTACCGCGAACGCGATGCTGGGCGATCGCGAGGCGTGCATGGCGGCGGGCATGGACGACTACGTGTCGAAGCCGATCCGGCCGGACGAGCTGGCGGCGGCGTTCGAGCGGGCGCGGGCGGCGCGAGGTTGATCGAACCGGCAGCGCGGCTCAAACGCGCGGCGAGGGCAGAGCGCTGCCTTCGGAAGCGGCGGCCCCCGCGGACTGGGGGCGTGGGTCGTCGCCGGCCGGAGCGAGCGACGCGAGCCGCGGCTCGATGTGGCGCCAAAGGGCTTCGGTGCGCTCGGCGAGGAGCCCGCGGCATTTCACGAGCTCGGCTTCGCGCGCGGCGCGGTTTTCGTCGGCGATCTTCGCGAGGTCGTCGAGGTTGAAGAGAAAAACGTTCTGGAGCTCGGCGGCGGCAGCCTCGACGTCGCGGGGCAAAGCGAGGTCGATGAAGAAAAGCGGGCGCGCCGGGCGCTTGTTCATCGCAGCGGCGGCGGCGTCGCGCGAGAGGACGGTGCCGGGCGCGGAGGTGGCGCAGACGACGACGTCGAATTCGGCGAGGCGCGGCTCGCGTTGCTCGAAGGGCATCGCGCTCGCGCCGAGTGCGGTGGCGAGTTCCATCGCGCGCTCGATCCGGCGGCTCGCGACGGTGAGGCTGCCGGCGCCGCGGCTCTGGAAGGCGCGGGCGGTTTTCTCGCCGATTTCGCCGGCGCCGAGCAGGAGGATGCGCGTCTCGGCCAGCGCGCCGAAGATGGTGTGCGCGAGATCGACGGCGACGCTGGCGACGCTGACCTGGCCGGCGGTGATCGCAGTGTGCGTGCGAACGTGCTTCGCGGCCTGGAAGGCTTTTTGGAAAATGCGGTTGAGCACCGGGCCGGTATGGCCGCGGGCCTGGGCGACGGCGTAAGCGTCTTTCACCTGGCCGAAAATTTCGGTTTCCCCGAGCATCTGCGAGTCGATGCCGGCGGCGACTTCGAGGAGGTGGCGCACGGCGGCGGGGCCGCGGAGGCTGAGCTGGAATTGGGCGAACTCCACGGGGTCGAACTGCTGCTGCGCGCAGAAGGCGGCTTGCACGCGGGTGGCGGCGCCGGCGTCGGTGGCGACGCCGTAGCATTCGACGCGGTTGCAGGTGTTGAGGAGTGCGAATTCGCGGAGGCCGTCGAGTTTCGCGAGCAGGGCGGCAAGCGTGGCGGCGGCCTCGGCACTGAGCGAAAGCTGTTCGCGCACGGCGAGCGGCGCGGTGTGGTGCGTGGCCCCGAGGACGAAGAGACGGTCGGCACTCATCGCGGAACGACGTGAGCCGGCGGCAGGACCGGCGAATGGCGGCTGGCATCGACCGGGCCGAGCGAGACCAGCGCGGCGCCGAAAAGCACGAGGCACGTCCACGCGAAACGTTTGGCAAGCAGGTCGCCGCGGAGGCGCAGCGTGAGCGCGATCGAGTAAGCGGCCCAGACAGCGACGGTGACGAGGATTTTGCCGGCGTTGACGCTGTTCGGATCGCGGAGCCAATAGACCGCGCCGCCGAGAAGCGACGCGGTCATGAGGGCGACGCCAGTGCCGAGCAGGCGAACGCTGATCTGGTCGAGGTCGAGGATCGACGGCAGAAACGAAAACCAGCCGCCGAGGTTTTTCGTTTTCAGCGAATAGGTCCGGAAGACGAGCATGAGCGCGGTGAGCGCGAGAAGGCCGAACACGCCGTAGCTGAAAAGCGCGAGCGCGGCATGCAGCTCGATCCAGGGATTGCCGCCGAAAATGTGGGCGCGGCGCGTGGCGTCCCACGCAGGAATCGCGAGCGAGGTGAGCGTGAGGACGGCGGCGAGGCACGACGTGAAATAGCCGAGCAGGCTCAGGCGAAAGGTGACGCCGACGACGAGGTAGAGCGAGATCGCAGACCAGGCGGTGAATTGAAAAATTTCAAACGTGTTGCCGAGCGGGCAGCCACCGACGGCGCGGCCGCGCAGCCAGAGGCCGACGAGCTGGGCGAGGTAGCCGAGCGCGATGACGGTGTTAATGCGGGCGTTGGACTGTCGGCCGCCGCGCAGGAGGGAGGCCGTGCCCAGCAGCAGGCCCGCGAGATAAAAACCCGCGGCAATCCAGAGCCAGGAGCGGTCGGTGAGGCCGGCGAACATGAGGGGGCGAACGTAGGCTTTTCGCGGGGCGGGGCAAGCGTTGCGGGTGGACGCGAAGTCCGGGCCGCGCCGCCGCGCCGCCGCGCCGCGCGCGGGCGGACCGCGCGGAGACGAAAGGTGCGGCTACGCGCTCAGCGCTTCGGCGCCCATTGCGTGAGGAACGCGGCGACTTTGGCCGGATCGTGATGATCGCCTTCTTCGAGTGCGCCGGTTTCCTGCGTGAGCAGTTTTTTGCCATCGGCGTCGAGCACGACGAGGACGGGCAGGCCCTCGTGAATCGGGTTGCCGTATTTCGTGTTCACGTCGGCGTTGCGGTTCACGCCGTGGCGCATGTTGACGTCGATCATCACGACGACGAAATCGCGGGCGAGCCGGTCGCGGACCTCGGGCGCCGAAACGAACGTGCCGTGAAGCTTGCGGCACCACGGGCACCAGTTGGCGCCGAAGTCGAGGAGCACGTTCTTGCCCTCGGCCCTCGCCTGGGCCAGCGCGGCGGCGATCTGATCGGTGCCGTTGGCGGCGCGATCGTAGATGTCGGGGCCCTGTTTCGGATATTCCGGCTCGGCGCGGAGCGGAAGCGCGAGAACGAGGGCGAGGGCGGCGGCGAAAAATTTCATGCGCGCAGCGTGCAAGAACGCCGAAGCGTTGGTCAATTTTTTCCGACGGCTTGAAACGAGACACGCTGCCGGGGTGCGGACGCGCGAATTTGTTCACCGCGGAGTGAATGCGGTGAACTCTCGCGGGAGGATGCCGCGCGGGCCGGCCGATCAGGCGGAAGCGTTCAGGATCGATCCGGACTGACCAGCGATGCTGGTGTCGCCCGTGGTCGGAGATAAAGCGTCAGAAGCTGGCGGTGTGGCCGCGGCAGCGTGGCCGTGGCGATGATGATGTCCGTGACGGGCTTGCTGGAGGGCGGCCAGCGCCTGCTGCGCGCCGGAGAGATCGCCGGACTGCAGCGCCTTGCCGAGTTGACCGAGGGCGGTGCTTTGGGCGCTGCCGCTGGCCTGGCTCGAAGCGCTGGTGGCGGTGGGCAAATCGTTTTGCAGCGTGGCGAACGCCTGCTGGGCATCGGCGAGATTGCCGGACTGAACGGCTTGCGAAAGGCTGCGGAAATCAGTCCGCACTTGGTTATAGGTTGATTGCCAATCGGCGAGGACGCCCCCGCTCGACGAAGTGGTCGGTGACACAGACATGGAATCGCTTTCGTTAGTGGTTTCGGACGGTGGAAAAAACGTCACATCCGTGCGACGCGCTAAGCTGGTCTTTCATGCGCTATCGGCGCCACCGCTTCGGACTTTAGCGAAAATAAAATATGTTTGGAGGCGTTTACCGATTGTCACCGGTGCGCGACCCAGAAGCGGCATTCGTCGGAGAAGGCGACGACGGCGGGGGACTCGCGGGCGATTTCGCGGCGCAGGGCGTCGAAGGCGTGCTTCCAGCCGGTGGCGGCGAGGTCGGCGAGAATTTCGGCGCGGTCGGGCAGGTGCATGAACGTGCGGCCGGTCTCGTCTTCGAAATAGCGGTCGCCGAATTCGATGAGGCGCGGATCCTGTTCGCCGCATTTCCAGCGAGCGGCTTCGAGCCGCCAGAGCAGGCGCTCGGTCGGCGAGGAATCGCGGTCGTGCGTCGTGAAAAGCAGCGGCGCGCCGGGCGCGCAGACGCGGTGGAGTTCGTTTAGCGCGGCGCGGCGGTGGGCGCGACCGGGGATTTGCATCAGGCCGTTGAACATGAAGAGTGCGCCGGCGAACGAGGTCGTCGAAAGTTGAAGGTTGAAAGTTGAAAGCTGAGTGGCGTCGGCGGTGAAAAAGCGGATCGCTTCGGCGCCGCGCTCGGCGGCGAGGCTGACGGCCTGGTCGATCAGTTCGTCGGCGAAATCGAAGGCGGTGAGCTGGCGGTAGCCGAGCGACCAAAGGCCGAGCGTGACCCGGCCGGCGCCGCAGCCGGCTTCGAGAAGCGTCGCGTCGCGATCGGGGAAGTGGCGTTCGATGAGCAGGCGCTCGGAGGCCCAGAGGCCGAGTTCGTGGGCGGCGCGCGTGTAGTGGATGACGGCGGGGAGGTCGTTGAAGTCGGCGCGGACGGTGGCGCGAGAGATTTTGCGATCGGCGGACACGGCTGGCGAAGTTGAACAGTGAAATTCGGATACCGCCAGCACTAGCGCGGAGCGGCCGTGGTGCCCAACAAAGGAGGAGCATCGGGAAACGGCAGGCGTCCCCGGAGAGCGTCGTCGCTTCGCAATTGAACGGGCTGGCCGAGCATGAACGCCGCGTGGCGACCGCGGGCCGGCACGAGCACGGTGGCGAGTGGATCGCGGTAAACACTTCGCCAGCCCGCCCGGATGAGCAGCTTGACGCCGCCGCTGCCGGTGGGCAGCAGGGCGACTTCGGCCTCGGACCAGTTTACTTCCGAGCGCATCGCCTTGCCGCTGTAGAAATCCCAGTGCGCGGCGATGACTTGCGGCGGATAGCCGGTGTCAAAGCGGCCGTCGAAAGAGACGGGATTGAAGGGAAGCTCCCACAAATTTTCCTGGCCCCAATCGAAGAAGGTGATGGTTTTTCCGAAAAGCCGGTGGGCTTGCATGAATTCGACGGCCGTGACCGGGTAATCGGATTTTTCCACTTCCATGGTGAAGGGATGTTCCTTCGGCGCCGCGAAACTTGCGCCGAGAGCGACGCCGCTGGCCGCGAGCAGGGCAATGGCTGCGCCGGCTTGCACGACCGGGCGGGCGAAGGCGGAAACCAGACCCCGGCAATGCGGGGCGATTTGGCGCGCGGCGTCGTTAATGTGGCGAGGCGACAAGACGAGATTCGCGAGCCCGAACAAAGGCACGTGGCGTTGGTGCAGCGCGCCCATGGCGGCGAGCAGGAGCAGAACCGCTCCTTCCCACGGTTTTTTGGG
>Ga0265313_10003456_pt1 | contig 12773 bp, 7 predicted proteins | sample 4123metaG_FD_203122 | JGI IMG/M metagenome (GOLD analysis project Ga0265313, IMG submission 203122) | Rhizosphere microbial communities from Carex aquatilis grown in University of Washington, Seatle, WA, United States - 4-1-23 metaG | ecosystem: Host-associated > Plants > Roots > Rhizosphere >...
GTCCATGACGTGGACTGGGAGTGGTTCCTCAACGACGGCCAGACTATCGCGATGGGATGGCACGACGAGGAGGGGTTCTCCCGTTACCGCTGGGACAAGTACTCGGAGGCGACGATGCTCAGTTTTCTCGGAATGGGCGCGGTCGAGCGGCCGCTTCCCGTTGCGTATTGGGATGCGTGGACCCGGACCCCGGTGGGCACCTATGCGAATTTCCATTTCATCGAGGGACCGCAGCTCTTCATCCACCAATTCACCCACGCCTACGTCGATTTCCGAGACTTGCGCGACGCCTACGCCGACTATTTTCAAAATTCGGTCCTGGCGTCGCTCGCCCAGCGGCAGTTCTGCATCAATCTGAGGAACGAGTTTCCGAGCTGGGGGGAGAGGCTCTGGGGGCTGACCGCCTCCGATTCTGCCGACGGCTACAAGGCGTGGGGTGGACCGCCCCGGACGCAGGATGCGAATGCGCTGGATGGCACGATCGTGCCCTGCGCAGCCGCGGGCTCGGTCGCGTTCGTGCCCAATGAGGCGATGACGACGCTCAGGTTCATGCGCACGGCCTACGGGAACAGGATCTGGGGACGCTACGGGTTTGTCGACGCGTTCAATCCCGAGACCGGCTGGGTGAACCCCGATGTCATCGGCATAGACCTAGGGATCACGCTCCTTCAGGCGGAAAACGCGAGGACTGGAATGGTCTGGGCGGTCTTCATGCAAGCGCCGGAGGTGCAGCGAGCCCTTGCGCGCGCGGGCTTCGTGTCGCAGAAGCGCACGCTCCCCTGGGCCGACCAGGAGAAGATCCATGACCTCGCGGGCCAGACATGGAGTTCGATCGAATCCGCGCCGGTCACTGCGGATTCGTTGGGTCTGCGGCTCTCGTCGGTGCTGGCAGCGACCTCCCTGGGCCTCATTCCGGAGGAGGAGGCGGTTCGGCGCGTCACCTCGATGCTCAAGTCGACTCCGGCGCCCTCGAGCGAACGGGCCGTCGCCCTCTATGCCGCAAGCCTCGTCACGCTCCGCCACGCCATACCGAAATTCGCGACCGAGGCGCAGTCACGGCTGGAGTCCATCGAATGGAAACGGGTTCCCATAGACTCGAACCTGCTCGGCGCGGCGAGCCGGCTTGCCGTGTTCTTCCAGGTTGCGAGCGGGTCGAAGCCGGCCTCCGCGTGGTCCGACTTGAAGCGCGCCTCGCGGGCGGAGGGCCACGTCTACGTGCTCGAGCCGGCGCAGGTCCTTGACCAGATGCTCCCGGGCCTCTGGCTCGACGAACGTTCGATCGTCACCGGCGCGTCCGCCGCGCAGCTCGCCTACGCAATCGCCGTGGAAAAGCGGAAGACGTCCACCGCCAGGTTTCCCTACGACGTGCAGAGCACCGCGCTGCTGCTCGAGAAATACCCGGCTGAGGTCGCGGCTGGGCTCAGGACGGCTCCGATACCTCCGGGGTGGCTGCTTCAGGCGACCAGCGACGACCGGGCGGTACTGCTCATGAGCATGGCCAATCTGCTGGCCCCCGACTGCCTGCGTGAGTGGTTCCAGCAGGACGAGCTGGTGCGCGCGGGGCGGGTGGCGATCGGAGAGTTCGCCGCCGCGGCGTTCGGCGGCGACAACTCGGTCTATGCGCGCAATGAGCTCGCGATTCCCGCGGCCGTGCCGCCCCAGCGAAGGACCCTGGTCGTGCGCTCGAACCAACCCCGCGACAAGTGGCAGTGGGTCCTCGTGAAGGGGATGAGCTACAAGATCTCGGAGGCTGACGTGCGGCCGGGCGACCCGGACCTTGAGCTTCGTTTCGCGCTGACCTGGGATCCGAAGGCGCTGCATTTCCACGCCGAAGTGCTCGACACGCCTCCCGGCTTCTTCCCGCCCGCGGGACGCCGGTCCGCGGAGCTGTTCATCAACCCCCAGCGCGACGGCCTGGTTTGGCTGTCGCCCGACAACTTCCAGTTCGCCTACAAGCCCGATGGCTCGGCGATGGAGTGGTTTCACAACCGGCCCGTCAAGGCCCGCATCCAGGCGACCGAGCACGGCTACACAATCGAGTCCGACATCACGTGGAAGGAGCTCGGGGTCGAGCCGAAGCCCGACTTGGAGATCGACCTGACAGCCAATGTCACTGCGGGAGGCACTAACGAATGGGACCCTTCTCTCGAGCTTAGCTGGCGCTACTACCAGCGGCCGAACGATGGCTTTGGTCTGGGCACCGTGCGCCTGAGCCCCTAGTGCTGGGCGGAGCCAGGCCTCGCCCGACATGCCCGCCTCAACCCCACGCAGGCTAGTTTTGGCCGCGCTTCTTGCATCGAGCCTCGCGGGCTGTGCCCGAGGGCCGGCAGCAGGAGGGCGCGTGATCGTGGACTATTGGGAGAAATGGAGCGGATTTGAGGCCGACTCCATGCAGTCCGTCATCGATGACTTCAACCGGAGCCAGGAGCGCATAGAGGTGAGGTTTCTTTCCGTGAGCCAGGTGGACATCAAGCTGCTTCTGGCGACCTCAAGCGGGCACCCTCCCGATGTCGCCGGGCTGTGGTCGGAGAACATCCCAGATTTCTCCGAGAAGAACGCCCTGACGCCGCTTGACGGAGGCCTTGCGAAGGCCGGGATCGGCGCCGACCGGTACACGCCGCTGTTCTGGGAGCTCTGCCGGCACCGCGGGTTCACGTGGGGACTGCCAACCACGCCGGGTTGCGTCGCGCTGTTCTACAACAAGAAGCTCTTCCGTGCGGCAGGGCTCGATCCCGAGCGCCCCCCGAGGACCTTTGCCGAGCTGGAGGCGATGAGCCGGCGCCTCACGATCGCGGAGGTGGAGCGCGGCGGCCGGATCGTCCGTGTTCCCTTCGACCAGTTGACCCCTGCGGAGCGCGACGGAAGGCGCTACACGCTGGTGCAGGTCGGCCATCTGCCCCAGGACGCCGGCATGTTCCTTTCGGGCTGGGGCTGCTGGTTCGGCGCGCGGTACTACGATGGGGACCGGCGCCTCCTGGCCGACGACAACGGAAACCTGGCGGCCTATGCTTGGCTCGGGGACACCGCCCGCACCTACGGCGTGGACAACCTGCGCAGCTTCATCGACGGCTTCGGCGTCTCCCAATCGGCGCAAACCCCCTTCCTCGGAGGCACCGAGGCCATGGTGGTCCAGGGCCCGTGGATGATGAACTTCATCGCGAGGTACGCCCCGGGCCTGGAGTGGGGCGTGGCTCCGTGCCCGGCCGCGGACGGTGTCGGCGGCGGGCAGCCGGTGACCCTTGCGCAGTGCGACGTCGTGGTCATCCCGCGCGGGGCCCGCCACCCGCGCGAGGCCTTCGAGTTCATCTGCTACCTGCAGCGCCAGGAGGTCGCCGAGAAGCTTGCAAGGGCGCAGCAGAAGTTCACGGCGCTGCGCGAGGTATCCGACGGCTTTTTAAGGGGCCATCCCAACCCGGCGATCGGCCTTTTCATCACGCTCTCGAGGAGCACAGGCGCGCGCTACGTGCCGCGGCTTTCGGTCTGGCACGAGTACGACTCGGAGCTCGCCGTGGCGCGCGAGCGCGTTCTGGACCTTAAGGAGACCCCGGCCGAGGCGCTCTCCGAAGTTCAGCGGCGCATGCAGCGGACGCTCGACCGGGTGATGCGCCGGTGGGACGCCGTGGGCAACGACCGGCTGAGGGAATGGAGGTCTTATGACAAGTGGTGACCGCAAGCGCACCTGGATAGGCCTGGCATTCGTCAGTCCCTGGCTCCTCGGGTTCGCTGCGTTCACACTCTATCCGGTCTGCGCGTCGATCTACTTCTCGTTCTGCGACTACGACGTGCTTTCGCCCCCGGTTTGGGTGGGCACGTTGAATTACCAGGACATGGTCACGGACGACGTCTTCTGGAAGTCGGTCTGGAACACACTCTTCTTCAACCTGATGGCACTTCCGCTGGGCCTTGTCTCCGCGCTCGCGCTGGCGCTGCTGCTCAACCAGCCGGTGCGGCTTCGCGGGGTCTTCAGGGCCATCTATTACCTGCCCTCGCTCGTGCCCGCGGTGGCGAGCGCGATGGTCTGGCTTTGGATCCTGAACGGCAGGCTGGGGCTCCTCAACCAGGCGCTCGTGGCGGTTGGAATCTCCCATCCCCCCCAGTGGCTCGGCGACCCGGCGTGGGCCAAGCCGTCACTGGCGCTGGTATCCCTCTGGGGATGCGGGAACACGGTCGTGATCTATCTGGCGGCGCTGCAGGGCGTCCCCCGGTCGCTCCTCGAGGCGGCGATGATCGACGGCGCCTCCGCATGGAAGCGGCTGCTCCACGTCACGCTCCCGGCGATTTCACCGGTCATCTACTTCAACCTCCTGATCGGCATCATCGGGGGCCTGCAGGTGTTCACGACGGCGTTCATCATGGGCGGGGCGGAACGCTCCACGCTCTTCTACGCGATCTACATCTACCAGAACGCATTTGAATACAGGCACATGGGTTACGCGTCCGCGATGGCTTGGATCCTCTGCCTCATGATCCTGGCCCTCACCTGGGCGGCGTCGCGGCTGTCGCGAAGCCTGGTGCATTACCAGGGGGAATGATCCTCATGCGCATCACCGCAAAGGTAACCATCTATCTCGTCCTGATCGCCGGAGCCGCGATGTTTATCCTTCCGTTTGCGTGGATGGTGCTCACGGCGCTAAAGCCCCTCAACCAGACGCTCCAGCAGTCCCACCTGTGGCTGCCCCGGCGCTTCGAGGCGCCGCTTGACGGGCGCATTCAGGAGGTGTGGCCCGGGGCGGCCGTAGCGGAGCCGAGCGTCTGGGCCTTGGAGCAGGGCGCGGCTCAGCCAGTCGCGCTTCCGGAAGTCTCGATACGGGACGGCGCGTGGCAGCCGGCGTCGGGCGCGCCTCTGCCCGTCGTGATCCTGAAGAGAATCCCCGCGTCGCCGGCGGCCCCTTGGCGGGAGATCAGCGACCTTAAGGGCATGAGTCGCGACGTCGTTCCCGAGGGCTTGGTCCGCTCCCACATCGAATTCCGCTGGGAGAACTTCCCCCGAGCGGTGCGCGCCATGAGGCATTTCGGGCGCTATTTGTCCAACACGCTGATTCTTTGCGTGCTCAACGTGATCGGCACGGTGCTCTCAAGCGCCGCGGTCGCCTACGGCTTCTCGCGCGTGGAATGGCGGTGGAGGGACCGCCTCTTCGCCCTGCTGCTTGCGACAATGATGATCCCCTTCCCCGTGGTCATGGTCCCCCTCTACGGACTGTTCCGCTGGCTGGGGTGGGTTGGCACGCTGCAGCCGCTCTGGGTCGGATCGTTCTTCGCCAGCGCCTTCAACGTCTTCCTGCTAAGGCAGTTCTTCAGGACGATCCCGAAGGAGCTGTCGGAGGCGGCGCGCATCGACGGCTGCGGAGAGTTCCGGATCTTCTGGCAGATCGTCCTTCCGCTCTGCCGGCCCGCGCTCGTGGTGGTCGCGCTGTTCACGTTTCTCGGGGCCTGGAACGACTTCCTCGGCCCCCTGATCTACCTGACCGACGAGAAGGACTTCACGCTCGCGCTTGGCCTCCAGGCGATGAAGACCAGCGAGTCCGGTGCGACCGAGTGGCACTACCTCATGGCGGCAAGCACGCTCGTCATCCTGCCCGTGATCACGCTCTTCTTCGTGGCGCAGCGAAGCTTCATCGAGGGAATCGCACTCACCGGGACAAAGGCCTGAACCCCTCCCTCAGGGCGCCGCGTTGGCCGCGCTCCCTCGCCCGCCTCAAGTCGGCGGGGCGTGTCCGGCTTCCAGCTGAGGCTCCTCGAGGTAGGGTTTGCGCTGTTCATAGAGGCGCAACCGTTCCAGGGCCCCTTGTTCGTCCGAAGGACTCGGCATGTGGCCCACGCAGATCTTCTCCCATTTGACGGCCGCTTCGAAATCACCTGCCTCGGCACAGGCCGCCGCCAGCGTGTCGACAATGCTAGGTTCGTTCCATTTTGTGAGCTCGCACGCCCTTGAAGCCAGCTCCACGGCCTCCTTTCCGTTTCGCAGCTTTGAGTCCGGGCACACGGCAAGGGTCCACGCGAGGCCGTTGAGAATAGCGGGGAGAAGGACTGGATCTTCGAGTTCGGCGTGCAGCGCATTCCTATAGGTGGCAACCGCCTGTTCGTAGTTCCTCATATCAAATAACGCCTTCGCCTTCTCCAGATAGCCGCCGGTTAACCGAATGGGATCACAAATCGCAATGAAACGATCGAAGTCGGCGATGGCCCCGTCATAATCGCGGAGTCGGGCCTTCGCCATGCCACGGAAGAAGAAGGAGTAGGGATTGCCGGGATTCAGCCGAAGGGCCCAGTCGAAATCCGCGATGGCGCCCTTGGAATCTCCATTATCCTGCGTGAATTTTCCCCTGAGGAAATAGGCGTCCGCGTTGCCCGGCGCGAGACGGACGGCCTGGTCCAGATCTGTGACCGCCCCGGGAAAATCGCCCGCGTCCGCTTTCGTCTGGCCCCGGTTTAGGAGGGCCACGACGTCGTCGGGCTTCAGCTGGATGACGCGATCGTAATCCGCAATGGCGCCGGCAAAATCCTTGGCCTCGTCCTTTGCGGCGGCCCGGTCGGATAGGGCGAGGATAAAGTCGGGCTTGAGACGAAGGGCTTGGTCAAAATCCGCGATCGCCCCGGCCAAGTCCCCCTTAAACCGCTTGGCCCACCCGCGGTCTACAAGGGCTTCGAAGAATCCGGGATGGGCCGCCAGCGCACGCTCAAGGTCTGCGATCGCCCCGTCATAGTCCTTCTTGAGCGCCTTGGCGTGGCCCCGATCATACAGGGCCATCGCGGATTTGGGTTGGAGCTCGATCGCCCGGTCAAAATCCGCCATAGCCAGGTCGACCTCCCCTAACTGGGACTCCGCGATCCCGCGGCTGATGTAAGCGTCGGCGCTTGCGGGATCCAGTCGAATGGCCGCGGTCAAGTCGGCAATCGCTCCGCCCGTGTCACCCATGCGCTCCTTCACGAAGCCGCGGTTGCAGTAAGCCTTCGCCGAATCGGGGTCCAGGGCGATGAGTCCTTCGCAATCGTTGATCGCGTTCCGGTAGTCCCCGAGTTCGGCGTACGCGTTCTCGCGCAGGAGCAGCGCCTCCTGGGAGGAAGGGGCGAGCCTCAGGGCCGTGGTGCAGTCATCAACGGCCCGCTTGAAATTGAGCATCTTGAAGTTGGCGCCGGCGCGCACGACATAGGCGCGCACGCTGAGCGGATCTATGCCGATCGCCGCGTTGCAATCGAGGATCGCCCCTGCGAAGTCCTTGGCCTTCACGCTGGACTCGGCCTGCGTCTCGAAGGATTCGACAATCTCGCGGTCGCGGGCCGAGAGGGGCGCAGGAGCCGGGGCTGCGCGCCCCTGGGCAGGCTTGCCCGGTGTCGCACAGCCCGCGAAGGCCGTGGCCAGGGCAACGCCCGCGGCGAGGGCCAGCAGGATCTCCGGGCACTGGTGCCGTGCCGTCATGATGCGCCAGCAAGGAGGCGGGTCGTTCGCCCGGTGGGCGTCACAGCCTCAGGAATATCCTCCTGCGGTAAAGGAACCCGCACAGAAGCATGCAGAGGACGATGCTCGTCAGGGCCAGCACCAGCGCGCCCAGGCCCGGCCAAAACCCATTCAGGGACGCAGCTATCGTCCCGCCCGCGAAGCGCGCCGAGAGGCTTCCGAAATCCACGACGTTGCTGACGAGGTAGATCGTGAGCGAGTTGGCCCCGAGCCAGACAAAGGGCTGAAGCCCGCGGCGCAGCCCCCACACGTCCGTCACCTGGTAAAACGTTGCGAGCAGCAGCATGCTCCATCCCCCGGCCACCAAGACGAAGGAGGACGTCCAAACCTTCTTGATAACGGGAAACTGCAGGCTCCAGACCATGCCGGCGCCCAGCAGCACGCACCCGGCGAGGGCGAGAACTCCGGCCTTGGCCTGTGGGTCACGCCCGGGATTCTTGATCCAGCGCCCGGCGAAGACGCCGAGCAGGCAGGTCCCGACCGCGGGGAGGGCGCTCAGCAGGCCCTCGGGGTCGTGGTCGCCGTCCCACTTGCGAAGGGGCAGGTAGTGGGCGTCGATCCAGTTGGCGAGGTTGTGGCCCTCGGCGAAGTCCCCGGCGCCGAAACCGGGCACGGGGACGAAGGTCATGAGCGCCCAATACCCCGCCAGCAGCCCGGCGAACACGGCCCAGAGGCCGCGCGGTCCGAGCCACAGGTAGAGGAGGCTCGCACCGCAGTAGCTGAGCGCGATACGCTGGAGGACGCCAAGAAGGCGTATCTGGTCGAGCGCCGTCGCAAAGCCCCCGTAGTAGAAGAGCCCGAGGACGTACAGAAGCGCCGTGCGCAGGAGGATGCGCCGCACGGCCGCGCCGCGCCCGCCCGAGGCCACGATCTTGTCGAGGGAATAGGGGATCGCGACGCCCACCATGAAGACAAACAGCGGGAAGATGAGGTCGTAGCAGCGGATCCCCGCCCATGGAGAATGGTCCAGCTGGGCCGCGGCGACGCGTGCGACGGCGCCGCCCCGGAACCGGGAAAGCGCGCTGCCTACGGCGTCGGCGCCGACGATCCACATCATGTCAAATCCTCGCAGCGCATCGAGGGCGAAGACGCGCTCGGGGGGCGGCGAGGCTGGGACGGCACCTGGCTGTGGCGTGGGGGCTTGTCGCATAAGTCGGGGGCTTGGTATTCCGCTGAGGAGGCCGTCACAAGCCGGCGCCCTTGGGGAACTGGGAACGGGTTCCCGTCTTATCGCACATCGGGCAGGCGTTATCGAGAACGTTTGCGGCGGACCGGCCGGGCGCCTCGCAGGGGAGCGCCGGGCAAAAACCACCGAGACGTGCTGGAAATTATAGGTTATGACATTTTTTGACTTGTCATAATAGACGTGTTAAGCAGGCTTGGGTGCTCATGAAGACCCCGCACCTGATACCGAGCCTTGCCTGGGCTGTTCTCGCGGTTCCCTCGGTGACGGTGGCCGTCTTCGCGCAGGGCCGCGACGCCTTGGCCGAGCTCCTTGAGCGCAGGGTCGAGAGCTTCTCGGTGCAGGGCCAGGAGGCGCGGGCGGTCCTCGAGGGGCTCGGATCTGCCTACCGATTTCCGGTCGTCGTCGACCCCGACGTGCAGGGCACCGTGAGCTTCGAGGTGCACGACGCCACGCTCGGGACGGTCATCGAGGCCGTCTGTCAGCCCAGGGGATGGAGCTTCGAGGTCACGGGCGGCGGTTACCTCCTCGTGCGCAGGTTCGTGACGCGAATCTATCCGGTCGATTACCTGCAGATGACCCAGACCGGTTCGAGCTCGGAAAGCATCAACCTGAGCGAGAGTGCCGGCGCAGCGACGACCGGGCTCACGGGAGCCACAAACATCGCCGGGGGGGCGTCCGTCGCGGGTTCCGCGCAAGGCCTGCAGGGGTTGGGTGGGACGGTGAGCGGCGGGACATCGACTCTGAGTGTCTCGCAGCAGAACGACGCCGATTTTTGGGGGAGGCTCGAGGCCGACCTCAAGGGGATGGTCGGGGAGGGAGAGTCGCTTGTCGTCAACCGATTCGCGGGTCTTGTCCAGCTGCGCGGATCGCTCCGGACGCACGCGGTGATGGAGGGCTACCTCCGCCGGGTCCTTGAAAGGGTCGGCCGCCAGGCGAGGATCTCCGTCAAGGTCATCGAGGTGGACCTGAACGACCAATCGAAGGCGGGCATCGACTGGAACGCCGCGGCCGCCTCGCTCGGGCGGCTTGGCGGCACGGCGCTCAGCATCTCCGGTGCCTCGAGCGCGACCGGCGCAATCGCGCAGGTGGGCTCCATTGCGCTGAGCCCGGCCACGTTCACCGGCACGATCAGCGCCGGCGGCGTGCAAGCCGCGATCAGCGCGCTGTCCGAGCAGGGCACGGTGCGCGTGGAATCGAAGCCCGAGGTGGCGGCCCTGAACAACCAGACGGCGTTTGTCCAGGTCAGCGAGGACCAGCCGTTCTTCAGCCGCACCAGCACGACCACCATAAACGCGGGCGGGACTCCCCAGGCGGGAACGCAGCCGATCGTGAACACAAACTACTCCGAGAGCACGGTCTCGTTCGGCAACGTGCTCGAGATCACAGTCCAGATTGCCGACGATCTCACGACCAAGCTGTCGCTGTCACCGGCGATGACCGAGTTGAAGGGCACCGTAACGTCGCCCGACGGGCAGGAGACGGCCCCCGTGACGGATACCAAGAGGGCCCGCACGACGGTCACCCTTCGCAACCATGAGACCGCGGTCATCGGGGGCTTCATCACCGAGACCCTTGCAAACGGCAGGCGCGGCATCCCCGGGTTTTCCAGCCTCCCGGTCCTTGGCGGTGCGTTCTCGACGTCGGCCAGGGCGAGGACGCGCACCGAGCTCGTCTTCCTAGTGACAGTGAATGCCGAGGAGCCGCCGGCCCTTGTTCCCATCGACGCCGAAGGGACCGCGGCGCCGGGCGCGGGCTCGGGCATCCCGCGGGCCCCCGCTCACGCCGAGGGCGGACACCGCGTGGAGCGCATTGACGCCCTGGGGGATATCTCGTGAGCACCGAGGAACAGGGCATCGACCGCAAGGGCGAGCAACTCGACGCCTTCCTGATGGGGAGACTCCATGACGCGGGCGTCACCGAGCGCCAGATTGCGTCGGCGCGCGCGTATCATCGCCAGGTCGAGGGGAGGCAGCCGGTCAGCCGAACCCTCGTCGACCTTGGTCTAGCCACCGACGAAGCCGTGGCGCGCTGGATCGCGGACTTCTTCGGGCTCGCGTACCTGCCCAGGGAGGATCTGCGCGTCGAGGGCGACGCGTACAAGGCCTTGCCCGAGGCCATCGCGAGGAACCGCAATGCGATCGCGATCTCGAGGAAGGGTGCGCGGCTCACCGTCGCGATAGCGGATCCGTCTTGGCCGCAGTTCGCTCAGGTGCGGTATGCGCTCGAGGACAGCCCGGTGGAATGGGTGGTTTCCCCGCAAGCCGACATCGCGGCGCGCGTCGCCGAGACGTATTCCGCCAGCATCGACGTCCAGGACAACGAGCTCGAGAGGTTCGTCGAGGACATGATTCGGGAGGCCGCTCACACCCGCGGCCTCTCGGACATACACTGCGTCCCCGAGGACCGAAGTTGCGAGATCCGGTGGCGCATCGACGGCGACCTGATCCCCTGGGGGACGCTGCCCGGGTCGATGAAAGACACGGTGTCCGCGCAGCTAAAGCTCTCGTCCACCCGGGGGGCGGACGGAAGGTCCCGAAGCTCGGCCGCGTCCGGAGGGCTGGATGTCGCGAATCGCCACGAGGCCCAGGACGCCTCGTCGGTCCGAGAATACGGGAGCAAGCGCGTGTCGCTGCGGTACTCGGTCATACCCGCCATCAACGGGGAGAGCATCGTGATCAGGATCCTAGATCAGAGCGCCCAAGTGGGCTCCCTGGAGGAGATCGGCATGCTCGAGGACACGGCATTGCGCTTCAGGACCGAGTTGAAGAGGCCAAACGGTATCATCCTGGTCTCGGGCCCCACGGGGCACGGCAAGAGCACGACCCTGGCCGCTGCGGTGCCCTGGCTGGACTCCCGCAACCGGAGGATACTGAGCGTCGAGGATCCGGTGGAATACCGCCTGAGAACGGTGACACAGGTGCCGGTCGGGCCGAGGATGCACTTCACGTCCGCCCTCCGGGCCTTCCTCAGGCACAACCCCGACATCATAATCGTTGGCGAGATCCGCGACGCCGAGACCGCGTCGCTCGCGATGAGGCTCGCGCTTACCGGGCACCTGATCCTCACGACGGTCCATGCGAACACCGCGATCCAGGCGCTATGCCGCCTCCTCGACCTCGGGGTCGAGGCGCCGATGCTGTCGGCGACGGCCCGGCTCCTCGTCGGCCAAAGGCTCGTCAAGCGCCTGTGCCCGATCTGCAGGCAGCCGCACCGCAAGGCGGCCTCGCTCTTCGAGCGCTACGGACGCATTGTCGAGGTGGCAGGGCGCGCCTCCGTCGGGGGGCGCATGGGGGCCGTGGCGGGCGCATTCTTCGAGGCCGGGGGGGGCTGCAGCGCCTGCAACCGGAGTGGATATGCGGGAAGGTCGGGGATCTTCGAATTCCGGGACGTCCGCAGCTCGGTGGCCGACCAGCTCCTGCGCCTGGGCCCCCGGTTCGACCCCGTCGCCGCCGAGGCTGTCTTCTCGGCCGCGCTAGCCGGCGGCGAGATCAGCGCGCGAAGCATGCGAGAGGACGGGATCGTCAAGGCATCCTTCGGACTGACAACGCCCGAGGAGGTGTTTGGCGCGACCATGGACGGCTTCCACACCGCCTGAGAATTGAGCATACCCATGAATCCAAAAACAACCATCGAGGCTGACATCAAACGGGCCCACCGCGGCCGCGGCTTTTCACTCATAGAGATCCTTGTCGTCGTGGCCATCATCGGCGTTCTGGCGGCAATCCTGCTTCCGGCACTGACCAAGGCGCTTACGGCGGCGCATGTGAATCGAACCGTCGCTGACCTGAAGCAGCTCAAGGGCTTCGTGGCGGATGCGGCCAATCAGCTGGGAGGCACGCTGCCGCAGACGAAGGGATACGGCTCCGTGGCCGCCGCGGTCAACGCAACGACCAGCCCCAACCTGTCCGGCTCGGCGGCGGCTGACTTCAACAACTCGCTGCGCCTCGACGAAGTCCTCATTTCCGTGCCGAATGCGAAGCTGGAGCGGTACTTCTCCCCGGCGTGCGGCTCGCAGGTCTTCCTTCCCTCGGGCGGCTCGTCCGTGGTCGACCCGCGTTACAACGCCGCCACAGGGACGTTCTACAACCTTCCCGACACCCGAATCGCCGCGGGATACGGATATTCCGGCGT